>WLWD01006217.1_pt1 | contig 355913 bp, 299 predicted proteins | sample 6712731 | NCBI WGS metagenome assembly WLWD01 (sample SAMN12718690, study PRJNA576275) | sponge metagenome | isolation source: marine sponge | host: Mycale hentscheli | place: New Zealand: South Island, Marlborough, Capsize Point | collected 2014-11-01 | reverse complement strand
CTCTACCGTGGCTCTACCATGGCTCTACCATGGCTCTACCGTGGCTCTACCGTGGCTCTACCGTGGCTCTACCATGGCTCTACCGTGGCTCTACCATGGCTCTACCGTGGCTCTACCATGGCTCTACCGTGGCTCTACCATGGCTCTACCATGGCTCTACCATGGCTCTACCGTGGCTCTACCATGGCTCTACCATGGCTCTACCATGGCTCTACCATGGCTCTACCATGGCTCTACCATGGCTCTACCGTGGCTCTACCGTGGCTCTACCGTGGCTCTACCATGGCTCTACCGTGGCTCTACCATGGCTCTACCGTGGCTCTACCATGGCTCTACCGTGGCTCTACCATGGCTCTACCATGGCTCTACCGTGGCTCTACCGTGGCTCTACCGTGGCTCTACCATGGCTCTACCATGGCTCTACCATGGCTCTACCGTGGCTCTACCATGGCTCTACCATGGCTCTACCATGGCTCTACCATGGCTCTACCATGGCTCTACCATGGCTCTACCATGGCTCTACCATGGCTCTACCATGCTCTACCCATGGCTCTACCGGGCTATACCGTGGCCTCTTTACCATGCTCTACCATGGGCTTACCAGGCCTCTACCATGCGCTCGACACAGGGCTCTAACCATGGCTCTACCGTGGCTCTAACCAGGCTCTCTTACCATGCCCTCTACCATGGCTCGACCATGGCTCTTACCATGGCTCTACCGTGGCGCTACCAGGGCCTTCTCTACAAGGTCTACCATGGCTCTACCGTTGGCTCTACCATGGCTGACGCCATGGCTTCTTGCTGACCATGATCTACCATGGCTCTACCGTGGGCCTCTACAGGCTTACATGGCTATACGTGGCTCTACCGTGGCTATACGTGCTTCTACATGGCTCTAACATGGCTCTTATACATGGCTCCGACCGTGGCTCTACCAGGCTCTACCATGGCTTCTACCATGGCTCTACCATGGGTCTTCTACATGGCTTCTACCATGGCTGTATACGTGGCTTCTACCGTGGCTATACCGGGTCTACCATGGCTTACCATGGCTTCTCCGTGGCTCTACGTGGCTCTACCGTGGCTCTACCGTGGCTCTACCATGGCTCTACCATGGCTCTACCATGGCTCTACCATGGCTCTACCATGGCTCTACCATGGCTCTACCATGGCTCTACCGTGGCTCTACCATGGCTCTACCGTGGCTCTACCGTGGCTCTAGGCTGTATGAAGTGTACAAAAATGATTTTGATTGGATTGTTTACTCATTCCCACCTAGGAGGTGGGTATGAAGTATATTCACCTCGAATTGAGCAATCTGATTGGACAGTTTGAATGTACCTGGGTACAGATATTAATAGAACATCTCTTGGGATTTTTATTTCTATGTTCTCTCATTGACACTTTCTGTTGATCCTGAACTAGATGTGCTTGTATCTACTGTTATACTAATTCTATCATTCAAGACTCGCAGAAAGAGAAAGATTTATTTCTCGCAAAGCAATCCACCCTGTACAGCCACCAGTGCTATGCCTTCAAGTTACTAATATTTACATAAATTTTGATAAGTAGTACTTCATGTTGCAGTCCCTTATTCTAAATGGCTTCTCAATTTCATCTCTATTTCTTGCCCGCACTCCTGTCAATCAATCAATCGATCAATCGATCACTGCTAATTGGATAGAATAATGGGCAGCATCAAGTTTCCTCCAAGGTCTCAGGGTGAACACAATACAAGAATGGATTGAATTCCAAAATATGCACCTATATGTTGTAAAAGTCGCACCTAGATGGCTGAAACTAGAGCTGCCCGCCTTCTAATGGCCTGCCTGACTCTTCAGTGTCACTGGTTGATTGGTTGGATTGGATCTAATTAACTATTAATTAAGTTTCAGTCCAGCCATTAATTAGGATTTAGTCATACTTGGGTTGTGTTACAGAATGTGGTGTTATTGTTTCAGGGGGGGTGTCTAGGAGTTCTTAATGTTTGTTAAATTGCAGGTGTTGTTATAATTTGTTTCAAAGGTGTGGTGAGATTTATTTCCAAGGTTAATCTATATCTGGCGGAGCAAATTATTCTATTTAGAGTGCGCTCATGCCTGAGATTCCAGGAGTGTTTCGAGAAATGTTGCCTTATAAAGGCTTTATGCAGGACGACAACTGCAACATTTTTTGTTGATTTGAAATAGTTGCTAGGAGTAGATACATGACCATCTTTTTTCTTTCATTTAGATTCTTGCTTCATCTCTGCTATGGTTGGTTGCCATGACAATGACAATGTCAGCATTGCTGGGATGCTTATTTCAGACATCGCACAAAGTCTCTCCCTCTGTCTCTCTTCATTAGGCTTTCTGTCTGCCGTTGAAGATTGCAACAAAGCTTTACCAATGCGGTCCACTAATTAATGTGCTGCACTTTATCTCTCGGCTTAAGCAGCCTGGCGCCTGAATAGTGAGGCTTCGGGAATTCTCTGCTGTTAGTTTTGTTGGTGCATTTATTTGGCAAGAAGCACTTGTAGGTCGATTAAACTTTGCACCGATGTTTTTACTATTTAAGAAAGTGTCGCGGCTGCACCAACTCCAGAGTATCCCGCATTTCCACCCCCACTCACCTCAGGCCGCTTCCTCTCACATGCACTCACACAGTGTGTGCCACAGGCTACCTAAAGTAATTCCAGACTGTGTATGCTTGGGATAGTAGCTGAGGAGAATGCATTAATGTGGCTCTTGTGTCAGTGGTAGTGACGGCTGTATTGAGTGGGAGGAGCTTGGGTGAAGATACGGCAGAATGTTTAGACCAGTGTTAGATGTGCTAGTTTTTATAGTTAGGTTCAAATAGTAATAGTAAGCAGTGTTTCATCCAGACATTCTTGCAAGGGGGGGCAAAATAGAGTTTTGAAAATGTAAGGGGGGGCGGGCGGCACTGGTCACCATGGGAGTGAAATAGAATTATTGGAAGGCCTATGTCCTACATTAAAAAAACATAATCTTATCTAATGAGGTCTGCATATGTCAGATCCTGACAAGTTAATTCAGCTACTCATTTTCACCTCCACCGTCTAGCAATTTTCAGTCAACTGTGACATTCACTATTTAGATGCTTTTCACACACTATTCAACTCTGACTCTCACCTCCCCTTAGGTTTATCACACGTTGATTCACACTTACGGTTGCTGGCTGGCTATAAAAAGGCCAGCCCTCAGCTCACCGTAGCAGTTGTTGAGTTTTGATCTATACAGATTCTACAACTTCCAGAACCAGAACTCTAAGCACTCGTAGTCCCTGACAGCTTAAGATAGTCTCAAATGGATATTCGCTCTTTCTTCTGTGGTGCAAGCTCTTCAAAGTCACCTGGCCACTCAAGTAGCAGTGACACAGAAGATAAAATTGACAGCAATCAATCTGATACTGAGTTTTTGGAGCCAAGTCCTGCCAAGAAAAGATTAATTGTCCATGAGAAGCATGCAAAGGAAAGATTAACTACACATGAGAAAAGCAAGAAAATCACTGCAAGCAGTCGAAAATACAACAAAAAATGGGAAGAGAGCTTCAATTGGCTGATGTTTGATAAAAATTTCCAAGGAGTTTTTTGTAAGGTTTGCAGGAAGAGAGGAATTTCTCTTCAAAGAACAGGAGGAACATGGATATCAAAACCTTTCACGAACTGGAAGAAGGCAATAGAGAAGATGAAAATTCATGCAAAGAGTGATATTCACCTCCTATCATGTGAAGCAGAGATGGCTGCAGCTACAGCACTACAAGAAGGGTCAGTTATTCAGCAACTCCAACAAATTAATGATGAGGAAAAGTTGAAGAACAGAATGGCCATTAAAGCTCTAATTCGTTGCACCCATTTTCTAGCTCGTCGCCACATTCCCCACACAACAAATTTTGATGAACTTATTGATCTAATCGTAAGTTGTGGTGCAGAAGATTTAAAGGGGTTCCTTGAAAGAGCTAGATTAAATGCAACCTACACATCTAAAGTTGCTGTTGTTGAATTTGTTGAGGCAGTTGGCTTATGGGCTGAAGAATGTTTACTGAAACGGCTTCGCCAAGCTTCCCATTTCAGCATAATGGCAGATGAGTGCACTGATGTGACGACCACAGAAGAGCTTTCAATTTTCTTCCGCTGGGTGAACATGGACGGTCAACCTGTTGAGCACTTCTTGGATATAGTTCCATTGAAAGCTACTGATGCAAAGACTATTTATTCTGCCCTTGTTGAATTCATGAAAGATAAAAACATACAGATTAGCAAGCTGGTGGGTATGGGATTCGATGGAGCAGCTACTTTCTCTGGGAAACACAATGGTGTGCAGAGTCTCCTGAAGAAAATTTCACCTCATGCACTTTTCGTACACTGCCATTGCCATTTGCTACAGCTAGCATGCGTTCAAGCAGCTAATGCTACCAGTGGGATAAAACATGTGTACATCACACTCACCACCCTCTGGAAATTTTTCCACTATTCTCCTAAGCGAGCTGAGAGTCTCAAAGCAGTACAGCAGGTGCTTGACTTACCTGAGCTGAAAGTTGTGAAACCATCAGATACTCGCTGGCTGTCCCATGAACGCTGTGTGAAGGCAGTCAAAGCTAGCTACAGTGCAATTGTGACTGCTCTAAACAATATCTATGAGCAGACACATGCACCTGAAGCTCTAGGTATCAGTAAAGCCTTATGTAGGCCCTCAACTTTAGTGGCCATATACCTCCTTGATTATGTTCTGCCACAAGTGGCGAAGTTGAGCAGAGCTCTCCAGACTGAGAGAATAGACTTGACAGCTATCACCCCTCTTGTTGATGCCACTCTCAATACACTTGATGATGCCATGTTACCTGCTGCGAACTGGGTATTAGAACTGATGGATGCAAAGAATGAGATCGAAGAAGTCACTGACATCACGTTAACCCCGGAAAGCATTGCTACATTCCAAGGACAAGTGGCTGAACCGTTTATCAGGATGCTGAAGGCAAACATATCCAGCAGATTTATTTCACAAGATATTGTCTCCTCATTTGGCATCTTTGATCCGAAGAAAGTGCCAGCTGCTGACTCTTCTGACTTCCATACATATGGTGAGGACTTAATAGATGTACTATTAGCTCACTATGGTGCAGAGCTGCCTGCTAAGACAGCTGGTGGAGATGAATACACCAAAGAAGCTCTTATTTCCCGCGAAACCCGAGAGGAGTGGAAAACATTTCGAAGCTACTTATCGAAGAAGCCGAAAGGTAACCTGCACTTGCAGTTGAAAGAGCTCACCACAAGTGATATGCTTAGTGAAATTTTTCCAAACATTAGCACCCTGGAAAACATATGTCTATCTATCCCTGTCAGCACTGCTTCAGTGGAAAGGAGCTTCTCCAAAATGAAACTAATTAAAACACGAATTCGAAATCGAATTGGGCAATCACAATTATCCTATTTGATGAAAATAGCCATGGAGACACCCGAGACGCTCTCATCTACACAATTAAATGACATTATTACAGTATGGAACAAAAAACCTAGACGCATTGCTGTGTGAATATTGTTTATTATTAATTTGGTTTACATTTTTCTCTTAATAAATATCGGTTCTTTCAAAAGGGTGGGGGGCACTTAGAATCCAAGGGGGGGCATTTAGAACCCAAGGGGGGGCAAATGCCCCCTTTCGCCCCCCCCTAAATGAAACCCTGGTAAGTGCATTTCCTGTCCTGGCTAAGCTATAGAAAACTGAGTGAGTAGTGAACAGGTTGAAGTATATTTAAACTTTTTGGGGGGGAGTGGACCTACTCAGCTCACTGATGTGGGTAAAAGAGAGAGACTACTTTTTTGTGTCTCTAGAAGTACTTTTAGTATCACACTTCTAAGGTTGTGTTCATCCATTCACTTTGAAATAGTCACGGTTGAACCTTGTTTCTCCAGCTGTTTTAAAGTTACTGGCAACTGGTCTACTATAAATGGCAAGGGTCTTTAGAACTTTTAACATGTGCCCTTACTATCTGGGTGTCACAAACTCCAAGTTTTACCAGTGCAGGCTTTACTGTACTTTTGTGATTCACTTATTTTATAACTCAAGTTAAAATTCATATGGTAGAATTTGTAGATTGATCTTAAGTTCATTTGTTGTTGGTTTTTGTTGTCTTTTTTTTTTCTTAAACTTTAAAGTCTGAAATTTTGGCACAGCTTGATATTTCAAAAGAAAGGTGTACTTGAAATTGTGCACACTCTTCACACCTTTCTTTCTGTACCAGTCGCTTTAGGATTACAAAGTTCTGGGGCGGCATTGTTAGTGAGATTCAACAATCTTAGGAATTTTGTTGTTCATTTCAAATTCTCCTGTCGCTGTGTTGGTAATGGCTGACCTCACAAATGCAGCTGATGGGGTTACTTCCACCTGTTCCTAATGTCAGCACTTTTAATTCTATTACTCAAGTAGGAATGTTGGGAATTTCCCCCCAAACTTGGTTCATGGATTATGCTGTGTGCCATTTAGAAAGTTGTGCTTTGTCAGTGTAGCAGATTAATGGGTTATTGAAATATTCTGATTTTGGAGTGAGGTCCAAGATTATAAAATTGGGAGATTTTTTAAAGATGGTGGTTTTGGTGAGGTTTATTAGGTAAGGTGTAGTTTTGGGAAAAATTGGGGGGAAATTTCAATTGTAATTCCTGATAACCAATACCCTCGGCAGTAAGTGGGTGTGGTTTAGAGTTAGTGCAATATAAGTTTATGTTGGGTCAGAACTTGATAATTGTGATGATAAAACCTTTTCAATCCACAGATTATGGCTCCTCTCCGGAGAGAGAGGTGTTTCCGGTCGACACCAAAAAGGTGTTCTGACGGCACATAATTGGTGGTCTGTTGAGTATGAGACTGCAGCAAGCAATACTACTCAACAGTATAAAGGGAAAATGTGGAGGTCTTGGAAGTTGAGGCTTGTCGTAGCTCAGTGGTTAGAGCACTGGTGGCTGAAGCCAGTGGCCCTGGGTTCAATTCCTGGCGACAACCAAGATTTTTCATTTTTTTGCCTTTGCTTTTTTTTTTCCAGACCCCCTTAGGTGAGAAAGTTTCTATCTGAAATATAATTTAATGACGTTTAGCTAAGTAGTTATGAACATTTACATATCATGAAATATAATTTTAGTACAGTGCTTCCATCTTAAAGAGAAAACTTTTTGAAACACTATGATATGATCAATTTTATCTCACAAAACTGTAGTTACTAATTTCTTGTCACTTAAAATATAGGTTAATACAAACACAGCACCACAAGGTTCCTCAGAAACTTCAAACCAGACTTCTCCCATAGACTCTAATACATTATCGCCATTGTATATCGTCATTCAATCCTCACCCGTGTTGAATTCGTCATTAGGATGCGGTCCAAACGGTACTTTCCCTATTAATTTCTTGCCCGCGTGTAGGTACTTTCCCTTATTAGAAATTGCTGCGTACTAATTAACTTTATTCAACTTCGATAACTCACACAGCTAAGGAGAATAGTTCAAATTACTGGTTGATATTGCTAAAACTATTAATACCAGAAGTATTTCCAGCAAAGATAATGTAGCAGGCCCTGCTGACCCTCTCCTGGTGATGCTCAAGGTCATCTAGTAAGTATTAGTCATTGTTGAAGCTGTCAGTAGATGATGCCACTGGTAAACTTGGACTAAAGAACTGGATATTACCTCCCACACCAAGCCTACACTATGCCAATGCTGACCAGTCATTCTTCTGGAACACTTAATTTATATACATTTTCTTTATTATAAAGTTGCTATATCAGATTTTTTATTTAAACGTCATGCCTAGATTTATTCATTCTTGATAATGCACCTTCATAACAGAACACTGGTAAAAATATAATGTAAATGAGTGACAATACAATATTATGACTAATGACAACATCAGGGGGATTCCAGAAGAGCCTGAACAGTGCCTGTCAGAGTGAGGTGGAATCAGTGCGCACTTACCTGGACTATTTCACTTAGCTACCGTGGTATTTCACTTCCCCCGTGCGATTTCAATCGAACAGCAATTTTTTTTCCCATACATTTTTGAATGGGAAAATTACGTGCTATACTATTATTATACTTATATATTATTACTGCGTTAAATGAACATAATTTTTAAAAATGACTTATCATCGTAGTATAGAGTAAATTGAATGATTTCAAGACATTTTGGCGTTGTGAAGACTTCATCAGTCGTGTGTTGAAGGCTTTATGAAGCTGAAACTTTTTACTATCATGCAATATACTCAGTAAGTTCATAAAAATGAGTATGTTCATTTAAAGTGGTAATAATGTGAGAGCTGATGTGATTGTATTGAGCTTACAAATATTCATATACTAAGGCAAAACATTAAAGGAATATGGTAATGGTCATCATCAGTTGCAGGTTTAATGTCTGTTAAAGAAATGCATGGAGGTTAAGGCACAGGTTGATTGCATCATTTCTGTCATACGTGCATCTGAGTTCAGTCATTGTCTGCTTGTTGCCATACCTACCACTGCTGGTTCCTGCTACCTGCTATTTACTATGTACTTCTACTTATAATATATAGAGTCTAAACAGTTTCTCTGTTTGGTAGAACTACATCGAGCAACGAAATTTCTTTCTCAGCCATCGTTTACACATTAGGTGTATTCCCTCTCTTCTTTCACAGGTGTTTTTTGTTGTTGTTGTTGTTGTTGTTTTGTTTTTGTTTTTTGTTGTTGTTTTTAACATTACAGAATTAAAAAATGTTTGGCTGTCACTGGGATTGAAGGAGCAATTTCTTCAATCTCTTCTCACATGTCCCATCTTAGTTTCAGGGTGGTTCTTTTCAGAGCCGACAAGAATTTCTCGTTCAAGTGATCAGCGCTAATGTGAGGGCGTAGGTTCTAGATCTTTGGACGAGGGCTGGTTGCTATGCCTTCATTCCTTCACTCCATTGTGCATCTGCTGAGTTTGGCTTGTTTTTGCTCTTGAGTTTTTACATAGTTCTAAAAACTTCACTTGTTGTAGTAACTAGACCGTACAGTTTGTAACAGTTTGCTCATTAATTATAATCCAATTAGAGTAACGAGGCTAATATAAGTGACTTAATTGTTACGAGTTCCGTTGTCTTGTCACTACTGGTTCCAGTTATGTCCACTGGGAGACCATCGTATGTGTCCGCCACACACACACACACGCTCACACACACTTATTGTCCGTAAAGATAAGACCTCCACTTGTGTCCACCTCACACACGCTCACACACACACACAGTATTATTCTTCAGGATAAATGTGGAGGTTCTGCTGGGCCAATCATTCTTCCCTTTCTATCTTCACATACACGGGAGGGTAGGTAGGTGGATGAAGTATGACACGGAACAAGAAATAATGGAGATCCTTGACTTATCAATGTTAAAAACGGCCATTGTCACAATTAGTAACTTTTTCACTTAAAAGAACTATTTAATGTCCAAACTCTTCTGAAGGCTAGAGCAATAAATAAAAAAAATATTGTAAATTTTTTAGATGGTAATATGAAACTATTAGGACTGATTGTTAATACAAGTCAATATTTCCATCTGTATGAGTTTCTAAATGTGGACCAATTACTTTTACGTCAACCTTGAGGCTATTGTTTTAATGTTTACTCAGTGTATGTGAGCACGGAGCAGTGGCTGGGAATGTGTGTTATGCTGTGTTGGGACAGACGCCTTAAAATGCCTGCAGTCTCCTCGCTCGTTGAGATAATGGCGGTGGCAAATACCTTTCTCCTGGTGTGGTCAGTAACCATGACAACCAGTAGAAGAAGCAGCGGTTTGTGAAAGTGGCTGGTAAAAGAGCTGAAAGAGAGCCTACTGGGGTTTACCCTTGAGCTTGTTTACTCTATTGTGGTTCTGCTTTCTAGAAGGGAAAAAAAAAACACTAAAGCATCTAAAAGATTAATTTATTAACAAGTTTTAAACAAATAAAGTCCTCATTCTGCAGTAGCACTGATTAGGTTCTTGTCATGCTTTACTTTTTTTTTTGCCAGTCAAGTCATGTGGAGCATGGATGTGACTAATTAGCACCTTTGACATGACAGAATGAGTCTACTCACCTGTGTCATGTGTGTGTGTGTGTGTGTGTGTGTCCTATGTAGAGTGGTCATAAGTCATCTGTTCATGTTTAAAATATAGTACTGTAATGTTAATGGGAAGTGATTGGTATTAAAAAAAATTCGTATCTGAATTGTTTGTATGCTATTCTAGGAATGTTTGCTATGTGTCTAGGTAATATTTGTGTTTGTAACTAATTGACTGATTTATTGAGTAAGTGTCCGCCTGGGGGTATCTACTTGCTCTGTGTTTTGAACGGTGTTGTTGTTTGTTTGTTTTTTATGTGGCAACTTTAGTTTACCTTGATTCAGAAACTTTACCAGCATAATGGATGGGAAACCCTGCTCATTCTATGCTTTCTACACTACCTGTGTTTGATTCTTGCAGTCTAACTTCTTATATGATACTCTTGTTCTATTATTACCCTATCAAAAATTCTTGTAAAGATCTTGGCAAGACATCTTGCCAAGATCTTTGCAAGAATGACATGCAAGAATAACGCCTGATTTTGCACCCAAGTTTAGATATGATCATGCATGAATGATCTTGCAAGATGACTTGGTATGATCTTACATTATCTTGCAAGAACAAGTTTTGTACATGATCTTGCATGAATAGTCTTGCAAGGTGACCTGGTATGATCTTACATTATCTTGCAGGAACAATTTTACATATTGGTAATAACTTACAAGGAGTACCTTGCAAGATATGGCATGATTTGGTGTAACATTGCATGACTTCGTATGATCTGGCAAGAAATATCTTGCAAGATATGGAATGATTTAATATAACCTTGCATGATTTTGTATAATCTGGCAAGAAATATCTTGCAAGATGTAGAATGATTTTGTGTAATCTTGCATGATTTTTTTTGTAGAATCTGGCAAGAAATACCTTGCAAGATATCAACTGATTTGGTGTAATCTTGCATGATTTTGCAGTATCTGGCAAGAAATAACTTGCAAGATTTAGAATGATTTGATGTAATCTTGCATGATTTTGCAGAATCTGGCAAGAAATATCTTGCAAGATGTAGAATGATTTGGTGTAATCTTGCATGATTTTGTAGAATCTGGCAAGAAATATCTTGCAAGATGTAGAACGACTTGTGTAATCTTGCATGATTTTGTATAATCTGGCAAGAAATATCTAGCAAGAAATGGCATGAATTGGTGTAATCTTGCATGATTTTGTATAATCTGACAAGAAATATCTAGCAAGAAATGGCATGAATTGGTGTAATTGCATGACTTCGGATAATCTGGCAAGAAATATCTTTCAAGATATAGCATGATGTAGTGTGCATCTTACTTGACCCTATTAAAATACAAAAATGAGTCATAATAACAACAAGAAACCAATATTACCAAAATTCATGCACACATTCAGTGAATATTGCAACATTATAAGTCACTCAAAATAATCTAAGCCTCAGTTTCAGTTACTTTTACATCTCGACACTTCTGATTCACTTTTGACGTCAAAACTTTGACATCCCATGAGTCACTCCCGTATCTCTTATCCAATAGAGATAAAAACTTCGATACTTTTTCTGGGGGCAATCCAGGTTTGGAACTTTTTTTGGATTTAAAAAGGAGAGAATTAGCCATCTCCTCTTTCGTGAAGATCACTTCCATTAATTGCAAGCCAAAGGAATAGGCATTTTTTGCAGGTAGATGCATAACATTAATTCCACTGAACAGTTCCTCCTCTTTGACAGATACGGATGGACTAGTGGATATAGGAGAACCTGATGAGCACATTGTCTCTATAACATCTTTCAAATGGCTCAAGGTCTTCTCCATATTGTCTCCATTTTTTCAGCCAAAGAAGTTATTAGATCCTACAATTACTCGAGTTCAAGGGTTAGGAGGATGGAGAGGGATGAGAAGGCAAGAGAGAGAAAATACACTGTGTGAATTACATAATACAGCACTAACACACCATCTACATGGTAACTGTGCTAGGCAATGGCTGCCAAACATGGATAAAGAGTATGTTCCATTGAAATAGTTTGTCAAGAGAGAATTAGTAATAACGACTTGTGCCGTGAATAGAATGCTCACTTTGTACTAAAACACTTTGCAGATACGTATGTCTGAGTACAAATTTCTATATAAATCTTCTAAGTGTGTTCGAATAGTAGTGAGAAAATCGGGGTGAGTGTAAGATAGGCATAGCTTGGCTCAACACTTTACTAGAACTGAGCTAAACAGCACACGCTGGCTTACATGATTTTTATCTTGATGTTATTGTGAGCATTACTAGCTACTCTTAACCCCCACAATATTAATACCTAAATTATCAGGATTCTAATTGATATTAGCTGCATGTTATTGGTTTAGCTTAAAGCCGAGTAACTTCACCTCTCTGCTCTAAGTCTGATACAGTATAGTCCCAAGACTTGTCGAACACATGCTTTAACTGGTTTCTCATGTCCCAAAAAAACAAATTCAATGCAATTGTTCTGTTGCTTTAATAAACATACTCTTATTAATGCACACTACAAATTGCAGTTGCAAACAAACGTACACAACCATTTTAATACTGGAAGCTCATTCATCTAGTATCACTCAGAACCTGTTCATTCAATGGAAATAGCCAAGGATGCACATGTGGAACCTGTTCATTTATAGCTAGGATGCACATGTGGAACCTGTTCATTTATAGCTGGGATGCACATGTGGAACCTGTTCTATTCTGAGGACCACTGATGTAGTTAGTAAAAAAGCTAAATAGGTAACTAATTTAAATCGAAGAGTGAACACTTCTATGCAAGATATTAGTGACATTTTTTTAGTTCATTGTGATAGCTTGGACACTCTACAATTTACCTACATGTTGCTAAATTGTAAAGGAGTCCACCACACAACAGGAAGTGGAAAGATGCAAGGCATTTAAATCACCAAATAATAGTCAAACTGAATTACTGACCTTGTCTTCGTTGTCTAAAATTGTGACTTCTTTGACAGACAAGCTTCTCCTCCTTTTTTGATTTGGTTCAAGAGTTTCCTGTAAAAATGATAAGCTGACAATGACAAGCAAATCCGTTATTAGTGCGCTTCCTAGAGCCATTTTCTCAAATTACAATCCTAAGGTGGGGTCTTCATGTGGGGGCAGATTTATGTGCTTTCAGTATTTTCTAGCTATACATTTAAGAGTTACGGGTAATTGTTAAATAGCTACTGACACTTCTAAAAAACCTGCCAGATACTGTTCTACATGCAATGACAGACTGATAGACAATCCCATGACGTGAAATGAGGGTTAATAAGGTAACTTACTTCTAACTCATTTTCAGAATCAGAAATTTCTGCAACCTGTGTTCATAACGATGGCGGTAGAATGGTAATTATAGCAGTATAACTTGGCTAAGTAAAGCTTGAAAAAATCTTACCTTATCATTATTTCCAGTAGCCTTGCTTTGGTCAGACTAAGGATAGAAAATGAAAAACGTGCATACAAGGGGGTTACAAAATGAAATCACTATTAATTACCTTTGCTTTTTTTAAGATAGATAATACTTTCGAAGTGGATTTACTCGGCTTAGAAGTAGAGGTGGAAGGTTTGTCTATTTATAAAAAAATGTCAGTTAAGGACATATAATGTGTAGTACTTGATAGAGTTACCATTGTATTTTACAAACTTCACAGCATATGGCTTCCCACGGTATTGCATGATGACATCATCCCCATAGACGAGGTCACCTAGAGGCTCCTCGTCCTCTCTTGATAAGTCTTTAATTTTTACAGTATGCATTTTTCCATTCTGGCTGCATCTGACTACAACTGACCCTGAAATGTGTATATGCACAAGACAGTAATAATTATAGCTACCGCTTAACTCAAAGCTTTGTAAATGCCACAACTTACTATTTGATTCTGTTTCTGGAGTTATCTCATAGGCACTATCTCGCAATTTTTGGGGAATGCTCCTGACTCTGCCTCTCATCTTCTCTGACCTTCCAGTCAATATCTCCTCCCCACAATCATCACTATTTTCTACTTCCTGGTCTTCCATAATTCAGCTCAAAAAAACTACTGGTAGCTAGCTGCCTTTGGCGTAAACCCACAACCCACGTGTGCAGCTGAAGTCACACGTGCACATTAGATGCCACCACCTGCTTTTGACCATGCACGTAACCCCCCCCCCTCCTTTTTTTTCAAATAATTTTAAATAATCCCAACTTGTTGGACAAGTGGGAGTGGCCATAATGGCAAGGAGTAAGAGGAACCACAAATACAGGAGATATCTCAAAGACAGTTCTGTTCCTGTTTCCAGATGGACTTTATGGAGACATAAGAAAAAGTGTAATTCCAGGAAACCAGGTTAGAATAAAAAGGTTTGCACTTATAGGGTTTACCAACAGCACACAAACAGAATGGCAGAAGCTCAGACAGTTCACTTCTTCCTCTCGTCTTGTGCAATACAGAGAGTGGAATTTTAGGTACATAAGTACACAGATTGTTAAGCTTTTTTGTTACAAAACAAGGCAGATTTTACATTCTGTACCTTAGAATAATGCTGATTAAAAGACAAATTTGACAATTTTTTGTTATAGGTATTTTGTCACAGTCTGGCAGTGCTGAATCACGGCAAGGACAACATTCCTCTAATATTTCTACTGGTTCAGAGTTTCCTCCTGCATCGCAATCTCCTGAGATTGATGCATTGAGTCAAACAAACCCGGCTCCTACGTCCCTTCCTCATGAGACCAGTTACTCTGACAACTTATCGGAATATGAATCCTCACCTAATTTGTCTGAAATATCTTTCCAAGAGATTCCCTCTGAAAATGAAATGGCTCAGTTTAACTCACCTGACACAAATGGCCCTGAAAATGTAACAGAATGTGATTCATTGTCTGAGCTATCTTTTCAAGAGGTTTCCGTAGCTTCGCCTAGCTCTCCTGAATTGCTGCAAGGGTCCATTTTTCCTGACTCAGATAGTTTAGTTGATCCATCTGTGACTTTAAATAGTTCACAAACAACCTCACCTTCTATTTCATGTATGGCTGACCAAAAAGAATCTAAAAAGGGTTCTTTCACACCTCTATATGAGGGTGCTATGATATCTCTTTGTGCAGCTATGTGTGCCATCATGAAATTTAGTACAAGAAATAAACTGACATATAAAGCTATGAGTGATCTATTGCAGCTTCTCCACATACTGCTGCCAACTCCAAGCCTACTTCCTCAATCATTTTACAAGTTTAAAAAGTTCTTTCATCAATTTAGTCAACAACATGACTATACTTCCTTATGCTCAAAGTGTGGACAGACCTCCTGTTCTACAGATAGCTGTGGAGATACTGCTCACGTGGTCCATTTAAACATTCAAAATCAATTGGAGAAGACACTTCATGGTAAGTTAGCTTCTTAGTTGAAATAGTTATACATCAGGACCTCATTCCTTTAACTACCATTCACTTTTTGTTACAGCCAATTGGAATGTATTGCAAAGACAAAATCCATGTGATGAAATAAGAGATGTTTGGAATGGATAGAGATGTTTGGAATGGATCGGTGCTGATGCCATTATGTCAGCCTGGTAGATTCTTCTCCAATCCCAACAATTTGGCACTCTCTCTATCTACTGATGGTGTACCTTTATTTAAATCTTCCAAAATTAGTTTATGGCCTGTTTTTCTTGTCATTCTTAATCTTCCTCGTGAAATAAGAATGAATGCTGAGAACATCATCCTTTGTGGACTTTGGGTTGGTCCATGTAAACCCTTAATGTCGGTGTTGCTGCAGCCTATTCTCAAAACATTGAGGGAATTGTCTACTATCGGTCTTAGAATAAATCTGCCATCTGGTGATGATGTCACAATTCGTGCAAAACTGATGTTTGGTGTCTTTGATTTACCAGCTAAGGCTTCAGTATTGTGCTGCAAGCAGTTCAATGGAGAGTATGGATGCTCTGTTTGTACCCATCCTGGCACCAGACAAGTTAATGGCAGCCGAGTATATCTGCCTGACCGTACTTTTCCTGAGCGAAACCACATCAAGACTATGGCTAATGCTAGGGAAGCTGAAAGGACATGTTCATCAATACAGGGTATTAAAGGCATTTCACCATTTTCTTCAACATTAGATTTAGTTGCTTCTTTTCCTATTGATTATATGCACGCCGTTCTAGAAGGGGCTACACGAACTCTAGCTAGGGCATGGTTTGATTCTAAACATCATAGCTCTCCCTTCTACATTGGCCGTCGTATTAAAGAAGTTGACAAAATTTTAATGATACAACGTCCACCCAGTGAAATTAGCCGCCCTCCACGCCAATAGCAAAGCATTTACAATATTGGAAAGCTTCAGAGCTGAGAAGCTGGCTATTGTTCTATTCGTTACCATTGCTTTTGCATGTATTGCCCCCTCTATATTGGCACCACTATTCCTTGTTAGTATGTGCCATGCATATCATGCTGAAAGATAGTGTTACAGATGCATTAGTCAATGCAGCTGAGGCTATGCTCAGAGATTTTTGCATACTATTACCAGACTTGTATGGGGATTTCATATGCACAGCCAACATGCACTTATTGTCACACCTGGCAAAGTATGTCCGTTTGTGGGGCCCTCTATGGACACATTCTTCATTTGGGTTCGAAAATAAGAACGGACATCTTAAGCATTTGTTTCATGGTAAAACCAACTTTGTTCATCAACTTCTATTTAATGTTGATATATGTTGTACACTTCAGCATGTGCAAAAAGAACTTAATGAGACTGAGTTACCAGTCGTGTTGAGTTATATCAATAAGCCAGATATGCACCATTCAAATATGCTGTCACTGGGTTGTCACACATATGCCATAGGAAAACGTTGCATGAAAACGCTGTCACATGAGGAAGCTACAGCAGTGTCACATCATGGGATGATCGAGGTATTCTACAGACTCTACAAAAAAAATTCAATATATTATTCTACTTCTTATGGGAAAACCTCAGACAGCAAGAGAGATAATTCCTACTGTTGCTATAGGAATAACAACCAAACTGAATTTGGGCGCATCAACTTCTTTGGATTGACTCCCTCACCTTGTGTATTTATTCAGGTGTTAGGATCATCTAGTACAACTCTTCTCGCTAGTGCAGGAAACCCTTGTAGGTCCTCTTTGCAACAATATCAAGAAGTTGACTTGCTCAATTCATACATTGTACCGGTACATATGACCGAAGACTTGACAGTAGTTCCTATCGAAAATATTATTTCAAAAGTATTCACTGTACTTATTGATCACCAATTATATTGCATAATGCAGCCAAACACATTTGAACGTCATTGAACAATGCTTTTATCAATGAATATTTGCAACTCATGTGGTTGAAAATCTTAACATATACCTTGCATGATCTTAGTCATTCTTGCAACGAACCTACAGGTTATAAATCTTGCCAATTCTTATCACCCACACCTTACATGATCTTAGCCAATCTTGCATGAAACTAGATAAGATATACAAGTTATAAATCTTGGCAATTCCTATCACATATACCTTGCATGATCTTGGCTAATCTTACAAGAAACCTGATACGATAACAAACACAAACCTTGTCAATTCTTGTCACCTATACCTTGCATGATCTTAACCAATCTTCCAAGAAACCAGATAAGATACACAAGTTATGAATCTTGGTAATTCTTGTCAATACAACCTTGCATGATCTTAACCAATCTTGCAAGAAACCTGACAAGATATACAGGCTCATCATCTTGGCAATTCTTGTCACCTATACCTTGCATGATCTTAACCAATCTTGCAAGAAACCTGATGGGATATACAGGTTATGAATCTTGGCAATTCTTGTCACCTATACCTTGCATGATCTTAACCAATCTTGCAAGAAACCTGATAAGATATACAGGTTATGAATCTTGGCAATTCTTGTCACCTATACCTTGCATGATCTTAACCAATCTTGCAAGAAACCTGATAAGATATACAGGTTATGAATCTTGCCTTGACCTATACCTTGCACGATCTTAACCAATCTTGCAAGAAACCTGACAAGATATACAGGCTATCATCTTGGCAATTCTTATCACCTATACCTTGCATGATCTTAACCAATCTTGCAAGAAACCTGATGGGATATACAGGTTATGAATCTTGGCAATTCTTGTCGCCTATACCTTGCATGATCTTAACCAATCTTGCAAGAAACCTGATAAGATATACAGGTTATGAATCTTGGCAATTCTTGTCACCTATACCTTGCATGATCTTAACCAATCTTGCAAGAAACCTGATAAGATATACAGGTTATGAATCTTGGCAATTCTTGTCACCTATACCTTGCATGATCTTAACCAATCTTGCAAGAAACCTGACAAGATATACAGGTTATGAATCTTGGCAATTCTTGTCACCTATACCTTGCATGATCTTAACCAATCTTGCAAGAAACCTGACAAGATATACAGGTTATGAATCTTGGCAATTCTTGTCACCTACTTGCATGATCTTAACCAATCTTGCAAGAAACCTGATCGGTTATGAATCCAATTCTTGTCACCTATACCTTGCATGATCTTAACCAATCTTGCAAGAAACCTGCAAGATATACAGGTTATGAATCTTGGCAATTCTTGTCACCTATACCTTGCATGATCTTAACCAATCTTGCAAGAAACCTGATAAGATATACAGGTTATGAATCTTGGCAATTCTTGTCACCTATACCTTGCATGATCTTAACCAATCTTGCAAGAAACCTGATAAGATATACAGGTTATGAATCTTGGCAATTCTTGTCACCTATACCTTGCACGATCTTAACCAATCTTGCAAGAAACCTGACAAGATATACAGGTTATGAATCTTGGCAATTCTTGTCACCTATACCTTGCATGATCTTAACCAATCTTGCAAGAAACCTGACAAGATATACAGGTTATGAATCTTGGCAATTCTTGTCACCTATATCTTGCATGATCTTAACCAATCTTGCAAGAAACCTGACAAGATATACAGGTTATGAATCTTGGCAATTCTTGTCACCTATACCTTGCATGATCTTAACCAATCTTGCAAGAAACCTGATAAGATATACAGGTTATGAATCTTGGCAATTCTTGTCACCTATATCTTGCATGATCTTAACCAATCTTGCAAGAAACCAGTTAAGATATACAGACTATTAGCCTTGGCAATTCTTGTAAGCTATACCTTGCATGATCTTACCCAATGTCTTGCATGATCTTGAAATATCATGTGAGTATCTTGGCATGTTTTTACACTTGCCAAGATATCTTGTGAAGTACTTGCAAGATAAAGTAAGATCTTGCGGCTTCATGCAAGGCATTTTTGCTAGGGCATGCACTACCTTAGAGTGCTTCTCATTCTCAACCTTCCCAATTCTATAATTTACCGCTCCCATCTTCCTTAGTACCTTGTACGGACCCTGCCAGGAATCCGATAACTTACACGTCCTCCCCGGTACCCTATATAATACCAAATCTCCTTCCTTAAACTCCCTCATCTTCGTACCTCTATTCAGGTATTGCAACCTACTTTCCTTCCCTTTAGCCACACCCAATGCTGCACTGTCTCTCACATTTTCCAACCTCTCTGCCATTCTAGTTACCCATTCACACACATTCAACTTCTCTGCCTCCACTTCATACAACCCGTGGTATAGGGCGTCCAAAGGCGTCCTAACCCTAAATCCATACACCATATCGAAGGGACTATACTCTGAATCGGCATGCGGCATCTGCCTCAATACAAACAACACAAAGCACACTTGTTCTACCCAGTCCAACCCATCATCTATGCACTTCCCTAAAATACTTTTCATCGTGCCGTGCATCCGCTCTACTGCCCCATTCGTCTCTGGATGGTAAGGCGACGTTCTAACCTTGTCTATGCCTAACTGTTCGCACAACTGACACATAACCTTCCCACAAAATTGACTACCCTGGTCCGTCAATATCCTCTCCGGGATGGACGTCCTGGAGAAGATGGACCACAACCCATCCACTACTGCCTTTGCTGTGATGCTCCTTAGAGGCACAGCTTCTGGCCACTTTGTAGCCAAACACACGTACGTGAGGATATACCTGTTTCCTCCCTTCCCCTTAGGCAATGGCCCGACCAAGTCGATGGCCACACTCTCAAAAGGCTCTGCCAGGATCGGTCTCTCGACCGCTGGTGCTCTCCTGGGCTTGTACTTGCTCCTTATTTGACACTTCTCACAACTCCTACAATAGTTTATTATCTCTCTGGCCATTCCAGGCCACGCAAAGTATTTACCCACCATCTTGGCCACTTTGTCTGCACCTAGGTGCCCGTTCTTGTCGTGCCCCAAAACTTTAACCCTTTCTCTGTAGCTCTTGGGCAACACGATCACGTCTCGGTACTCGTCCCATGTCACATACATACCCCTTACTAAGGTGCTTCCTTTCCACCTAAACCCTCTCTCTTTCCTATCCCCCAGTTCTCTCCATTCCTTCAAGCTATTATCCTCTTGCAGCTCTTTCACAAATTCCCCTTTCTCTCGACCCTCTCTCACAGGTCCTATATCCCGAGCTACCTCGCTCAACCCTCTCTCTGAATCTATTACCACTGGCAATTCCCCTAAGGGAGTCGCGTTCCCTTCCTCACTCTCCTCTCTTGCTTTCGCCTGGGGCTGTTCCACTTCGGGCGTGCCCTCCGCTTCTTCCGCCCCTTGGTCCTCTCCCACCCTACTCTCGACTTCGGGCATATTTAAGGGATTGGACTGGCTACTCGCTCCATCCTCAGGTTCAGGCTCACCGTCACCTTCAGGACTCACTGTATCCCATGACACAACCTCATCTAACACTTCTTCACTCTCTTCTAACTCCTTATCCCTCTTGACCATACTCCTGGTCAATACATTAACTCCCACTTTGTCCTCAGACGCATATTCCCTTATGGCCTCCCTATAGGCCGTCGCTTCCCGGTCATCCACTAACGAGACCGGCACCAAACACGCTACCCCTGACGACTCACTCTCATCTATAATGGATCTTATCCTCTTCTTGTGACCCCCCACTACAATATCACTCATGCAACTCTTGTACTTCTTCTCCCTTCCACCATATCCCCTGACATACACGTCTCCACACTGTTCTACCCCATCTGGGACTAGTGCCTTGGGTACAGACCCTAACTCGGCGCCAGAGTCTATGAGGACCTTGGTTCTCATCCCATTCACCAACCCATATGCCACATTCTCGGCCTGTCCTGACTTGGCTTGCCTAATCATGGACATCTTAGTCGGGTTTGGTTCCTTCTTCACTGCAACCGTTCCCTTCTTAGCCGTGCACTCCGGACTCTTGTGTCCCACTTTCCCGCAGTTATAGCAGGAGGGTACTCGTGCAATGTAACTACTCCCCTGCTTGTCTCTCCTGCACTCACTAGCCCTGTGCCCCTTCTCTCCACAACTGTAGCACGTTACAACCCCATACGTACTTCCCACTTTATCCCCTGAACCAGTTCCTTGGGCCTTTACTCCACGCCCATACCAAGTCTCCTTATCCACTGTTCCCCTGTATCCTCTACTCACCTCACTGGGACCACTGCCCAGAGGTCTATAAAAGTTCCCCTTCTGTCTACCGGACATCCAGTCCTCCAGAGCTTCTCTCAATTCCTCCCACTCCCCAATTTTCCTCATTTCTAGAAACGCCTTTCCACTAGGCGGCAAATTCCTCCTTAACACGGCCAACGCCATGGCCAACATGCACTCCTCCACACCCTTACAACTTTGGCACATCCCCTTGGTCACCCTTAATAACCAGTCTGCTAGCCCTCCAGCAGTCATGCCCTTAAATAGCTCCCCAGTGGCTTCTAGCAGCTGATTCCCGTAGGTGATAGCTGTTTCTCCCATAGCCTTTAACAAAATCCTCTTTATTTCCCCATACTCTTCGTTCCTATCCCTTGCCTGTGCCACTCTCATACACAAGGACTCAGGCAACCTGGAATATAATCTCTCCCCCCAGTCACTCTCACTAATCTTACCTTCCCTCATTATCCGCTCAAACTTCTCTAAATAAGCCCCTAACTCATTCCCTTCCTTATACACTCCTAATCCCTTCAACTTTTCTAACAACAACTCTCTCCTCTCACGTACCCTGTCGTCTTCCAGTCGAGACGTCCTTCGGCGCTCTTCCTCCTCCCTACGACGGGCGGCTTCTTCTCCTCGGCGTCTGTCCTCTTCCTCTTCTTTACGCCTCCTAGCTCTCTCTTCTGCCTCTCTCATCCTGGTTATCTCTTCTTCCCTTTCCTTACGGTCTGCCTCTGCTGCCTCTCTCTTCCTAATTGCCTTTGCCTCCTTTTCTCTTCGGTTTATTTCTTCTGTGGCTTTCCTCTCTTCTCTATCGTTCGCATCTTTCTCCACTAAGTATCGCAGTAGCGACGCCACCTCGCTTTCTTCCCCTCTCTTCGACATTTCTACCTCTGCTTCACTGTCCTCTACTAACTCTGATTCCGCTCCTGACTCCTCTTCGTACTTTGTTTCCGAAGGCCTAAATAAATAGGGTGATCGTGCTTTGATTGCTGGTCGTCCCGTGGGCCGGTACAGCTCCTTCCCGGTGTTCACCCCGGACGACTTCTTGGTCCTCCTCCTCGCCTCACCCGATCCAGGCTCTGTCATAGAGGGCAAGCGAACTCGTCCTCAGTCAAGACCCTGTGAATTACAAAACAGTAACACGGTGATCACAAGATGAGCACAACACAGTATTAGAACCAATCAACAACCTTCACGAATTTACACTTTTAAAATTCACAATACACACAACAACACTACGAGCAACACGAGTCTCTAAGGCTGTCCAAGCCTCCTTCCCAATGGTTCGCTTTCTTTTCCCGTTCCTTCTTCTCTCCTTTCTGTCTCTGGTCTCCCACTGCCGCAGCAAGGGTCCGGTGATTTGCTCTCCTCTGTCGTAACAAGTCGAGCGTGTACTCTCCCTCTGCCGTAGCAAGGTAGGGTTGTTTCACGAGTCCGTAGACCGTGGGTAGGTGGAATGTTTCCACTCCTGGTTTAAACGTCTGCGTACTCGAACGCAGGCGTTGGGACGTGAAGACACCGTAGTAGTCTCTTGTCCGTTGTTCGTTAAGACCCTAAGTTGGACGTCTCCGCCTCAGGATCCCACCGCTGCCACCAAAATCTGTGGGGCTCGATATGCGCACAACACGAGGACCCTCAGTCGGGTAGACAGCGAATTATACGCTGCCACCAGAGTTCAATAAGAGCTTCAATAAATTGATATCTCAAACTGGACTGCATTACAACACGTGGCGAGTGGCTTATGACTATAGATCCACTCGCCAACCAACCAATGAAAATGATACACAACTACTAGTGTCCTGCGCACAACTACTCGCACTTAATGTTCTATACAATACACACTCTGACAATAATGACGTGAATGACATGATACATAAAACATAAACTAGTTCTCTTTGCCTTCTGTCTTCTCATTGCTCCTCTTCTCTCTTATTCTCTAATGTGGGCGTCTCTTGTATTCCCACATTGGAATACCTTCTGTTGTCATGGCACCCACCCTCTGACTCATTAATTAGTATTGAAATACCTTCTGTTGTCATGGCACCCACTCCCTGACTCATTAATTAGTATTGAAATACCTTCTGTTGTCATGGCACCCACCCCCTGACTCATTAATTAGTATTGAAATACCTTCTGTTGTCATGGCACCCACCCCCTGACTCATTAATTAGTATTGAAATACCTTATGTTGTCATGGCACCCACCCCCTGACTCATTAATTAGTATTGAAATACCTTATGTTGTCATGGCACCCACCCCCTGACTCATTAATTAGTATTGAAATACCTTCTGTTGTCATGGCACCCACCCCCTGACTCATTAATTAGTATTGAAATACCTTCTGTTGTCATGGCACCACCTCCTGACTCATTAATTAGTATTGAAATACCTTCTGTTGTCATGGCACCCACCCCCCTGACTCATTAATTAGTATTGAAATACCTTCTGTTGTCATGGCACCCACCCCTGACTCATTAATTAGTATTGAAATACCTTCTGTTGTCATGGCACCCACCCCCTGACTCATTAATTAGTATTGAAATACCTTCTGTTGTCATGGCACCCACCCTCTGACTCATTAATTAGTATTGAAATACCTTCTGTTGTCATGGCACCCATCCCTCTGACTCATTAATTAGTATTGAAATACCTTCTGTTGTCATGGCACCCACCCCCTGACTCATTAATTAGTATTGAAATACCTTCTGTTGTCATGGCACCCACCCTCTGACTCATTAATTAGTATTGAAATACCTTCTGTTGTCATGGCACCCACCCCCTGACTCATTAATTAGTATTGAAATACCTTCTGTTGTCATGGCACCCACCCCCTGACTCATTAATTAGTATTGAAATACCTTCTGTTGTCATGGCACCCACCCCCTGACTCATTAATTAGTATTGAAATACCTTCTGTTGTCATGGCACCCACCCCCTGACTCATTAATTAGTATTGAAATACCTTCTGTTGTCATGGCACCCACCCCCTGACTCATTAATTAGTATTGAAATACCTTCTGTTGTCATAGCACCCACCCCCTGACTCATTAATTAGTATTGAAATACCTTCTGTTGTCATGGCACCCACCCCCTGACTCATTAATTAGTATTGAAATACCTTCTGTTGTCATGGCACCCACCCCCTGACTCATTAATTAGTATTGAAATACCTTCTGTTGTCATAGCACCCACCCCCTGACTCATTAATTAGTATTGAAATACCTTATGTTGTCATGGCACCCACCCCCTGACTCATTAATTAGTATTGAAATACCTTCTGTTGTCATGGCACCCGCCCCCTAACTCATTAATTAGAAATAGAAATACCTTCTGTTGTCATAGCACCCGCCCCCTAACTCATTAATTAGAAATAGAAATACCTTCTGTTGTCATGGCACCCACCCCCTGACTCATTAATTAGTATTGAAATACCTTATGTTGTCATGGCACCCACCCCATGACTCATTAATTAGTATTGAAATACCTTCTGTTGTAATAGCACCCACCCCCTGACTCATTAATTAGTATTGAAATACCTTCTGTTGTCATGGCACCCACCCTCTGACTCATTAATCAGTATTGAAATACCTTCTGTTGTCATGGCACCCATCCTCTGACTCATTAATTAGTATTGAAATACCTTCTGTTGTCGTGGCACCCACTCCCTGACTCATTAATTAGTATTGAAATACCTTCTGTTGTCATGGCACCCACCCTCTGACTCATTAATTAGTATTGAAATACCTTCTGTTGTCATGGCACCCATCCCCTGACTCATTAATTAGTATTGAAATACCTTCTGTTGTCATGGCACCCATCCCCTGACTCATTAATTAGTATTGAAATACCTTCTGTTGTCATGGCACCCACCCCCTGACTCATTAATTAGTATTGAAATACCTTCTGTTGTCACTGCACCCACCCCCTGACTCATTAATTAGTATTAAAATATCTCTCTGTTGTGTCACGACACTCCCCTCCCTCAACTCATTAATTAGTATTGAAATACCTTCTGTTGTAATGGCACCATACCTCTGAATCAGTAATAGTATGAAATTACCTTCTTCTGTTGTCACGGCACCCACCCCCTAACTCATTAATTAGTATTGAAATACCTTCTGTTGTCACGGCACACACCCCCTAACTCATTAATTAGTATTGAAATACCTTCTGTTGTCACGGCACCCATCCCCTGACTCATTAATTAGTATTGGAATACCTTCTGTTGTCAAGGCACCCACACCCTAACTCATTAATTAGTATTGAAATACCTTCTGTTGTCATTGCACCCACTCCCTAACTCATTAATTAGTATTGAAATACCTTCTGTTGTCACGGCACCCACCCCCTAACTCATTAATTAGTATTGAAATACCTTCTGTTGTCACGACACCCACCCCCTGACTCATTAATTAGTATTGAAATACCTTCTGTTGTCACGACACCCACCCCCTGACTCATTAATTAGTATTGAAATACCTTCTGTTGTCACGACACCCACCCCCTGACTCATTAATTAGTATTGAAATACCTTCTGTTGTCATAGCACCCACCCCCTGACTCATTAATTAGTATTGAAATACCTTCTGTTGTCATAGCACCCGCCCCCTAACTCATTAATTAGAAATAGAAATACCTTCTGTTGTCATGGCACCCACCCCCTGACTCATTAATTAGTATTGAAATACCTTATGTTGTCATGGCACCCACCCCATGACTCATTAATTAGTATTGAAATACCTTCTGTTGTAATAGCACCCACCCCCTGACTCATTAATTAGTATTGAAATACCTTCTGTTGTCATGGCACCCACCCTCTGACTCATTAATCAGTATTGAAATACCTTCTGTTGTCATGGCACCCATCCTCTGACTCATTAATTAGTATTGAAATACCTTCTGTTGTCGTGGCACCCACTCCCTGACTCATTAATTAGTATTGAAATACCTTCTGTTGTCATGGCACCCACCCTCTGACTCATTAATTAGTATTGAAATACCTTCTGTTGTCATGGCACCCATCCCCTGACTCATTAATTAGTATTGAAATACCTTCTGTTGTCATGGCACCCATCCCCTGACTCATTAATTAGTATTGAAATACCTTCTGTTGTCATGGCACCCACCCCCTGACTCATTAATTAGTATTGAAATACCTTCTGTTGTCATGGCACCACACCCCCGACTCATAATTAGTAGTGAAATACCGTCTGTTGTCATGGCACCCACCCCCTGACTCATTAATTAGCTATTGAAAACCTTTGTCAAGGCACCCACCCCCTGACTCATTAATTAGTATTGAAATACCTTCTGTTGTCACTGCACCCACCCCCTGACTCATTGTATTGAAATACCTTCTGTTGTCACGCACCCACCCCCTAACTCATTAATTAGTATTGAAATACCTTCTGTTGTCACAGCACCCACCCCCTGACTCATTAATTAGTATTGAAATACCTTCTGTTGTCATGGCACCCACCCCCTGACTCATTAATTAGTATTGAAATACCTTCTGTTGTCATGGCACCCACCCCCTGACTCATTAATTTGTATTGAAATACCTTCTGTTGTCATAGCACACACCCCCTGACTCATTAATTAGTATTGAAATACCTTCTGTTGTCATGGCACCCACCCCCTGACTCATTAATTAGTATTGAAATACCTTCTGTTGTCATGGCACCCACCCTCTGACTCATTAATTAGTATTGAAATACCTTCTGTTGTCATGGCACCCATCCCTGACTCATTAATTAGTATTGAAATACCTTCTGTTGTCATGGCACCCACCCCCTGACTCATTAATTAGTATTGAAATACCTTCTGTTGTCATGGCACCCACCCCCTGACTCATTAATTAGTATTGAAATACCTTCTGTTGTCATGGCACCCACCCCCTGACTCATTAATTAGTATTGAAATACCTTCTGTTGTCATGGCACCCACCCTCTGACTCATTAATTAGTATTGAAATACCTTCTGTTGTCATGGCACCCATCCCTGACTCATTAATTAGTATTGAAATACCTTCTGTTGTCATGGCACCCACCCCCTGACTCATTAATTAGTATTGAAATACCTTCTGTTGTCATGGCACCCACCCCCTGACTCATTAATTAGTATTGAAATACCTTCTGTTGTCATGGCACCCACCCTCTGACTCATTAATTAGTATTGAAATACCTTCTGTTGTCATGGCACCCACCCCCTGACTCATTAATTAGTATTGAAAATATGTTGTCTTCTGTTGTCATGGCACCCACCCCCTGACTCATTAATTAGTATTGAAATACCTTATGTTGTCATGGCACCCACCCCCTGACTCATTAATTAGTATTGAAATACCTTCTGTTGTCATGGCACCCACCCCCTGACTCATTAATTAGTATTGAAATACCTTCTGTTGTCATGGCACCCACCCCCTGACTCATTAATTAGTATTGAAATACCTTCTGTTGTCATGGCACCCATCCCCTGACTCATTAATTAGTATTGAAATACCTTCTGTTGTCATGGCACCCACCCCCTGACTCATTAATTAGTATTGAAATACCTTCTGTTGTCATGGCACCAACCTCCTGACTCATTAATTAGTATTGAAATACCTTCTGTTGTCATGGCACCCACCCTCTGACTCATTAATTAGTATTGAAATACCTTCTGTTGTCATGGCACCCATCCCCTGACTCATTAATTAGTATTGAAATACCTTCTGTTGTCATGGCACCCTCCCCCCTCCCCCTCCCTCCCATTATTCCTATTCCAGGTTGTCATGTAAAGTGTCAACAAAAAATACATATATATATTCAAAAGATATTAACAATACGGTTTACAACATACTTGATATTTTAATGAAACAAAAGCTTTTTCTTAATGTTGTGAAAAAGATGTACTTAATGATAGTGTCCGATGATCAGCAAGATTATCAGGAGTCTGAAATATGTAGTTAGAATTATCTGGCCTAACTTCATAAGCATTATAATGGTTAAAAAAGTTATCTCCAACATATGGAATGATTACAAAAATACATTTTCCCATGGACCAAACTAATATATCCATAATTTTGCCAAATACAGGGACTTCATCTTCAATACTGCAGAACACAATGCTGCCTTTACTGTACTTAATCCCATTTTTTTCTACAAATGATTGTGGGCATACACCCACATGAAGCAGATGAAGGAAAGAGCAAAGAGAGGAAAGAGAAGAATGAAGTAGAGAAATGTAGAGTAAAGAATACAGATAGAAGATAAAGATATAGAACGTATCAACACTATTTCACGCATGTCATTTAGTACATTATTTCACGCATGTCATTTAGTTACCTTCATCTCACGCATGCCTAATACAGGAACTTGTTGATCTATAGAGCATTTCGTTTATATCATTCTGATTGGTCGTTTTTGTCATCATCTCATTGGTTGTTGCTATTGGTTGGGCGGAGTCAGGACTAGGTATATATTCTGTGCCATGTGCTGACTACACCAGAGTTTCAATTACACTTAACCTAAGCTAAGCCAAGCTAAGTTGAGGGTAACAATTCGTTGACTGGGGAACGACTACGGTTGATAGTCCTCAGGTTGATTCTCTCTGGTGGCAGCGTACCTTGCTGTTATCAGGTAGAGAGTACGAAGCGATCTACGGATCAGCCGAGCGCTCCTACATATGGTGGCAGTGGTGGGATCCTAACAGACTGCGGACTGAAGGGATTCTGGACTCTGGGAGGGAGACGTCCTTTTCCGGAGATCCTCGAACGAGAACCAACTACCCCCGTCTACGGACGTGAGATCGAGCAACCTTGCTTCGGCAGTGGGAGCATTTTTTTCAAGCGACCTTACTACGGTAGTGGAAGCGGCAAGGTCATCTTGCTAGGGCAGTGAAGTCATTTACAAGTTTACCTTGCTACGGCAGTGGCGAACGCAGTGGACTCGTGTTGCGACGCGGGCTACTTGGAGTTTGGAGAGAAGTACACAGGCAAAGGATTAATTTCTGCGGGATCCGGAGAGTATCTGGCCGACCCTGAGAATTGGCATTTCGTGGTCTAAGTTGTTGTCTTGTCTTGTGATTTTGAAGTGTAAAGTTAAATTGCCACCTCTAAGTTCTAATTTTTGTTGTTACTTTGATTGTTTGTGCAACTTGTTTGTTCTTGTGTTTTGAACTTCATTAAATTTGTAACCACTCTTATTCATTTATTGATTTTTGTATTCACAGGTATCCAGCAGGGGACGAGTCGGCTTGCCCTTCTATGACGGAGCCTGGGACTGGTGAGGGGAGGAAGAGGACGAAGAAGTCCCCTGGAGTAGCCAACGGTGGATCTTACCGACCCCATAAGAAGCCAGTGATTGAAGAGAGATCACCATATCCGTTTAGGTCATCAGAGGCGAAGCACACTGAGGTAGTAGAGTCTGAGACCCAGGTGATAGAAGAAGTAGAGGTAGAAGTGGTTAGGGAAGATATGGCAAGAAGAGAGGAGACTGAATTGACACCGGCTGCATTTTTGCAGTACCTGCAAAGGAAGGATGAGGAGGATAGAAAAGAACGAGCTAAAATGATAGAGTTACAGAGACTTGCATTTGAGGAGGAGAAGGAGCGGCATAGAGTGGCTGAAGAGAGGCTTTTGGCCAGGAGAGAAGAAGAGGAGCAAAGACGCCGGGAGGAGGATGAAACCCGACGCAGCGTGGAGGATGCACGGCGACGGAATGACCGACGTGAGGACAACCGTGCGAGAGAAAGACGTGAGCTGTTGCAGGAAAAGTTGAAAGGTTTGGGAATGTACAAGGAGGGTACAGAGTTAAGTGCATATTTGGAGAAATTTGAGAGAATAATGAGGATGGGAGAAGTCAGTATGGATAGTTGGGGTGATAGGTTATACCCTAAGTTGACGGAAGCCCTGTGTAAGAGGATGACAAAAGATCTAGAAGACGGAGATAAGTATGATGTTATTAAGAAGGGATTATTAAAGGCTGTGGGGGAAACAGCCATCACATATGGAAACCAATTGTTGTGTGCAAATAGTGATGTATTTAAGAGTATGTCTGCCGGTGGTATAGCGGATTGGCTGGTTAGGGTGACCAGTGGCATGTTTCAGGAGTGTAACTCGGTAGAAGACTGTACTGTGGCTGCAGCATTGGCAGTCCTGAGGAGATGTCTGCCTGAGAGTGGCAAGACCTTTATTGATGCTAAGAAGATTGGGAAGTGGGGGGTATTGAGAGAGTCAGTAGAAGACTGGATGTCTGGAAGACAGCCGGGAAACTATTTTAGGAGTTTAGGCAGTGGGCCTGTAGAGAGTAGTAGTAGCAGAGGCTACAGGGGTTACAGAGAAAAGGAGAGTACGTATGGGCAGAGTGGTAAGTCCCAGAGTTTTGTTGGGGATCGAGTGGGGGGAAATACTAGGGATCGAGTGGGGGGAAATACCGGGTTTGTAGTTACTTGCTATAGTTGTGGTGAGAAGGGCCATAGGGCGAGTGAATGTAAAAAGGATAAGTCAGGAGCTAGTTACGTGGCAAGAGTGCCAACGTGTTACACATGCGGGAAGAGTGGGCATAAGAGTCCGGAATGTACGAGCAAGAAGGGGGCAGTGGCTGTTAAGAAAGAGCCTCCCACTAAGTTATCTGTGCTTAGGCAGGCTAAGTCGGGGGTTCAGTTGAACGTGGCTGTAGGTAGTGTGAGTGGAGTCAAGACTGCGGTGTTGATCGACTCAGGAGCTGAGCTAGCCTCTGTTCCCAGGGCATTAGTCCCTGAAGGGGTTGTGTGGGAGAAAGATGTAATGGTGAGAGGTTATGGAGGTGTGGAGAGATTGCACAAGTGTTTTATGTGTGAGTTTGTTATTGGGGGGTTTAGGAAGGTAGTCAAGACGGTTGTAGATGAGAGTGAACCGTTAGGTGTATCGTGTTTAGTGCCGGTCTCTCTGGTAGATGACCAGGAGGCTGCGGCTTACAGGGAAGCTATCAGAGCTTACAGAGATGGGGAGAAAGCTGATGTCAATGTGTTGACAATGAGCATGGCTAAGAGAGAGTCAGAGTTAGATGAGTGCGATGAGGGAGTCAATAGTTGTGAGGCTTGGGATGTGATTCCTCCAGAGGGTGAGTGTGCGCATGAGCCCAGTGATCCTGTGAGTAGCCAGTCTGAACCCTTAAATATGCCTGAAACTGTGAGTAAGGTGGGGGATGACCATGGGGTGGATGATGCGGAAGGTTCGCCTGAAGCTGAGCAGCCCCAGGCGAAAGCAGGGGAGGATGGAGACAAGGGGAGTGCTATTCCTCTTGAGAAGTTAGTCACTAGTGAGTCTGTGCATAGTAAGCTTGGGGAGATAGCCAGCGAGATTGGACCTGTTAGGGAAGGTCAGGAGAAGGAGAGTTTGGAGAGAGAGATTAAGGAAGATCCCAGTTTAAGGGAATGGAGGGAATTGGCAGATAGAAAGGAGCGTGGATTTAAATGGAATAGGGGTGTATTGGTTAGGGAATTGTATGTTACATGGGATGAGTTTCGTGAAGTGTTAGTGTTACCAACAAGTATAAGAGAGAGAGTGCTTGTCTTAGGACATGACCGTAATGGACACCTTGGGGCTGAGAAGGTGTCCAAGTTGGTAGGTAGGTATTTTGTTTGGCCTGGTATGGTGAGAGAGATTGTTAAATATTGTAGAAGTTGTGAGAAATGTCAAGTGAGAAGTAAGTATAAGCCGAGAAGAGCTCCGGCTGTAGAACAGCCAGTGTTGGCCGAGCCATTTGAGAATGTGGCTATAGATCTAGTGGGGCCACTCCCAAAGGGGAAGGGAGGTTGCAGATATATTCTAACATACATTTGTTTGGCAACGAGATGGCCAGAGGCAGTGCCCCTTCGTAGCGTTACAGCTAAGTCAGTGGTAGAGGGGCTATGGAGTATTTTCTCCAGGACTTCGGTCCCGGAGGTGGTCCTTAGTGACCAGGGTAGCCAGTTCTGCGGCAGGGTTATGGGACAGTTGTGTTCCTGGCTCGGGGTGGAGAAAGTTAAAACATCTCCCTATCACCCCGAGTCAAACGGTTGTGTCGAGCGTATGCACGGCACAATGAAGAGTGTTTTAGGGAAGTGTTTGGATGAAGGTTTGGATTGGGTAGAGCAGCTGAATTTTGTCATGTTTGTTTTGAGACAGATGCCTCATAGAGATTCGGGGTACAGCCCATTTGATTTAGTTTATGGGTTTCGGGTAAGAACGCCTTTAGACGCCCTGTATCATGGGTTATACGAGACTGATTCCAAGAAGCTTAATGTGTGTGAGTGGGTGTTGAGAATGTCAGAGAGGTTAGAAAGCCTCAGAGATAGCGCGGCCTTAGGTATGGCCAAGGGAAGAGAGAGTAGGATACAGTATTTGAATAGGGGGACCAAGTTGAGAGTGTTTGATAAGGGTGATCATGTGTTGTACCGTGTGCCAGGTATGACCTGTAAATTGTCAGATTCGTGGCAAGGTCCATATGTGGTAGTTGAGAGAGTAGGTGCTGTAAACTGGGAAGATCGGGAAGGTCAAGCACAATAAGGTAGTGCATGTGAACTGCTTGAAAGCATTTAAGGAGAGAGCTGAGATAAAGAGATTGGATGTTGTGATTGAAGAAGAGAGTGAGAGTAGTAGTGTATTGAAAGGTGTATGTGAAGGGTTTGTTGAGTGTGAATTGGACGAATTACTGAGCGATTACAAAGACGTATTTTCTGACAGACCTGGATACACTGATCGTGTTGTGTTGGAGATTAAGACGAGTGAAGGAGAACCTATTAGGCAGACGCCTTATTCTGTCCCTTTAGGTATTAGGGATAAAGTACGGAAGGAGCTAGATAGCTTGGTGGAGCAAGGCATCATTGAACGGTGCCAGAGTAACTGGGCCTCACCATTGGTCCCAGTCCGGAAGCCTGACGGTAGTGTCCGTCTTTGTGTTGATTATAGACGGCTCAATGAGAGAACCACCAAGGAGCCTTATTACATTCCCTCATTTGATGAGATGGTTGAAAAGGTTGGGTCTGGTCGCGTGCTTTCAAAGATAGATTTGGCAAAGGGTTTTCACCAAGTGGTGGTGAAGGAGGAAGACCGTGACAAGACTAGTTTTGTTTGTCCATTTGGCAAGTTTAGGTATAGAAGAATGCCTTTTGGGCTTACTAACGCGCCTTCTGTGTTCCAACGTTTGATGGAGGAGGTGCTTGTGGAGTGTGTTGATTTTGCTCGGGTGTATATTGACGACATCCTTGTTGTGTCATCGTGTTGGAGTGAGCATGTTGTACATTTGAGAAGAGTTTTGGATGCTTTAAGAGATGCTGGCCTTACTTGTAAAAGGGCCAAGTGCCAGTTTGGCAAGAGAACTCTCGAGTTTTTAGGTCACCTGTTAGGAGATGGTAAGGTGACTGTTCCTGCTGCTAGAGTTGCAGCTATTCGAGACCATCCTGTTCCAAAAACCAGGAGGCAGCTCAGAGCCTTCTTGGGGTTAGTAGGGTTCTATCGGAGGTTTATTTCGGATTTTCATCGATGGTCCTCTGTCCTCACTCCTCACACGTCTGCGGCAATGTCTGGGGGGGTGAGTTGGTCGAATTCAATGCTGGATGCATTTTATGGTTTGTGTCATTCTTTGTCTGAGTCAGTGTGTTTACATGTTCCGTGTGTTAGTGATGTTTTTGTACTAGACACGGATGCCAGTTCAACGGGTGTGGGTGCCGTGCTTTCTGTGATTCGTGGGGAGGAGAAACTTCCTGTGGCCTTTTATTCCAAGCAACTTCATGGTGCCCAGAAGAATTATAGTGCCCAAGAACTTGAGGGTCTGGGTATATACGAGTCAGTGAGACATTTCGCCTATTTCCTATATGGCCGTCATTTTACTGTTGTGACTGATCACAAAGGTTTAGTTGGGATGATGTCGAAGAGTCAAGTCAATAGACGTATTTTGAATTGGAGCATGAAACTGTCTATGTTTAATTTTAGTGTTGTTTATCGTTCGGGTGCGGACAATGTGGTCGCAGATAACCTTAGCCGTTGCAGAGATTCATCAGATGTCAGTGCTGATGACACCCGTCGTTTTAAGGAGGGGGGAGATGTGGGCATACACCCACATGAAGCAGATGAAGGAAAGAGCAAAGAGAGGAAAGAGAAGAATGAAGTAGAGAAATGTAGAGTAAAGAATACAGATAGAAGATAAAGATATAGAACGTATAAACACTATTTCACGCATGTCATTTAGTACATTATTTCACGCATGTCATTTAGTTACCTTCATCTCACGCATGCCTAATACAGGAACTTGTTGATCTATAGAGCATTTCGTTTATATCATTCTGATTGGTCGTTTTTGTCATCATCTCATTGGTTGTTGCTATTGGTTGGGCGGAGTCAGGACTAGGTATATATTCTGTGCCATGTGCTGACTACACCAGAGTTTCAATTACACTTAACCTAAGCTAAGCCAAGCTAAGTTGAGGGTAACAATTCGTTGACTGGGGAACGACTACGGTTGATAGTCCTCAGGTTGATTCTCTCTGGTGGCAGCGTACCTTGCTGTTATCAGGTAGAGAGTACGAAGCGATCTACGGATCAGCCGAGCGCTCCTACATGATGTCCTATTAAACAACAAGGAACCAATAAAACCTTTATTTAATAATATTCGAATTGCCTACCTTTGTAATTTTGTTTGAGTTTCACAGCTGTATTCTTCCATTAAGGCATCTCCATAAGGGACCTCAGAAATATTTATGGTTCGCACTAAAAATATACATGTACATTGCAAAAATTATAATAGCTATTTATTTACATTAGCCAACCAGTTCAAATCTGAATTGAGAACTTACCCACTCCATGTGTTGTATCACCTGAAATAAAACTTGTGCATGACATTTTATAACACATATAATGTTGGTGCCTGGTAGCCATGGTTTTCTCAATATTTTTGAAATTTCCAATTGTAGTCGCAATTTTTTTAAAAGTAGCTATTCATTCTTTGCTTCATAGCGCATACACCGAGCACCAATCAAAGGACCACACCTATTAATAAATATGGCTGTTTAAATCTAATATTGCATCACTCAAAATAAAAAAATACCTTCTAATCCACATAGGAGTGTGCACTAGGTAGTGCATTTTTGGTGTCAATGGTCTATCAGGGTAAAGGCAAACAAATTCTTCTAGAAAAATTTCGATTAAAAGTTCCAAGTATGCCACTTGGTCATGAGTGATTCTTGGAGCAAAAAGATACTCCATGATTTGCAACAATAATAGGAAGTCATTCCACCTTTCATCCCCTTCAGGAATGAGATCACCAATAGTAGGGATAGAAATCTTGCCAGACACCAAGTTTGTGTAGCTAGAGAATTAATACAATAAAAGTGTAATAACAAACATCATTTATAAGCACAGCTAGTACCAACAGTATATTCATGTAAGATTTGCTCCTGAGTGTGGGCATACAGAAGATACCCACATTCGAAAGTAAGAGAGAAGAAGTGGAATAAGGAAGGAAGAACAGTGGAACGATAGAAAGCAGAAGAGAACTGGGTTTTGTGTGTATCATGTCATTTAGCTTGTTGTTGTTAGAGTATGCATTGTATAGAACATTAAAGTGTGAGTAGTCGTGTGCAGTAGTTATCGTTGTATCATTTTCATTGGTCAGTGGCGAGAGGACCCTTATTCATAAGCCCTCGCCACATGTTGTAATTTTAGTTCATGCACTTGTACGATATTCGTTGACACAAGAGAGATTTATCTCGAGCTGAACTCTGGTGGCAGCGTACTTGCTGTTCATCAGACTGTGGCTCTCGCGTTGTGCGCAAGGCGAGTGAGGGCAACCTCGAAACCCCCACAGATTTTGGTGGCAGCGGTGGGATCCTCGAGAAGGAGACGTCTGACTCAGGATCCGAACGAACTAGGACCAACAGGCTACTACGGTGTCTGCGTGTCCCACATTCTGCGTCTACGGACGGAGACACTATTACCGGAGCGGAATTTTCCGCCCTACCACGGTCTACGGACTAAGACAAATTCACAAACCCTTGCTACGGCAGAGGGAGAGAACGCTCTACTTGTCAAGGCGGCAGAAGAGGTGAACCGGAGAGAGAAGGAAGAAGAGGCAGTCAGAATGAGAGAAGCAGAAGAGAGGAACAGAAGGGAGAAGGAAGAAGAGACAGCCAGGAGGAGAGAGGCAGAAGAGAGAGCCAGGAGGCTTATAGAAGAAGGAGAAGACAGGCGACGAGGAGAAGAAGCTGCCCGTCGTAGGGAGGAGGAAGAGCGCCGAAGGACGTCTTGACTGGAAGACGACAGGGTACGTGAAAGGAGAGAGTTGTTGTTGGAAAAGTTAAAGGGATTAGGAGTGTATAAGGAAGGGAACGAATTAGGGGCTTACTTAGAGAAGTTCGAGCGGATAATGAGGGAAGGTAAGATTAGTGAGAGTGACTGGGGGGAGAGGTTATATCCCAGGTTGCCTGAAACCTTGTGTATGAGAGTAGCACAGGCAAGGGATAGTAACGAAGAGTATGGGGAAATAAAGAGAATTTTGTTAAAAGCGATGGGGGAAACAGCTATCACTTATGGGAATCAGCTGTTAGAAGCTACGGGGGAGCTATTTAAGAGCATGACTGCAGGAGGGTTAGCAGACTGGCTATTAAGGGTAACCAAGGGAATGTGCCAAGGTTGTAAGAGTGTGAAGAAGAGTTAGATGAGATTGTGTCGTGGGATACGGTTAGTCCTGAAGGTGATGGTGAGCCTGAACCTGAGGATGGAGCGAGTAGCCAGTCCGATCCCTTAAATATGCCCGAAGTTGGGAGTAGGGTGGGAGAGGACCAAGGGGTGGAAGAAGCTGAAGGTATGCCTGAAGCCGAGCAGCCCCGGGCGAAAGCGAGAGAGGAGATAGAGGAAGGGAGAGCGACTCCCTTAGGTGAATTAGTAGTGGGAATGGAGTCAGAGAGTGAGTTAAGCAGTATAGCTAGAGAGATAGGACCTGTGAGAGAGGGTCGAGAGAAGGAAGAGTTTGTGAAAGAATTGCAGGAGGATAGCAGTTTAAGGGAATGGAGAGAATTAGGAGACAGGAAAGAGAGAGGTTTTAGATGGAAAGGAAATGTGTTAGTGAGAGGAATGTATATAACGTGGGATGAATATAGAGACGTAATTGTGTTACCAAAGAGCTATAGAGAGAAAGTGAAGGTTTTAGGGCATGACAAGAATGGACACTTAGGTGCAGACAAGGTAGCGAAGATGGTGGGGAGGTACTTTGCATGGCCTGGTATGGCTAGAGAGTTAATAAGGTATTGCAGGAGTTGTGAGAGGTGCCAGGTGAGGAGCAAGTACAGGCCAAGGAGGGCACCAGTGGTCGAGAGGCCTATACTGGCAGAGCCCTTCGAAAGCGTGGCTATTGACTTGGTCGGGCCACTGCCTAAAGGGAAGGGAGGAAACAGGTACATCTTAACATACATTTGTTTAGCTACGAGATGGCCTGAGGCAGTGCCCCTAAGAAGCATTACGGCGAAGGCTGTGATGGATGGACTATGGTCCATATTCTCTAGAACCTCGGTCCCCGAGAGGATCCTTACAGATCAAGGCAGCCAATTTTGCGGGAGAGTAATGACTCAATTATGTGAGCAGTTAGGGATAGAGAAGGTACGTACGTCTCCCTACCACCCTGAGACGAATGGAGCCGTGGAAAGAATGCACGGGACAATGAAGAGTGTGTTAGGGAAGAGTATAGATGACGGGTTGGCCAGTTGTGTTTTTTGCTGTTTGTGTTAAGGCAGATGCCTCACTCAGACTCAGGGTACAGTCCCTTTGATATGGTTTATGGGTTCAGGGTAAGGACCCCCTTGGACGCCCTATACCACGGTCTGTACGAGGTGGAAGCCGAATGTGTGTGAATGGGTAACTAAGATGGCAGAAAGGCTAGAAAACGTGAGGGATAGCGCGGCCTTAAGAATGGCCAAGGGAAAGGAGAGTAGGTTACAGTATGTGAACAAGGGAACGAAATTAAGAGAGTTTAAGGAGGGAGATTTAGTTTTGTACAGGGTACCGGGAATGACCTGTAAGTTGTCGGACTCATGGCAGGGTCCGTACAAAGTCTTAAGGAAAATGGGAGCGGTAAACTACAGAATAGGGAGAGTTGAGAATGAGAAGCACTCTAAGGTGGTGCATGTGAATTGTATTAAAGAGTTTAGGGAGAGAGCTTGTATACGGAGGTTAGATATAGTTGTGGAAGAACAAGGTGAGGAGAGTAGTAGGTTAAGAGGTGAATGTGAAGGATATGATGAGAGCGAGCTAAAGGGTTTACTGGGGACGTATGACGACGTCTTTTCGGACAACCCTGGAAGCACAGAGCGGGTGAAGATGTCAATCGAGACTGGAGACAACGAACCTATTCGGCAGACGCCTTATTCAGTTCCTCTTGGAATCAGGGAAAAAGTAAGGAAGGAATTAGAGAGTTTGGAAGAGTTGGGAGTGATTGAGAGATGCAGAAGTAACTGGGCATCTCCGTTGGTGCCAGTGAAAAAGCCAGACGGGAACATAAGACTCTGTGTCGACTACCGTCGGCTTAACGAGATCACGACCAAGGAGCCATACTATATCCCATCATTTGATGAGATGGTGGAGAAGGTGGGAGCAGGCAAAGTCATGTCAAAGATCGACCTGGCCAAGGGATTTCACCAGGTACTAGTGGAGGAGAGCGACAGAGATAAGACATGTTTTGTATGCCCCTTCGGGAAATACAGATTTCGACGGATGCCATTCGGCTTGACGAATGCTCCGTCAGTTTTTCAACGACTCATGGAGGAGGTTTTGGTTGGGTGTGATGACTGTGCAAGAGTCTACATAGACGACATTCTGGTGGTGTCGGAAAGTTGGAGTAGTCATTTGGGACACCTTCAAAGGGTCCTGGAGGCGTTGAAGGAGGCAGGATTGACCTGTAAAAGGTCGAAATGCAGCTTCGGTAGAAGAACGTTGGAGTTTCTAGGTCATCAGTTAGGTGGTGGCATGATCAGTGTGCCGGAGGCAAGGGTGAAGGCGATTAAGAATCACCCTTTGCCTAGAACGAGGAAACAGTTGCGTGGCTTCTTGGGCCTGGTGGGGTTCTATAGGAGGTTCATTCCTGGACTTCACCAATGGTCCTCTGTCCTCACGCCGCACACGTCTACGGCGATGTCTGGGGTGGTGAGTTGGACGAGTTTGATGTTAGACGCTTTTCATGCGTTATGTAATAAATTATCTGTATCGGTACGTTTATGTGTTCCATGTGTAAGTGATGTATTTGTACTAGAGAGTGACGCGAGCTCGACGGGGATAGGAGCTGTCCTTTCCGTGGTTCGGAACAAGGAGAAATTGCCCGTCGCTTTCTTCTCAAAGCAGTTGAGAGGAGCCCAAACGAATTACAGCGCCCAAGAGTTGGAGGGCCTGGGTATTTATGAAGCCATCAGGCATTTCGCCTATTTTCTGTATGGACGAAAGTTCACAGTAGTGACAGACCACAAGGGTTTAGTTAACATGAGATGTGGAAAACAAGAAAACAGAAGAATATATAATTGGTGTTTAAAGTTATCTATGTATGATTTCGACATTGTGTATCGGGCAGGAGAGGAGAACGTAGTTGCTGATGATTTGAGCAGGTGTCATGGAGAGACTACTGTCAGTGACAGTGTCACCCAGCTCATGAAGGAGGGGGGAGATGTGGGCATACAGAAGATACCCACATTCGAAAGTAAGAGAGAAGAAGTGGAATAAGGAAGGAAGAACAGTGGAACGATAGAAAGCAGAAGAGAACTGGGTTTTGTGTGTATCATGTCATTTAGCTTGTTGTTGTTAGAGTATGCATTGTATAGAACATTAAAGTGTGAGTAGTCGTGTGCAGTAGTTATCGTTGTATCATTTTCATTGGTCAGTGGCGAAGGACCCTTATTCATAAGCCCTCGCCACGTGTTGTAATTTTAGTTCATGCACTTGTACGATATTCGTTGACACAAGAGAGATTTATCTCGAGCTGAACTCTGGTGGCAGCGTACTTGCTGTTCATCAGACTGTGGCTCTCGCGTTGTGCGCAAGGCGAGTGAGGGCAACCTCGAAACCCCCACACTGAGGTTCCTACATTATATGTAAATATTAAAACAATTGAAAATAACTTCAATAATTATCAGTTTTTTTAACCACATAATTGAAATGGCTAGCAATAAATTGATCTTGCTTATACTGTGTCTCCAAGCCGAGGAAGGGATTCACAATGCTCTCATCACTAAATATTGACTCTATTTCTGTTACCTGGTGGTCATTAGCTGACAATTTCTTCACTTCGTTCATTACTTTCAATTTAATACTTGATATGGAGTTTTCCATTATAATTTTAACATCATCCACTACTTCACTAGTCATGGCTTGAGTCAAGCCTTTCCATCACGAGCTCTCATAATAAAACGTGCTGCATTTAGGGAATCTGATGTATAATTTAAGTCTGGCATTTCTTCAGTCTCTTCCAATTCCTGAGATTGATCTTCACTTGGCATTACTGACTCATCTTCGTTATCAGCTTGACATTGTGTTAGTCAACAAATTTTTGTGGTACCTGTAGACATGTGCCTAGAGAGCTTCATAGCTAGAGGGTGTTGCAGCACAACCATCCAGTCCATAGGTTACAGCACACGAAAAAATGGATGGACTTCTCTAATATGCTTTAGAATTCCGGCAATAGTTGTCCTTGCATCTGGTGACATATGCAACATTGAAACATCTCTACAAGAGAATTTCTATTTAAAGAAAATAATTTTTAAACAATATTCTATATATTGTATGTAGTCACATGACACAAGTGCAGCTGCTATTTTCCTTACTCTGTCTAAAGATTGGCTATATTTTTACTGGTTTTCTTTTCTCAGGAGAGTAGTGGACTGAGGCCAGACAAACGGAAGATTTTTCTAGTAAAAATGTGGTACACGTAGGGGATTGGTTGAGAGAGCAGAAGTTTTCTGAAAAAGTTGTTGATAGCTTTCAAGGTAAAGTCTACACCTTTTTATTTTTGTTCTAGTTGACAATATTTTTAAAATTTAGACAATGACATAGATGGAGAAACATTTTTAATTCTGGAAGAAAATGACTTCAGTCAACTAATCACTTCAATTGGAGAAAGAAGAAAATTAATTTTAAAGCAAAGAGAGCTTAATTGCAGAACTTCTTCTGTTCAGGTAGGCCTTATGAAAAAAATTTAAACTTATATGTGTAGTCCAAGACATAAAACTTCTTAGGTTATTGAAGACAATGTAAAAGAAACTGCATCTGTTCCACACGAAGATTTGTTTTCAACCTCTGAATCTCTGAATGTAAGCTCTTTAGAGGTTCTGTTATATCTTTTAGGGTTGAATTTATAAAATCATTAGCTAAGTTGTTTTGTGTCCATCTAAGCAACAGCTGGTGAAGTTGTTGTAAGTAGTGAGGTCCCTTCAACCCTCCTGAGGCAAGCGTGGTTTTTCTTATCACTAAGTCTATAGGTTAAGTGGTGAGGTTAGCCACAAGCCATTCAAACATGCATGGTCTGGTTCCTCTGTCATACCCAAGATGATCCTTATCACTTCCAAAGCTTTGCACAATATATATGTCTTCATACATACAAGTATCAACACAAATTGAAACAAAATTTTTGTTGTGTAGTCTACATTGATTTTAATCAAATTCACTCATCACTATTTTACCTTGAAAGTAACTTATATAGATTTATATACAGAGTCTTATTTATTTTTGGTTTGTTCTTGGGCTAGTGAAGAAGAGGTACATTTGAATGTTTCATTGCTAGCGTGTAATAACTTGAATAAATCTCTCATTTCAATTTAGGATTTGGCAAGTTCAAGTGCGTTAGATGAGAAATGGTGTAATGAATTGTCACCTGAGGTATAAGTAGTGGATTGTAAATAAAAAATTTAACATAAAAACACATTGTTATTGCATAGTTACCGTCAGCAAGTATGGATCCTGATAATATTGAAGCAGGCGAGGATACTATAAGTCCTTCAGTCAAGGTAAATCTTTAAGACACTGTAGTATAAACAAGTGTGTATTAGGGATACTACTACAGCCCCTCTCATCTGTGTGTCTTCGGCTAATAAAAGGAAAAGTGTGTCTAATGTAGGTTGGTATTGATATTTCATTTGATACAATTGCCCCTCCTTCCATACTCCCTAATTTTTATCCACCAATCATGTTTAGCCTACTATAATTTGCTACATTATAATATTTTCATAGCTTTTCAAGGTTTAAAAATAATTAAGATTTTATAAATATCTCTTTAATTATTGTTGCTATTCAATTTTTTTAATTAATACATAATAATATGTCTTTTTGGAGCTAATGGTTTCTCATGTATTGTATATACATTAGGTTGGTATATTCAAAAGGACCCCAAGGACAATCATAACCAAGAAATGTCCTGAACCACCTCTGCCAATACCATTTCGTTTGCCACAAAATTATCCAGCAGCAGTAATGTTAGGCCTACAAGAGGGTGTTATGACTGGAAGCACTAAGACGAAGTTCATTGGCAACGTCGCTGCAGCAGTGTTTTCTTTTAAAAGCTATCCAACCAAAGACGAACATACCCATATTGGACAACACATAATTAACAAGTATCCTTTCCTAAAGTCATCTACAGGAACTGGATATGTAAGATTCTGACAATAATAATTTGAACACTGTGTTATTAATAGCTAAAGGGATACACATATAATTGTTAGATATTTTGACCTAACTTAATATTAGTATATTTATTTACGTAACAATTACTGTTGCACAGGGTTACTTGGTTGAAGCACTCAAAGACAAAATGAAATATTTAAGAAGCACTGGCAGACCAAGCAACAAGAGAATGTTAGAAAATGGAAGTCTTACTGCACAAAAGAAAAGGAAAGAATACCGTGCATTTCCAGCAGCAACAACCCCAACTATACCGGGTAATGAAGATGAACACTCTAATGCAAGAAATTACAAGCTAATGCTATCTGAGTCAAAAAAAAAAATCCAAATACCAGAACAATTAAAATATTAATGGAGCGTACTTTCCCCTTTCGAAGACAGGACATATTGAATAGTGAATTTTCATTAATAATGGTGTTTTACAGAAGTATCCACCACTGCAAGTCATTGATGAGGTAATCAAAATAGTTTCATTTATTGCTAAGACATATTTCAACTTTAAAGTATGTACAATGCTAATAGAGTGAGTAGTGAGTAGGTATTCTTTTGTATGTTTGATTTAGGTTTTGGCTGAGATGAATAAAATATTTCCAGACAAAAGTTCCCAAGGAAAGTGGGAGAAACTTATGCCGAAAATAACACAACTATTTCAGAAAGAATCAATTTCTCCTGAGATACAAGTGGTGCTTGAAATGCTGAAAGAAGACACAACACCAGGTAACCAAGCAACCACATCTACATTCCTTGAGAGCTTGTATGTACATTTATGAGAAAATCCAGCTGTTGAAGAGAGGAAATGCAGCTGCTACTCAGTGTTTACCCTCTTCTTATTTATTTATTTTTTAATTACTTTAACAAGTTACTGGACAAGTTATTTAATATCTGCTTTAAGCTATAAATAATATCCCACTAAAACTACAATTAATATAATCATATCGATGTATTTCTGTCCGGCAAATAATTTACTAAATTTATTTCTCCTATATTATTGCTTCCAATTTTTGAAGACAACATTTTGCATATAAATAGAAACTATATGGTTTGCAAATCGTAACATTATATTTTGTTAAGACATCAATAATAGGAAATGGCGAACAGAAATTAGTATATTGAAATGTTTGATTGCTTCTTCTATTACAATTCAGGTTGTCAAACTGTTCAGGCAATGATAATGATGAATGCAATGCTACCAGACACCAGGAGCAAGTCCACTTATAAGAACATTGCCATTGTCATTGAGGTGAGCAACAATAAAGAATGTTAATAATGATCTGCATTCATACACAGTTATGGACGTTGTCTTATATTATTGTTACTGTAGGATCCAGCAGATATAGCAAGAGAGAGTCCACACGCACAGCCTCTGGTAGCAGTGGAACTACAAAACCAAACCATCACCAATATATACATAGTGGCTGAACTAAAAACTGTGTACAAGTTAAACAAACACAACATTCCTTTTACATTGTTATATATCTTTTATGTTTTCAATTTGGAATATCCAAGTGGATGTAACAATTTTTATTTTTTTAGAGCATTTATTTTTAGACTAAGTATATAAAAGAAGCAAGTTATATACAACATTGTATTGTAAGCATAAATAACATATGATTTTTTTTTGTAAAATTATATTCAATTATGAAATTTGTATGAAAATTATACTAAAATAGTATGTAAATCATTCTTTTTTTTGGTATGGATTTTATACTAATATTGGTATGTAAAACATACTATGGCAAAAAAGTATGGGTATCACACCAAGTTTTGGGATGCAAATGGTGACATGCAGTATCATACCAATTTTGGTATGTAAGTCATACTTCATTTTTAGCTTTCAGATGTACAATAAGCTAGGTACATACAAAAAACGGTAGAAAAAGTTCATTTTTTTTGTTATGTTGTTATTGTTTTATTTTTTTTTGTTTGGATGACTCTTGAGTTTGCTGTGCAAGGTATCACTCTGAAAAAGTATTATAAACATGTCTAAAAACAAAAAAAAAATTCAATTACAATACATTTATATTCTATTTAGGATGAAGATTTTAACATCTGGAGCAAGAATCTTGAGTCCAACTAGAATGAAGCTACTAAATCCTCAAACAATTCCTGCAATAATAACTTTCATTTTTTATTCATTCCTTCATACTTTGAATTTAAAAATAAATTGTTAACATGAAGTATACAAGGTAGAATACAAATATCTGACCTGACATATACAGAAAGTTAACAATGTTGTAGATTAGAAGAATACAATGATGTAAACTATCTGTAAGAAGTTAGTTCATCTGCAAGAGTATACAAAGGAAAACATGACATGTATAACAACATTGTATACTAAATAGTTTACAACAAAGTATACAACTGGGAAATGGTGTGCTTTGGCTCTGTGTAAATCTAAAGATTAGAGTTTAGTTGTCCATCAGAGTGGACACAAGCTCTTAAATATTTTTTTGTGTGTTTGTTTTGTTTGGCTGTTACTATTATTATTATTATTATTATTATTATTATTATTATTATTATTATTATTATTATTATTATTATTATTATTATTATTATTATTATTATTAGAAGTAGTAGTAGTAGTAGTAGTAGTAGTGGTGGTGGTGGTATTGCTATTATTTATTTAGCTACTAGCTTACTTATTATTGCTTACTAGTTAATGATTGTCTCTATGTCAATGTTGTTCCTGTTTTCTATTATTCTAAGAATGTAGATGTAGATTTTGTGAACATTTATTGGCAGCTAGATTAGATATAATTAGATTTGTCCACTAGCTATAAGGAAAAAAACTGATACATTGAAAAATACTAATGTTACATTAATTCTGTGCAATTCTCACCATAGGAAAATCTAAATAAATCTCAGTAACTAGCTGGCTATAACTAAAGACAATCATACCAAAACAAAAATAATGATATCCAAACTAGACCCTGCTAGGTTATGTTAGATTTTTTTATATAATAGAGGTGAAGTAACACAGTAGAATAATTCTAGAATAATAAAGTACAAGTTAATGATCACCATGCCAGACTGGGTGGCATCCCTTACTAATCAACATGGATACAAATATCTAATTCCATGCAGCTAGTGAAGGCATCACATGACAATTTAAAAACAAAATGATGAGGATTTAATTATGCTAAAGCAAACATTTTCAGGCTAATTCGCTAGCAGAGGCATTCTTTCTTTTTCCTTTGTCTCATAAACAAGAATAACATGCATCTGTGCTGCAAAGGAGGTTCTCACATGTGTGTATGTGTGTACGTCTGTATATGGGTGTGTATGAGTGTACGTCTGTATATGGGTGTGTATGTGTGTACGTCTGTATATGGGTGTGTATGTGTGTACGTCTGTATATGTGTGTATATGTATGTACGTCTGTATATGGGTGTGTATGTGTGTACGTCTGTATATGGGTGTGTATGTGTGTACGTCTGTATATGTGTGTGTATGTGTGTACGTCTGTATATGTGTGTGTATGTGTGTACGTCTGTATATGGGTGTGTATGAGAGCATGTGTGTGTATGTGTGTATGTGTGTGTGTATGAGTGTATGTGTTTGTATATGTGCGTGTGTCTATGTGTGTATATGTGTGTATGAGTGTATATGTGTCTATGTGTGTATGTGTGTGCATGTGTATATGTGTGTGTATGTGTGTGTATGTGTGTATAAGTAATGAGTTTTGAAATAAGTATTGAGACGAAATTTTATATTTCATTAGAAATTTGAATTAAATTTAGTATATGAATTGGATACTAAGAGAATAGCATTTTGGTCAGCAGTTTAGTCCAGAATGGCTTTTCATAAATATTTAGTATGTAGCAAACCATCTATTAGTTTATGTCCTTCACAATGAACTTTAATTTACATTATTATTACCTACTCTGAGGTAAATACAATTTTTATATTGCCACATTATGAGAGGAATATATTATCAAAAAAAAATATGCTCTAATGAAGTCTCAAATTTTTCTCGTTTATGGGAGCAAGGCAATTAGACAGTGTGAGTGACAATAATGTGTATGCAATTTGAATAAGACCTCTAATGTTAAGTATACAATCCCAATAATAAAACTAATTTTTTGTGCAATCAACCTAGGTCTGCTTAAGCACACATATGTAATTCAGGAATTGATATCGGAGTATGTAGTGTACGTTTATTCATTACACATAATTTACTTATGAACTCATTGATATAATGCTGACTCATCTGAAATGTTTAGGTTTAGAGGAGAAGGTAGTGGATAACAGGGGAGCAGGAAGATGAGATTGAATAGAAATGAAATATTATTTGTTAGCTGTACCTTTTGTCCAAATTTTGTTGAGAATTCTAAAATTGATATTTTAACTATATTCAAATTGAAATTAGCACTTGCCGTTTAACTATAACAGTAGAAGCCACTAAGTAGAAGTGGATGTGATTGAAATTTGTCATTTAATGGCATTAGAAAAGAAATGCAGTTTTTAATGAGTGGTTCTAATATTTGGCTATGGAATGGTGGTTGATAATTGTAAACAACTATTCATGAGTTTATGTTTGCCACAAGAAGAGCCGTCCTTCTTTTCTTTCAATACACAAGAAATCATTACCAATGGTTGACCACTTCGTTTCTCAGTACAGTTATGGTTTTTCAGGATCACTTGTGTGTAATTAGGCACTCATGGGAAACAAGGAAAGAAAATGTTGCCCATGTACCAAACATAATACAGTATTGAGATGTCTCACTGGTTTCATAAGGTCACCGTGCACACAAATCTGTAAACAATTGGGGGAAAAGGCCTGCCACCTGTCTTGACATGAGGTGGCCATGACCCCTGTGGCGTACCTCTGTTCCTACGCCAGTGGAAAATAACCCTCAACTTTTCATTCCCTATGGGTAAAATGCCACAGTTAAGTAATGGTGCTGTTTACAGTAGTTAGCCTTAAGAGTTTAGCCTTAAAATGATAGGTTGGGGAGGTGTGAAGAAGGAGGGGGGAGGGGAAGCAACATAACCAACGAGACTAAAGTACTACATGACCTGCTAATTAATCCAAAAAATGTATTCTTATTCTATAACTGATTGTACTAATTTATTTATGAAGTGAAACTTATACTAATACATTGTAGTAATGTAATAGATGTGTGGTTGCTCAAGGTACCAAGATTTGGACCTCTTTCATGAAAACATGATAGTGAACACTGCCTGAAGAGTGTCCATTGACAACCAAAACAAAATCGTAAATTTGTGTATAATGTGTTGAGAACTAGTTTGTTAACCTCTAAAAGCCTTGTAAATTTTTTGTTAACTCTCATTACCAAGGCAGTTTACCAATTTTGTTATGCTTATAAATGTACTCTTTTCAACCTGGGGAATTATGTATAACATCTGTTGTCAATTTCTGATTTCATCATTCAGTTGCATATTAAATGCCATTTTTACCTCCAAATAAGGCCTGTCCAATTTTTTTCCCTTACTGCCACAAGCCTGAGCTCTGGCTAAAGGTTTTCCAACTTTGGAATTCTTGTCTGTAAGCATCTATCATTGGCAACTAGCTTAGTGGTTTCACAGCAAAGAACACGATTTTGGCCTGTCAGTTTGCTCATAGATATAAAACGCGATGGTTTGCTGCGGGCAACTGGATGAGAACGCGAGTTGCGGGCGTTCCAGGTAACGCATTATTAGTTCGAGTGCGTTCGGGTGGAGTCAATTTAAAAAACAAAACAAAACAAAATATCGCTAGGGCTACCGTAGCGTACTCGAGATTCCGAACTTCTACAAAATGCAGACTGTAGCTATACTTTTCTGTGTAGCTATTTTAATTCACTTGGGTAAGTATATCCTATTTAAGATAAATTGGAGATTATATAACTATGTAACGCAGGTTTTACCGCCGAAGTGGAACCAGAATATCAAGTAGTATACACGGGTGATAAAGTGGCCATAAACTGCAACAGTATTGGTTATACTACATGGCTCAAAGACGGTGTTAGTGTACCCAGTTCTTTTATGATCGGAAATAATATACAAATAAGTAGCGCTACTTCAGATATGAGTGGAGTTTACAAGTGCCAAGGAGTGAACAATCAAGGTTTAGAATTTGAAGCAGAAGCAACGCTACTAGTTGGAGGCAAGTTACCAATGTTTGGTACATTATGAATGTATGCTTAGAAAATCTGAGTTTTAAACAGACCTATACACTTTAGTTGGATTGGCCGGGGGATTTCAACCTAGCTAAATCTATGACAATTCAAGAAACTATGAAATCATGATAATATTATAATTGCTTAGAAAGCCTGTGAAAGAGAGAGATTACATCTAATAAGTAAAAGAAGGCTGAGAAAGAAATTTATGAAAATGGAGTAAAAAAAAAATTCAATGAATAAAAAAAATCTTTGAAAAAAGAGAATTTTCGTTGGTCTGTCAAGAGTGAGACTGTAGCATAGCAGTACCCCTTAACAGTATAAATACAAAATTGGAGTGTTTGTTTGCCGGCTGGTTGTCGTAGCTCAGTGGCAGAGTGCTTGTGTTGTAAGCAAGCCATCCTGGGTTTGATTCCCTGCAGTAATCTAATATTGTAAATTCAGTACATTTAATAAGTAAAACAAGGCTAGAAAGAAATTATGAAAGTCTAGTAATTATTACAGTCCGTCCAATAGTTTAATATAAGTGGTGAAGAAGCTTTACTTATCTAAGGTTAACACCTTCCAAGTAAAGAATAAAAACATAGCTTACACAGATTTTTACTCAATGTATGGAAATAGAAGGGGAAAAAACAGTGAAAGGAAAATAACTTGAATGTTTTCTTGACCATTACAGCTAAATATAATTCGTGCTGGTTTTATCCAGTACTAGTCTTATGTTACATGGTATATACTTTTAGCATTATCACTGCTACAGTTTGCTTGAGCTTTTGAATGGTTCAGCAATAGCTAAGTGATAATGAGACAGTACCCGTAATATCACAAAACATTTCTAACTGCAAATAATAGGAAAATTCTGTTAGCAACGCCATTATCGACAAAACTCAGTAGTACTCCCAGACACTGTATAATAAGTTCACCGATTTTGTGAAAATATATTATATACCTACATTATGCTTATAGGCATTTTGTACCAGTAACACCAACACAATGTCATATATTTTTTCATGTAGATGAAAATCACAGCATGGTTAGTCCAGGACTAAGTGAAGTTAAAGCAGGCGATACTCTTAATCTAGACTGCAAAGATGGACGAAATGTACTGTGGTTTTATGAAAAGTCTAACGAACATCCTGTATCATTTCCAATATATTCTGGGGAATTTTTGGCTATCCCTGATATTAAAGCAGATGACACTGGAAGTTACTTTTGTTACGGACAATACTCAAATCAAAATGCATATTTTGTAGCAAAAGCTTTCGTACAAGTAAAGGGTATGTTGATGAGTATGTATGTATAAGCATATTTTTAAGTCTTTTTGCACTTGTTGCTGTCAAAATTACATTCCTTTGGCCTAATCCTCTATAATATAATAGATCTGATTCATATTTAAACATTTTTAATTTATGAAGTACATATTGCACAATAAATTTGCATAGCTATTTATTATTTCATTATTGTCATCATAAATTCCTCTACTTGAATCAATGTGTTCATTACCTTCATGATCTTAATGCTTGCTAATTCGTATTAAATTTTGTACTTGGAGTTGCAATAATACTACACTGGAATCTGAATATGCAAGTTAGCTATTCATAATACTTTTTAGCCATATTTCAAATTTGGACCAATATTTTCTCAATTTGTAAATGAATTATGTAAAAATCAGGAAAATGACACGTTTGGCCGGTTTATGTAACAATGAACTTGTGAAGTACAGTGAGAATGACAATGGTGAAATATTGTGAGTTATTTCATGGATCATGTACCTAAAGATATCATTGTGAAGATATCCAGGGTGAAATATATAATACTCATTACATGATTCAGAGTGGGGTATGGTGAAATATTTTGCCATATCCCACTCTGACTCATGTAATAAACACATACCTGACTTATTTATTTATTATAAAATGAGTGGGTAAGTGTGTGTGTGTTTCAATTCGCTTCAGCTTGAAGTATTAGTAAAGTAAAGAGAACCAGCCTTTTATAATTATTGTTTGCTAATGTTTACAAATTATCACTTTTCTAATCTAGCTGTTAATACAATAAGTTCGTGACTAACAAAATAGCTAATAATCGTACTTCTTGTAATAACTGTTTGAAATGATCAACAAAAAAAAGTAGTCATTTTATAAGACTTGTGCTGGTAGTAGTAGTTCCATAGCTGAATAGGTACTAGCTAATTATGCTGATATATTATATTACATAATTATATATGTGAACCATTTAAGTAGAAGTGTGTTATCTCAAGTAATGAGCAAGTCAGCCATAATAATCCATTGCTCATATCTGCAATAAAAATGTAGTCATTCTCAACACTTGAAATGTCAGCATTACTACAACCCATATGTTTGTTTGTTTGTTTGTTTTTAGTTTCTGGGACATAATTGATATAGCACATTGTCAAGTCACAGTGTAAACCAAAAGGTGTGTATTTCACACCAAATTAAGTGTGAATCACTTCAAACAATAGTCACACCAAAACATGGTGTGCTGTGCACACTTCAACATTTTAGTGTGAAGTACACACCAAATTCAGTATGACCTCACACCAAATTCAGTGTGAATTCACTCATTAGCAACTCATTTTACATTTCACACCCCCAATATGCTTCATTGTTAATCACCTCTATTTATTCACCTCAATTTACTTTAGGGTTTTATGGGTGCTTAGTTAAAGCATTTTGGAATTGATAAGACTTTTCTAAGAATCATTAATTATTAAAATGTTTACAATGAGCAAAAAGTAACACTATAATTGAAGGAGATTGAGTATTTGTTGATGATCAAGAGGGTAAAGATGAACCCAGTGCAACCCAGTTTCCCCCTTTTTTTTGTGTTGTTTGCTTCTGAAGTCCAAGTAGCTTTATTAGCTATAATAGCTATAACTTTTATTTAACATTATTTATTTGACTGATTGTTATGAAAATCATTTGCTTTGTAATAAATAATTAAATTATAGTTTGTACTTTTTTTGATTCTGATGTCATTACTGCACTTGAATTTATTAGATAGAGAATAAGAAAAGAATTAAACTCTGGTTTATTTAATAAAAAAATACACTATTGTAATGAGTGGGTGTGGTGAGGTGGGTATGGTTATAATGGCCACACCAATATGATCTAACTTCCTACTCCCCTGCAGAGCCATCACCATTATCAAGAAAACAACAATTATTTATGAATCTTATGCAAGGTAAAAACAATATTGAAGTGTAGCATGAAGATTTTAAATGTAAAGATTAAAAATGGATTGACTCTCTATCAATGTATCAATGACATGTCAGACCAGATATTTGCATTCGTATTTCAAAGGCACATAATAGCCACAACCACTTTTGTTTTCTTCATTTATTTCTTCTATAATATGCAGCATGCTCTGAATTAAACAAGAACGACTCTCTTAACTTGTATATACTATATACTATATGGAAACTAGTATTTTTTCATAACCAAAAAGTGTAGAATTAATAAATGGTAGCTACTAGCAGGCCTTTTGCCGAATGTAGGATGAGAGACAACAGCCACCCCATGTGCCTACTTTAATAACAAGTTGATGTCGCACTGGCACAATGCAATTAATTCCAGCAGTAAACCTTTTTTTCTTTCTTTTTTGGCTTGCAAAACCTTTACGGAATATAATATCCAATTTACACCTGCCATTCACAGCTAGTAAATATATTGCTGCTTCAAGAAATGAAACTCTAAATCTTGTAAGCAAACATTAGCAGCATATACATTAAGACTACTACACTAGAACTTACATCCAAATAGACTGGGCAAATATATTTGATCAACAGGCTACAGGAAATGTACATGTGAGTGTGTGTGTATGTGTTGGTCTGTGTATATAAAAGTATCAATCCTAATGTCTTTAATACAGCAGCATCAAAGAGCTGCCAGGAATGAGTGGTGTGAAATGGAAGACAGAGAAGAATGACTTGATTTAAATGTATTACACAACAATAATCAAAATAAACAACTCCCATAATGAGTTTACTTCACTAAATAATAACCATGCTTCTGTATTAATGAGTTCATTAATACATTGTACAATAATTTACATTATAATATTATCATAATGTAAATTATTGTACAATGTATTATCGAACTCCTTAAAAATACATTCTTAAATACACAGCTGTAATACTTACCCTAAATGTACATAGGTCTTGATGACACTTCGCGAAAACATCCAAAGGTTTCGACTAGATCAGAATCTTTAGAGCGATTATCTGGACAATATAAAGGCATGCATAAAATATTCGAAGGTAATAAAAATATAGAAAATATTTTTATTATTGAGTAGAATAGAGAGTGAGTTACACTCTATTTTCACAGATGGAAATGACCAAGAAAGTCGAACTGGTTTGACTAGATCAGATTCTTTAGAAAAAGTATCTGGACAAGTTAAAGACATGTATAGACAATTTGAAGGTAAATACGTGTGGCTAGTACACAATATATATGCACTTTAATACTTGTTACATGAGTCAGGGCAAAATATTTCATGAGCAGGCTAATTTATTTCCAGCTGTATGGGCTCTCCACGAATAATAATTACCCTATATGTATATAGGTGGTGATGACAGTTTGCGAAAAAGTTCAAAAGGTTTGACTAGATCAGAATCTTTAGAGCGATTATCTGGACAATTTAAAGACATGCATAAAAAATTCGAAGGTAATATAGAAAATATTGTTATTATTGAGTAGAGTACAGAGTGAGTTACACTTAATTTTCACAGATAGAAATATTTTGACAAAAAAGTCCAACAGGTTTGACGAGGTCAGACTCTTTAGATAAATGATTACAGTTTCCTCTCGGCTAAGGAGAAGTTGATGATATGGAAATAATCATTATTTTGAAATATTAATTATAACTTGTTTTTTTTTTGCACCCTGTGGATTAGAAGCTGAATTAATAGAGACTCCAAAACACAACTATTCACTGCTATTGAATAATTGTTGACTGAATCAGGATGTAATGTGAAGTGAACTTTGTTTAACCCCTATGGGAAAGGGGTAGTTGACCCTACAAGTATATTTATTATATATATATATATATAATATATTATATTATTATATAATATTATTCATTTGATGGTATATATATGTGACCGTCTATAGGAAAACCGGGCACAACGCGGCACCCTTCGAAAAATTTTTTTTTGCACTTACAGAGTTGTCGGCGTCCAGATATTGAGCTCTCCAAGTTTTATCGTCGTAGCTTAAGTCGTTCCCACTATAATAGACCTAACCGTTCCCTTCCGTCAGCTTGAAACAATACATTTTTAAGAAATCGATCGATCTTTTCTCGATATTTACGCACGCCGCGTTGTGCCTGGTTTTCCTGTAGACGGTCACATATATATATACATACATAAATTATTCATTTGATGAAGAAGAACATCGCAAGCAAATTAGCTTAGCCATTATGCATGTCATAGGCATGAGATTAATTACACCCAAGTGGGTAATATAAATAGCTGTAAATGATTTGTTTGTAAAGTTAAAGACATGTATAGACAATATGAATGTGCTTGTGACTAGAACACAAAATATATGGTACTTAAGCAGTTTATATATTTTATAATACTTATTACATGAGTCAGAGTGTGTTATGGTGAAGCATTTCATGAGCAGGCTAAGTTATTTTCAAGAGCCAGAGGTGAGTGAAAATATAGCCTGAGAGAGAAATATCTTGCCATAAGAGTTTGTATTAGGGCTGTTATCTCACTAATAGAGTTGGATGTAAGGGCTCCAGACGATCCAAGCTGATATTATTTTTAGCAGCTGCTCTAACCTGGTTGGCTAGGCTATACAGGAAGGTAGCTGTAAAACTATTAATGAGTGCTTTTATAGCTTCATCTCTTTCCTTAGTTAATCATACTTAACTGTTAAGTAAAAAGTACATGCATTGGTCAAAGATTCACCCTGACCAACACATTCAAAAGGTACTTTATCCACTTCAGCTTTTAAAATAATTAACTTTTGGAACGATATACTTTAAGCATTTACCATTTTCTCTAACAACGTAAACAAAGATGTAGTGATTTATACTACTTTTTTCTACCTGCACCAATGAGAACTAGCAAGTGTTATTTAAAAGGCGTGGCTTAGAAGATTTATCTGGACAGTTCAAAGACAAGTACGATAAATTTAAAGGTTACTGCACTTCTACTAAAATAGTTTAAAGTATATATTATATATAATAGTAATTATATCTAGTGCATATCTTCCAAAATATAGTTTTCAATAGCCGTAATATAATTGTGTACATAGATCAGCTTTCGGTAAGAAGTCCAAGAGGTTTGACTAGATCAGATTCTTTAGAAGAAATATCTGGACAAGTTAAAGATATGTATAGACAATTCGAAGGTAATTAATTAGTTACCCTATATAAGAGTGCTAATGTACTATGTGATTATATATATTATTGATTTAATAACAAATAACATTGCGAGAGAATTTGCTTAGTAATTATGCATGCCATAGGCATGAGTTTTATTACAACCACAGCGGCTTAGCTAGCTCACCTAAAGTGGGGGGGCTGATATCGCGCCAAAGCAATCACTACATTAAAGTTAATATAATGTAACGCACAATTATTTCACTATTGTAGTAAGTTAAACAAAAATAAAAATTGCCAAAGTATCTTTTTCTTTCATCAAGTTTTTCAACAAATTCTTCAGCTATCAAAATTAAATCCAAGTTTTCTGTAAGCTCTTTGTGAGCATTTAAAAGTAAACAGTTATTTAAACGTTTTTCTGTCATACTTGAACGTAAGTAAGTATTTATTCTCTTCATAGTTGAAAATGTTCGTTCAGAGGTGGCAGAGGATATCGGAATTGTACACATAAGACGAAGTAATTTATGTACAGAGGGTAGCATGTCCTTCAAAACTCCATTGTTCTTGTTCATTGCACTGCATATGGTGTCAACTGAAGTAACTAGCCTAACTTTAGGCAGTCCTTGCTTGATAATATCGGAAGTTGCCTCCTCAAGTTTGAGAAATCAAGATCTGCAGAAAAACATGACTTTTCAAGAATTTTTAACTCCTCATTAAAATTATTTTTATTTGCAGCTTTCAATAGTGTTTGTTCCATGGATAATGTCAGAGCAATGTGCTCTGTATCGAAGCGACTTGTGAGCTCACCATATAACAAATCACATGCTTCAAGTGGGGGGGCTTAGCCCCACTTATTATAAAGCTCTAGCCCCCCCAGCCCCCCCCTGTGGCTATGCCACTGAACCATGTGGGTAGTATAAATAGCTGTAAATGACTTGTTTGTTAATAGATGGGAAAGAACACTTTTCACAAAAAAGTCCAAAAGGTTTCGCTAGGTCAGATTCTTTAGAAGATTTATCTGGACAATTCAAAGACAAGTACGATAAATTTAAAGGTAATTGCACATAAATAGTATAAAACAATTTAAATTATATATATCGAAAATATCTATTACGTAACTTCTACAATAGAGTGTTCAATAGCCGTAATTGGATTGTTTACATAGATCAGCTTTCGGTAAGAAGTTCAAGAGGTTTGACTAGGTCAGATTCTTTGGAAGAAATATCTGGACAAGTTAAAGACATGTATAGACAATTTGAAGGTAATTAATTAGTTACCCTATATAAGAGTGCTAATGTACTATGTGATTATATATATTATTGATTTAATAACAAATAACATTGCGAGAGAATTTGCTTAGTAATTATGCATGTCATAGGCATGAGTTTTATTACAACCATGTGGGTAGTATAAATAGCTGTAAATGACTTGTTTGTTAATAGATGGGAAAGAACACTTTTCACAAAAAAGTCCAAAAGGTATCGCTAGGTCAGATTCCTTAGAAGATTTATCTGGACAGTTCAAAGACAAGTACGATAAATTTAAAGGTAATTGCACATTAATAGTACAAAACAATTTAAATTATATATATAGAAAAATATCTATTACGTAACTTCTACAATAGAGTGTTCAATAGCCGTAATTGGATTGTTTACATAGATCAGCTTTCGGTAAGAAGTCCAAGAGGTTTGGCTAGGTCAGATTCTTTGGAAGAAATATCTGGACAAGTTAAAGACATGTATAGACAATTTGAAGGTAATTAACCCTATATAAGAGTGCTAATGTACTATGTGATTATATATATTATTGATTTAATAACAAATAACATTGCGAGAGAATTTGCTTAGTAATTATGCATGCCATAGGCATGAGTTTTATTACAACCATGTGGGTAGTATAAATAGCTGTAAATGACTTGTTTGTTAATAGATGGGAAAGAACACTTTTCACAAAAAAGTCCAAGAGGTTTCGCTAGGTCAGATTCTTTAGAAGATTTATCTGGACAATTCAAAGACAAGTACGATAAATTTAAAGGTAATTGCACATTAATAGTACAAAACAATTTAAATTATATATATAGAAAAATATCTATTACGTAACTTCTACAATAGAGTGTTCAATAGCCGTAATTTGATTGTTTACATAGATCAGCTTTCGGTAAGAAGTCCAAGAGGTTTGGCTAGGTCAGATTCTTTAGAAGAAATATCTGGACAAGTTAAAGACATGTATAGACAATTTGAAGGTAATTACTTAGTTACCCTATAAAAGAGTGCTAATGTAATTTGTGATTATATATATATTATTGATTTAATAACAAATAACATTGCGAGAGAATTTGCTTAGTAATTATGCATGCCATAGGCATGAGTTTTATTACAACCATGTGGGTAGTATAAATAGCTGTAAATGACTTGTTTGTAAATAGATGGGAAAGAACACTTTTCACAAAAAAGTCCAAAAGGTTTCGCTAGGTCAGATTCCTTAGAAGATTTATCTGGACAGTTCAAAGACAAGTACAGTAAATTTAAAGGTAATTGCACATTAATAATACAAAACAATTTAAATTATGTATATATAATAGTAAAATATCTATTACGTAACTTCTACAATGGAGTGTTCAATAGCCGTAATTTGATTGTTTACATAGATCAGCTTTCGGTAAGAAGTCCAACAGGTTTGACTAGGTCAGATTCTTTAGAAGAAATATCTGGACAAGTAAAAGACATGTACAGACAATTTGAAGGTAAGTACTTTTTGTACACAAAATCTATGTGAGTTACCCTACCTCAAGTACTAACTACGGTAGTGAAGATATCTAGTATGGAATAAACCACTTATTACACTTGTCAGAGTGTTATGGCTAGATATTTCACTCTCAGGCTTTATTTTCACTCGCCACTGGCTAGTGAAAATAAATTAGCCTTCTTGTGAAATATCTCACCATATCACACTCTGGCTCATGTAATAAGTATTATATATTACAAATTAGATATCTTCACAATGATATCTGTACAGCTTAAAGTTGGTTGTATGGGCTATCCACACCCCCAGCTGATATTTTAGCAGCTGCTCTAACTCTGTTGAGCAGGGTACACCCAAGGAAGGTAGCTGTAAAAACCAAAGGTAGCTATAAAAACCCCTAGAAATTGAAAAGTTTGGCCTGTTGCTATAATTGCGTAGTATAGCGTGAAATAACAGCGTGAAATATCGTGAGTTGTTTCACGGGTCACGTACCTAAAAATATCATGGTGAAGATATCTAGGGTGGAATAGATATATATATGGCGTGCATAAATATCAAGAAAAGATCGATCGATTTCTTAAAAATGTGTTGTTTCAAGCCGACGGAAGGGAACGGTTAGGTCTATTATAGTGGGAACGACTTAAGCTACGACGATAAAACTTGGAGAGCTCAATATCTGGACGCCGACAACTCTGTAAGTGCAAAAAATTTTTTTCGAAGGGTGCCGCGTTGTGCCCGGTTTTCCTGTAGACGGTCACATATACTATATTACTTATTTGATAAAGAAGAACACCGTGAGCTAATTGGCTTAGTAATTACACATGCTATGGGCATGAGCTTAATTACAGTTAAGTGGGTAATATGAATAGCTGTAAATGATTGTTTGTAAATAGACGGAAAAGAACAAAAAAGTCCAAAAGGTTTCGCTAGGTCAGATTCCTTAGAAGATTTATCTGGACAGTTCATATACGATAAATTTATAGGTAATTGCACATTATTAGTAAAAAATATATATATGTATATAATAGTAAAATATCTATTATGCAAGCTCTATAATAGAGTGTTCAATAGCCGTAATTTGATTGTTTACATAGATCAGCTTTTGGTAAGAAGTCCAACAGGTTTGACTAGGTCAGATTCTTTGGAAGAATTATCTGGACAAGTTAAAGACATGTATAGACAATTTGAAGGTAATTACTTGTATTAGTACACAAAATCTATGCTACTTAAGCAGTTTATAAAATATACAATACTTATTACATGAGTCAGAGTGTGTTGTGGTAAAATATTTGATGAGCAGGCTAATTTATATAAAGAGCCAGAGGTAAGTGAAAATATAGCCTGGGAGTGAAATATCTTGCCATATGAGTCATTATTTGTATGAGTAATAGCATGGGTAACCGTGCTATTCGGGATTAATAGCACGAGTAACGTGATTGAAATAGGACGAGTACTAGGTTTTAATCCTGTGGTGACTAAATATTTTTAATTTTTTATTGCTTTACAAGTGCTATTAATCCCTAATAGCACAGGTTACCTGTGCTAACGCTTGCTAATAGTAGGCCAGCTTTTAAAAAAGTCATTTACAATTGTAGCTACATTTTATCGTTCACTCACTATCTCCTTATTTTAGGTTTAGCTTCCACTGGAACTTTGTTTTCAACATGAGACTCCTCCTGAGCTGTTGAAAACATTCCGTCTAATATGGGTAGAGCTTCTTTGGTAAAGAATGACATTGTCTCCAACTAAAAACTACTCGAGCTGTACGTTTCCAAGTTTAACACTGCACGCGTGCGCACTTACCAGTACTATTGCACTTAGCTACCGAGGTATTTCACTTAGTTTCCACTTAGTCACCGAGGTATTTCAATTAGTTACGCACTATTTCACTTTCCCCGTGCGATTTCAATTGAACAGCTATTTTTCCCATGCATTTTTGAATGAGCAACTTACGCGCCGTACTATTAGGGATGTTATCTCACCTGTAGAGTTGGATGTAAGGGTTCCTCACAACCCAAGCTGATATTTTAGCAGCTGCTCTAACCTGGTTGAATAGGCTATACCAGAGAAAGGTAGCCATAAAACTAGGAAAAGTAGTAAGTTCGGCCCGTTGCTATAACAACAAGGCTATTAATTCATGTCTTAAATCTACATATCTTTCCCTAGTGAAACATACCTAACTAGCTTAACGCTGTTTACTTCATTGATAACAACTAAAGAGTGCAATTTTTCAAAAGCTTTCATGACTCAGTTTGACCAAAACATTCAAAAGGTACTTTATCCACGAGAGCTTCTAAAACAACTAAACATTTACTTACAGAAAGATATACACCAAGCATTTACTGTTTTCTTCAACTACCTCTAGAAGATGTAACAATTTATACTACTTTTTTTCTCTCCCTTCACTAATGTGAATAAGCAATGTTAAATATATGGTATAGTACTTATCAGTCACACAAGAGCTGTTCAAAATGACTGCAAAGCTTGGAAGGCTATAGGACTCTTCTTCGTGAAGCAACTGTACATTAAATTCACATACATGTAAGAAGATCACAGAAGGGCTGTAAACATAAGTTGGAAAAAGTGTGTCTAATTTATGCTATTAGAAACCCCATAAATGCTACAGTTTCCTCTAGACTTATGTAAGGAGAAGTTGATGACATGGAAGTATTTTTCACTTTGAAATGTTTATTATAACTTTTTTTTTTTAACTTAGAAACTGAATTTATAGAATCATTAGAGACTCCAATAGACAAGTATTCACTGCTTTTGAATTATTGTTGACTGAAACATAATGTAATGTGAAGTGACTTTTGTTTAACCCCCATGGGAAATGGGTAGTCAACCCTAAATAGAGAGTGCTCTGTTATATTATATATATAGTACTTGTTACATGAGTCAAAGTCAGAGTGTGATATGGTGAAATATAAATTAAATTATTTAACGAATCACGTACCTAAAGATATCATTGTGAAGATATCTAGTGTGGAATATTATATTTATATACTATATTATTTATTTGATAAAGAAGAACATCATGAGCTAATTGGCTTAGTAATTACACATGCCATGGGCATGAGCTTTATTACAACCAGGTGGGTAGTATAAATAGCTGTAAATGATTGTTCGTAAATAGATGGGAAAGAACACTTTTCACAAAAAAGTCCAAAAGGATTCGCTAGGTCAGATTCCTTAGAAGATTTATCTGGACAGTTCAAAGACAAGTACGATAAATTTAAAGGTAATTGCACATTAATAATACAAAACAATTTAAATTATATGTATAATAGTAAAATTTCTATTACGTAACTTCTACAATAGAGTGTTCAACAGCCGTAATTTGATTGTTTACATAGATCAGCTTTCGGTAAGAAGTCCAACAGGTTTGACTAGGTCAGATTCTTTAGAAGAAATATCTGGACAAGTAAAAGACATGTACAGACAATTTGAAGGTAATTAATTAGTTACCCTATATAAGAGTGCTAATGTACTATGTAATAGTTAGAGCATACGCGCTTGGCCCGAGGGCTTTGTGCACTAAAACCACCAGTACCTGAGAGCATGCTCTAACTATTTTAGAACCCTTTTACCCAAAGCTGGCCCACAGTTTCCACTAGCAACTTGGTTTATCAGCATTTTGGCACAAATATGGGTGTCAAGCGAATTTCCGGCCCAAAATTAAAAATCAATTAAAATTCAATTGAAGCACACCTGGCAGGTTTACTTTAGCATTGTAGCTGCCAGATGTTATCTCCAGATCTAACTCTACCCTGGGCTGCTCTGCTCTGTGGTAAACAGTTAAGCAGCTAGCTATGGTAAATTCCTGTGGTATGAGGTATGAGCGGTCAGCAGGAGAGTTGTCAGGAGAGTTGTCCGAACTAGGGCTGGTCCCGTATAGGTTGGATATGAGAGGGTAGTAGACCCTCACATATCATATCCAGGCCTCACACAGCTTTATCCAGCCTATTCTATTAAACTAAAACTCAAAAATAGCAATACCCCAAGGGTGGTTAGTATGCACAGTTTATAAACCTAAAGGCAAAAAATAGTGCACACTTACCAAGTTAGTACACCTAGTAACAATATAGCAACGGGTTCTAAGTGATTATATATATTATTGATTTAATAACAAATAACATTGCGAGAGAATTTGCTTAGTAATTATGCATGCCATAGGCATGAGTTTTATTACAACACTGTGGGTAGTATAAATAGCTGTAAATGACTTGTTTGTTAATAGATGGGAAAGAACACTTTTCACAAAAAAGTCCAAGAGGTTTCGCTAGGTCAGATTCTTTAGAAGATTTATCTGGACAATTCAAAGACAAGTACGATAAATTTAAAGGTAATTGCACATTAATAGTACAAAACAATTTAAATTATAATATATAGAAAAATATCTATTACGTAACTTCTACAATAGAGTGTTCAATAGCCGTAATTTCATTGTTTACATAGATCAGCTTTCGGTAAGAAGTCCAAGTGGTTTGGCTAGGTCAGATTCTTTAGAAGAAATATCTGGACAAGTTAAAGACATGTATAGACAATTTGAAGGTAATTACTTAGTTACCCTATAAAAGAGTGCTAATGTAATTTGTGATTATATATATATTATTGATTTAATAACAAATAACATTGCGAGAGAATTTGCTTAGTAATTATGCCATAGGCATGAGTTTTATTACTACCATGTGGGTAGTATAAATAGCTGTAAATGACTCGTTTGTTAATAGATGGGAAAGAACACTTTTCACAAAAAAGTCCAAAAGGTTTCGCTAGGTCAGATTCTTTAGAAGATTTATCTGGACAGTTCAAAGACAAGTACGATAAATTTAAAGGTAATTGCACATTAATAGTACAAAACAATTTAAATTATATATATAGAAAAATATCTATTACCTAACTTCTACAATAGAGTGTTCAATAGCCGTAATTTCATTGTTTACATAGATCAGCTTTCGGTAAGAAGTCCAAGAGGTTTGGCTAGGTCAGATTCTTTAGAAGAAATATCTGGACAAGTTAAAGACATGTATAGACAATTTGAAGGTAATTACTTAGTTACCCTGTAAAAGAGTGCTAATGTAATTTGTGATTATATATAATATATTATTGATTTAATAACAAATAACATTGCGAGACAATTTGCTTAGTAATTATGCATGCCATAGGCATGAGTTTTATTACAGCCATGTGGGTAGTATAAATAGCTGTAAATGATTTGTTTGTAAATAGATGGAAAAGAACACTTTTCACAAAAAAGTCCAAAAGGTTTCGCTAGGTCAGATTCTTTAGAAGATTTATCTGGACAGTTCAAAGACAAGTACGATAAATTTAAAGGTAATTTCACCAAAATAGTTTAAAATATAAATATGTATAGTATTAAATAACTTCTAAAATAGAGTGTTCAATAGCCGTAATTTGATTGTTTACATAGATCAGCTTTCGGTAAGAAGTCCAACAGGTTTAACTAGGTCAGATTCTTTAGAACAAATATCTGGACAAGTAAAAGACATGTATAGACAATTTGAAGGTAAGTACTTGTATTAGTACACAAAATCTATGCTACTTAAGCAGTTTATACAATACTTATTACTTGAGTCAGAGTGTGTTATGGTGAAATATTTCATGAGCTGGCTAATTTATTTAAAGAGCCAGAGGTGAGTGAAAATATAGCCTGGGAGTATAATATCTTGCCATATTAGTTAGTATTTGGGATGTTATCTAACTTGTGTATAGAGTTAGATGTACGGGCTCCACTCAACCCAAGCTGATACTATAGCAGCTTCTATAACCTGATTGGGTAGGCTATACCAGACTAAGGTAGCTGTAAAACCAGGAAAAGTAGCAAGCTAGGCTTGTTGCTGTAACTACTAGGGTATTAATAAGTGTTTTTATAGATATATCTCTTTCATTAGTGAAGCATACCTTACCATGTTAAATCTGTTCTCTTCATTGATAAGAACTACAGAGTGTCATGCATTTTTTAATTATTCCATGACTCAGCTTGACCAAAACATTCAAAAGGTAATTTATCCACGTCAGCTTTTAAAATAATGGAAAAATCATTCACTTCTGGAATGATATACACTAAGCATTTACCATTTTCTCCAGCAGTCTACGCAAAGATGTACGATTTATACTACTTTGTTTATCCCTGCACTAATGAGAACAAGAAAGTGTTAATTAAAAGGCATGTCACTAATCAGCCACACATGAGCAGTTTGAAATGGCAGCAAAACTTGGAAGGCTAAACTATTCTTCGTAAAACAATGTGCGTCAGAGTCACATAAAGAAGATAACAGAAGTGTTGTAGAACTAAGTTGGAAAAAGTGTTACTGAATTATACTATTAGATTCCCCATAAATTCTACAGTTTCCTCTAGGCTCATTTAAGGAGATGTTAATGATTTGGAAGTAATCATTTTTTATAAAGTTTATGATAATTTGTTTTTTTTGTTGCACTATGTGGATTAGAAACTGAATATATAGAATCATTAGAGAATCCAATAGACAACTATTCACTGCTTTTGAATTATTGTTGACTGAAACAAGATGTAGTGTGAAGTGAATTTGGTTTAATCCCTAAGGGAAAGGTGTAGTCTACACTAAATAGATTATTAATTATTTGATGAAGAAGAACACCACGAGCCAATTGGCTTGGTAATTGTGAATGCCATGGGCATGAGCTTAATTACAGCCAAGTGGGTAATATAAACAACTGTAAATTATTTGTTCGGGACAGTTCAAAGACAAGTACGATAAATTTAAAGGTACCTGCACATTAATAATACAAAACATATATAGTATAATATGTATGTGCATATGTATAATATTATATAACTTAGTGTTCAATAACCGTAATATAATTGTTAACGTAGATCAGCCTTCTGTAAGAAGTCCAACAGGTTTGACCAGGTCAGATTCTTTAGAAGAATTAACAGGACAATTTAAGGACATGTATAAACAATTTGAAGGTAAGGACTTAAGTACACAAAATATTGTCTAATTAAGCAATATGTATTACTTATTACATGAGGAAGAGGGTGATATTGTGAACTATTTCACAAGCAGGCTAATTCATTTTCATGAACCTAAGGTGAATGCAAATACAGCCTATCACTCTCATGAGTATAACAAGTCGTTTATTCTATGCTGAAAATCATCACTGCTATAGTTTGTATGAGGGTTGGTAACACATGACAACAGATATTTTAGCAGCTGCTCTGACCAGATTGGTTAGAATTTTGGCCGATGCCAGTTTAAACTTGCTCTAGATCTCCTGACACCATCACCGGTAGCTTATCCGATCGATGGGCTGAGTTATCTCTTTTCGCGGAAAACCAACAGATTCAGCATGGTTGTGAGTGCATTTCCCGCTTATTTTACTAACAGCTGGTAGTTCTATGGAGTGTCCTACATTTTTTCTCCATTTCTAGTAAGATTAGACAGTAAACTGTAAAGTTTCTTGTTTATTCGAGTCTGTGGAAAGGTCAAGACCATAAATACTTCTTCGAAAAAAGTATTACTTTAAAAATCTGTAATAAGGCTACTCGTGGAGGCCCTAAGAAATGGAGCTTTTGCTAGTTTCTTAATGTTTATTTTTGTAATTTGACTGTACCTGGCCCTGTAATAGATATGGTAAGACAGACTTTGATCAGACAGAGTACTAAAACTGACGCAGATATAAACTATTTGAAGGTAAGCATTTGTGACCACTACTCACACGATTTTATAATAATAATAAATATTCAGAAATCTTAAAACCATTCTCATATTATAATAGTTGTAAGTTACACTATGTGTACACAGATGGACAAGACGATTCACAAACAAGTTCAAAAGGTTTGACTAGGTCAGATTCTTTAGAACACTTATCTGGACAATTAAAAGAACGGTCTAAAATATTCGAGGGTAAGCATTGTCTAATTAAACTGTATTCAGAAATTTAAAGTACATTTCGGTAGTATATAGTTGTAACTTAGTTACACTTTGTGTACACAGATGGACAAGACGATTCACAAACAAGTTCAAAAGATTTGACTAGGTCAGATTCTTTAGAATTGTTATCTGGACAATTAAAAGACCGGTCTAAAATATTCGAAAGTAAGTATTGTCCAATTAAACTGTATTCAGAAATTTAAAATGCCCTTCTCCAAATAAGTTCATAATAGATCTTAACTCAATTGATCTAAAATATGCCAGCTATATATAACTACAATTTTTTCTTACAAATGTACAGGATTAATAGTTGCAATTTAACATACAAAATTCGCTTAATTAAGAAAAATAGGTAGAGAATGATTAATTATTATACAATGTGCTATGACAAATGGGCTACCTTCAATGTCCATTTTCATCCATTATTTTGTCACAATTATTAATTATTTTATCACCAATAATTGCTTCCTATTGTAATTGGTTTATAATACAGTATGCTTACTACTACGTAAATACTTAATTTGTAACATTTAGATAAACAAGACCAGAGCTCAACTTCAGTAAATAATGTTGATACTCGATTATTGATTGTTGCTTTACTTTATGGCACATTGATTGCTTATCAACATTGAATGAATAAATATTTGAATATTAAAATACAAAATCCAGAATTGTGGGACATAAAAAACATTTTGTACTTCTTGAAATAATTTTGACCATCAATGAAACGGTCCTCAAAAAAGAATCTATCATACTTAATCTTACAATAATAGAATGTCATTAACTACTTATTAACTCCAACATTATTTTGTATAGTGTTTGTGCATAGCTAGTTCATAACTAATTAAGGAGTAACATTGTGACTCAGAAAAATTGGCCAAGTTTCTTTAACTTTCAATTTATTTTTATTTACTAATAAGGAGTCATGGCTTGCCCATGAAAGAATACACCATCAATAAATAAATTTATGTCATTTTTGGAAACCATTTCTGATTGGTTGTAAAAATTTTAATTTATGCGATGCTAAACATAAGAAATCATGTCTTAACATTTGCTAAAAAGTTTGTACAATCATTGGAAATTTCAGAGCTATGTAGAGATTGTAAGTATATACTGGGAAAGGAAGTAGTGAACTGTGTACTAAGTATAGGTTACACTACAAGGTGGTGGTCGGTATGGGACAAAAGTTCCAAGATAGCGAAACAGAACTGAACAGAGCGGTGCAACTGACTTGTACTATGGCTTACAGCTATAGCAAATACACAAAAACTAATTTTGATTGGATGGCTTGCTTATCCACCTCCTAGGAGGTGGATATGGAAACAAATTGAGCAATCTGATGGGACAGTTTGAACATGCAATGGTAGAAGTTTGTTATACCTAGTAGAGATTTATTGGTAGCACTTTTCTTCAGAATAAATCCTTTCTCTTCAACCAGCTATATAACAACCATGTTTGTGTTAATTCTGCCTCACAAAACTTGGTTTTCTACTTGAATTTGTTGTTAAAACTAAAAGTTGATTTATGGTCATATCCACAGGTGCATAAGAAGACTATGTAGCCATTTCCTCAAAAACATTCACAATAGAGATTGTGTAGGTATTTAAATATACAGTACAGAGTAGTAATGCAGGTGGTTTAAACTGATGTTCCATGCCCTTCTTGTACACTAAATAATAATTCAAAAAAATTTGAAATTATTTTCTCTCTTTCACATGCTTTTTTTAAAAATAATACAGAATTAAATATATTTGGTCGCCACCGCAAATCGAACACAGTGGAAATAGAAATCTATTTTACCAAAAATTACAATTTTTTATGAACTATCTTCGTCCTCAGCTACTTTTGAATAAATTTCAACTAACAGGCAAAGTACATGATCCACATTCAACTGAAGATGACAATGATGGTATTTTTTGCCCGTGCAGATAAACTGCTTATGGAAGCATGGTAGCTTGTGATTTTGCAGATTGACCTTGTTAGTGATTTGATTTTGATTGTGTTTGACTAACAGAGGAACCTGAAGGAGAATAGTTTTGTAGTCAATGTGTACAAACTTTTTTTGTTTTGTTTATTTCTTGTTTTTCAATCATTTGATTGATTATAGTGCACAATAAATAAGACAGAAGTCATAATGAACTTTGTTAGGGTACACCCGTTTGTGACAAAATGGTAAGTGCTGCTTGTGGTGAGACTGCGAATCAGAGAGTTCAGTTCACTGCCACCACCAGAGTTCACTCTCTCCCTAGACTAATAGATTGAGGCTCAGTAGGTTACTCCTTAACCAGGTACTAGGTTTTAATCCTGTGGTGACTAAATATTTTTAATTCTGTATTGTTTAAAAAGTCTGTGAAAGAGAGAGAATACATCTAATGAGTAAAAGAAGGCTGAGAAAGAAATTGTGAAATTTGAAATATTTGTGAAAGGTTACAACTAGAAGTCTATTGATGTGTGGTACTTCTAGCTTGAAACAGATTATTCTAGAAGAAATGCACAGTCAACATCAACTGTGCTGACTCAAAATGTATGAAAGCTAAGCACAAAATATATTATTTAATATGTATTGAACAAGGCCTAATACCAGTTGCCAATAGGAAATTCGTTCTTGAAACAGGATGTGCCTCAAGGTAATATTTTATCATATAACCTGAGTGGTGAGTTTTCATGTTGGGTTATTACATCCTTCAGGTTATACAAAATACTTAATACATGAGTCAGAGTGTGATAAGGCGAAATATTTCACGAGCAGGCTAAATTATTTTCACGAGCCAGAGGCAAGTGAAAATAAAGCCTGAGAGTGAAATATCTTGACATAACATTCTGACAAGTATAAAAAGTGGTTTATTCCACACTAGATATCTTCACTACTGTAGTTAGTACTAGAGGAAGGGTAACTCACAGCCTATAAAGTTGGTTGTAGGGGCTACCCACACCCCCAGCTGATATTTTAGCAGCTGCTCTAACCCTGTTGAGCAGGGTAAAGAGCCTGGTATACCAGAGGAAGGTAGCTGTAAAACTGAGAAAATTTGAAAAGTTTGGCCTGTTGCTATAACTACAGGGGTAATGAGCTTGGCAGTATAGCGTGAAATAACAGCATGAAATATCATGAGTTATTTCACGGGTCATGTACATAAAAATATCATTGTGAAGATATCTAGGGTGGAATAAATAACACTTACTACATGAGTCGGAGTGTGATATGGCATAATATTTCATGAGTAGGCTATTTATTTTCATGAGGCAAAGGCAAGTGAAAATAAAGCCTGAGAGTGAATATCTCGCCATCCCTCACTGATGAGTGCAATAAGTGGTTTATTCAATGCTAGATATCTTCACTGAAATAGTTTGTTGGTAACTCTTGGTGTAAAATTGGCCCGTATAACTCACTAGGGGCTTCCCCCTACCTTCTGGCAGTTTCTCGAACCTGGTTGGGTAGTCTCCACTAGAGCATGGTAGCTGTAAAAACCCTGAAAATTACTAGGGTAATGAGCTTGTGTAATACAGCATGAGATAACACTATTATGATGGACGAGTAGTCACGGGTCATGTAGCTAAGACAACATTGTGAATATATCTAGCGTGGAATAATAGTACTTATTACATGTTGCCACGTTGAGGTGAGTGAAAATAAAGCCTGAGAGTGAAATATCATGCCATATCACTCAGATGAGTGTAAGAAGTGGTTTATTCTACAGTAGATATCTTCATTACTGTAGTTTGTATAACAAGGACCTACTGATGTGGTGTAAAATTGGTTTTAAGGGCTCCCCAAACCCCTAGCTGATATTTAGCAGCTGCTCTAACCCAGTTGGGTAAGCGCACCTGAGGAAGCTAGCTGTAATATCTTCAGTTATTTTATTGCCAATATCTAAAAATAACATTGTAAAAATATCTAGGGTGGCATAAGTAGTACTAATTACATTTCCAGGACAAAGCTATAAATGTCATAAATTACTGTTATCTATCTCATAATCATGCCACTCAAATGAATGAGCTTTCATTCTCCAATAAAAGAGAAGACTACTTAATTTTCACTGACTCTACAGGCTAGCGTTGGCATTGACCAGTGGGTTACATCACAAATAAATTGATTGCCAGAAACTGACTTGAGAGTGTTCGGCTACATTAGATTTGCAGTGATCTGTAAGGAAATCTGTATCATCTTGATTCTCAGTATATTTCTCTGAAACAAAATGGTAAATTTTTGTAGGGAACATTTTGGTGTTGCACTTGCTAGAGCTCTCTCTCTCTATAATTGGCGAGCAAGCGTAGCGAGCGAGACACTTACAGGGGTAACACAATCGAAAATCGGGGATGTTTGTTTATTTAGATATATTATGTATGGACGTATGTATGTCATTTTGTACTTTGACCCTCCGTATTTTTGTGTTCGCTCCGCATTCGACCCCGTCCCAAACTTCACTAAACAGAATCCTCCGGTTTAGCGACCATTACCCGTATCACCTTAGAAATTGAATTGTTTACGGCTTTGAATTGTTTTGCGGGTGCAGTTAAAACTCAAAATCTTATGGGAGCTCCATTTCTATTCGAGTTAGTGGCGGTGGTAAATTAATGTGCTATTTGTCACAGTTATAAGCCCTACTCAACAGTATTTACTTAAAAATGCATTGTCCACTAGACGAAACACGAAGAAGTCTTGCGTAGGTATGTTCAGTTGTGTGAAAGTATTGTGCATTACAACTACTATTAAGAATATCACAAAGAAAATTTTAAATAACGTGATTTGATTTTGTTGCTTCTTTTTCAATTCAAACTGTTGCGGTATGACATTGAAACCCCTTTACCTCATACATAATTTAAAAACTCGACTTTATTTTAATAGCTTGAGTGTTAGTTGTTAAAATCAAATTTAACAATAGTGTACTTTAAGGCTCGCTCGCCATTTGTGCTCAAGCACACCACTAATTTATTGTGTATATATATTCACCTTAGACTATCATTCATATCTGCATTTTTTTCCTTCTAGCTGACAGATTATCGAACTTATCATAAATGTACAGAGCTAGACTTGTGATAGAATAACGTCCAGGCAAGTCAGCGTCAGAGTAATTTATTTGAATAACTGTATTATCTATTGTGTACACATTGAAAATTGCAAATGGCTGTACCTCTTCAATACAGCTGTGTAGGAAGATGTTATGATAGCGGGGCTCTAATGACATGCTTTTGTGGTTTAAAACAGTTCATGTGAGAAATCACCAGAAGTGGTAATACTAACTCATACTGTATCATGTCAACAAGTGTCTGACTGTTCGGTAGCATTAATTAGGTTAACTCTTGCACATGAATAGGTTTTGATTTTTCCATTTCAAACACTTACAAAAAGCAATTTTAGTTTAAGGTATTGTCTTGATAATACTTCTTACCTAATATTTAGCGTTACAATGTCGTGTGTTGATTTTAAGGATAAATAATCAAAATTTGTTATAGGGTATCTATGCAATATGATCAAGTTTTTGGTATATATAAACTTCTTTGAAGCTCCTGACAATATAAAAAAATTGTCAGTAGAACTGCATGTTTGAAACTTGCAAGTCTATGGAACCGAAGCTTCACTTGGCTGCGCAATCAATGGAAATTGGACTCTTTCAATGGTTAAATTCAATTCATTGATTTTATAATAACTAATTGTTGTAATTTAATAATTTTAATAGGTGATTACTTTAATTTTTAGTAACAAAAACATTAAATAATGAATCTTGAATCTACAAGTTAATTTTGTATTGAAAGAGGAACTTTGTTGCTGATTTTCTGAAATTGAAAATGTATATTAAATGCATATATTTTAGGACACTCTTTGTGCCAACGCATAAAATGAGAAACTGGTTGCTGTAAAGCTACAACTTATTACTCTATTTATTAACTTATTCTTCTTGAGGGTATCCTAAAATTTACACCACAAATAATAGCTGCTTCAAATTATTTATTTAAATATCATTCAGTTATTTCAAGGCTCATGTATCTATAGATACCATTGTGAGGATATGTAGAATGGAATATGTATGTACATTACAATAACTGTTTTACTTTACATGGTCTATCATATTTCTGAGTTTATTATGGGAACATTTTTTTCCTTGTGATGAGTAGCTAACCAGCTGCACATACAAGTGTACATATTTTACATTTTTTAAATCCATGTTTGCTTACCTTCTAACATTTTCATAAAATTGCCGTGACGACTAACAATTTGTGAACGCTTCTTGCTTGATAGCACAATATTTTCTTTAAATGAGGAATCTCTAGCTGTATACAGGAAATATTGTACATTAAATATAAAGCTATAAAATTGGACTATTTAAACATCATTTTGACGTGTCATTTTTTGATAAATTTTAGTCTGTTATAACTTTATTTTTAAAGATGATACAATTCTTACCTACTGATAAATGTACTTTTGCATAAAAATACTCATTGTTGTCATATTGACCCTTGCATATGTAATATCCTTGATGCTTTGTTTGTACAGATTCAAATGCTAGTGTATGTTTTCTAGATATGGGCAATGAATTTTCTCCCTTGTACCAAATTGGTTTTGTTTTTGATTCACACTCAAAAACTACTTCATCACCAGCACTAGCATTCATTTGTGTAGGAATAACTCTAAGTGGATCTATACCAATACACAGTATAATGATGTTGTTATTATGATAAAAATTAACTTGCCCTTAGTGCTTATAAGTAATTGACCTTTAACAATGAGTTCAGAAATTTAAAATGCAGTATAGCAACATACCATATATTTTTACAACAGCTCTTGATAAGAAATACACATCTCTGTTCAAGTATTGTCCATAGCAAAAATAATTTCCAGATTGATAAGACTGTATATTTTCAATAATCAAAGTTTCGCCAGAATTTATGGGATCAGAAACAGGATGACTCTTAGACTTTTCAAAAAACCACAGGACATTTTTGCCATCTTTGCATGCTAATTGAAGAGAATTGCCAAATTCACCTTCAAAGGTTTGGGGATTAATCATATTTGGATCTGAATCTGTAAGAATAAATCAACTTAATTTTGTAGTACATTCAGAATAACCATTCCAACCCACTTCAAAATTCTTTTCTCATCATATGAAACATGTCACAATGTATAAAAGAAATTAATGAAATTTGGTATCATTAGAGTAACAATCAGTTATTCACTAAAATTGAGTCTGAGTTACCTATGCATAATAATATAATTTACATGCCTGCAACCAGTAGTACTGACTCTACTTTAAATGCTTGTTTATCTGCTGTTATTCCTTCACATGTATAAGTACCACTGTGATGTTCATAGGCTCTGTCTATGTATACGTCGTTAGATTTAACATTGTTTGTAAAGAAACTCTTGCCATTTTTATACCAATACTTTGGACCATCACTATTACAATTGATATAGACCTTTGTTGAAGAATATACTACTTGATAAATGGGACTGATTAGATTTATTAACGACGTAAATCCTTGGAGTAACTTGCCTGGAGAAATACAAACAGCTGACACAGTACATAATATGACTAAATATGAAATAATATTGTTATATAATTACTTTCAAACAAATTTTTTTTTCTTGAATGGCACTTTTGTGGCAGTTTGTCCATCAATATCCATCATTACAAGTCTATGATTCTCAGATGAGCAAAAATTATTGCATACTTACATAATTTTTGAAACTTTTTTGTACCAGTCGCTTTTTCTGAGTGAGTTTCAATAATTTTGGCTAGCTTACTAAGGTTGTTATAGAATTATTATTGTTAAATTCGAGATTAATAGCACGAGTTGAGCGATAAAATTTTCAGATTTTATCCCAGTTCAGCTATCATTCATACTTTACTTACTGTTGCTAAACAGCGTTTCCCGGGAATTGCCGCGACACTGTTTAGAGGTTAAAAGTGAGGCAAAGTCACAAAGAGATCACGTGATTAATCATAATTATTATTACTTCAATTTTCCACTGCAGGTACTTCAAAATAATACTACACTTTTTGTATTGAAAAATTGCACCTATGCACTGGAGTACGAAGTAGGGCGGCCGGAGGGGCCACTGCCCCCCCATAATTCTCAAGGGGGGCCTGGCCCAATATTTCCCCATGTTTATACTAGTTAGAGCTCTGATACAGTAGGAAAATTGAAATCTGATGTAAAAATAGATTGTATTAGATAACTATGTAGCAGCTGTTAAATCAGCTACAAAAATGCTTGCTAAGCTAAGGTCACTTAATTAGCAACTGCTACAGAGATTGAATTACTCTCAGCTATTACTAAAATAAAACTTAGTAAACAGCATACTTCACTGGGTATTTTTTTCTCTAAATTAAAGAGATCGTATCAGAAAGGTACACAATTAATTATTGTAAAAGGCTGTGGTTCATAGTAGTATTGTTGTGCATCCATAATTAAAATTCAGTCCTGTGATCAAGAGTGCTGTGTGGGCTCTGAAATATCACAACCAACCGATTCTGATTTATTGCAGATGACCGAGAAGTCATACAGATCTGGTGGAACTATACGCAAGAGATATTTCTTGGAATCATGGTTTAAGCAATTTCCATGGAGGATTCATTTTTGCAAGTCAAGGATGATGGTTTTCTGCTATTATTGCAAGCGTTCTCATGATTCAAATGTGGGTTTAGTGAGTTCAAAGGCTGATGCCGCATTTGTAACAACTGGATTTAGTAACTGGAAAAAAGGTATGGAAAATTTTAAAGATCATGAATCGTCATCCACCCACAAAAATTCGCTGGCAGCTATCATTGCTTCAAGGAACGTTTCAGTTGGTAACCTAATGCAGCAAAGCTTACAAAAAGAGCACAAGTGCAATGAAGAGAGATTTTTTACAAGCAACTAGCAACACTTAGATTTTTACTGTGACAGGGCCTGTCCATACATAATGATCATGTTGGTGGATCAAACTTAACTGCGTTACTCGAACATGTGCTTATGAAAAGTCATGAGTAAAGGGAAATAGCTAAGTACCAATCACCGGAAATCATTAATTGAATTATGGCTCACACTACTTTGCATGCTTGGCTTGCTGATATCAATTCAAGTCCTTGGTTTTCATTAATGACTGATGAAACAAGAGATATTATAAATCAAACAGAGAACAATTAGTTATTTGCTTGAGATGAATTTCTATAAAATTATGAAGTTTTTGAGGATATTATAGGTCTTGTTCAGTTAGAAAATACCATAGCTGATTGTATTACTAGACAGCAGTGGAAGGAAGTTGATGTGACTAACTGAAGTGTTAGAGGACAATAATCATAAATGACAAACTCTACCATACAGATAATAAGTATATACACATTATATGCAATAGCTATAGATATTGTACTGCTAATTCAATGTATATAACATCAACAACAGTGCATATACTGATCTCATCAAAATTAAAGACAAATATAATAGACTAGCAAGTTCCCTGCCATATAGTGGTGCTTGACTTATTGCAAGTAAAAATGCAGTACAATCTCAGCTTTTCTTATCCCCACCTTTCCTTTGTTCAGCCATTTCTTCCTCTCCTCCTTCTGAACCTCTCTGGCCTATTATCATGATAATGGACTTGAGCTTTGAAAAACTGTAGCCTTCTTTTTCGTACAATGCCTTCCTTTTTTAATCCGAGGCTGCCTTTACTGTCCATTTTACACACGTTATAGTTACAAGTAGCTAATATTGCGCCCTTTTCCCTCTCTTCCGTTCTATTTTAAACCTATACTGCCTTACCTCGCTTATTCCATCAGCTTTTTATAGTTAATCGCCTTTTCCCTTCTCTTTTGTACTTTTGCCTTTACTTACTTTTACCTACCATTAGAAACATACACTTCCTTCTCTTGTCTACAATTACACCCACTTTTTAGTCACAATTAATCACTTTCTATTGGATCTGATGACGCTTTACCAATATATGTAAAGCCTATGCTTTACAAAACTGTTTGACCACTTGAATTATTCATGAAAGCACACCCTGTCACTCGTTGGTTGTTGTCGTCATCAGTCGTCATCGTCGTTACTGACACACAAGCATATTGTTGTATAGATAAAGATGCCAAGTTTTCTAAATTATACTCCTTGTTCGTTATAACTGTATTTTTACATCAAGCTTTTACCCATTAATTTATAATATACAGTTAATGTTTATTGTTACACATATACTTCAGATTTAACACATGTCCTACATTTACATCTCATAATCCAGAGGCAAGTGAAAATATAGCCTGAGTGTGAAATATTAAGCCATAGTAACTCACAGCTTAGAGTTGGTTGTAGTGGCTCCCCACACCCTCACTTGATATTTTAGCAGTGGGTCTAACCCTGTTGAGTAACTACATCAGAATAAAGTAGCTGTAAAAACAAGGAAAAGTGGCAAGTTTGGCAGGAGCTATAACTACTAGGGTATCGAGCTTGTGCAGTGCGGCTTGAAATAACAGCCATGAAATATCATTCAGTTATTTCAAGGGTCATGTATCTAGAGATATCATTGCGAAGATATCTAGGATGTAATATGTATGTACATATATATATAATTATATTATTGCAATAATTGTTTGACTTTACCCGGTCTATCAGGTATTTCTGAATTTATTATTGGAGCAAATTCTTTATTGTCTTCTGATGCGTAGCCAGCTGCACATACAAGCATACATAATTTATATATTTTTAAATCCATGTTTGCTTACCTTCTAACATTTTCATAAAATTGCCGTGACGACTAACAATTTGTGAACGCTTCTTGTTTGATAGCACAATATTTTCTTTAAATGAGGAATCTCTAGCTGTATACAGGAAATATTGTATATTAAATATAAAGCTATTAAAATTGGACTATTTAAACATCATTTTGACATGTCATTTTTTGATAAATTTTAGTCTGTTATAACTTTATTTTTAAAGATGATACAATTCTTACCTACTGATAAATGTACTTTTGCATAAAAATATTCATTGTTGTCATATTGACCCTTGCATATGTAATATCCTTGATGCTTTGTTTGTACAGATTCAAATGCTAGTGTATGTTTTCTAGATATGGGCAATGAATTTTCTCCCTTGTACCAAATTGGTTTTGTTTTTGAGTCACACTCAAAAACTACTTCATCACCAGCACTAGCATTAATTTGTGTAGGAATAACTCTACATGGATCTATACCAATACACAGTATAATGATTATATGTTATTATTACTATAATAAAAACTAACTTGGCCTCAATAATAGTGCTTATTTTATACAATTGCAAATGAAGTGTACCTTAACAATGAGTTCAGAAATTTAAAATGCAGTATAGCAACATACCATATATTTTTACAACAGCTCTTGATAAGAAATACACATCTCTGTTCAAGTATTGTCCATAGCAAAAATAATTTCCAGATTGATAAGACTGTATATTTTCAATAATCAAAGTTTCGCCAGAATTTATGGGATCAGAAACAGGATGACTCTTAGACTTTTCAAAAAACCACAGGACATTTTTGCCATCTTTGCATGCTAATTGAAGAGAATTGCCAAATTCACCTTCAAAGGTTTGGGGATTAATCATATTTGGATCTGAATCTGTAAGAATAAATCAACTTAATTTTGTAGTACATTCAGAATAACCATTCCAACCCACTTCAAAATTATTTTCTTATCACATGAAACATGTCACAATGTATAAAAGAAATTAATGAAATTTGGTATCATTAGAGTAACAATCAGTTATTCACTAAAATTGAGTCTGAGTTACCTATGCATAATAATATAATTTACATGCCTGCAACCAGTAGTACTGACTCTACTTTAAATGCTTGTTTATCTGCTGTTATTCCTTCACATGTATAAGTACCACTGTGATGTTCATAGGCTCTGTCTATGTATACGTCGTTAGATTTAACATTGTTTGTAAAGAAACTCTTGCCATTTTTATACCAATACTTTGGACCATCACTATTACAATTGATATAGACCTTTGTTGAAGAATATACTACTTGATAAATGGGACTGATTAGATTTTTTAACGACGTAAATCCTGGGAGTAACTTGCCTAGAGAAATGCAAACAAATGACACAGTAATTAATGACTAAATATGAAATAATTATTGTTAAATAATTATTTGCAAACAAATTATGAACAACATAAAACCTATAACTAGAAAACATTAACCTCATCATGTTTGATGCTCCAACTTACTTAACCTGGATTGCAAGATCGCTTTTGACATAAAAATGATAACAAGTTTATTTTGAACTATCATAATAATACTCACGCTTATGGTCCATAGTGACTTGCTTAGGCACTTCAATATTTCCATCATCTGCAGTAGTCAAGTATTGCAGTAATACTAGTAGTTTATATAATGAATGTTATTCAGAACATTGTATTGACTATTTTAATGATAGCATTGAATAAATCTTTTACTTTTTGTGATTTACATTTTACTAGTAACCAAGCTATTTTTTTGAAGGACACTTTAGTGGCAGTTAGTCCTTCACAAGCATAAGCTCCATAATTGTATATATCAATATTCATTATTACAAGTCTATGATCCTCTAATGAGTCACAATTTTTAGTATTTTGTGGTAAGGAGCCACCATTAAATGTCCACTCCACTGGTCCATTAAATTTACAGTTGATAATTTTAGTTTCATTCAGTTCAGCTAATAGAGATTTAGGATAAATAGATCCAGAAACTGCAGTCGGATAATCTGTATAGCATATAATTGTAACAGTGATAATAATACGATGGTTGGCCACATACAGTACTGCTCAGGGGTCGTAAATCCCTGAGCTGGAGGTTGGTATGGGATCGAAGGACCAGAGCCCACCATAAGCTACATCCAGCTTCTGCAAGTTGACGCCCCACAGCTAGTGTGTGGCGGGCAACCGGAGGCATAGTAAGACTCAACCACAGAAACAAGTTATTGCTTGTGTAGTTCGCGGAAGACTCGAGTCAGGAATCTCAGGGTGTAATGCCTTGTGGAGAGCCTGTGGCCTCGACAAGTACAGTTATAATTATATAATAAACCGTAGTTCTGAGAAACTGTTGGTGTATTGAATAATGAGCTGGCATTACAATACTTCCAATATAATAGTTTCTGGACAGAGATGAGTACATTGCAGAAAATTTGATAGTATGGAAGATACTAAATTTTGTATAGCTCATTGCTTGTCCTAAAATAATGCCATTTAGTGCTAATTAGAGGGTACATTGTAGGATTTATATATTCACGAAAGTTAAAATAGCATCTAGCTACTGCTAACAGCTAATTAGCAAATTGCTGACATAAAAACGAAAACAGCAATAATGTATAGAAGCAATAGGTACGATTTTACATATTGTGCTTGCATTGTCAGTAAGAAAGAATGAAGCAAGCACCAATTTATTATAAATGAGTACTACACATAATAATATGAATTATATTATTTTGGTTAAATACCTTCAACATCTAATAACACTAGTGCTCTGAAATGTTCAGTTAGGTTAGTTTGTCCCCAGCATTCATAATAACCTTGATTGATTTCCAATACATTAGTTATTGTAAACACATTCCCAGTATGAACAATTTGATCTAATTCCTTGCTAAACCACTTAGTGGCACCTTTTTCTCCCTTACATGTAAAAGTAACACTACTTCCCTCCATTACTGTAATGTGATCTGAATTTATTTTAGACTGATCTGGGAAAAATATTATATAGACCACAATTATATGACCACACAACTTAGGTATTATATATATAATACTTATTATATAAGTCAGAGTGTGATATGGCGAAATATTTCACGAACAGGCTAATTTATTTTCACTAGCCAGAGGCAAGTGAAAATAAAGCGTGAGAGTGAAATATCTTACCGTAACACTCTGACAAGTGTAATGAGGGGTTTATTCCACACTAGATATCTTCATTACTGTAGTTAGTACTAGAGGAAGGGTAACTCACAGCCTTAAAGTTGGTTGTAGGGGCTACCCAAACTCTCAGCTGATATTTTAGCAGCTACTCTAACCCAGTTGAGGGGGTAAAGAGCAGGGTACACCAGAGGAAGGTAGCTATAAACCCCAAGAATATTGAAAAGTTTGGCCTGGTTGCTATAACTACAGGGATAATGAGCTTGCAGTATGGCAGTATAGTGTGAAATAACAGCGTGAAATATCATGAGTTATTTCACTGGTCATGTACCTAAAAATATCATTGTGAAGATATCTAGGGTGGAATAAATAATACTTATTTCATGAGTCAGAGTGTGATATGGTAAAATATTTCATGAGCAGGCTAATTTATTTTCACGAGCCAAAAGGTGAGTGAAAATAAAGCCTGAGAGTGAAATATCTAGCCATATCACTCTGAAGAGTGTAATAAGTGGTTTATTCCACACTAGATATCTTCACTGAAGTAGTTTTTTTTGGTAAACTCACAGTGTAAAATTGGTGAAAACTCACTAGGGGCTCTCCACAACCCCAGCTGATATTATAGCAGCTGCTCTAACCTGGCTGGGTAGGCTCCACTAGAGTAAAGGTAGCTGTAAAAACCCAGAAAACTTGTAGCCAGGCCTGGCCAAACTAATCTGGTAATGAGCTTGCTTAGTACAGCATGAGATATTGTGGGATATCTCATGGGTCAAGTACCTAAAAATATCATTGTGAAGATATCTAGGGTGGAATAAATATATTATACCATACATATAAAATTGGATATTTAATATGAATTCCCTTCTGTCTTTACATCACATTACCTTCTGGAACAATCAGTTTGCATAAATTAGTATGCACTATTTTTCTGTCACTCATGAGACTTGTCTGTATTTTTCTTTATTGGTGTGCCATTAGCTCTTAATAAATTCATGTAGCTAACTAATTACAAAGAGTTTTTAAGCAAAATGGTCATTTTAAATATACAAATGAATTTACTAATCAGTAATATTACCAGCAGGTAATAGCTACAAATATAGTGACAATCTATGCATTACTTCATTTTAAACATACAATAAAAAAAAATTTTGCTTTTTAGATGTGTTATTAAGTTAGTAAAAATTTAAATTATATTTTTAGTAAAACTATAACTTTGTTTAATCTAAGTTAATTGTATAAAATAACCGAAACAAAAAAAAAAAGAATCTATTCTAGGTTTAAAAAGTATTCAAAATGGAGCAAGTGTAGCCAAAAGAACACTACAAAAAAGCATTGTTTACCGTATACAATAAGTTGGCTTTTAGATACCACCGCTGTTTCAGTTTTTGGATGAACTCCATAGCAAAAGTAATTTCCTGAATTGTTTAACTGCACTGATTCAATTGATAAATATCTGTTCCCAACTGCAAAAGGATAAGTTTGAGGCTGATACTTAATGAGTTCATGAAACCATTTGATTTCCTTTTCTAAGTGACATCCAAAATGTACTTGGTCTCCAATTTCAACTTTTAACTCATGGGGAGCAATTCGATCTGAAGCTTTCGCTAACAATATATAACAATAAGAAATAATTAGTATAAAGTAATTTCACAATGCATTTTACATACTAGCAACTAATAATTCAGAATTAGCTGAGAAATGTTCTTCATTAGGAAGAGTTCCTTCACATGTATATATCCCACTGTCTTCTAAATGTGCTGGATACAATACAATATTGTTTGCAATAACTATTCCACTTTTAACTGGTTGACCATTAAATAACCAAATGGGATCAGTGTATGAGACACATACTATAAATGCATTTGTCTCGGCATAGACAAACTGAAATTCTGGTGAAATTGCATCTGTAGACATACAAGCAAAGAATGTAAAAATCCCAGATAGCAAAACACTAATTTGTATATTAATAATTGAAACAGGAGCTTAGCACTGAGGAATAGCAATGAAGTTACTATTATAGTTATGAACTTGGCATGTGTGACCCATTGTACACGAATTAAGCAAATTAGAATAGACAAAGTTTTTATTGCTAGATTTGACAATATAATTGTATAAAATAAATTCAACTTATAAAATTAATGAAGGTACACAAATCCCATAGTGGGTATGTTTTATGTAACAATCTGAGTGAGGCAATCATGTGTCTGTCTGAACATGTGGTAGCACTATGTGAGAATAAAATTCTAGACTGGACAGTCATCAGCTACTTCTTTTTTTTTTGTGTCCAGTATGAAATTAAATTTTACCGTCTGCACTGTATGTTATATAAGTTGTGTTTTCACGTTCTACTTTTCCTTCAAGAGCCAATAGTTTTTTTCTAAATGAACGCTCCAATGTGTTCATAATATCTCCAAATTGTGTGGTCATATTAATGGCTTGATTTCTAGCCCAATTTTTCCTTCTCAACAATGTGTTACTTGTTGGTTCATATGATGGATTCACACCAACTTCTACAAAATGAAAATAATTATATATAATAACAGTTACATATAATTTTTTACTTGGGAAACTGCTAATTTGAGTTATAATATATTATAATAAATATGTGAGTTCTATATACTATTGTATAAATTGTATTGCAATGGCACATGTAATGATTCTGCAGTGGAGTAAGAAGATGGAAAATATTGGGAGGGGGGTGGGGTCTATTGTCCACTCTAACTACATGCAGGTAGAGTATACAAGTATTAAGACTTGCTACTGAAATCAATTATATATTTTGAAGTCATTGCTTCTGGTTAGAAGTAAAAAAAAAAGAGCAATAGTTGTCCTTTTTGCTATTAAACTAAACTTAGCAGCTCCTAAATCCGATTTTTATTTCATATAGCCTATCACATATTTAAATAAACAGCATCTAATTTAGTATAGGCATGGTAATATATTGGGGGCCATCCCCACACTCACTTTTAGAATTATTGGAGGTACCTGGCCCCTCCACTTCCGACACCACTGTTTTGTATCCCATAATCAGTGCTGTGAAAGACCATTTTGATATACTTACGCTATGTAACACTTAAACATCTTATAAAGTATAAACAACTAGTCACTTGGAGCAAGTGACTTTCTTGGTTCCACACTTTTGTCAGGTAACACTGTTCATTAGTGTTCAATTTCAATAAAGATAAAACTAAAACTAAAGGGTTGTATAGATAGGGTACGACACTATTATTAAAATTGTGTTGTAGCCTTGTTCATGGATAACATGAAGATGACTTTTGAAGTTTTTGTTACTTCCTTTATACAATAGTTCTGGCTTAGAAAATTTATATGGTGCTTCATAGGTGTATCAGTTACAGTGCCAGCACTCTATGAAGATAAATGTCCCCCAAAACCTGGATTCTCTACAATTTGGTGCTTTAGGCCAAAATAGGGGATGGGGTTGGGGGGGGGGGGGAACAAAAATAGACAATGCTACTCGCGCTATGATGAAAATTATTTGCTTGAGTTGCTGCATGAGACTACGTGAGAGTAGTGCCAGTTTATTTGCATACTATTGCTTGATACAGTATAAATATGGTTCTCACTGTATAGCATTATTATAAATATGGTTCTCACTGTATAGCATTATTATAAATATGGTTCTCACGTTATAGCATTATTATAAATATGGTTCTCACTGTATAGCATTATTATAAATATGGTTCTCACTGTATAGCATTATTATGGCAAACATACACTAAGTTTAGCTCAACTAGATCATCGTTATCGTACTCTCCCAGCCAAATGAAATGTGATTTACTCTCAATTCATAAATCCTAAAAATTTTATTTAGCTATTACGCTATCCTTGAGATCACTGGCACAACAATAATATGCAAGTAACCTCAATTGACTTTGATATTATTTTAAAACTATCACATAATCATGTTTATTACTATTAAAAGAATCATAATCATTTCATATAATATATAAACATGAATATGATTTTTTATTGTATAACATTATACTTTTAGATACACAATAATATAAAGTTCGATAAGTGTATTACCAACTGTTAAAAATACTTTTGCCATAAAAGGTTCATTATTATTATATTTTCCTTTGCATTTGTAGTATCCTCCATGGCTGGCCTGTACTGATTCAATAACTAATTTTCCCTTGTTTGAAATAGCTATAGACTCTTCACCAATAAACCAACGAGTACTTTTTGAATGACATACAAATTCAACTCGATCTCCTGTATTTGCAAGAATCTTTTCAGGATGAACTCTTGATTGGTCTAGGAGTTATTCAAGAACTAGAATCAATACTATGGAGAATTAAATCAGTTAAGGGGTCTGAAAAAAGCAAAGAAAAAATGCGAAAAAATCTTAGTTGTCGCCGGGGATTCGAACCCAGGGCCACCTGCTTTAGCCACCGGTGCTCTAACCACTGAGCTGCGACAACCCTCGTCTTCCAAGACCATCCATTTTTCATTTATACTGTTGAGTAGTACCGCTTGCTACAGTCTCGTACTCAACAGAAGTGTCAGAACTTGATAATTGTGAGAATTAAATTATGTCTATAAATTTACTCACATTGATCAACACTTACTTTAATACACCTGACTATCATTATTTTGTATTTCAGCAAGCATAAGCTATACCTTCTTCATACATTTATAAAACAAAAAAATTATCACTGTATAAAAATACTGTAATACATACACAATCTGTAGTGTGTATATTCTACATATATCCAAAGCAGGATTTATGGAAATTATATAAATAATAAGTTGGTTCATCTTCTTATTGTATTAGTTAAATACCATAAAGTGTGGAGGAGATTAGGAAATTTAAGATTGACTGAGTGCATATTTACTACCAAATGAATCAAACTTTGAAAATCAATAATCCATATATTCCTATTTCAAATTAACTTTTAACATTGTAATGGTACATTAATGCACAATTAAAAACAATTGTTTTAAGCTTTGCAACAAAGGTTATGTAACAATTTTAATATGAATAATGAAATATTTACTATTATATACTTTGAAATAATTATATTTCTGTACTAGCTACAAAAGTGATATCTATCAGTACTATCTCTGAATCGTGTAGTCACGACAATTTCAAACACATTTGGTATTAATAATAGCCTCAAATATTCTCAGAAATATATCTTTAACATGCTTTATATATTACCATACATACTTACCATATATTTTTACAACAGACTTTGCTAAAAAATGTGACCCATTTGTTAAATATTGGCCATAGCAGAAGTAGGTTCCACTATCTTTAGATTGGCTGTCATCAATTTTAAAAGAATGACCTGACCAAATAGGAGGAGAAACTGGGTGATATTTGAATTTTTCATAAAACCATAGTACATCATCGGCCTCTGGGCATTGCAACTCCAGAGAATCTCCAACACTACCTTCAAATACGGTTGGAGTAATCATGCTGTGATCCTCATCTATGGAAATTAACCACAGAAATTAATTGCGCAAAAATACTTGTAAGAAAAAATTACAGAGTAACCAAGTTACCTTATTATGATTCACAAAAAATAGTAAAATAACTTAAAAAAAACAGTTCACAACTGATGAATTGGAAGGAAATCTACAGTAGTTTTCCTTACATTATCACATTATCATGTGTTAATGAAGGGTACTATTATAAATAGACGATATGTTAGGAGCCTCAGCCACATACTGGGGAATAACACCTAGCACTCGTCCAAGAATAAAGAAAACTCACCAATTACTAGCCAACACCATAGGAAGGTATGTGTAAGAACCAAGAAAAATGGTAAGCTAGACCAATTGCTATAGCTACTAGGGCATTGAGCTTGCGCAATACAGCGTGAACTAAACCATGAAAAATTGTGAGTTATTTCACTGGTGAAGTACCTAAAAATAACATCATGAAGATATCTAGGGTAGAATATATAGCAGTTGACCGTTAATTTTAGGAACACAATACAAAATTATATTGTTAAGATATGTTTTTGAGTAGAGGTAATTTCTAAATGCACTATATTTGTTGCTGGGTAGATCCTTAATTATCGACACCCATCTAATATCTACCGCTTAAGCTTCAATTATCGACCTTACCGAAAACATGGAAGAGGCATGACTTTCTGTATTTTATTCCAAAAAGGTTCAATTATCGACCTTACCGAAAACATGGAAGAGGCATGACTTTCTGTATTTTATTCCAAAAAGGTTCGTTAGTTGTTCTTTGTACCCTGCTTTTTCCTGGCTTTCCTTCTTCATGCCAGGTAAATTGAGCAAAAGGTGGTAGCCATAAGTGTACCCATAAATGTAGAAATATGAATTATTAAACTCTCAGTCATTAACAGCTAGCTATTGCACTACACTTTACCAGTAATTAAGCTAGCTACAAAAGTAACTAGCTACTTGTTGTGTTCTATGAATATCAGCCTGATAAAACTTAATAATTTTTTTTTTTATTGCAGTGATTTATTATGCCTAAAATGAAGTGGAGAGGATTCAGGAGTCATAAGAAGCAGCAGCATCAGCAAACTCAGAAACAGCATCAATCTAATAGAAGCAGTAGTGGTCCGAGAAACAAATGGCTGCAGCTTTAAATGCTGTCGTTAAAGGGGGCCTGACTGCAAATCGTTCAGCTGACACACATGCAATTCCAAGTAGGACCTTGAAAGATACACTTAGTGGTCGTGTAACTCCTGAGGTTAAGTCTGGACCGTGACCATGTCTAACAAAGAATGAAGAAACTGATCTTGCAGACCATCTTTTGACACATCATGTATTGGATATGGAAAAACTCGGCATAATGTGCGGTATATGTTGAAGAATATTTAAAGAGAATATGTACTTTACTAGGAGATATGATAAGTAATTAATGGTGGGAGAAATTTATTAAGAGAAATCCTGCAAGAGGCTTTGCTCAGGGGACTCCACAGCAAGAATTCGAATGGATGCTATAAGTTTATAAAATATTGAACTGTATTACGATACCTTGATATCATACTACTGAAGATAAAGCTCAATTACAGTCATTGCATGTGGGTAAACATGATTGTAAGCCTTTGGATTGTATTTTTTTTCCGATCAGGCACATTGGCAAACATCTTGCCATGAATTCTACCAGAAAAATCCAGGAAAAATTCTTCCGAAAACTTAATTGCTGTAGCGTCGTCAACCCTGCTAGGCATAATGCTATAGCTCCATCAAACATTATCAGTGGTTTTAAAAGGCAAGTGTATTTCCTTTCAATTGTCAAGCTATTACAGACAGGTAAGTTAAGTGTTTATAATTTAAAAAAATATTATAGCATATTATGTTTATTTGAGTGAATGAATCAAGAACAGTGTTTTTGTATATTAATCAATGGTTAGTGGTAGGTATTGCTAAATTTCAAGTATTATAGCTAGTGTTTGTAAACTTCAATAATTCTTAGTGTAGCTATAGCTGTGATGTCCTGATGTATTTAAAATTAATGTTTTTGTAGATGGCAGTAATGAAATTCGAATAACCAGACTTCAAATAAAACGTCCAATAGTGAGACTTCAAGTAGGAACAGTTTGGAAGAAGAGTTAAGTGTAGAAGATGATAGCATGCAGTGGAGATCACAGCTTAGAAGGAAATCAGTTGGAAGAGCCTCATAATGGATGTGATCATTATTATCTCACACTTTACTGTGGAAGAAGAATTGCTCTTTTGTCGACGTGTAGAAGAAGGGTATGAACTACCTGATTCACAGTATGAAGATTGGAAGGTATACAATTGTCAAGACTCATTATGTGGTTCACCAGATGTTCTGCATTCTTCATCTTCATCATCTCAAGCTGAGTCTCACGTATGCTCACCACAGCCTCCATATGAAGTACATTCATCACAGCTTCCATCTGATGTACGCTTGTCACAGCCTCCATCTGAAGTAGCTTGCAAAGCAAAAACTGGACCTGCACAAACCCGTAAACGTTCAATAAAATCCACAGTGTTATCTGAAGGATCTAATTCCTAGTACAGGAAGGACTCAATGCTGTGTATGCTTTGGATCATGTGAAGAAGATGAAGGTAATGAAAGAGAGTGGTTACAATGCTCCTGTGATAGGTGGATCCATCAAGTTTGTATAATTATTAGCAATAGTAGCAAACTATGCCCTTTTTGTTAACTTTCAAAAATTGTGACATAATTTAGTGAAATTGTTTGGTAAAAGGTTTTTATATACGTATATTACTAAGATATCGTTTATTTTGTGTAAATCTCAACCATAACCAGTTATGTGACAATTTAAGCGAATTGGCCGATAACCGCAGTATTATGTGGTAGGCCGATAACTGAAGAGCGTAGTGGATAACATTAGAGTACTCCAGTTGTGCCCAGAGTAAGGTAACAAACTAGTAAGTACACATACCGGTGGAGTATAAATATCTGAAATATGCAGCATAGAGCATATTGAGGAAGCTTTTAAATGCAGACTTATGTAAGAAGGGGCTAACTTCGGCCAATTACGCTACTGCAATCGGGGCGTAAGATGGTCTCCACAGAAAGTTAGGTCACTTCTCGGCGAGGTCGTTAATAAAAGTCTTACTGTACTACCACCATCTACAGCATCATTCTGAACCGAGTTCACTTGATTTGTAGTCTCTCTCCAATGTATTACATCAAAGGAGTTAGAAAGGATATCAGCGATGTTACCAACGATGTTACCAGAGCTTGTTTCACATGCAAATATTACTATACAAAAGCTTTACACCAACAAATTGGACAACTTCCAGAAGATAGGGTAACATTTTTTGTCTCAATTTACTCTACAGGTGTGGATTTTGCTGAACCATTCTCTATCAAACTTAGTCGTATAAGAAAATTATTAGTTGTACATACCTACCTTCGTTTGTTTTGCTACTAAAGCGATTCGTTCGTAACGGCTCTACGTCGATTCATAACGGCTTCAATTCATAACAGCTCTACGTCGATTTATTGCCACCAGAAGTGCTCCACCCCGAATTGTTCTGACGTCTGAACTAATTTTGTCGGTTATTAAAACATATTTGAACAGCAAAAGAACTACCGAGTCAGTACCAAAAAATACTTCGCTGATCGACGTTTCAAGTAGACGCTTATAGCTACCTAGTTGATATCAGCATAATATATATATTGTATGGACTACTTTTCCAGATGGGCTCTGCTCAGAATATGGAGTTGAACAGCTAACATCACGACTCTTCATCATCTTCAAGCCAATAGTTTCCCTTACAGATAACATACAATTAAGAACATAGCCAGCAACAAGAGATAGAGTTCAAAGACTCTCCAAGGATTTCTGGAAGCGATGGTATTCCGAGTATATATAGGCTCTCAACCGATATACAAAGTGGAATAGACCTACCAAGAACTACAAAGCTGGAGATGCAGTTTTCTTGCAGAGACACCCTGGAGGAAAGCAGATAATTTTATGTAGTTACGTTTGGGTCGGGGTCCACCGCAGAGCTAGCACAAAAGTGCCTGGGTATAGTAAAAAAATGACTTGCACACACCCAGACATACTTACGAACTAGTGGGTTGCCTCGGTACGCTGCTAGGGAGCGAGCTAGACTTAACTAGACTCCATTGCTGATTTGTATTCACCACAATTTATGTATTTTAACTAATTGACTTGGCCAGAAACAACTCTCACCCTGATCAGTCCCTTTTCACCTAGTGTAACAATGAGCTAAGCGAGCTCAATTCGTTAAAAGCTCAGGGCGCACCTGCCACTAAAAAGGCCATTATTATGCAGTTCTCGCAACTTAATGCTTTAACTCATAACTTCCCAAGAGTTTAGTTTGGACAGAACAGATGCAGTTTTTACAAAGTGTTGTTATCTATTTCTATTACTTACATATAATTGCAAAATATATTGATTCATATTGATTACTAATACAAAGTCTCGTTTGAACTGGTTTCCATCAGAAATTTTTTAAAATTTTTACTGTATTTTTGTTCTTTACGCTTCCAGAACGGTATGGCCTTTACAAAATGAAAATTTTGTTTAACTACTATGAATATTATATAGACCTTTTCAGAAAGCAAACACATGTAACTAGGATTAGTACAACATAATTTTGGTGATATTTTTTTCCTAAAAACTTACTTGCTATTAATAGTGTGGAGTTTCTGAAGAATATTTTTTTATCAGGTGTTGTTCCCATGCACGTGTATACACCGCTATCTCTTTCTTGTGCATTTAGTATAAATACGTTATTAACACTCAAAACTCTATGTGAAGCCCTTCTATTGTCCTTGAACCAAACCTTGGGTCCATCACTTACACAATTAATATCAACTGCTTTCTTTGCATATACTACTTGATAAGCGGGATTGATTAAATTGTGTTGAAGTGAAAAACCTGTTAATAACAATAATTATTAACAATTACAACAAACTCAAGTCAACTTACATCCCTGAATTAAAAACGAAGTGGTAGAAATTTTTATAAAAAATTCCATTTACTCCCAGTAACAGAACTATAACGCTACTGAAGCGGTTCTGTTTGAAGCGGTCCTGGTTGTCGTTAGGGCAACAACGTGGTTCTTAGTTAATCCCTCTTAAGGGGGGGGAGAGTCAACTTACAATAAAACATTCTCGCGCTCTAAAGTAATGGATCCAGAATCTTATCTTGCGTACTGCTCAGGAATGGACTAACTGCTATGGTTCAAATTTTGCGAGGGTTTAGGGCCACAAGTGGTCGACCCTTATAACGTTGAGATATTTTTAATGTACGGAATTTCACGGAAACAATCGACATTAGTTCACGTGGTAAGGTGGATAAATAGAAAAGTAAAATAAAATTCAACAAAAACTCAACGTTATGGCAGGCCCGCAGTTCTTATCAAAGAATTCTTCTGATTGGTCCCCTAGCCCTAGCCCTAGCCCTTGCGCGGCGCTATAATTGGTCACGCGCGGTGCTATAATTGGTCACATGATTTAATTAACCAATGAAATGAGTTTTTTGATAAGAACTGCGGGACTGTAGCATGCACGCACGGATAAGAAAATGATATACAAAAAATCAGCTTCTAAACTACTGCGGTAACCGTGCAGTACTGCCAAGAAGTCCAAAATGGTGGCGGGTATTTCTTGAGATGCGATCGACTTCCAGTCTTCATTCTCGACTTGCTGGCCTGCATAAAAAATAATTCGGGGGAAAAGCAGAAGTAAGTTTAACAGGCCCTAACAACCGTGGCCTATTTGGAGGGTTTTTCGCGCACAAAGAGTGTGTGAACACCCTTAAATTAGTTCTGAAACCTATTTTGTGTAACTCCTCAGTATATAAGAATAGGAATGACTCCCAACTTCATAATACAGGTAGACTTCGACCTTGGGAACAAAACCTTCGTTTTAACTTTTTAAAAAGAAAAAATGCCGGCGCACTGCCGAGAAAAGCAAATGAATACAATCAACTAGACATAATAAAAAATATTAGAGAAAAACTAAAACGAAGCTTTTGAAGACAATCAGCTAATGATCAGAAGCCTATTTAAAAATGAAGCAGAAAAAAACAACAAAAAAAAACTGTTTCTATTCAAATTTTTATATTTATTTCTTTAATTGTCATTAAAATTGACTATTAAATTATTTAAATTAGTTAAATTAGTCACTAATTCCTTCCCAGTTATGCTACTGGTAAGGTAGTAAAGTTCTTATTTGTTTTCTACAGAATAATTAGAGCTCAAAAGTTATAATCAAGTTTCCAAAACTATTTGAAAGGCTTGGCTCCTCAGCACACTATGTAAATGTTCAGTAATAAATTGGAATGTCATTAAAAAAAGTTTTTACTTCAGTCATATTGTACTTGAAACACTTCTAATTCCATGTGAATTAAAATTTTTAGCAGATTTCTTTACCACCATACTTATGCCATTGAGCTTCACTCCCAACATTGTCTCCATCCCGAATAAATTATTCTCCACTATACGATTTCTTTCCCACTGCTCCCCAATGATTTCTAGTTCCCCATTCCCCCCACTGCCAATGAATTCTTACCCATTATCTCCCTCCCAATTCCCATTATCTTCTCCTACCCCCAACAAGAAATTCTTTCCCACCCCCCCCCCCCCCCCCCCCCCCCAAATCAAATCACCACCATATGCATAGTCCCTTTATAAAGGGATGCATTAAATTAGTATTACAATTACTGTACAATTGTGTATTCTCTCACTTTAACCAAGGTGAGTCGTCCATGCCAATTCTTTGACTGGAACCACACCTGTCAACCTCTCAAATGTGTCATGAGTAATTCTAAGGGAAGCTGCTCCTCCGACTCTGGCTACGGTAAGTTGATCACCACCAATTAAAAGTTGATGGTACATTGTGCCATCTACAGTTCTCTCTGTGCCATCCTGAAGTGTCACCATTTGCTGTTGTTCTTTTTTTGGAATGTAACGTTCATGAAGGTCTTCCAATATTATAGCCATCTCATCCAGTTTATTTTCATTGAGCAGATGAACTCCAAGAGGAACCTGAAATAATATATATAAATAAAATAAAACTCAAGACTATACTTTTGAAGTCAATACAACACATTGTTCTCATAAGGGGCAGTAGCTACAAGCAATCACCGAAGGTATTAATTATTAGCTAAAGAACTTCATAGAAATTTGTATAGTGGTACATGTGTTCACACATTTTACTACTTGTTTGCACTTTCTATATTAACAAAATTAATCACAGCAAGAGAAATTAAGTGTCTAGATTCATAGTTTGAAATACCATGATCTACTTTATTACTCAATATAATACTTCCACCATGAAGACCACATAATCCAAAAACTCTGTTGCATGTATTCTATTAAAACCATTCTACTTCTGGTATATAGTTTGCCCTATTGATGTAAATTAATCCTTATTTTATGCAAGTTTTATAAACCCTTCAACTTACTACTTCAGATTTTTGAGACATTTCTTTACAAAGTTTGGATGGTATATGCCATGATACATCTTTCGCACAATTCTGGTACTCATCCATATGCTCAACCAATATTCTGAAAATGATTAACATAAAATACTTATTAGATGAGTCAGTACAATATGTGAAGACATAAATGTAAAGTATTTTCACAAGCCGAGGGCAAGTGAAATACAACATGACAACAAATATTCCCTAATATTGTTACTTAACCAATACCAATATATTTTCATTAATTTCACTCACTTCTATGCACAGATGATTAAATATTGAATACTTGTGATAGCAATGTATTCAAGTTAAAGTATGAAGGATGTAATAAATACAAATATCAAGGTGCAATAAATTGCTGATATTTTAATTTACAAGGGTGCAATTTATACATTTATTACACCCTGAATACTTGGTATTGAATGTTCTAGAATGGGAAGCAAGTAAAAATAGTTAAAATTAGTGTCTAGCTCTTTATATAGAATGATTAAATTAATACATTTAAGCAAGAAATGTACCTTGAAATAAGGTGTTCTCAATCATCTTTAAATTTATCCCAATCACTTTGACTTAACTTGAATGAGGAAGACTTTAGTTGTTGAGATTGTGAGACATCAGATGCAGCACTCCAATGAACTCGATCCTTGACAGCATATGAATGGAAATGATGCAGTGATCTAGTCTGATGAGTTAGCATTTGCAATGATGGTCGCACATTCCTGTCAATGTTATCACCAACTAATTTAAAGCCAGAACACTGCTCTGAAACTAGTGGCAAAGAAGTACAAGATTGATGAGGTATTTCAGGTGCTTGCTGATTTGTGCAGTTAGTTTCAGAGTCCATCAGTTTGCTTCCTTCACTGTCTACATCACTTGTGCTTCATAATCAAAGTCAGAAGATTGAGATAAAGCTGTTTGTCCTTTGTCGTGTGATGGAATCTGAATAGTAAACACTTAATTCCATATTTTTCAGTTAAATACACATTACCTTTTCTTACCTCTTGATTTTACATGTGGAGTTTGAGAGAATCACTCCATTGCTGAACTGCACTGTCATAGTTAATGCAAAGAGCATCTACTACTTTTAAAGTACCAACATGGGATAAGCAGATGTTGAGAGTGTTTAAACTAGAATACAGCTCAAATAGGCAGAATAATATGAACAGTGATAATTTATTCATTAATTTACAACATTGGTAAAGGTGCAGAAAATTGACCTTTTTTGGTGACCGAGAATAGAAATTGCTCGTTGTACAAGACCAAGTTTAGGATGAGGCTATCTTTTAACACTTGTGAGGCTATGCAAGATATTAGTTGTCTTGACTCACTTGGCATTTTTAAGAGTAATCTGTAGTCATATTAGAAAATGACATTATTGTGTAAATGTGAATAAAAAATTACACACAACATTATAATTATTGGGCAGTGGTTATTATATTTTGACTATAGAAATAAACCTCTAGGGAATATTGCTGAAACCCCTTCAATTACATGATGAATTGTCTCAACAATTTGACAAGTGTTGGGTTATTTGCTTCGAGCTCTAAGTAAACAGTGTCCCAGCTGAATTGTTTCAATGCTTGCATGCTATCCATCAGAATGGAATCATTATCCACATATCCCATGAACTTCACTCTTTATTTTTTCTTGCGACTTCACGCAAGATTCGGTCTGAAGTAGCAGGCGCCTTCATAATGGTGGATGCTAAAGATTGATAGCTTCGCCGAGTGTATTGTCTGATACCCTTTTTTCTACTTGGAGTGTTTATTTTGATTACACTGGACCACATTCATAATCTATTTTTGCCTATAATATTATTTTGTTATTTGCATTAAATGTACAATAATTAGCTAATTTCATACCGATACAGCTGGAGACTTATGTGCTGATGATTCCAAAGAATGGGCTTGGGCGCTTTGAAGCAGTTGAGGTAGAAATAGCATCGGAGCTTGCTGGTCTTTTCTCCCCTAACTGCATGGAATGCGCTGGCGATCTTCTAAAATCCTCCAAGTAAGGCTTTATTTCATTCTTTACTGCAGACAGCTTTTCTAGGGCTAGGTGTTATTCAACTCTTCAATACTGCTTAATTTGGAATCACACTTCTTACAAAGGAAACAACAATCTGCTGTTCCAATAAAATCTTTCTGCTGTAATCCATGGGTAGCCACCAGTTCAGCATTAAGAACCTCTCGCTGATTTAGTAGAAGATCCAAATAATCTTTCTCCTTTTGTTCTCTGATCCAAGTACAAGAGAAGCTTCGCATAAAAGGCAGCTCACGTCCATAATCTCGCGAGTGGTGGCAGTAAAAATCCTACCGCAGCGGAGGGAAACTTGACCACAATCACCCAGTATGCTGACAGAGCAAACACAACTCGTACACAGTCAGTTAAGGGTGGCCGCACACCGCCCACGCAATTTTTACCGGTTGGTTGCTAAGCACCATTCTGCTACTTTCTTTATTTGCAGGATTACTCTACTATACTAGAAGGATAAAGTACCTGCCGAAGATACAGCACACCGACTTTGGAGTGAATCTGAAGGAAATATCATGGCCCCGATGTAAAACTTTGAAACAACTTTTTGGAGCGGTGCGGCCAAGACGATACTCTAGGGCAAGACAACGAGTTTTTTTCCATTTCAATATTACTTTATGATTTATTTACATTTTTTTCTTTTATAAGATTTTGAAAAATTGAAATTGTGGTGCCCTTCTTTGTGTTCTACACGTGTGCAAAAAATATAGTCGTTCTCATTATTTGATTCCAAGAAAAACTGATTCAAAATTGGATACTTCTATTCCACTCGCAATTCTTAAGAAATAGCCCCACCCCCACATTTCGTACTACGAGTACGCGAGCAATTTTTTTTTCAATTAGTTTGTATTGGTTCTAAGAAGAGCCCGCCTATATCAAGAGTAAAACAAACATCAATACAACAATAACAAGAGAGTCAGAAGAGAGAGCAGTTTATTGGAGATAGCCATAGGTGAAGGTATTAGATCTGCGCAGCTTGGGAAGTCTTCGCTCCGCAGAAATCGAGCCTGGTATATCCATCAGCTTGAGTTCAGGTGCGCAGAAATCGAGCCTGGTATATCCATCCGCTTGATAAGTTCAGGTGCGCAGAGTCGGAGAACGGCTACGGGAGGAGAGGCAGCCTGCACCTTGCTGCGTGAGCTCAGACGACGTATGGAGAGTTGCTGTAAACGGATATGAGACAACAAGAACCTAAACTAAAACACCACAACTTCGCAAAGTATACTTCTGCTACTACTGCGAGATAGTTTATGCTCGCGTATTATCAAATGGTGGGGTATTGGCGGGGAATAAATTAATGTCCGGATCTACAGGCAGTGCGCGTTGCTATGAGCGGCCACCCTTAACCAGACCCTTTCCCCCCCCCCCCCCCCCCCGCTGCGTAGCGTGATTGGGTAAAGGGTCTGCCTATAGATGTTGAAATGTATGTTCAGGAAAGTGGTAGGGCTGGGAGAGATGGTGAACTGTCATGTGCTACTATACTAAAGAATGCTGCAGATTTGAACAAACAATATACAACACAACATAATATTATATTGTGTTGTAAATTACTGCACAAACAAGTCTGGTATTTGCAGAAGCAAGATCCTTTTTGAAGTTTTCATGGCTGCAGTTACTTGTATTGGGTGCAAATGTTGTGATGCGTGCTGGCTCTCATGTGAATGTGGACAATGTGCTAATAACTTAAAGAAATTTTACTATTAACTGTAATATTTAATATTACAATTTTTTTATTAATTCAATGGACAAAATTAATGACATGATGTATTACACACATTATGAATAATCCAATCTTTATGTTCTTTTTCAGATATAGTTCGTATGAAGTTAGGCCTTAAATTTGAAAATGATTTATATCTAAAGTATTTGATTCCAACTGTTCAATATAAATCTTTTGAGTAAGATTATGTATAGATATTGTAATCCTCCTCAGTTGGGATGACATCAAAGACATTAACTTCTTTTGGTGCTACATCTGAGTACTCAGAAAAGTCAACTCGATCTTTCACAGCATGAACAAGTTTGATAATCACTGCGCATGAATCGTGGCTTTACATTTTTGTCAATGTTGTCAAATACAATCTTGTATCCAGCATTTATAGACAAGCTTTCTTCATTCCTTCTATTGCTTCATCACTTGACTCTGGAGTTGTTGTGTTGTTGTCAAGGATATCACTATGTACAAATGTTGGTGCTGTATCAACACCAGTGCCATCGCTCAGCTCCGCTGTGTCAGGGACCAATCTTACCTCAAATTTCCGTGCTGAGTTTGAGTCATCATTAAGCTCTGTATCTGGGTTATCACTTCTTCTTGTGGAGGAAGAAATTTAACAATGATGATCCATTCTTAAAATTAACGAGCACATAAAAGAGCAATATAAACTTTAACCTTATCGCTTCTCACTCGGACGTAATAAGCACTTTAACTTGATCCTCATCACATACAATATGCATCTTAACTTTAATCACGAAATTTAAACAATACGTAATACAACTTGGCATGGTGTAGTGCTTGCTTATCAAAGGCCATGAGTCTCCAGGTGTACAATGCTACAATACGTTCTGGTACAGCTAGCGTGCAATTTGTCCTTGGTGCTGGTTTCACTGAAGGGAGGATCATTGGTAACCTTCTGAGCCACAAAATCAAATAGCATAGTATACCAATGAAGTTATGACATATAAAATTCAAAACAACTACGATTAATTTAGTAAAAGCCTACCTTAGGAGAATTTTGTCCCCTGCAAGTAATTCCATATTTACCTCATTATAGCGTTAAACATTAATTAGAATATGTATATTGAAATACAATTTCTGTCGAGTATTTTGCTAATACAAGAAGGTATTTTCAATTTTTATAAGCATAATACTGTTATTTCAAATATAGGTTGTACATTGTCTTGTAGGATTATGCAAAGAAACTAGTGTTAACCCAGAATATCAAATCGTATATACAACAAAACGGGTGAATATAAATTGTATTAGTAATGGTCCTAAATCTTGGTTTAAAGATAACGAAAAAGTTTCAAGCAGTATTTTAAAAGCAGGAAATATATACATCGATAAAGTATTTGAAACAGATAGTGGTATTTATTCATGTGAAGGATCAACAGCGGATGGACAATCATTCAAGGTGGATTCTACACTACTAGTAGCAGGTAAGTGCCTGTATTTTGTACAAGACACCCTCCATTGTGTCCCGTTCTGGGCCCCGGGCGGGAAAAGGATCGGGACAGTAGTTCCTAATTATTATTACACCCCTGAGCCCAAGTGGATTAGGATCCGAAGGTAAATGGCACCCGTCGTTCTTTTTCCATTGAGCTAGGAATTGATAACTATAGAGATTCATAAGCTGGAACACTCTTAAAAATGGGGTGTTGGGATAACTCAGTTTTGGTTGGACACCCCAGTTTATGTTTGTAATTGTTTCCATAGTTAACACAACTGAGAGATATTTGAAATTGGGAAACTAAAGGATATAAGCTATTATTATATGTGCTCATTTGGTAAAGTATGCATGTGTTGTGAAGTTATAAGGGCTCAAAGTGGCGTGTACAGGCAGCGCGTCCCTGCAAACACCTGTTATTTAAGCACTCCGTTTTAACAGTGAATAGAAGGCAGAATCTGCTGTGACATCTTATTTACCAACCTGCCAGTGAATAAATAACACATTTACCCCTTGTGCTGGCAATTATTTTTGCGACGCACTCTTGCCCACAATAAGTGGTGATTTTCGCTGAAACCAATTTGCTGACCTCTAAGAATTGGTAAGTCTAAGAATTGGTAAGTTTAATTAGAAAAGGATCCTACTGAAGTAAGCAAAAAATACAATAAAATAATAAAGAAATAGCTAGCTATACTATTTACCAAAAAGGGGATTCAATGCCGTAGTGACCGCTCCCCTCAACTATTTGAATTGAAAAAGAAGCAACAATATCAAGTCACGTTATTTAGGGGATGTTTGTACGTTTCGTACGAATGTCATTTTGTACCTTGACCCTCGCGTATTTTTGTGTTCGCTCCGTGTTCGACCCCGTCCCAAACTTCACTAAACAGAATCCTTTGGTTTAGCTACCATTACCCGTACCACCTTAGAAATTGAATTGTTTACCGCTTTGAATTGTTTTGGGGGTGCAGTTAAAACTCAAAAACTTATGGGAGCTCCATTTCTATTCCAGTTAGTGGCAGCGGTAAGTTAATACGCTATTTGTCACAGTTATAAGCCCTACACAACAGTATTTACTTGAAAATTCATTGTCCACTAGACTAACCACGAAGGTAAGTCTTGCGTAGGTATGTTCAGTTGTTTGAAAGTATTGTGCATTACAAAAAAAGTATAAATAACGTGACTTGATTTTGTTGCTTCTTTTTCAATTCAAACGGTTGCAGGGAGCGGTTACTATGGCGGCATTGAATCCCCTTTACCGTATATGCGTAATTTAACAACTCGATTTTTTTTTAGTAGTTTGATTGAATGTTAGTTGTTAAAATCAATAGTTTAACAATAGTGTAGTTTAAGGCTCGCTCGTCATTTGTGCTCAAGCACACCACTAGTTATAGTTACCATGACTTACTGTAACTATCAAACTGTTGGAAACGGGAAAAAAAAGAAGCACAAAACGGCCTGCAAAACTATGCCTATACTCATCTAGAATCCATACCTGTCAAATACCCTTACAAAACGTAGGGATTGAACTGAGTAGGCCTTCTCCATGAACGAAGTACCCAACTACTATAACTTACTGCCGTTCAGCTGAGCACCCCATTTTCCAAGCAAAGGTAAATTCTTGCGTAACCGTAACACGGACTTCCGGTCAGATCAAGGAATTCTACGTTAGCTGAAATTTCAATCGCAGATTTCTCGAAATAACTTTGCTCAATTTGGTTACTGCCGCTTGTATATTTAGTGAACCAAGCAGCGCCTGCCTATAAACTTGGTATTAAAGTACTCAATATGAAGTGCTCTACACAGTGGCGTAAATAACTGATTTTCCAAATTTTTAACGCAATAGGTCCCTTTTCCCAAGTACTGTCACATATAAACATATTAGAATGAACCCAACTTACAATAATTCAGCGATATATCAGTATAAACTCACACTGATTTAGGAGTGAAGTCACACTTAATTTGGCATGCACTGCACACCAAAACAATGAGGTGTGCACTTCACACCATATTTGGCTATTGTTACAAGTTATTTACGCTTAATTTGGTTGAACTACAAGCCTTTTGGTTTACAGTGTGGCAAGTTCAGCTATCTCCTTCAAGGCGGTGAAGCTGGGGAAGTGCTCTTCATGCATCCATGTTAGGTGAGGAAATCACCCACAATACAGAAAAAAAATTTACCATGGGAGGAAAAGAAACAAATAGCCAAGCAGCAATTATAAGTGCAATGAAAGAAAAGGAGGAGATTGGGAGTTAAGAAGGAAGCAGAATAATAAGTATGGATCACTTACAGCAATACACTGAAAATATTAGTAAGCATGGCAGTCAGTGCTCTGTGCATGTGGTTCTAAATGGTGAAACAAGAAATGGTTTAGCCTCCATTCAGTCTGCTACATGCATTACCTGTACTCGATTTTCCAACCTCCACAAAAGTTAAAGGTCCTAATGACTATAAGTTTTAGCAATGTAATTTAGCTACTGTATGGGGGAAAATTGTGACTGTAGAAGCTTGGAAGAGTCAATGAGTGCTGTAGAAGTGCCAGTGATGACCAATGCTAGATTTGACTGAAAGGGTAATTGGTGAAGCTTGGAAGCAGGAAATCTTTGAAAACTTGGCTGAAGCAGGAGAAACGATTGGCTGAGCTGAGGAATGAGTATCATTGAAGGTTTTCTTGATATCACAGTTGTTACTGACGGTGGTTGGAGTAAGAGGTCTCACAAGCACTCGTACAGTGCTAATTCTGGAGTAGTTGGAATAAAAATAGATGCTGCCCTAAGAAGATTGTGTTTATTGGTGTCGTAATAATACTGTTCCGCTTGTGCACGAAATTTATCCACAGATGAGCACCAATGTTATGGTAACTGGAACCGATCATCATCAGAGATGGAAACAGATATGGATTTTGTATACTACTCTACTTCAAAGTATTCCTGGATGGGGCTATGCAATAAAGACACTTGAATGTGCTAATCATGCCTATAAATTACACAGAGGTGCACTAAAGTGGTTTGTTCAAGACAACCCTACATAAATGCACTGGTGGTCTGACAAAAATTCAAAGAAGATGGCTTGTTGGTGCGGCTAGAAGTGCTATAAGAATATGAAGGATGGAGAAGGACCAGGTTAAAGCACTATCAATTCTTCAAAGGGACCTGAGAAATGGACGTTTGGTATTCAACGGAAATGTAGTGCAACTACAGCATAGCAAAACAGCATCCAACTCTGTCCCACCCCTTCCTTCTGAGTTATCTGACACAGAATTATCAATACTAGAGTCATTTAGTTTTGCAGCTGCAGTTTCAAGTGTGTCCTTGCCGTCTTCTTCAGCATGTTCAACTTCAACAGCTATGAGGTCAACATGTTCAACTTCAGAGTCATGTCATTTTCTTGCAGCCCATCTAGGTTCTAGGTTCTTCACAAACTTTGAGTACTGGCAGTAGTGACGTCAATTTTGAAGTTAGCGATGCCAATGACAGTTAGGTAAGTTGACTTTTCTTTTTAAAAAATAATAATAATTATACAATTATTCCTCTAGAAATATATTTTTTTCTATTGTAATAATCTGACTGCATCTTAGTACATGCAATTAAAACATGTAGTTTATCAAACTTAGGACAATTTCCAGTATTAATTTTATGGTACATTTCATGTAATAAACTTGTCATGTAAAGCCTCAATTGCTATTCTCAGCAATGCAGTTATGAGTATTGCATTCGTGGAATAGCCTACCGTAACTATGGCTAATTTTTATATACTTATAATGGAAAGTAAAACCATAAATAGGAGTCTCATCCTACTTTTAATTGAACGTCATGTGTTGGTGAAAATTACTCTTGGTCCAGTTTTTCATTTTCTGAACTACACTAACTTCAAACCAGACTTCTCCCATAGACTCTAATACATTATCGCCATTTTATTTTGTCGTCATTATTTTCTTCCGTGTCATCACCGGATCGTCATTCAATCTTCACCCTAGTTGAATTCGTCATTATGATGCGGGTCAACTGTGATAACTCACACAGTTAACGAGAATAGTTTAAATTACTGGTTGATATTGCTAACACTACTAATGGCAAAGGTATTTTCCAGCTAAGATTTGAAGCTGTCAGTAGATGATGCCACTGGTAAACTTGGACTAAAGAACTGGATGTTGCCTCCCACACCAAGCCTACACTATGCCAATGCTGACCATATCTATTACATTTTTTTAATCATAAGGTTGCTATTTCAGATTTTGTATTAAAAAAATGTCATGCAAAAATTTATCATTCTTGATAATGCACCTTCATAACAGAAAGCTGGTAAAAATATAATGTAAATGTGTGACAATTATAATATTATGACAACATCAGGAGGGATGAATGTTTCACACATCAGTGTGCAGCCTAGCACATATAGCAAAATTAATTGCTGCATTAGTAAGTATTAGTTAACATTATGAACTATATTGTTTTGACCAGGTCTCCCAAGTTTAGTTTAATACCCTAGCTAACTATTCTAAAACTACTAGTTTGGACATAACTTGTCAACTAAAATCTAAATCACTGATTACTCACCTCTTCCACAAAATATTATATTTCAACTCACAAAAATATATATATGTAACTTCAATTATTACTCTATGTTCTGACAAGTCTAGAAAGAAAGATCCAAGTATTAAAACAGAAATACTGGCCTAAACGCTTTTGGCACTTTTGCTACATTGTTGGCCATAAATTTCAAAATTTTGAATAATGAAATTAATTTGGTGCACCAATTAATTTTTACTATAAACTTCACAGGCTATATTTCATATGTAGTAAATGAGAAAGGTCCAAGTATAAAATTGTTTTTTCCTGACCTAAACACGTCAAATTTTAAAAATGATAAAATTCAGCCACTTCAAGGTGCCACCTATCACACATGTAACCACAAAACCACAAACTAATTTGATGAACTTATTAACATCTCCATACAAAAATTGAACCTTGTAGAGCTTTTAGTTTCCCAGCAGTGGAACAAAAACTATAACAGTTTAAAATTCAGAAGTTTGCTCTTTAAGCTGGAAGCTATAATATGCAAGTCCTGATGGCATAGCACATGACCCAAGCAGCATCGCAGATCAGCCATCAGGCATTCTGGAGATCAAGCGCCCTTTTGCAGTTCAAAACAAAAGTATTGCCGAGGCTTGCAGTACTCCATGTTCTGCTTGGAGCTAGACCCTGACAATCATCCAAAATTGAAAAGAAAGCATGACTACTACTATCAGGTGCACTGTCAGACGTACTGGGCTGATAAAGTCTGGTGTGACTTTGTGGTGCAAACAACCACATACTTTCACCTGAAAGAATATGTAGAGATAAAATATGGTAGGGCATTCAGCTTGCTGAACTGAGGAAATGTTATTATAGTGCAATACATCCAGAACTTGCAGTTCCTTGTTATAGGAAAGGTTGAATCAAAGAACCAAATTTTTTTTTGTTCACATATCTATATTCTGTATTTTTTGTTGTTCTTTTATATGCTACGACATGTAAGATCACTGTTATCTTGCCATGTAATCATTATTCTGTTTACTGGTTGATAGCTGAGGTGTTAATTGTTATTACACCCTTGTGGTGTTGTAATTGTGACCACTGAGGCCTATGTCAAATACATATGTGGGCAAACACTATATCAGAACATTAAGGTTACATCAGTTTCTCTCTACCCTTTATCATGATAGTGGAATTAGGCTTTGGAAAAATGTCCCACTTTTCGTACATTTTCTACCCTTTTGAAACTTATGCCGCTAACTTGGCGATTTTGCTACTCCTACTTACCTCAGGATTCCACCCGTTTTTTAGATACAATAATCCACTCAGATAATGTTGATGCTTCACCAGACTTCTGAGAACACCCTAGTAGATATTGCTCAGTTGTTTCTGAAACTGTTAGTAATTTCAAGGCATAATGCAAATTTAGCAGATAGCCATTATAATAGCTTACAAAGATCTACTACATGGTCTGTATACCTACTAGAAATGCAAATTTGCACTTACCTTTTATTTTAACTTAGTTCACAAAACATTTGGTATGTTTTTGTCTGATGTCAGCAAAAGCGAATAATTTATATGCAATGTTGTGACATGAATTATTCAAATACATTTATTAATTAATTACATTCTAGTTCAAATGGTCACCAAACCATTTTTTTAACTGAACTGTCGATAAACGGTGCGACTCCACAGATTAATCTTTCACGAAACATTCTTGCATAATTCATTCCCTTCTAGGTATCACTCACAGCACTCCCCAATAATGGTTTAGTTTACCTCAATATTAGTGTTACACACAGACTGAACTATTCTCATGCTGCTACGCTACATCTATCATTTGCCAAAAAATTAGGTGGACTTAAACTGGGTATAAGAAATCCACAATTTTCTGCTGTTCCAAAATTCTCTAGCTCACACATCCATTGTAGTTTATAATATTAACAAGCACAGATTTAACTCACAAGTTTTAATGAATATTTTGGATTATGACTGAAGGTCAATGAATCAGGGTAGAATTGTTACATAGAAATTTCATGATACATTTGTTCTGTAGTTGTTGTAAACCATTCCAAACCTTGGAAAGAGTTATATTGTTCCTGCAACTATAATAGCAGTTATTTTATACCTAAAAATAACATTGTGAAGATATCTAGTGTGGAATAATAAAATATATAACTATATTATATTAAACAGTTCTTCCATTTAGGTTAATTTATGTTAAAACTGAATTAAACATTTCCTTTCTAACATGTTAATACTATCATATTTATGAAGGGGAAGATCCCGATGTGATAAATATGCAGTCTTATGAAGGAAATGTGGGAGATTCTATGAATTTACAATGTAAGAATGGCAAACATATACAATGGTACTATGAAAACTTTAAATATAATCCAGTTTCTCGTCCTATAAAGTTGGGTAATAAATTCAGTATTTCTCGTGTGAAGTCTAATCAATCTGGTACCTACTTTTGTTATGGAAAATATTCTAACAGAAATTCACATTTTTTATCTAAAGCAACTGTACACATATATGGTATGCAAGACTTACATTGACAAACTGGTGCAGTGTATTGCTCAGGAAAATGCATCCCAATTATTTGGATAACTTCTGTAGACACTATAATGCATTCGTACTAGCATTAGTTTTTAAAGGCTGCTAAAAATGTGTTATACTAATGATATATGTGTAAGTTTAAAATTAATGTATTTCTAGATCAAAGTCAGGTTAATCCTGAAAAAATTGAAGCAAATGTGGGAGATAAAGTAGAATTTGTTTGTAAATCTACAAAAACTCTTTGGTTTCATGGTGAAAATTCTATTCCCATCAGCAAAAATGAAAAGTTAATTTTTGAATCAGTTGTTGTTAGTGATCAAGGATACTACAAATGTCAAGGTCACTATGATAATGGGGATACTTTTATATCAAAAGTATATTTAATAGTGTGTAAGTAATATAATATATATATTATATATATGCATATGTCTTATCACTTTTACATTCAAATACTAATGAAATTTATTTTTCATTACATTACATTCACACAGCTGGAGGGAATCCAGATTCTGAACCAGCCACAGGCACTTTAAGAAGGAAAGCTATAAAATCTGGGAAAGTATCAAGTGAACATGCAGACATTGTGAATTTATTAGAAGATAAGTTTGCAGTAACTGCTCAAGTTAAAGAGAAAGAACTTCAAGGCACACTGTATACTGCACAGGGTATGAAATAAATGCCGTAAAACATTTTAAATGCACAAATATAATACAAATTGAAAAGAACAATTATTGTGTTGTAAAAAACCCTTCAAAACAAATTTGAAATCTATATTATAACCACAATTAGGATGAAAATGCATTAACAATCACTGCAAATAGAGCCACACAGGAAATATGTGGCTTTCATTTTATATGTTTCTGGATAAATACTACAATTACGCCACTTACGGTTACAGATGTTGCAAGGTGGCCTATGCTTGTAGATGATGCATGTAGGCTTATAGAACTTGTAATTTCAAACATTTCTTAATTTTACTCTTAATGTTAATTTTTATGCAACTTCAGTGACTAGATTGTAAAGTTGACAACAGTGATATTAGTATTAAGCTTACCTAATACAAAAATCCATCAATATATATTATACTTTTTTTTTTTTTCAATTAAAATCACTGGTCTAAAATAGTTTTATGCAAATAGACGTTTCAACAACTCCACAGTGATCATTATCAGTTGAATGGTATAATAAACTAAACAATAACTACTGGGTCTGATTGCTAGGATATTATGAAGTATGTTTATTTTGATTTGCCCTAGAGGTGATCAGAGCATTGTGTATTTCATTCTCCAGCTGAAGTGTTATTGCATCAAATGATGCTAAAGTATTTTGATGCTCCTTCACTATGTGAAGCAGTGTACATCCTGTTTGGCCAATATATATTTTTTGTGATACCACAAGTGATCTGGTAAACAACATCATATCTATCATTGATTGGGATGGGCGGTTAGGATATATAAGTATTTGCCTGAGAGTTTTGTAGGTCTTTATAATTGTTAAGAAGAATCATCTGTCTTCAAAATTAATGTTATCATAATGGTTGCATCTGGCAGTGCAGGAGCTCACTGTTTTGAAATCTTTCTGTTGATTACACTCCAGTTCATTGTGAACCTAATGGTTGGCTCTATGGAATTTATATGTTGCATGAAGTCATTGATGTTACTCAAAAGCTCCACCGACTTGACCACACCAACAAAACTTCAATTTGCTTGTAACTTCAAGGTTGTGCAGACAATGCTGGTGCAGTCAGGTAGCATACCATGATGCCACTTGCATTTCTCAATAAAATTCCTTACAATCCGACCTTGCCAATCTTCTAATGATTTAGATGAGAGCTGAAGATTTCAATTTAATCAATCTAAGATGAATAAACTTATGAAATGATTATTTATTGTTATAATGTGAAAAATGGTTGATGTGGTGATGTTGACTAATAAACTCACACTTGAACATTATGGTTAGAAAACATCAGAAACCTTTGTGAAGAGGATGAAACATGTGCATCTAGAAGCTACATAAAAATATATAAGTAATAGTAATGTACATTTTGATTTATGGAATTATATACATAACATATTATGTATAAATGAGAGTTCTCTTTAGTTTTATTTGAAATGTAGTTTTATTGATAAATTACATATAGTTTAGTATAGTATTATTGTGGTGGATTAATACTTTAGTAAATATATATTGGAGTTTCGTAATGGAATTACATGAAATATATCTTGTTTATGCTTCAGATGTTATTTCTCCTCATTTTCAATTGATACATGTTGGAAAAAGTGTAAGCATAACGTGTGAATCATCCACAAAACCTGTGTGGTTGTTTAATGGTCATCCAGTAAAGTCATGGGCAGTAGTAGATGACAACATCAGATTGGTGCGAGCTTATGAAGAAGACAGTGGTGTCTATACATGTGAAGGAAAGTATCCCAATGGAAAATCTTTTGCTGCTTCTGCAGAAATATTAGTCGCTCGTATGTATTATAATTAAAACTATTATAATAATTAACTAAACATGACATTAAGTGAGATATTATCAATTTTAAACTCCAAATTGCAATATCTGAATGATTTAGATTTGTTCAAATCTACTAATAGCAGAACAAGCAGAGCGTATTGCTTACGGTGTGAATTGTTGGATCAGGCGTATTTGAAAAGATACTATTTGTGATACATTGATAGAGGGGTAAATTATGAGCTATAATTTTAGTTACCATCAATAGAGTAACTTTTAAGAATAGATTTATTTGCAGCTTGCATTATAGGTGAAGTTAGGTCAATGCTGTTTTGCAAGGGAATGTATTGCACATTATTATATTCTATTATCTAATAAGTATGTTTAGGTATTGATGTGTTATACAAAAGAGAAGTTAAAATTTACGATAAATGAGTCAGTTTTTACTGGTCAAATTAGTTTTGTTTGTTGGTTATATTATTTAATAAGGTAGTAATGATTAATTTTTTGACCATTAAGTACAATCATTTGAAGTCTTGAATTTTTGTTTTAGTTTATCGATCAGGACAACTGAAAATTTTTATTTGAAATTATTCTTCAAGTTAATAAGAATAATGAGCTCACTTGTAGCTAAACTTGTAGTAGAAATTATTCAATCTTATACCATTAGCTCCGGAATGTCTACTATTTATACTTTATTCTCACTAGATGAAGATAATCATTTTATTGTGCCCAAGCAAATAAATGTGAAACTGGGAGACCGAGTACATTTGGGTTGTTTATTGAAGTCCAAATTGAAGTGGTTTCATGAACTTACAAAGTTTCTTCCTCGGAATTATCCATTTGCTGTTGATGAAAGGTTTGTGTCCATTAATTCAGTGCAATTAAAGGACTCAGGAAATTATTTTTGCTATGGAGAACATCCAAAGTCTCAACTGCCGATTGTCTCAAAAAGTCAACTTTTTGTATATGGTGAGATGTAAAGAAATGTACTTTGCTAGTATTTTGAATCTGACATACCATGAACAATATTTTACATGTAAAGCCAAATCTATATGTTATGTTTTACTGCACTGGTACTGTAGTAGCTATATTCAACATAGTGTGATATTATTGAATTCTATGATTTTCATGCTACAAAGGGTTTGACTATGTAGTTCAGCTAAAGAGCTTGGAAAAACTAATACAGGCTTTATTGTCACTATAATAACAATAACAATAATAATATAGATTATTTCATTAACAGTTACATAATTGTCAAATGTTGACATGTGTAAAGTGAGAGCAATTTTTTTAATTGCTAGTTAAAGTTACATTGTGATAATCATATGATTCAGTCATTTTCGACTGAAATAATAATATGCATTTTTTATCTTTATAACAGCCAATATTTTAATTATATCTTAACCTGACTTTTCAATAATGATATTGTACAATACTCATGTATGGTACAACTTTTCAATAATGATATTGTACAATACTCATGTATGGTACAACTTTTCAATAATGATATTGTACAATACTCATGTATGGTACAACTTTTCAATAATGATATTGTACAATACTCATGTATGGTACAACTTTTCTGGTCAGCATATGCAAAGTTATTTATACATCAAAAACTTTGAAAATATATGCTGACCAAAAAACATGTAACTAAAACAGTGGGAAGTATCAAATAATACGTCCCACTGTTTTAGTTACAATGTTATGATCAATTGGATGTTGGTTTTACCTGCTGAGATATAATATTAAGAATTCAAACATTGTAGATCAGTCCAAGATTGATTCTGATTACAAAATGGTTAAGGAAGGACAAGATGTAAGTTTTTCTTGCAAAAAAGGTAAAGGAATTATTATGTGGTATAGTACAAGCTTGGATGAAATTGTGCATCATGGAGAAACTTTCAAAATTCTTAGTGTATCACAAAAGGATCAAGGTTATTATGAATGCAGAGGGCAAACCAATGAATCAGAAAATTTTAGAGCTCTGACACAACTAGATATTGAAGGTAATTTTAATGTATTATTAACATTATTATCATGACATCATGAGCTTCACACATTTCTTTATTATTGCATTTATTTCAAACGTCAATGTATTCAGGCTACCCCACTGCCGCAATAGGATCAGTCTATCCTACGTCCATTTTGGCCAAAAGAAAAGATAATGTCCAATTTAATTGCATATTTAATGGTGACATTGAATGGAAATTTGAGGGTGGAGCTTTGCCCGATAATGCTAAAACACAATTGTCACCCCCTAATCATAAGTTAGTAATTTCAAAGGTCAACAATGATAACCACGGAAAGTACTCATGTGAAGGAGTAACTGCAACCAATGTACAATTCAAGGAAATCGCATGGCTAATACTGAAAAGTAATAATAGAAGAACAATATTTATTGCTCTAATTAACTTATTTGTTTAAAAACTGGAGAGAAGATATTGTAAAAAACTCTTTAGTCCTACTTATAATTATCTAAAAATATACCCAATGAATTACTTTATGGACATTGGCGAAATAAATAACATCACATATTGTTTGAATAAAGAAATAGATTGCATCATATTAAATCAAAAACATCTTTTTTTTTCTTTCAAATTTTACTTTGATAAATGAATTTATGCATAGTTTTTCATGATTGTTTTCATTTGTAGTGAGTGATGATGAAATACTGTCCCTTCATAAATTGGATCGAACAAGCTCAATGAGTGTACCTAAACCTTCAGAAATGCATGAAGTAGCTAAAGGTGCACTACGTGATATAGTAGATTGGAAAAAGGCATCACAAACAAGGCTTAATTCTGTCAGGTCCACTTCTTATGATCCACATGCTAATGAATTAGACGAATTACATGGTAGCATTCATAAAAAATATTCAAAAAACGACAAAGAAAGTGCAAGTGATGATGAAAGTGAAATTGAAAAGGTCAATTCAAAACATTTTGACAAAGATTCTGAAGATAAGCACCAGCATCAAATAAGAGATAGTGGAACAGAAAGTAGTGGTAGTCAGGAATCACGAGCATTTCATGGTACTCACTCAAATACAGATTCTGAAGGTGTTCCAAAAATACCAACTCTACTAACCCAACCTACTTTACCACCATTACCTACAAACATTCTTGTTGATGAAGACAACCATGCTGACCAGCAAAAAGAAGTAATTCCACGTTTTTATTGGCCAAAACCTCACAAATCAGAAACAAAACCTAAAAAACATACTGCATCTATTACACTACCTAGTAAGTATACTTGTAATGGTACTACCATTAGCAACAAACTGGTACAGAAAATTCACTAGTTGTAGTTTGGAACAACTGCAATATAAGTTCTACAATATGATTAATATGTGTTACCTAGTAGATAATCAATCTGTAATTTTAATTTGTTAATTATAATTATTGCCATTTTAGCTGCAATTCAGTTAAAATCATTAAATTTATAATTTTTTTTCAGAATTGGATCATGAAAGAATGGATCAAAAAATTGATCCATCCTTATTAATTCTTAATGAAGGGGAATTTGGTAAATTCAATTGCTTATCTAAAATGCCAAGTCAGTGGTACTTCAGTATTTATGAAGACTTCAGTAAAGCTGAAGAAATACATTCTGGTTTCATTCTGTATTTCGAGCCAGTGGAATTAGCAGACAGTGGTTACTATTTCTGCACTGGGCACGAAGAAACTAACTTAAAACCTTTTGTAGCTAAGGGAGAATTAAAAGTATATGGTTAGTGTCTGTCTGAAATTTATAATTATTGATTCATTAAATTGTAGCTATATGTAGTATTTTAATTATACACAAATAAAAATTATATTATTTCAGCTCCAAACAGAATAAATCCAAAACATGTTTATGAAAATGAAGGTAGCACAGCCTATATATATTGTGTATCACGAGGCAATACTGAGTGGTTCTTCAATGATGGAGATTTGCTAGAAAATGTTCGTCCAATTAATGATACTACATTAGAAATATTCAACATTTCTAAAAGTAATGCTGGAGATTACACCTGCAAAGGATTAGCCAGCACGAAAGATCTAACTATATTTTATGGCAAATCAACCTTGGAAGTAATAGGTTAGAAACCTCATTTAAAGTATTATTTAATTAACTGTATGTAGCTAGCTTGCCCACTATTCCTATTATTTGGATTGTAAGTGTATGATTACTTAGTAAATATAGCTACTCTAAGACAGCAAATCCCATTTAATTATCATTTAAATTTCAAATAAAATAAAATAATCTTATGAATTATGTAGTTAAATAATAGCATTATGCTCTTTATCATTTGAAATAAATAAAGCATTAATCATCTGTACTTTGTTGACATAATATTATCAGTCTAATAATTATAAGCATTTAAAAATCCATCATAATATTTTATACGCTCACAATCAGTGCACCACAGCATTTGCCAGGATGTTGCATGGGTAAAGGTTGTCTTCTGCCAGGATGTTGCATGGGTAAAGGTTGTCTTCCGTCAGTCATCCCAACAAGTTAAATTTTACAATATCATTGGTTTGTTTGTCACAAGGGCACTCTAACACATAAATGAGAACCTAATAGAATCTATTGACAGATACTACTGCATAAGAGGTATATGCCATTTGACATGTAATTGTGGGATCATACCAATTTACAGTTATAAAAAGTATACCAATTGTTCTGCATTTAGAGGTATAATTGCATTAGTGATTCAAGAAAAAAGGCACAACTATCTCACTGTAAACAAAATAGATATGCCACCAAAATACCATTATCTGTTTTGTAGATAAATACTAAAAGGGTAAAACAATTAGATGGTCTGTTCATCATTCATATGCCACTTGAAGTTCGTTGAACGTTCAGGGCTGTGAGGGGGGTTGATAGATTACTCCAATTTTGTATTTATACAGGGGTACTTATATACAAACTTATGTATCTCTGAATTATAATATAATTATAATATAATTCAGAATTACATAAATGTGTATATATTGTAGTTAGTTATAATCTTTATTATTATTAGTTGTATTTCACAAGATTTTTAAACAATACAGAATTAAAAGTATTTGGTCGCCACCGGGAATCGAACCCAGGACCGCTAGTATAGAGCACAAGCGCTCTGCCACTGAGCTACGACAACGATCCTGCGAACAAACACTCCAATTTTGTATTTATACTGTTAAGGGGTACAGCTATGCTACAGTCTCACTCTCAACAGACTAACCAAATTTCTCTTTTTTCAAAGATTCTTATTATTTTTTTGAATTTTTTTACCTCATCTAATTTATCACTTCACAATTTTTTTCTCAGCTTTTACTCATTAGATGTATTCTCTCTCTTTCACAGGTTGTTTAAACAATACAGAACAAAAAAATTGGTCAGCACATATAATATTTATTATTGTACAAGTAAAACATTCCAACACTATGTCTCACAACAGGTTCTGTTAAGCTATGTATGAATTATTGATGTCTATAGAATTGCTACCAGAAATGATAACACCACATTCAAAAACTGTAAAAATACAAAAAACTATAAAAATTATCTGTGAATCGTATAATAAACCAAACTGGCTTTTGAATGGTAATTATTTGGAAATGGGTCAAGTAACAAAAAAGAAGAATAAATACACCCTTACAAAACAGATATTAAGTGAAGATGATTATGGCATTTATTCCTGCACTGGTTGGACAAAAAATAAAAAGCCATTTTACAGTGAAAGTAAAGTATCTGCTCCAACTAGGAAAAAGAGTAAACACTAAATACAAATTAATTAGCAAGTCAGCAGATGTATTCATAAGCGAAGCAATACCAATCATTTGTGTATTTTATGAAGTAACAAACAGTATTAGAATGAATGATGCCCTATTACTACACATTTAAGATATTCAAGAGTTCATTGGCTATCTCTATTCATAATTAGAATTGTTAATGTTAGTCATTACAATTTGCAGAAATATAGTGTTGGCATGCTAAATCCAAATCAATTTCATTTAATTGAAACAATTTAGCTACATAATTAATTAAATATCAGTATGTTGAGCATTCACTAAGAATGACCTATTAAATACTGATGTATTGGTGTTGATCATACTAGGACATTCCATAATATACATAAGTCCATATTTGTTAAGATTGACTTGTGTTATTTTTTTTAATTATATTGTTATAATGTTTTCAGGAGGTAAAAAAGTCAGTTCATCAAGTAAAGTACTACTAGACTTTATAGTATACGTTATTTGCCTTCTAAAATCCACTGAAAACATTTATTAATCCAAAAGACATTATATTTGAATTGTAATTACTTGGAATAGTTTATACTGAAATACCTTGAAAATTTTTTATAGCAGAATGAAACGCAAATTACAAATTAAGTAATTGTAAAGAAATAAATGTGGCAGCTCAAAGGACTAGCAATAACAATGGCTGACAGTTCAATGTTGTCTGTTTTGTATATGTGGGTATGCACTGACATGGCATTATACAATGCGGAACTTTTATCAACAAGATAAAAAAAATTTGTAACTGGAAAAGTGAAAACAATTGATTTGCCCTAGTGACTGATTATTAACTACCCACTGAGTGCTGTGAAGCAAAGATCTTTGCAGACAACTAGTTAGTGTCCATTCACAAGGTTGTATATCCTCAATTATCTGTTGACCTCTTCATCATTAATAATATTATTACAGTTGAACTTGTAACAAATATTCAAATTAAATAGAGTTATCTGATGAAGTGTCAGAGCAATCGACAACATCTTTATCTTCATCTTCCAATGTCATCAGTCCCTATCAAATGTGCTTTATTACAAACACTAAAGCATTTTGTCACTGAAATGGAATTTGGTTAGATAACATCAGGATAAGTACACTATTAGTCAATGAAACTAGTATTAAAAGCTTGTAGTAGTTATATTAGCTATTAATATTGGACCTTCTTTCTTTCAGTGTCAGAATTATACATGCTTGTCAATGAGACCTGTTGGTTAAATAAAGAACTAATGCGCAACTACTCTCTCCTAGTTCATTTTCTTCTTTTTTTCTCCTTATCATATTTTATTAATTAGATTCTTGACTAAGTAAAATTTTCATAGCTTAACTTTGTTCTTTCTTTCTATTTGTTTTTTCTATTTTCATCTTAACAGTTCGGTCTTACCTAACTTTTCTCGTATTTTTACTATTTTTCCTTAAACTTCTCTAATTTAAGTTGCTATGTATGCAGAAATGGGGACAAGTTCTCTCTTTCTTCCTCTTTCCACTGTACTGGTCTATTGGATTCCACTGTACTGGACTGTTGGGTTCCAATGTACTGGTCTGTTGGGTTCCATTGTACTGGACTGTTGGGTTCCAATGTACTGGTCTGTTGGGTTCCATTGTACTGGTCTATTGGATTCCATTGTACCGGACTGTTGGGTTCCATTGTACTGGTCTGTTGGGTTCCATTGTACTGGACTGTTGGGTTCCAATGTACTGGTCTGTTGGGTTCCATTGTACTGGTCTATTGGATTCCACTGTACCGGACTGTTGGGTTCCATTGTACTGGTCTGTTGGGTTCCATTGTACTGGACTGTTGGGTTCCAATGTACTGGTCTGTTGGGTTCCATTGTACTGGTCTATTGGATTCCATTGTACTGGTCTGTTGGGTTCCATTGTACTGGTCTATTGGATTCCACTGTACCGGACTGTTGGGTTCCATTGTACTGGTCTGTTGGGTTCCATTGTACTGGACTGTTGGGTTCCAATGTACTGGTCTGTTGGGTTCCATTGTACTGGTCTATTGGATTCCACTGTACTGGACTGTTGGGTTCCAATGTACTGGTCTGTTGGGTTCCATTGTACTGGTCTATTGGATTCCATTGTACTGGTCTGTTGGGTTCCATTGTACTGGTCTATTGGATTCCACTGTACCGGACTGTTGGGTTCCATTGTACTGGTCTGTTGGGTTCCATTGTACTGGTCTGTTGGGTTCCATTGTACTGGTCTATTGGATTCCACTGTACTGGTCTATTGGATTCCACTGTACTGGACTGTTGGGTTCCATTGTACTGGTCTGTTGGGTTCCATTGTACTGGTCTATTGGATTCCACTGTACTGGTCTATTGGATTCCACTGTACTGGACTGTTGCGTTCCATTGTACTGGTCTATTGGATTCCACTGTACTGGTCTATTGGATTCCATTCCACATTGTACTGGTCTGGGTTCCATTGTACTATTGGATTCCACTGTGACGTTCCATTGTACTGGTCTCCATTGGATTCCACATTGTACTGGATTCCACTGTACTATTGGGTTCCAATGTACTGGTCTGTTTCCATTGTACTGGTCTATTGGATTCCATTGTACTGGTCTGTTGGGTTCCATTGTACTGGTCTATTGGATTCCACTGTACCGGACTGTTGGGTTCCATTGTACTGGTCTGTTGGGTTCCATTGTACTGGTCTATTGGATTCCACTGTACTGGACTGTTGGGTTCCATTGTACTGGTCTGTTGGGTTCCATTGTACTGGTCTATTGGATTCCACTGTACTGGTCTATTGGATTCCACTGTACTGGACTGTTGGGTTCCATTGTACTGGTCTGTTGGGTTCCATTGTACTGGTCTATTGGATTCCACTGTACTGGTCTTCTATTGGATTCCACTGTACTGGACTGTTGCGTTCCATTGTACTGGTCTATTGGATTCCACTGTACTGGTCTATTGGATTCCACTGTACTGGACTGTTGGGTTCCACTGTACTGGACTGTTGCGTTCCATTGTACTGGTCTATTGGATTCCACTGTACTGGTCTATTGGATTCCACTGTACTGGACTGTTGCGTTCCATTGTACTGGTCTATTGGATTCCACTGTACTAGTCTATTGGATTCCACTGTACTGGACTGTTGCGTTCCATTGTACTGGTCTATTGGATTCCACTGTACTGGTCTATTGGATTCCACTGTACTGGACTGTTGCGTTCCATTGTACTGGACTGTTAGGTTTCTTTTTCTCTTTTATTACACTGTTCAATTGTTGTTGTTGTTGTTTTGTTCTAGAGATGGATTAAGAAAAGGAGTTACCGGACTAGGCATGCGAAACCACAACAAGAAGCCCATTCCAGTTCTGGAAAACTCACTGCATGGCATCTGTATCAAAAGAAGTATGGGGAATCAATTGGTAATGTTTAATGCAGAGGCTTAGCTAGCTCACTTAAAGTAGGGGGTGGGTGAGATGCGAGAGAATAATTGCGATATGTAAGTTTTTATAATGTCATGCAAGATTCATAGTAACAATAAGTGAAGTATGTATTTTGTTTTCTTCATGTAATTTGCAACTATTTCTTTAGCTATAGAAATTAAGTTTAAGTGTTCGGTGAGTTATTTGTGAAACTAAGGTGTTATTGAAATGGTTTTGGCTTTAGAGTTGAAAGCGTCCATTCAGCAGTGGAAGATGTAATTGAAATTGGCCATAAACAAATCAATTTATGCATGTCTTTCCAGACTTTTTTTTTTTTTTGACAGGCATTCATGAATGCACTGGAAAAAAAAAGTGTCTGGTTATGTTTTTGTTGTTGTTATTTTGCTTTTATTCATGTCATGATAATACAAAATAGCTTAAGTGAGCCCATCCCCCCTCCCCTTCCCTCCTTTCCCAGTCCCTACACCCCCTCCCCCCATGACGTCATGAAGGTGCCACGAATGTATGACAGCTTCATTTTTAGGCACCTCAGTCACACCCTCCAGCTATTTTTTCCATAGCAACAGCTTCTTCATTTGATTTTCTTTGTTACCCTATGCTCTTAATGAAGGTCACTGTATAGTTAGCTGAAACATAAATAAAATATCGAAGAATTGTTGTGTCTGTCCCTAAAGTAGTATTTTTATGATGATTGTTGAGAGGTCTTACTTTTTTATGCAAGACGTAGACTTTCTTGAGTGAACTTGCCAGCTGCATGCTTGTGGCTGTTCACTGTCAAAATTTGTCAAGTGGCTGTGGTATGGTAAGAGATTCTACCAGAGAGCTCAGTTCAGGTGGTATTGCAGTGACTATACCGGAACCGCTGAGCAGTTTGGGCCAGATTCATCATTTTCATTTGCATACTAGCTTGTATTTCTGTTGTCAAAGTACACACAAAAAAACTTAGCACCCATTTTAGCTAGGAAAGGAGCTGTGTTGGAGACTGACCATGACATGTGGAGCCAGTAATGGTTTCCATTGTGGTTGGAGACTGACAGCGAAGCTATCTATCTCATATCCCTAAACAATCTTAATTGCTACGCTTCCTGTACGTACTTATAGGAGCGCTCTGGGCTAGTGACATAGTACCTTAATGTTTCTAAGTATAATTATCAGAGCTTCATTAAGAAACTGATATGGAGTTGGCTAAATGAGATTACGTATGTAAATCAAGGGGGATGCAAACTTTAAGTTATGAAAATACTTTGTTGATCAAATGAACCCCTATTTATGTCTTCTTTGGGTCTTGATCTTGCTACAATTTTTAGTCTTCTCTGGGGTAGCGCATAAGTGTTGCAGTACGAATGCATTGTCATGTATTCTTTTTAGATGGGAAGGAGATAATGAAGAATGGTGTGGGAGCCTTCATGAGGCAGGCCAGTAAGAACTATAGTGCTCTTTCTTCTGAAGAAAAGGACGAGCTTGCAAACGTTGGTTCTGACACGCGTGCAACAGAAGGTTCTTCTAGAGCAGCTGCTAGAATTTTCAAGGTCATTCATAAGAAGGTATGCTATATACCTGTAGACTAATTATAATTCATTATTTGTAATAATTGTGTGCTCTAGTTTCAGGAATTAGAAGAATTGGGATATTCTGGGTTTGCTATGGCTTATTGTGGACTTGACTTACATACTGTGAATACCAGTGACTCTCAAGTGTGTGTGTGGGTCCTCATGTGATTGATTATTTACGATCTTTGATTGTTGCCAGTAAGTCTTCATTGTTTGTGATAAGCTGCTGAGTGTGTGTGGCTATTTACTAGTCATTCTTATGGGACAAAGGCAGAAGCAGTGGTTTGTATGTATATCTGCTCCACCTGACAATCCATATGGTCTATAGTAGCCTTTTTTAAAGCACATCATGACTGGTGTTTTGATATACCTCAGATAAACCTCCACCAGCAGTTGTACCTGAGGTATCCAAGTCTTTGCCACTAATCATGACTAATCCATGTAAGTTTTTAAAGGCACGTGATAGATATTAGATTACATCATTGTTTTCCAAACTTGTAGCGTCGGCAGCATCTTTGGATGGCACTTCTCAGCCCACCTTGTTGTCTCTGTGCCTTAGAAGTGACAATTATGGCATCAAAAGACAGTACTGCCCATGCCATTGACCCCAGTTATCTATCTGAGGGGACACAAGTCTCTTATATGGCTGTTCAGTCAGATGCCCTCAAGGACTCTTCTCCTATTGAAGTATCAGATAGTCCATCCAAGCATGAACATTGTGGATTCGTAATCTAAATTTGTGACCGTCTACGGGAAAATCGGGCACAACGCGGCATGCGTAAACGTCGCAAAAAGATCGATTTAGTTATTAAAATTGTATTAACCCTTTCGTTCCCAATCCCGCTTAAAAGCGGGTGAAGACCGGTTGGCTTCTCCGAATTTTTAAAAATAGTTACTTTATAGCTAGAACCTTCAGATTGCATACACAGGTGCCCAATGCATTGGAGAAGCATCTAAAATAGCTTTCAGCCAGGGCTGCTTCGACAGTACCTCACAGCAGTTGCGTTTATTTCTTCCTCGGCAAAAAAAAAAAACATCGGTTCTCCGTCGAATTTTAAAAAAAGTTACCTTCTTCACAGCAGCTTCATTTATGGATCCAGTCATCTCCAGAGCTTTGTAGAAGCAGCGAAAAATTGCTTGAGCCCAGTAGCCTTCCATAACACATTGAAACAACCGCTTCTTTGCCGACCAAGACTTTGCGGTTTGACTTACTGTCTTCTTTTTTTTTTATAAAATCGCCAGTTCAACTGGGGGCCTCCCCATTACATACAGTCTTAGGTAATGCTTATTACATCATAGGAAAAAAGTGAGCGTGTCGTGTGATCCAGGTAACTATGCAAAAAAATATTTTTTTTCGAAGTCAATTTGGAAAAATGGCGTCTACCAGTTACAGTGCTGTGGAAGTTTTAGACTGGCTTGATACTGACTCTAGCGACTCAGGATCAAGCGGAGAAGAGGGAGACGACATCTAGGGCTATAGGAGGCCCTGTATCAGGGTTGGGGACCAGACCCCGTCAACTCTGACACTGACAATGGAAGTCAAGAAGATGATCGATGTAAGCTTGTCTTTCTCTTGTCTTTCTCTTGAAAACTAGCAAGCTTCTGTTGTGGAAAGGACTTATTTATAGCTATATTGAGATAGAGAAAGCTGTTTAGCTATAATATATATATATTTCATTGAGTTTTGAGATTTGAAAGTGGGTTGTGGTTTGTTGATCAATTTCAAATTTTCAAAAAAATTTAATTTTTTTTACCAGAATGTACTACTAGGACATGATGTGTATGCAGTCATTGACCCAATTGTGAAGAGGGATTGTGAAGAGGACTCAGATGAGGCAACAGGAGCAGAGTCTTCCAGTGATGAAGGAGATGCCAGACCTGGCGAAGTACACTCGGAGCCCCACCCCCCCCCTCCCAAACAAAAATCCTGTATGAAACCCCATACAATACATCATAAAGTTGCAATTATATAGGATCATGAACAATTTGTTGTTTGTATTACAAATATCTTTGTTGTTTGTGTTTTTGTGTATATGAAATTGTTTTGTAGTGGAGCTCAACGTCCGATGGCATATGTTCCTTGTGGACACTCATAGATGTCTCCTATACATGATCACAATCACCACCAAACACAACAAACAACATATTTTATTGTTGAACTAATATAATATTGGTATAAAGTACATCAAACAATATTATTTCTATTTTTTTTTTATTATTATTGATGAGAAAAGTGGAATTTTTTTGGGAAATTTTTTTTTTTTTTTAAAGTAATAGTAGAGGGCCTAAATATTATTCAATTTTCTCAATCAAAAAATGAGGGGAATCCCAAACTCTTGGTCTATTTAGTGATATATGGTTGCTATGGGGTTTTCCCAGCCAGCATCGAGTTAAAAAAATAAAACGGTAATGCACTATTCCGCGGTAGAAGATTAGATTTTTCCGTGCGCGTCCAAACAATTCGGGAACGAAAGGGTTAAATAAGCCTAATGAAGGGAACGGTTAGGCGATATATAGCGGGAATGGCTAAGGCTACGGCGATAAAACTTGGAGAGCTTAATATCTGCTTGCCAAGGAGTCTGTAAGTGCAAAAAAAATATTTTTCGTCGGGGCCGCGTTGTGCCCGATTTTCCTGTAGACGGTCACATTTGACTGTTAAAGATAAACAAATTGTGGATGGCAATGGTTGGTGCAATGATCAAATTATCTATTTGGCTCAGAAATTATTGGAACAAAAGTTTCCTAACATTATGGGATGGCAATCACCTCAGTTTAGCTGTAAAAAGAATTTATTCACAAAAGTTCCAAGAGGTGTGAAGTTTATCCAGATTATGCTAACAAGAGGTAACCACTGGATCACGTGTCCAATGTCGAGGAAAATTTTAGCAGTGTTGAAGAACCCCCAGCAGCACAGCTTTATGACAGCCTGAGAAGCATAAATATTGACTCTAAGTTAAAAAGTGATGTTTGTTCAATTATTGGGTCCAAACTAAATCGAGTGCAATTTCACATAATGAACGTTGAAGGACAGCGAAACACGAGTGACTGTGGTATTTATGCAATTGCATATGGAACACATTTGGCTCAAGGTGAAACTCCTACACTTTGTCATTGGAGGCATGATGAAATGAGGAACCATTTGAAATCATGCTTAGAAGTCGGTGAAATTTCTCTTTTCCCTGCCAGAGGCAATAGATTGATTCGATCAAGTCGTAGGATTTTGAAGACAGTTATCGAACAAATCTACTGTTATTGTCGGATGCCTAATGACAAAAGCAAATCAATGGTTCAGTGTAGCCAATGCTGTCAATGGTATCATCTCGCTTGTGTGAATCTAGGGGAGCAAGTGATGTGTGAAGTGAAGTGGAGCTGTTTGAATTGTGTGTAAACTATCATGAACTCAATCATTTATTTTCAGTTTTGTGAACTTGATGCACAGTTTCCATTATTACATTAATTGCCCTTACGTTATAAAAAGGGCGATTTTTTGTTTTGAATGAGAGATACACTGGGGCATAAATGAACTGATACCTGAGTTGATTTAGCACAGAACAGGACCCTGCTGTAAACAGCTACTGAAACTACAAATAGGATGACCCACTTCAGCAATACAATAGGAGTTCAGTTACCAAACTTTAGTATCAGTTAACCAAACAAATGGTATCATCTCGCTTGTGTGAATCTAGGGGAGCAAGTGATGTGTGAAGTGAAGTGGAGCTGTTTGAATTGTGTGGAAACTATCATGAACTCAATCATTTTCAAGAACTTTATTGCAAACAATTTGTAAAATGGTAAACAATGAGAGTGAACAACACCATGACACTGATGCCGAGTTGCTCTGTTATGTGAGAAGCAATGAGCTGGGTGGTTTTGCTACCAGGCCTTGCTTATGAGTAGGACTTGAACCTATACACACCCTCCTAATAAGAATTCACTGTGATAACATTAATGGCTTTGCCAGATAAAGTGCCTGTTTAATCTGTGATCCTCTCCAACAGCTGTTCGAGGGGGTACATGTAGCTATCAGGGCTGTGTCCAGTAGTGCCAAAGAAGAAGTGAGATCCTCTACAACAGCTGTTCGAGGGTACATGTATGTAGCTATCAGGGTTCTGTCCAGGAGCAGGGGAGGAAGGTGGCTCCACTACTTTATCCCTATCTACATACACAGTAGCTAGCTATTCACTATTCTTAACCAATTACAATAACTAGTGGTGCGCTCGAATAGCGCAAATGCATGGCGAGCGAGCAGACTCTTTTTACTGAAAAATAGGACAAAAATTACATCTAACTGTAGTGCACAGTGTAACCCTTTCCATTCTCAGTTAGCATCAGAGAATCTAAAGTCTCTGATCCCAGACTAACTAACAGAATTACCTGAATAAACTTCGAAAGCAGTGGCAAAGAAGCGCAGCTTGACAAAGACTTCACAATTGTTTCAAGAAGAGAGTAGCTATAAACTTTTTGGTTGAAACAAAGTTGCGTAAGGCAGTGCAGCAGGATTCTCCGCGCTAGTTAATTGAAAAATACTGGAACTGTGAACGCTTTACCTAACTTACGTAATTAGAAGCGCGGGCGAAATATTTTGACGTACGTATACATACATAATACTTATAGCACGAGTCAGAGTACAATATGGGAAAATATTTTACGAGCACGCAAAATATTTTCACGAGCCAAAGGCGAGTGAAAATGTGGCGTGAGAGTAAAATATCATACCCATATTGTACGACGAGTGTGATAAGTGATTTATTGCTTCTTTGAAATTTTTCTCAACCGGTTACAATACAATTTTCATTGATTTTACTAACTATTTTAATAGCAGACTTAGCAGCCATTGATGCCGCTGATCAAGAGACAGTACAACTGGTTAAAAGAAAAAGACAATAAATATACAAAAAGTTCAGGCTACACCGTCCAGGGAGGGGGGTATGGTGGGGAGACGGTGGAGCCACAGCGATGCATTGCCCCGCCATAAAGCAATTGCCACACGGCCAAACAGGTGACTGGTAGTTGGGGTGGAGTCAGAAGTGCCGCAGCGATTCTCGATGGCCCTGCTGATGATGGTGATGGTGCGGATGGTGTCCTCAGCCAACCCACCTAGTGTCTCAGCCACAAGAGGGACGAAGTCCGTCCCGGAAGAGCGGCAAGCTGAGAGGTTGGCTGCAAGCTTCCTCTGCACACCAACTTGGAGGGCATGGCCAGGTGTTTGAGCAGCCTGAGCGATGGTGAGCTCCTGTAGCGGGCTGATGACAAGCACATCAAAGGCGGTCGGACGTCCAAGGCTCCAGCATGGAATGAAAATGTCGCCCGGGCGAGCCTGCGAGCCAGGCAGTAAGCCAGGGGTCTCCTTGGAAGGAGCAAGAGCAGCGGACTGGGCAGCAGCGTGGATGGCGTCACGGACAGCATTGTGACGGGCAATGCGATCCCTATTCCCCCCGCAGCCGACCTGGTGATCACCGTACGCATCAGCAGTAAGGTGGCATTCCGGGCAGGGGTATGACGAGCTGTGGAGGGGAACCCCAAGCCAGTAGCGCAGGCAACACCGGAACTCTCGGTCGTGGAGATGGAGGCCGAGGGTGGTGGAGGGGATGATGTTCAGCCAGTCTCCGGCATGGGGGAGGCTGGAGGACAAGGCAAGGGCCCGCGAGCGGCAGGTGGGAGCCGAGTCAAGGAGCTGCTGGAAGCAGGCCTCGTCAACGACATGACTAAGGCATTTCTGCCGGAGAGGGACGTCAATGTCATCTAGGCACTTCCAATCTGGGCGGGCGGCTTCTGTGGCCAGGCGCGAAACAGTCGGGGTGATGTGTGGAGAGGGGGCTGGTGGGCTGGCGAGGATCTGTAACACCAGAGACTTTGTAACTGAGGTGGAGGCGAGAAAGGCGGCTGGTGAATGGCGTAGCGCACTGCGAAGATTGAGGCCCCCGTGACTACACCGGAGAGACGCCTTCAACCAGGACCAGTGGGAAACTGGGCCACCTACAATGGTCTCCAAGGTGCAGCGGATGGCTCTATCAAACTCGGCAGCGGTGCGTTGGATGTGACTGGGAGGGCAGGCGCGAAGGATGAAGGAGACCTTGGGGAGGGCAAGGCAAGAGCGCAAAAGGGTGCACTCCACCTGACAGTCGCCAACGCTGTGAAGCGCTCCAAGGGATTCCTTCAGCTTCAATAGCCGGGCGCCAAAAACCTCCTCGCAGTAGTCGGGTGGACCGATGGGGCATCCCAGGAGAGAGAAACCTCTGCGGGTGGTGGGAATGTCTGTTGGGAGGACAGACCGAGCCTGGACAGCGTCCTCTGGGATGTAGAGGAGAGACTTGGAGCGGTTGAGATGGAGGCCCAGGGGGGGACCTTCACGCTCCACGATGTGCAGGGCAGCAGCAAGGTCCTCTGGGGAGCCCATCAGGGTGCCGTCGTCCAGGTACCACACGTTGAGGCGGAGACCTGAGACGTCAGCCTGCAGGCGCTCGAGCAGGGGCTGGAGGGTTAGAGCAAAACCCAATGGGCCGAGAGGGTCCCCCTGCTGCACACCACTGCAGCTATGGATGGTATCTTCCCCCAGATGGAGCAGGGGCTGACAGGAGTAGCAGGATTCCATCCAGGCCGCTAGGTGTGGGATGCGTTGCCTGATCTCAGCAAACATGGACTCCCTGCTAATGCAGTTGAAGGCATTGGAGAAGTCCAGGAAGAGGCACCAGCACTGATCCGGGTCATTACAGGAGGAGAGCAGATGTGAAGTGGAATGGATGATGGCCTCGCAGCCGCCTTTGACTCCAACACCCAGTTGAAGGGGGGTGAGTGAAGAGATAGCAGAACTGCGGGAGGTGGAGGCCAGACACTTGGAAGTGAGCCGGCGCAGGACTTCTCCTACGGCAATGGGGCGATGACCGCCGCTCTTCTTGGGCGAGGCAAGGAGGGTGGCCCCACAGAGGTGGGGGAGGACCGAAGGAGGGGCTCTGCCAGCAGCTAAAAGGTTGACGAGGCTAGTGAGGGTGGTGAGGGCCTGGGCAGCACAATCTGGGGAGGGGCATCGAATGGCCTCCTGAAGGTGACTAGGGCGCAGACCGGAGGGCCCAGGGGCAGAGGCGTTGGGGAAAGAGCGCACTCCCTTGAGGACTGCAGGCTCTGGAAGGATGGCAGGTGACGGAACTGGGTCAAGAGGCACAGAGGGAGGAGGTGCCTGGGGGTGTTTCTTCCGCATCTCCTGAAGGATTTCCGGAGACGGGGAGGCTAGGCCGTCAGATGTCAGGGCTTGGATGGCCTTGCTGTACCGGCCGTCCTGCGCAGCACGCCTGGCTCTCCTGGAGTTGCTGGTAGAGGTGGGGGCAGAAGAGCGTGATTGCCTCCTGGCGAGGGACCGGGCATCCTCGAGGGCCTCGGACCAAAGGGAGACCAAATCACCATCAGCCCAACGCTGAAGGCGAGACTTCACTCGCTTCATGATCTCACGCCAACGAAGCCGTTGGCCTGCAGCAGGGCTGGCAAGCACACACTTGGCTAGAATAAAGAGGCGGGACCACTCGGATGGCTCGTCCGGATTGCGTACAACAGACCTCAGACAGGAGCTGAGAGCGAAGGCCCAGCTGTCACGGGCGCCCTTTGGGACATGCTGCAGGGTGGGCACATGGGATTTGAGGATGGTTGGTAGGGCTGGTAGGGCTGACAATGGAGGGGAGGCAGGCTGGGAGGAGGGGGGAGGAGAAGGGGCAGGTGATGAGCTGGCAGAAGGGTTGGCAGCAGCTGGGTGAGGAGGGGCAGTCATTGTCAGGGATGAGGAGGGGCCTGATGGGGGAGAGCGGCCACGTGGCCGGGTGTTGTGGCAAAGTCCCAAATCGCCAAGCAATACTCGCTACGCGCGTGCTACAAGGAGCGTACAATATAAACCGTACAATATGGGAGAATACAGAACGCTCGCGTGATGCGGAAATATTCAAGTAAAAATATCAAAGATGCAATAAATATATATATATATCTGAAATCTCAATTGAACACGACTGAGAGTCAGCTTCGCTCGCTTCGCTCGCTCGCTGAATTATTTAAATTTTGTTGAAGAAAGTCCCCCACCCCAACCAAATATGTCTTGTCATAGTTTGATAATAGGAACCATCAAGGACTAAAAAAAGTACACAACGAAAAAAACAAAAAAATACACAACAACTTGGTGAATATTAAATGATAAAGACGTTGTCGGAGGAAAAATGGTCCCCCGTACCAACTGTCCCCCTCGGGACATTTAGTCCTAGGCTCACGTGTCCCCTGCCCGCATAAGTGTCCCCCCCCACGTTGTGGTAAAATGGACGATCATGGGGTCTTGTACGAGTACCTCCAATCAGGGGATTACCCTAGCTTTTATTGTAAAAACCAGAGGAGAGTTTTGGGAGGAGATCCAAAAACTTTAAAGTTTCCCATGGGATTCTATACTACTCTACTAAGGCAGAAAAAGGAGATTGGAGGGTTGTGGTCAAGTCACAAGCCGAAAAAAAGAGGATTATGGATGCCTGCCATAGCAATGCACAAGGTGCATTCATCACTGTTGCACCTTTTATTGAGAAACTCTGCATGTTGATCTGCTGTTTGAGTTGATTATACTTGAAAAATTTTATGAGTGCAATTGACCAACCCAGAGGAGTGTATTAAATAAAAATTATGTTCTAACATAGTGAAATTTTATAAATGTATTTCATATTTGATATAAGGTCATTTGGTGGGCATCTAAATATAATTGTTGTTGTTTTCCAATGTGTAAAGTTAAAGTTAAGGGAAAGAGTAAATATTAAGCACTACTTTTAATGTTCTATAGCTGGACACTTTGGAAGAGATAAAACTCTTCAAAAAATATCAAGCCGGTTTTATTGGCCGAAGCTGACCAATGATGTCCGTGAGCTTGTACAGTATTGTAAAGTTTGTCAGCAAACCAATGATGGGAAGTTTTGCAAAGCAATTGCTCCTTTACATCCCATTAAAGTAAAACCTAAAGTGTGGCAAATGGTGGGTTATATAGCTACATATATTAAAAATTTATACTATAATTGTATATCCATTTGTATAGTTTGTCAACTATGCCAGTTTTGCTGGAAAGTCATTGAATTGTTGCACTAATATTTCACTGGATTAGAAGCACTTGTATTCTTCAAACTGTCATATATTTTATATAATATTCCATAGTTATTATTCAAACCATCTTTTCTCCTTAAAATGTATGTGACTTTTCATTGGTTGTGGTTTATGTGTCCAGAAGTTGCAACTATGTTTAATCAATATATTGTACAGGTTGGTATTGATATAATAGGCCCACTTCCAGTGACTGCAGAGGGCAACAAATATATTGTTACCTTAGTAGACTACTTCTCAAAATGGCCAGAGGCTGAGGCATTACCGAACAAGTCTGCAGAAGAAGTTGCTTTGTTCCTTTATAGGATAATGTGCAGGTATTTTTACTCCATAGTTTAGTAATTTCATTTATGTAGCTTCTTACATAGGTTTGGGAGTGCTGAGGTAATTATCAGTGACCAAGGTCGGGAGTTCGTCAATGCTGTGACCAAATATTTATTTAAAATGACTGGAACAAGCCATCGTATTTCATCTGCATATCATCCACAGACCAATGGCTTAGTAGAGCGATTCAACCAGACTCTACAAAAATCCCTGTTAAAATTAGTTCGAAAAGAACAGGATGATTGGGACAAATACATTGATGGCGTTTTGTTTGCATATAGAACTTGTGTCCAGAAATCTTCAGGAACCACACCATTTGAAGTCATGTATTGTAGGTAAGTTGTGTGACAGTCAGGCCTGGGGTCAATTACAACTTGTACAATGTATTAATACAAATGGAGTTTTTGAAAAATAATGTCATTCATTTAGTGTCTGGTCTAAATATTTTCCCCACTATGCTGTAAAGTCATTTTAAAGGAACTAAAGATGCAGGAATAGATGGATAGATAGGACTGGAAACTTCATGCCATTTTACTACCACAATTGAAGTTATAACAGTACATCATCCTTCTATAATCTTGTTGATTAGAAGTATTACCAATTCCCAGCAGGTCATGTCAAAAATGTCCTATGTATGTCCATATAATATATTCATCAAGTTGATTGTGTATAGAAATAGATCTGTAAGCTACAATAATAGTTATAAACGAACCTTGGTTCTGTACATTGACTGTAGACCTTGAACTTGTCAATAATCTTTATATATATATATACCTATATACCTGGTTCTGATAGCATCTAGCTTGCTTCTCTCCCTCACCGATTACAAAGTAGTATGTAATTCATACCAACTAATACCCCCTGGTGACATGTGTGACATTTATTTTTTGATTTTTTTCTTCATACAAATATTTCAATATTGCTATGTTGCTGCTTTTAGAATGCCAGTATTACCCATTGAACAGGAACTTTCATCAGGTGATCCAAAGAGTGACACTGATGATGATACTGATTTGGAAAACTACATCACAAAAATGAAGACTTTGAAGAGGGGAATTTATGAGCGTGTTCATGACAACATCAAGATTTCTCAGATTTGCCAAAAAAAATATTATGATAAAAATTAAAAAAGAGAAGTGTAAGATTATATTTGGAAGTATCATAATTATATATTCAGTTGCAAAACAGCCTCAATTTAATCCTAGACAAATAACTTCATTTAAAGAATTTGTTTGGCATTCCATTTTGTTGTACCTTTATTGTACATTGTAATCATGCATTGTGTACTTGCAGTTCGTCCAATATACTGTGGGTGTGCACTACTGCTCTTTCAAATACTTGTTTTTGTTCTTTGTTGTTTTAATATACTAGTGTTTATCTAAGCTATGTCCTTCAACTCTAGTATTAAACAATTTTAGTGTATTATTTCATATCAAATGTGATTTTTCCTTCTTTTTTTCTAACTTATGGCTTAGAATTTGGAGCCAGGAACTTTAGTTTTGATGAGAAATAGCCATAGAGATGGACGAAAGAATGGGAAGCTGGAGAAACGATATTTGGGACCCTACAAAATTGAAGAGAGTTTAGGAAAAGGTGTCTATAAGCTGTCCAATATAAAAACAGGTGGGACAGTGTGTTCTACTATGAATGTGCTCATTGTACTCATATAGCATAGGAATAGCGATTGGACAGATTTAAACTAACCTTAAAGTATAATATCAGTTTTTGTGAGTGAGATACGTTGCAATAATGATATTAGACTCTCCACCATACTTCATGTGTCTTAATTTCATAGGTAAACCTCTTAAGAAGGCTGTGAACGGTTTTCGGCTGAAAAAATATTATGCATTAGATGATAAAGTACCACAGCTTTTGGAGGACTCAGTCTTTCAGCTGGGTAGTTCTGATTCATCTTATACTCAGTCTGACATTTCTCTCTGTAAGTTTCACTTTTTATAAGCCTTTTTGTGACCTTGTGGTCCAGTTCAGTTTCCCAGTGGTGCACAATTAGGTACACTTTTTGTCTTGTGTTGCTGCTCTACTATGTATTTTAATTTTCCTAAGGACCACAATTTGTGATAATACATTATCATTTTTGTAGCAATATTTGATGACAGCATTCCACCACTTCCTCCACCAATGCCTCCACTCTCACAGTTGAAGGTACCACCTACCTCATCACCACAAGGTAAAGGTCATGCAGTGTAAATGTAATACCAATAAAAGTTTCTGTTGGTTTTACCAACAGTCACTTCATTGTGACATTTAAAAACAAACAGAAGTCATTTAACTTAGCTGCAATGTTAGAGGAGGGTGATTGGCTTTGAGGAAAGTTCAGTTAGGATATTGGTGGAAGCTCTACCATCCCACCACACATACTCCTAGTGATCAATCAAATGTATTTTGATTGTTCTGCTAGTACCCCACAATTTGCTGAAATACTGACTTAACCCCCCCTCCCCCCACACATTATCTTTTTAAAATCCCTGCTATGTGACTAAGTAATGTTGTGTGGCCAAGTATATTTGTTCATACAATAAAACTCTTAACAGTAACAAAGTTTCCTGTATGATAATTTCTTGAAATACTATATATTTTAAGTTACTGATAATATAACTTTTCTCATTCCATTCTCCAGGTATTTCCACTAATAGTGTTGTGCTTCCATCACCCCTGATCGTACACTCCAGTAGTGCAAGTGATGATCTTTTTCATAGTTTAGCAGGTATTGTTGTCTTAATACTACAATGGCAACATTTGCTAAAGCTCAGAGTAGAAGGTGTATACAAGTGTTCACTTAGTTTAGGCATACCTGGATTACTATTGGTGTGGATGCTGACTTTAACGTACCCTCTAATTAAGTTTCATTTTTTAGCACTGCTGTATACACTTTTAGCAGCATTTATGAGCATCAGAGATAGTGCTATGCCTTTAGTGCTATGGACTATAGTGTAATGATTTAAGTTGGTCACTACTGGGAAGTGGTCACTAATGTGTAAGTGTGTTGCTAGGTATGTGATTATAGAACATGTGTGATTGTAGGTGAACCAAACACAGTTAGCAGTTCTCCTCTTAAAAATACATCTCCTCCAGAATTGCTTTGCAACCTATCACCAATAAGACCGCACATTTCTCCATCTACAGTCACTGAATCAAATACTTCGTCTGTGAAATATTGGAACAAACGATTAGGATTGCATGAAAGTGATAGAACAACAGTGAGGTGTGGAGAATGGCTTACTGATAAGCACATCAATGCTGCCCAGTCTTTACTGAGAGAACAATTTCCACTCCAACAGGGTCTTCAAGACACTCTCTTGGTAGAACAGTGTAGGACATATCACTCAGGAACAAACAACTTAGTACAGATCCTATATATCAATGGAAACCATTGGGTATGTACTTCCAACAGATTTTCGCCTGCGGGAGCTGTTGATGTTTTTGATTGCTCTACTTGTAGCAGAAATTCAAGGACCCTAAAAAGACAGCTTGCTCTAATTATGCAATGTCCAGCAGCTTCGTTCTGTGTAAGACACATAGATGTGCAAAGACAAAATGGTAGTTCAGAATGTGGTCTATTTGCAATAGCATTTGCATACACACTTTGTTTGGGTTTAGATCCAAGCACAATTCGTTATGATCAAGCTCAAATGCGAACACATTATGAAGCATGCATTAATGATGAAGAATTTGAAATGTTTCCTACTAGACCATATCATCATCGGCAGGCTGCAAGACAAAACAGAGTCAAGAGTGAAAAGCAACTCAGAATTTTCTGCAAATGTCGCCTACCTTGGGACAAAGATGATACAACAAAGGGTGCCATGATTCAATGTTCCAGATGTAAGGAGTGGTATCATGAGCACTGCTGCAACATAAATTCGACTGATTATACAATAAAGAAGTATATCTGTGATAAGTGTTAACCAAAAACACTTAAGCCTATGTACCAACTTATGCTTTGAATTTTATTCTATTAAATAAAAGTAAATGGCAACTATTACACTATTATATCAGATACAGGGATAAAGATTACACAATAGGGGGATTATAAATGTAAGCTCCAGGGTTGCAGTCAATTACAATTGGTGTGTCATCGTAATTGTAATTGAATGTTAGCACTGAAATCAAATAGTTGAACTAATGTCAACACAGCAGGGGACGCTGAATTTCAGTGGATAGTCAGCAAAAGTATTCTGAATTTAAGTACCAGATTGATAGGCATAAGGTTTTTTTTTTCCATTGTTATATTCCTCTACCCCTTGGTTTAGTTGCATCAGTCCATATTTCTCTCACTTGTCTTGAATGTTTTTATAACTTCATGAATACATACATTACCCTAAGATGGCTGTAGATACTTGGAATGATGGGGGGACACATATTTCTGAAGGGAGACAATATATCCTAGGATTAAATATCTTGGGGGGACACTTAAACCTAGGACCAAATGTATATAGTAAAACAAGTAAGTGTAAGTATAATTAAAAATTATTGTTTGTGTCGTAACTCAGTGCTATGGAAATGTTTAAAGCTGTGTTTGTTTATTGATTTTGCTATGTCGTTGTACAGAACTTGATTCTGTGCCAGATCATGCAATGGATAGTTTATCTAAAAACACATCCATGGATTAATATGAATACCAGCAAGACCTCAACTCTGGAGACTTATCACCTGTACCAAACAAAAAGTGTACTTCTCTGGCGACTTCCATTGCTACTGATAATGACTCTCCAGAAGGCTCTGCTGTATACAAGAACAAAAGTACTTCTCCTTTGCAGACTTCAAGCCCAATCACTCTGAGTGATGAAATGTCTCTGCCACCCTCACCTAAATCTTGGAAGAAGGACTTATTATTGACATTAAGAGATAAGCAAGAGCTAACTTCTGGGCAGTGGCTTAATATTAATGCAGCTCAAAAATTGCTGAAGATACAATTTCCATCCCAAAATGGATTACAGGATACAGTAGTATTAGAAGCTGTAATGAAGTTCACATCACCGTGCAATAATTTTGTTCAAATTATTCATGTTGAAGATCACTGGGTGTGTGCTTCCAACATATTTTCACCTGAGGGATAGATATGTGGATGTTTATGACAGTATGCCTACACTAACTATGAATTACTTCAGCGTCTATAGAACGTAACTTTAAATACACAATTTTCAAAAATATTTTTACGCGTAGTCATTGCACTTACTTCGTTTAAAATAATTTTTTCTGCTTACACGCGCGTTAAAGAATAGCCTGATTGACGTTTAAATAGGTCAAGGTGGGCTGGATTTTTTTTCTGATTTTTGATTTCTCGGGATGGCGTCTCACTATTCTACAGACGAAGTTGTTGGTTTTCTTACTGGAGAGCGTCCGTTTCCAGTCTATTCGACCTCTAGCAATAGTGAAGTTGAGTCAAATACTGAGTGTGATGACAAAACAAGTAGCAGCAGAAGTCTTGATGGTGCCTTTGATCTGGAAGAAGCTAGTCAACCTGGATCAAAACTACCAAGGCTTGAAGTATGTTCAAGTGAAAGTGAGTTAGAAGTGATGGAATGTGAGATTGTGGAAAGTAAAGCTCAGAGTACTTGTAATACTTCATTTAGTGACGAATCTTCTGAGAGTTCTGTTCAGTTTACTTCAAAGAGTGATACTTCAGGTTCTGAGAGTTCAGCCTCAAAGAGTGATACTTCAGGTTCTGAGAGTTCAGCCTACTCCGAGGAAGATACAGCATCTCCAATACCTAGACGTGGAAGATATAGTAATAGAAGAGGAAGAAGTGTTCAAGGCAGAGGCAGAGGCAGAGGCTTTGGAGGAAGAAGAGCCAATAAGAAATGTACAAGCAATCTTCCTAAAGGTGCAATAAATATAACTGTCAGAGATTCAGCTTTTGTTTATCCTATAAGTAATTCCTTTTGTCCAATTCGTGAGCCTGGACCACACATTCCAGATGATACTGAAATTGATCCGTTATCTCTTTTTGAACTGTACTTCGATAATACTGTTGTTGAACGTATTCTAGAAAGTACACTAGCATACGCTGACCACAAAAAGAGTGAAATGAATGTGTCATATTCTAAGTTTATGCTTCTTTCATTCACAAAGGCTAAGCTCTTTAGTTATCTTGGGGCACTAATTCTTTTGGGCCTCCATGGGGTTCGTAATCATCGGTATACTTGGAGCACAAAAACAGCTCAGACACTTGTAAGGTTGAGCGAGCTTTTACCTTGTGAGCAGTACGAACTTATTTCAACTTTTTTACATCTTGTGACACCGAGCGAGGAGTTACAATTACTATAGGTAACAAGTTGTGCAAAATCTTACCTTTGCATAAATACCTCAAAGCAAAATGTTTAGAGCTTTATCAGCCTTTTCGCGAACTTAGCGTCGATGAGCGAATGGTAAAGAGCAAAGCTAGAACCCACTTTCGGCAATATATCCGCAACAAACCGACGAAATGGGGATTCAAATATTGGGTAATAGCAGATACAACGGGTTATACTGTTGATTTTGAAGTTTACTCTGGTAAAGCTGAAATCTATTCAGATAAAGGTTTGTCTTATGATGTGGTGATAAATCTAGTTCAGCCGTTTATGTTTCAAGGGTATGAGGTTTATTTTGACAACTTTTATACGAGTCCAATACTTCTACAAAAATTACTTGAGAATGAAATAGTAGCCACTGGGACACTGAATTTAAATAGAAAGAATATTCCTTCAGAAGTTCATCAGATGAAGAAATATGTGCAAAAGCTTCCTAGAGTCACTGGTTATTATTATCGTCAGAAAAAATCTAGTATCACATACTGTGTGTGGAAAGACACAAAAACTGTTGTATTAGCTTCTACAGCCTATCCTGCCCATTCCGAAAATGATGTTGCTCGAAGAGTCAAGGATCCTGTGACAAAGAGCAGCATAACTACCAATGTGCCCTGCCCCCTGATGCTTGAGAAATATAATCGCTCAATGGGAGGAGTAGATAAAAGTGACCAATATATCAGCTACCACAAAGTAAGAAGGAAAACAGTCAAATATTGGAAAACAATGTTCTACCATTTGATAGATGTATCTGTAGTAAATGCCCACATTTTGTACAACTGGCTGCAGTTACAAAACTCTGGAAAACCAATGACTGAAAATACTTTCCGAGATACATTAGTTCTAAAAATTATTGCTACATATGGAACCAAAACTATCTCTCAGACTTCTACTTCTACTTCAAACACTCGTTCCTACAATGTTCGACATGGCAGCAAATTGTATCCTGTGAGTCAAAGAAGCAGATGTATTTATTGTCACCTCCACAATGCCTCAAGCTTTACACAGCGTAAATGCCCAGACTGTCCTTTGACCCCAGCCTTATGTCAGACTTTGGAGAAGGACTGCCATTCCGTGTGGCATAGCAAATCTTTTGCTGTCATTCGTAATCTTTGGTATCGGCATCGTCTTGAACCGACTGTGAAAATGAGAGATGTGCAAACCACTAATTGTGGGCGTGGCCGCCCTAAAGGAAGTATAAACAGGAGACGACGAAGAGGGGCATATCGGTCAAAATAAATTTCATTTTTTTCACTTTTTTTTGGACAAAACTATAACATATCATATATCACTTGAAAGCACTCTTGATTATCTTTCACATTAACAAAACATCATCAAGGTATTGTCAACTATATTAAAGATAAATATTAATAACATTATGTTTTTAAAAATTTTGATGAAATTTAATTTTTAAACAGAAGATGGAAAAAAATATTGTTACTTTAAAAATATCATATGAATATGCAATGTTTACTGAGTAATTTGATATTTTTACTTTGACTTGATTATATACGAGCAACCTGCAACACATACATTAACACAACCATATAAATACAAGTAAAAACTGCCACTGAAGTAGAGGGTTAAATAAAAGTAAATGGCAACTATTACACTATTATATCAGATACAGGGATAAAGATTACACAATAGGGGGATTATAAATGTAAGCTCCAGGGTTGCAGTCAATTACAATTGGTGTGTCATCGTAATTGTAATTGAATGTTAGCACTGAAATCAAATAGTTGAACTAATGTCAACACAGCAGGGGACGCTGAATTTCAGTGGATAGTCAGCAAAAGTATTCTGAATTTAAGTACCAGATTGATAGGCATAAGGTATTTTTTTTCCATTGTTATATTCCTCTACCCCTTGGTTTAGTTGCATCAGTCCATATTTCTCTCACTTGTCTTGAATGTTTTTATAACTTCATGAATACATACATTACCCTAAGATGGCTGTAGATACTTGGAATGATGGGGGGGACACATATTTCTGAAGGGAGACAATATATCCTAGGATTAAATATCTTGGGGGGACACTTAAACCTAGGACCAAATGTATATAGTAAAACAAGTAAGTGTAAGTATAATTAAAAATTATTGTTTGTGTCGTAACTCAGTGCTATGGAAATGTTTAAAGCTGTGTTTGTTTATTGATTTTGCTATGTCGTTGTACAGAACTTGATTCTGTGCCAGATCATGCAATGGATAGTTTATCTAAAAACACATCCATGGATAAATATGAATACCAGCAAGACCTCAACTCTGGAGACTTATATCACCTGTACCAAACAAAAAGTGTACTTCTCTGGCGACTTCCATTGCTACTGATAATGACTCTCCAGAAGGCTCTGCTGTATACAAGAACAAAAGTACTTCTCCTTTGCAGACTTCAAGCCCAATCACTCTGAGTGATGAAATGTCTCTGCCACCCTCACCTAAATCTTGGAAGAAGGACTTATTATTGACATTAAGAGATAAGCAAGAGCTAACTTCTGGGCAGTGGCTTAATATTAATGCAGCTCAAAAATTGCTGAAGATACAATTTCCATCCCAAAATGGATTACAGGATACAGTAGTATTAGAAGCTGTAATGAAGTTCACATCACCGTGCAATAATTTTGTTCAAATTATTCATGTTGAAGATCACTGGGTGTGTGCTTCCAACATATTTTCACCTGAGGGATAGATATGTGGATGTTTATGACAGTATGCCTACACTAACTATGAATTACTTCAGCGTCTATAGAACGTAACTTTAAATACACAATTTTCAAAAATATTTTTACGCGTAGTCATTGCACTTACTTCGTTTAAAATAATTTTTTCTGCTTACACGCGCGTTAAAGAATAGCCTGATTGACGTTTAAATAGGTCAAGGTGGGCTGGATTTTTTTTCTGATTTTTGATTTCTCGGGATGGCGTCTCACTATTCTACAGACGAAGTTGTTGGTTTTCTTACTGGAGAGCGTCCGTTTCCAGTCTATTCGACCTCTAGCAATAGTGAAGTTGAGTCAAATACTGAGTGTGATGACAAAACAAGTAGCAGCAGAAGTCTTGATGGTGCCTTTGATCTGGAAGAAGCTAGTCAACCTGGATCAAAACTACCAAGGCTTGAAGTATGTTCAAGTGAAAGTGAGTTAGAAGTGATGGAATGTGAGATTGTGGAAAGTAAAGCTCAGAGTACTTGTAATACTTCATTTAGTGACGAATCTTCTGAGAGTTCTGTTCAGTTTACTTCAAAGAGTGATACTTCAGGTTCTGAGAGTTCAGCCTCAAAGAGTGATACTTCAGGTTCTGAGAGTTCAGCCTCAAAGAGTGATACTTCAGGTTCTGAGAGTTCAGCCTACTCCGAGGAAGATACAGCATCTCCAATACCTAGACGTGGAAGATATAGTAATAGAAGAGGAAGAAGTGTTCAAGGCAGAGGCAGAGGCAGAGGCTTTGGAGGAAGAAGAGCCAATAAGAAATGTACAAGCAATCTTCCTAAAGGTGCAATAAATATAACTGTCAGAGATTCAGCTTTTGTTTATCCTATAAGTAATTCCTTTTGTCCAATTCGTGAGCCTGGACCACACATTCCAGATGATACTGAAATTGATCCGTTATCTCTTTTTGAACTGTACTTCGATAATACTGTTGTTGAACGTATTCTAGAAAGTACACTAGCATACGCTGACCACAAAAAGAGTGAAATGAATGTGTCATATTCTAAGTTTATGCTTCTTTCATTCACAAAGGCTAAGCTCTTTAGTTATCTTGGGGCACTAATTCTTTTGGGCCTCCATGGGGTTCGTAATCATCGGTATACTTGGAGCACAAAAACAGCTCAGACACTTGTAAGGTTGAGCGAGCTTTTACCTTGTGAGCAGTACGAACTTATTTCAACTTTTTTACATCTTGTGACACCGAGCGAGGAGTTACAATTAGGTAACAAGTTGTGCAAAATCTTACCTTTGCATAAATACCTCAAAGCAAAATGTTTAGAGCTTTATCAGCCTTTTCGCGAACTTAGCGTCGATGAGCGAATGGTAAAGAGCAAAGCTAGAACCCACTTTCGGCAATATATCCGCAACAAACCGACGAAATGGGGATTCAAATATTGGGTAATAGCAGATACAACGGGTTATACTGTTGATTTTGAAGTTTACTCTGGTAAAGCTGAAATCTATTCAGATAAAGGTTTGTCTTATGATGTGGTGATAAATCTAGTTCAGCCGTTTATGTTTCAAGGGTATGAGGTTTATTTTGACAACTTTTATACGAGTCCAATACTTCTACAAAAATTACTTGAGAATGAAATAGTAGCCACTGGGACACTGAATTTAAATAGAAAGAATATTCCTTCAGAAGTTCATCAGATGAAGAAATATGTGCAAAAGCTTCCTAGAGTCACTGGTTATTATTATCGTCAGAAAAAATCTAGTATCACATACTGTGTGTGGAAAGACACAAAAACTGTTGTATTAGCTTCTACAGCCTATCCTGCCCATTCCGAAAATGATGTTGCTCGAAGAGTCAAGGATCCTGTGACAAAGAGCAGCATAACTACCAATGTGCCCTGCCCCCTGATGCTTGAGAAATATAATCGCTCAATGGGAGGAGTAGATAAAAGTGACCAATATATCAGCTACCACAAAGTAAGAAGGAAAACAGTCAAATATTGGAAAACAATGTTCTACCATTTGATAGATGTATCTGTAGTAAATGCCCACATTTTGTACAACTGGCTGCAGTTACAAAACTCTGGAAAACCAATGACTGAAAATACTTTCCGAGATACATTAGTTCTAAAAATTATTGCTACATATGGAACCAAAACTATCTCTCAGACTTCTACTTCTACTTCAAACACTCGTTCCTACAATGTTCGACATGGCAGCAAATTGTATCCTGTGAGTCAAAGAAGCAGATGTATTTATTGTCACCTCCACAATGCCTCAAGCTTTACACAGCGTAAATGCCCAGACTGTCCTTTGACCCCAGCCTTATGTCAGACTTTGGAGAAGGACTGCCATTCCGTGTGGCATAGCAAATCTTTTGCTGTCATTCGTAATCTTTGGTATCGGCATCGTCTTGAACCGACTGTGAAAATGAGAGATGTGCAAACCACTAATTGTGGGCGTGGCCGCCCTAAAGGAAGTATAAACAGGAGACGACGAAGAGGGGCATATCGGTCAAAATAAATTTCATTTTTTTCACTTTTTTTTGGACAAAACTATAACATATCATATATCACTTGAAAGCACTCTTGATTATCTTTCACATTAACAAAACATCATCAAGGTATTGTCAACTATATTAAAGATAAATATTAATAACATTATGTTTTTAAAAATTTTGATGAAATTTAATTTTTAAACAGAAGATGGAAAAAAATATTGTTACTTTAAAAATATCATATGAATATGCAATGTTTACTGAGTAATTTGATATTTTTACTTTGACTTGATTATATACGAGCAACCTGCAACACATACATTAACACAACCATATAAATACAAGTAAAAACTGCCACTGAAGTAGAGGGTTAAATAAAAGTAAATGGCAACTATTACACTATTATATCAGATACAGGGATAAAGATTACACAATAGGGGGATTATAAATGTAAGCTCCAGGGTTGCAGTCAATTACAATTGGTGTGTCATCGTAATTGTAATTGAATGTTAGCACTGAAATCAAATAGTTGAACTAATGTCAACACAGCAGGGGACGCTGAATTTCAGTGGATAGTCAGCAAAAGTATTCTGAATTTAAGTACCAGATTGATAGGCATAAGGTATTTTTTTTCCATTGTTATATTCCTCTACCCCTTGGTTTAGTTGCATCAGTCCATATTTCTCTCACTTGTCTTGAATGTTTTTATAACTTCATGAATACATACATTACCCTAAGATGGCTGTAGATACTTGGAATGATGGGGGGGACACATATTTCTGAAGGGAGACAATATATCCTAGGATTAAATATCTTGGGGGGACACTTAAACCTAGGACCAAATGTATATAGTAAAACAAGTAAGTGTAAGTATAATTAAAAATTATTGTTTGTGTCGTAACTCAGTGCTATGGAAATGTTTAAAGCTGTGTTTGTTTATTGATTTTGCTATGTCGTTGTACAGAACTTGATTCTGTGCCAGATCATGCAATGGATAGTTTATCTAAAAACACATCCATGGATAAATATGAATACCAGCAAGACCTCAACTCTGGAGACTTATCACCTGTACCAAACAAAAAGTGTACTTCTCTGGCGACTTCCATTGCTACTGATAATGACTCTCCAGAAGGCTCTGCTGTATACAAGAACAAAAGTACTTCTCCTTTGCAGACTTCAAGCCCAATCACTCTGAGTGATGAAATGTCTCTGCCACCCTCACCTAAATCTTGGAAGAAGGACTTATTATTGACATTAAGAGTTAAGCAAGAGCTAACTTCTGGGCAGTGGTTTAATGATCTATATATTAATGCAGCTCAAAAATTGCTGAAGATACAATTTCCATCCTAAAATGGATTACAGGATACAGTAGTATTAGAAGCTGTAATGAAGTTCACATCACCGTGCAATAATTTTGTTCAAATTATTCATGTTGAAGATCACTGGGTGTGTGCTTCCAACATATTTTCACCTGAGGGATATGTGGATGTTTATGACAGTATGCCTACACTAACTATGAATTCACATTGCCTTCAGCTGCAACTGGCCGCAATACTTAAGTGTTCAAAAAATTTGTTTATAGTAAGACATGTTAATGTACAGCGACAGATTGGTGGTAGCGAGTGTGGATTATTTGCTATCTCTTTTGCCACATCCCTGTGTATGGGCTTTGATCCCCACACTCAAACTTGTCATCAGGATGACATGCAGAGCCATTTTCTCCAGTGTATTGAGAATTTAAAATTAACAGTATTTCCATCAGGTCTGAGTAAACATCGTTTAGCAAAGTCGAGATTATTGTCAGTAGCTTAGTAGCTACCATATTTATAAAGCTATATGTGAGCTTCTCCGCGAAAACCAGTATATAGCTTACCTTTGAAATAATGCATTTTGCTATAATGATGTATACACCATATTTGGTGTGTTATGCACATTATTGTTGTTACAGTGAATATCCACCCAAGTACAAGAATACCAACACAGAGTGAATACTAGTTCTGCCCTAGCTACATCAATGGCATTAGTGAGAAAATAGAACAAATTTGAGAGTTTTATATAATTAAAATGGATAAATAATATTGTTATTTTTGTACATTAGTACGGGGGACACATAATCCTAGGAGGGGACAGATAGTCCTAGGACCAGATGTCCCCAATCATAAAGAGGGGACAGGTAATTCTAGGACCAAATGTCCGGGGGGACTTGTGGTCCTAGGACTAGATGTCCGGGGGATATCCTGTCCTGGGGACAAATAATCCTATGATAACGGCGCAGGAATAGAAAGAGGAAAGCTGCCAAGGAACTTCAGGCTTCCCCGTTGCCGAGAGTTGTGAGGCAATTAACAAGATGGCAATGTTTTGAAAAAGTCTTTGCCGAGACTGAAGGTATGGGTAATTTTTTATTTGGTTGCAATAGTATATTAGTATATTTTGTCCTACTTTTTGTAGAAGGAAAAGCAGCAAAGTTATTAAGTAACTCGCACTTTAATAAAGTGGCAAGCAAGCATTACGATAGTCTCTCTGAAGCTGATAAGGTGAAACTGATAGAAAATGTAGCATCGGATGTTGAGTTAACGAAACAAGATGTGGTCAAAAAAGTTCAAAAAATATTTTGCCAGATTCAAGACAAGGTAAAATGGAGAAGTAATAATATTCAATTATTGCAAGCACATGTATTTATATTTATTTTATTAGTTTCAGGAACTGGAGACCTTAGGTTATAAGGGGTTATCTGTGGCTTTTAGTGGTGACAGGAGTCACTTGGCTGGATCTGAATCAGCATTGCCAAATGTTTCACCACAACATTTAAGCTATCTACATACCTTAGTTTTTTATGGTTAGTTTTGTTAGTGTTGGTTTGACGTAAGTGTGATCTAAAAATAGCCAGGCTGTTAATTGTATAAACAATCGTATGATGATCTCGGCAATTATTATACATTTATGACATTCATCTCTGATTCTGACTTGTCAAACCTAATAGTACGCATCTTGCTCACTTTGTTCTCTTGCCAATAGCTTGAGTATTGTAGAAATTACTTCAAGCAAGTATGCTCATTTCCATTGCTTTGTAATTTGGAAGGTCCTTGGTGTCTTTTCCAATAGATTTTCAGCTTCTCTCCATGCCCTGTCTTAGGTTTCTTCCATGATCCAGTCTAGCTTTCTCATTTAGCTATCTCAGCTGTGTTTTGAAAATTGGTCGTACATCCATTATTTGCATACTTTAATTGTGCATGCACATATGCAAGCCTGTTGCATCAGCCATGCTATGACAAATACACATTATTTCTCAAGCTGTGGTTTGTTGCCCGCCCAGAGTGCTTTCACTCACTCCACTTAGAAAATACACGTGTATGGTAAAGATATTGTAGTTCAACTAACTGATGTTCTCTCTCTCTCTGTTCCAGGTTCACCACCTCCTGTAGGCAATGATTTGGAGTCTTCCACTAAAAAGTCTTTTATAGCCACACGCTATGGTAGCAAAGCACCTCCCACCAACGAAGCACTTCCCACCACGTCCACCATCAAGGCACCTCCTACCATGTCCACCATCAAGGCACCTCCCACCACTTCCACCATCAAGGCACCTCCCACCATGTCCACCATCAAGGCACCTCCCACCATGTCCACCATCAAGGCACCTCCCACCATGTCCACCATCAAGGCACCTCCCACCATGTCCACCATCAAGGCACCTCCCACCACTTCCACCATCAAGGCACCTCCCACCATGTCCAAAATCAAGGCACCTCCCACCATGTCCAAAATCAAGGCACCTCCCACCATGTCCAAAATCAAGGCACCTCCCACCATGTCCAAAATCAAGGCACCTCCCACCACGTCCACCATCAAGGCACCTCCTACCATGTCCACTATCAAGGCACCTCCTACCATGTCCACCATCAAGGCACCTCCCACCATGTCCACCATCAAGGCACCTCCCACCACTTCCACCATAAAGGCACCTCCCACCACGTCCACCATCAAGGCACCTCCCACCACGTCCACCATCAAGGCACCTCCCACCACGTCCACCATCAAGACACCTTCCACCTCTTCCACCATCAAGGCACTCCTTCCTCTTTTTGGATTTCTAGCTTAGGGTTATTTAAGTCGGACTTAAATATTTTACTTTGCCAGCAGTGGATAAATGATGGTATCATCTATGCAGCTCAAAAACTGCTGAAAGAGCAATTTGCAGATGTTTGCGGTTTTCAGAGTACCCAGTGCGGTCGCAACCTGACATTTAAAGTTATTCGTTTAAGCTCGAAATATGTTCAGATTCTGCATGTGGATGGAAACCACTGGGTTGCTGTCACTAACATGGACTTGTACTCTAATAAGGGATACACTGACAGAGTTTTGATTTTTGACTCGCTTGTTCCAAGGAGGGTTGGCATGAACTTAAAAAAACAAGTCTGCTCATTTGTTAGGCCAATGGAGCCAACAGTCAGTTTCGACATAGCGAACATTATGCCCCAAACTAACCAATATGATTGTGGACTGTTCGCGATAGCCAATGCTACAGCACTATTACATGGACACAGTCCTGCAAAGTGTGTATGGGACATGGATAAGATGAGAGAGCATTTGATACAAGCCTTTAAGAAGAAAAAGCTCGACCAATTTCCAGTTGTTAAGGGTGCCCGCACATAGCAACGCGCACCGCCTGTAGATCCGGACATTAATTTATTCCCCGCCAATACCCCACCATTCGATAATACGCGAGCAGAAACAATCGCGCAGTAGTAGCAGAAGTATACTTTGCGAAGTTGTGGTCTTTTAGTTTAGCTTCTTGTTGTCTTTTATTCGTTTACAGCAACTCTCCATATGTCGTCTGAGCTCACGCAGCAAGTTGCACCAGGCTGCCTCTCCACCAGTAGCCGTTCTCCGGACTATGCGCACCTGAACTCAAGTGGATGGATCCACCAGGCTCGATTTCTGCGGAGCGAAGACTTCCCAAGCTGCGCAAATCTAATACCTTCACCTTTGGCTATCTCCAATAAACTGCTCTCTCTTCGGACTCTCTTGTTATTGTTGTATTGAAGTTTGTTTACTCTTGATATAGGAGGGCTCTTTTTAGAACCAATACGAACTAATTGAAAAAAAATTGCTCGCGTACTCGCAGTACGAGATATGGGGGTGGGGCTATTTCTTAAGAATTGCGAGTGGAATTAAAGTTCCAAATTTTGGGTCAGTTTTTCTTGGAATCTAATAATGAGAACGACACAAAAATTTTATACACGGGTAAACCAAAAAAAAATGAACTGCACTACAACGAGAATTTTTTAATATCTTATAAATAGAAAAAAATTAAGTAATATTGAAATGGATAAGAACTCGCTGTCTTGCAGTAGAGTATCGGCTCGGCTAGTAGTGCACCAAATTGCGGAGCTCCAAGTTACCGCACCGCTCCAAAAAAGTGCCCCAAAGTTTTATAACCAGGCCCCGATATTTCCTCCAGATTCGCTCTAAATTAGTGAGCGGCTCCTTCGGCAGGTACTTTGTCCTTGTGTTGTAGTGGAGAAGTCCCTGTAAGTATACAATAGTAGTAATCGTGCATAGCAACCATCAACAAAAAATTGCGTAGGCGGTGTGCGGGCACCCTTAAGGAGCGTCGAGTACCATTTGGTGGTGCTATCAAGCATTCAGAGGTGGTGGATATATTAACTAAAACCAACTAAGTCTGAAACTTTGAAAATCAAACGGCACTAGTAATTGCACTTGTGCCAATACAACAGACAGACTCGTGATATTTCACAATACTCAAGGTATAACCTCAAGGTATATTTACTGATTGCATAGAAGATACAACCACTATACAGTACATTAAATAAACCAACCTCATAATTGTCCATTGTTTTGTAGCAGAAACATCATTGCTCTTAGTGAGATCCTCTCTGTAACATCAATGCAGCAGTAAATGTACTATACAGAAACTTATTACTGTAGTGCCTAACACACCTGGCCATGTGATAAGACTGAAGTAATATGAAATACGCATATTTCCAACTAGGAGTATCTAAATGAAAACAAAATTACGGGGGGAGGGGGGATAAAAGTATCTGATTTCATGTTCGCTTTATATTGTTCTGATCATAAAGTTTTAGAGCAAGTAGTTGCTCTATGATGAAGTTATAGCACCATGTCATTAAACCAAACAGCACTATTTTATATTTTGTCATTTTTGTCTTATACATAAGGTTAAGATACCAAATTGAAGCTCCTATCTGAATATATATTTAAGGTTTTTGTACGGGGCGAAAGGGGTGTCACTCGTTGGCCCGCGGCTCCGTGGAACTCTGGGATCTCGGACGTATGGGACAGCCACTTGTCGCTGCCACCAGAATGTCAGCACGCCTAGCTACGTATAGCTCCCGATCTCAACGTATTGAGTTTTAAGGTTTTAATTAAGACAAATGAACTGACACTGAGAAACTACTACTGAAACCACGACATATATATAGAGTTCTGGACCACGCCCAACAGATGACGCAATTTCTGTGTACGTGGCGTTTTCCACGTACACAGGCACAACACCACGTGGATAATTAACAAAACTTACGACGACATGATCATATAAGGAAATACGTAATATGACAACAACATAACACAGACACACCAACTACACATGCGCATACATAAATGTTCTAAGTTCCTTTCTCTTCTTCTCTGTCCTTCATGTGTCCTTTCTCTTCTTCTCTGACCTTCATGTGGGAGTGAGCCTGTACTCCCACATCTCCCCCCTCCTCCAAAAGCCGGGCAACCTCGACACTGCAACCACCCTCGACTCCCTCGTAACAGCGACTAAGATCATCCGCAACGACGTTATCCACACCACTCCGATACTTAATGATAAAGTCAAATTCAGACAACTTCATAGACCAGCCATGAACGCGGCGATTGCACTGCTTGCCATCTCTGAGGGATTCCAATCCCCTATGATCGGTCAACACTGTGAACGATGCACCATACAGGTAGTATGCAAAATGGGTGATAGCTTCAACGACTGCCAAGCATTCCAACTCTTGTGCGCTGTAACGCATCTGAGCACCCTTGAGCTGATGTGAAAAGAACGCCACTGGTCTTGTCTCCTCACCACGCACTACTGACAACACGGCACCGACTCCTGAAGAACAAGCATCACACTCTAAGACGAAGTTGTCTGACCTCTGAGGAACACACAGCACAACACTATCAGATAACACATGACATAACTTACGAAAGGCCTCCTTCATCGGGCCAGTCCACTCTATCCTCCCAGTTCCCGAGCCAGACGTGTGGGGCGTTAGAGCGGACGTCCAGCGATGAATGCCGCGCACAAAACGCCTATAAAACCCCACAAGACCCAAGAATCCTCTCAACTGCTTCCTACTCCTTGGCAACGGGTGCTCCAGGATCGCCCGCACCCGAGTCTCGGGGACAGAAACCACACCATTTCCTATTAAGTGTCCCAAAAACTCTAACTTCCTCTTCCCGAACACGCACTTATTCTTCTTCACCGTCAAACCTGCCTCAGCCAATACCACAAACACACTCCTCAAATGATTCACATGCACACTCCATGACTCCGAAACGACTAAAATATCATCAATGTAGACCTTAGCAAAGTCCACACAACTACACAAAACACAATCCATAAGACGCTGAAACACGGACGGAACATTGGTAAGACCAAATGGCATCCGCCGATATTGAAATTTCCCGAAGGGACAAACAAATGCAGTCTTCTCCATGTCCTTCTCAGCCACCGCCACCTGGTGGAAACCCTTAGCTAAATCTATCTTAGAGAGCACTCTCCCAGTCCCTATCCTCTCAATCATTTTATCGAATCCAGGGATATAGTAAGGTTCCCGGATCGTCACTGCATTAAGCTTCCTATAATCCACACATAACCTCACGCTACCGTCCGACTTCCTTGAAAGGTCCCTCCCAAGAGTCCGCCAACCCCGGAACCCTGTACAATACCAACTGCCCGACCTCAAATTCTCTCAACTTACTACCCTTATTCACGCTCTCTCTCTTACCCTGTCTACTCTTCAATTGCTTCACTGCCGCACACTCTCTCATCATTTCCATTCGCTCCGCTAAACACGCCACCCACTCACACACGTTCAATTCCTTACTGTCTACTTCGTATAGCCCATGGTAAAGGGCATCCAAGGGCGTCCTTACCCGGTACCCAAACACCAGGTCAAATGGACAGAACCCGGTCTCGGAGTTAGGCATCTGCCTCAACACATAAAGCACGAAATTAACTTGTCCCACCCAGTCTGACCCATCTGCAATGCACTTCCCCAAGATACTTTTGAAAGTGCCATGCATCCTTTCTACCATGCCATTACACTGTGGATGATAAGGCGAAGTTCTCACTTTGTCAATCCCTAACAACCTACATAGCTCCTTCACAAGCCTCCCACAAAACTTAGTCCGACAGAATACGTTCAGGAATACCAGTTCTGGAGAACACACTCCACAAACCGTCTGCAACCGATCTCGCTGAAATACTCCGACAGAATACGTTCAGGAATACCAGTTCTGGAGAACACACTCCACAAACCGTCTGCAACCGATCTCGCTGAAATACTCCTCAAGGGTATTGCCTCAGGCCATCTAGTGGCCATACATATGCTGGTTAACAAGAAACGACAGCCACCCTTGCCTTTCGGTAAAGGGTCAACAGGGTCAATGGCAACCTACTCAAAGGGTTCAGTGAGGATAGGGCGCTCCACAATGGGTGCTCTAGCTGGCCTCTGTTTACTCTTGAGCTGGCAGATAGAGCAACTCCTACAATAGTCTACCAGCTCTCGAACCATCCCTGGCCAGAGAAAGTAGCGACCCACCATGGGAGCCACCTTCTCCCCGCTTAGGTGTCCATTTCTCTCATGCCCTAAAAACATAATCTGCTTCCTATACCTACTAGGCACAACTATCACATCCCTAAACTCCTCCCAGCTAACGTACTGTCTACGCACTAACACTCCCTTCCTCCAGGCAAACCCTCTCTCCTCCTTGTCTCCCAATTCTCTCCATGCACTCAAACTTTCATCACTGAACAGCTCTTCCCTAAACTCCTTGCCATCCTTACCTACTCTTACGGGACCCACTTCACTCGCTAACTCTCTCACACGCCTCTCACCCTCATCCTCACATACCATTTCTCTCTCCAAATCTCGCGGCTTTCCCTCAATATTCACATTCACATCTACACTCTCCACTTCAGTGTCGCCTTTCGCCTGGGGCTTGTCAACTTCTGCCGAAGCTACAGTATCGTCCACCCCATGACCCTCCCCCACCCTACTCCAGACTTCGGGCATCATTAAGGGGTCGGGCTGGTTACTCAGCTCAGACACATCCTCAGTGTCCCGAGTGCTGTCACCTCCTGGAGTGATAGAACTCCACAAATCTTCTGACACAATATCAGGCTCACACTTATCAAGCTCCTGCTCTAGCCTAGCTTGGCTCCTGGTCAGCACACTGACCTCGGCTGCCTCACTGACTTTATTCTCTGCACCACTCTTGCCATTCTTAGCTAGCTCTAATGCACGTCTGAATGCACACACCTCTTCCTCATTCATGACATCGAAAGGGATTATGCACATCACATCATCCCCTACCCTCTCTTCTATAACTGCTAACTTATTGCATGTCAACCCTCCAATCACATACTCAACCACCGTACTCTGGTGTACACTGGTTCTACCGTGGACATCTGAGATATGTACTTGTCCAAATCTCACTGCTCCCTCACTCACCATGGCTCTAGGTACTACCCCCACCTCGGCACCCGAGTCAATCAATACTTTGCATGATACTCCATTCACTAACCATCTGACCACGTTTCCTCGCTCACTTCCTACAATAATCTTTGATACCTTACCTGTGGGTTCCTTTTTTACAGGGGCACCCACCTTCTTCCCTGGGCATTCAATGCTTCTGTGTCCTGCTTTGCCGCAACTGAAACAGGTCACTGGCCTAGGCTGGTAACCTGCCCCACTACTTCCCTTCCTACACTCATGCGACCTATGCCCCTTCTCTCCACACGTAAAGCAAGTTACGACTCCCCCAACCCTACTCCCGGAACTCTCACCATATCCACCCCTAAATCCACTAAAACTCCTACTCTCACTCTCGCTCACACTTCCCAAGGTCTTATAAAAATTGCCGTTCATACGCCCGGACATCCACGTCTCCCATGCATCTCGAACATCCTCAAATTTAGTTAACTTTCTCCCTTCTAAGTAGACCTTGCCTCCTTGGGGTATGACCCGCCGAGTGAGGGCAGCAGCCAAGGCCACCACACACTCCTCGAGGGTGCTACAACCCTGAAGGACTCCTCTACAAATCCCCTCAATACGCTCCATAATTTCAGAAGCAGACTTGGCCTTGAGGGCCTCCCCAGACAACTCAAAAAGTTGGTGACCATAAGTGAGGTTGGTTTCACCTACGGCCTTGAGGAGGACCATCTTGACCTCATCATACTCCGCCCCCTCATCCCTCACACTAGCTATGCGACTACACAATCACTCTGGTAGACGGGGAAACAATCTCTCTGCCCAATACGCCCGTCCAATCTCGCATTCTGACATTATTCTCTCGAATTTATTGAGGTATCCGAGCAACTCCACACCGTCTTTGTAACTACCTAAAACCTTTAGCTTCTCAACCTGCAACTCCCGCTTGTCCCTTAGTGCTGCTTCCTCACGCACTCTCTGTATTCTATTCTCGTCATCTCTCTCACGCCTTCTAGTCTCGTCTTCACTACGCCTCCGAGCCTCGTCATCCCTCATGCGCTGGAGCAGCTCGATCATCTCGAGTCTCCCCGCGTTATCTGCCTCTCTTTTCAATTCAGCATCTTTTTTTCCTTCTCCTCCACAACCCGTCTTTGTTCAGCTTCTCTAGCTTCTCTCTCCCTCTTCTGCTCAGCTTCCCTGGCATCCCTATCCTTCCTCTCTCTCTCTTCTTTCTCCACCAAATATTTAAGTAGCTGCGCTACCTCAGTATTCTTCTCAGTTGTCATCTCCTCTTCAGATTCCAACTCCGCCCTTTCCTCTTCTGACTCCACCCCTTCCTCCTCTAACTCGCTCACTGCCTCCTCCTTCTTTGCTAACACAGCCCTACTTCTCTTCTCCTCCTCAACCTCACCCAAGTCCACGCTCACCTCCAACAACCCTGACTCCTCCTCTTCCAAATAGTGTGGGTCGTCCCTAGGCCTGCGAGAATACGGGGACCTGTTCTTCGTCGCCAAGGGTATGTGAGAAGGGCTGCTCGTCCCGCGCAGCAGGCACCCGTCTGGCTGTCCGCTTTCCAGCCCCAGTTGCCCGCTCGGTCATGAAAGGAGAGTGTCCTCACCCTCCGAAAGAGACCTGCACACAAAAAAAAAAATGAAATAAATGACGCGAAAGGGTAACACACAATTAGAAAAAAATCACACGAGAGGGTTACAAGTAAATTGACACGAAAGGGTAACACACAATTAGAAAAAAAAATCACACGAGAGGGTTACACGTAACTTCACAGACAATAACTTCGTTCACAAAGGTACGATACAACACAGCACGCAACAATACACGACAGAGGTCAGTCCAAAAGGTCCGAAGTCCTTGAGGCTGTGATCCGCTCTCCGCCGTAACTCGAACGTGGTGAGGGGCCTCTCCGCCTTAGCTGGAAGCTCCGTTAGGTAGTCTGGTCTTGCTAGGAGGTCCGCAGTCCTCTTCGCTTTGTTTCACAAGAATTTCTTCTTGGGGGTTCGTGGGAGCGGTAGGGAATGTCTTCCTTTTCCGTATCCCACCGCTGCCACCACTTGTCACTCGTTGGCCCGCGGCTCCGTGGAACTCTGGGATCTCGGACGTATGGGACAGCCACTTGTCGCTGCCACCAGAATGTCAGCACGCCTAGCTACGTATAGCTCCCGATCTCAACGTATTGAGTTAAGGTTTTAATTAAGACAAATGAACTGACACTGAGAAACTACTACTGAAACCACGACATATATATAGAGTTCTGGACCACGCCCAACAGATGACGCAATTTCTGTGTACGTGGCGTTTTCCACGTACACAGGCACAACACCACGTGGATAATTAACAAAACTTACGACGACATGACCATATAAGGAAATACGTAATATGACAACAACATAACACAGACACACCAACTACACATGCGCATACATAAATGTTCTAAGTTCCTTTCTCTTCTTCTCTGTCCTTCATGTGTCCTTTCTCTTCTTCTCTGACCTTCATGTGGGAGTGAGCCTGTACTCCCACAAGGGGGGGGGAGGGGAAAGAGACACATACCACATTTCCTCGATTAGAACTCACCCTCAAATACAACCTGCACAAACTTTCATATAAAACCCGCCCTCAAATACTAGCTGCAAACTTGATAAAGACCACTGAGCCCACAAAATTTGAGTTGGAAGGCAATCAGCAGTCTAGCCTTAGTCCTAATTTAAGTCACCTCGAATACAGCCTGCCCTCAAATACAACCCGCTATTTTGAACAGCTGAAACAAATACAACCCGCAGGTTCTAATCGAGGAAATATGATCAGAGATGTATGCAGAAATTATTTGTGCATTGTGTGTGTATGTGTGTGCGTGTGTGTGTGGGAGGGGGGTTTCTCAACTTGGAGTAGTTGGTATTCATGGGATACATAAGAATCTGGTTAATTGGGATAACTATGGCACACCATTGTCCATATTCGAACATAAATGAAAATGTTCAAATTTTAATTTGCTCATTGCAAGACATTATACCTTATAGTTGCTGATTCTTGGGGGGGGGGGGGGGGGGGGGGGGGGGGAGAGGAAGGAAATCCCAGTGCCCCCCTGTAAACAAGATTGTGATAACAAGAATACATATCATAATTGAGCATACCAGTCTGTTGTTGCCCGCCACTAATCATGGTCTCCTTGTACTCCTCAATCCATTCCACCACAGTGCTATCTGTCACTGGCCCACATGATAAAATCCTTTTATAAACACAAAGTTTAACTGATTATATGTATGTGTATTCCAGATGAAGAGGAACACAGGGAGTCCAATGTCTGCTTTGTGACTGCATACATGTGTGTGGCTTTTTTCCAGCGGTTGCTAAGTAAAGATGCTAAATAAAATGCCCATTAAATACAGAATACTAAATTATTTTCAAAACATACGTAGTTTTTTTTTGGTTGTAAATCCGTAGTACAATAAAGCATGAGTGAGAACATCCACTCTATGAGCTGGACGCATTTTCTTTGTCATCCTCGTAAACCGCCTGAGATAGGACCACAACCTCTCCATCACCTCCCCATCAGATAATCCAATACCTTTGACAAATAGAGGACTGAATGCCGCCTGTAAATATTCAAATACAAAAATAGAAAAAATGAAAATAGTATTATTGACACATTGTTTCACAATACAAAACGTGCAGTATTAGAGAGTAAAACGTGCTATGCTGATTTGATACGTCACTATAATTATATCACATTTGTCAAAAAGCAATGCCGATCTTCTTCTATAAAAAGAAACTAGCTCAACTTAGGATTAGGAACACTGGCCTAATGAGAACAATCGATATTCATTACACACCAATGAGTACTGACAAATATAATAAAAGCCAAAAATTATGTATTACCTGGCAAGCAGCATTGTGACCAAAAGCATGAAAAGATGGAAGAGAAAATTTAATCCGATCCAACAAATACTCCCTATCATCACTGGTTTTGAGATGCCGAACCAATGTGCAAGCCACATCATACATGACATTCCACTGTACATCTCTTGAAATGTGATGCATGAGTTCCTCAAGTAACCACACAACATAAGACAACCTAAAAACAAACCATTAAACAGTGAAAGGTATGGAAAAAGGCCTAGTTCACGAATCAAAAAAATTGGTTATTATACAGTTACTATTTATGCCAAACTTTAAGCATATGTAGATATGCATTACTGAGAAGCTATGACTGCTAATATATGTACACATACTCAAAGTACAGAGAATAGAAAAAACAGGGATTAATTAAAGGCACTGTGTCACCATATAACTCCAGTATGATACTAAAAATAAACTCTGCCATCTTGCCGTACCAAAAAATCGTGTTCTACCGTATACGCCCTAGTATTCTTGATAATACACCCTAGTAGTTCGCTCGTGTTTGTTTTGTAGTCTTTGTTTGTGACCTGGTATAAAACATGGTTGGCTGTGTTACAGAGAGTTTGACAAGACAATAAAACGAACGAAATGCTAGCTACAGAATTGAGCTGGATTTACTCAGCAGTCATCAGAATCTTACTGTTTATCGGCATTTAATCAAGTAAGTAAACTAGTGTGCTTTTTTAGCATTGTTCATTGTAACTACAGACACTTATGTACAGTTAGCTAGTAGCCATCTTACACTGCCTTCAGGGAGGAAAGGTTATACCTAAGGCATAATGATGACCTCGCTTAGTTGCCCTAAACTCACACACAGAATTCGAGAAACTCAGTTCAGCCCATCGATAGGTGTCACAGCAGTTTTGGCTTGTACAGCTTTGGTCGCGTTTATTAGTTGTGAAATGTCTGTGTTGCTATCTTGGCTTTCTAGCCTATGATATAATTGTTGTAAGGCATTTCTGTGGTCAGATGTGATTGTAGCAGCCCACCTTGGGTGCAAAAATTCACAATTAACGACACTTCTGCTAGCTAAATTTAGTACCGTGGGGTGCCTGTATGGTGACATAGTGCCTTTAATATAGGTATGCCCAGTATCAGGGGTAGAATATAAAACCATGTGAATGAATCAGATTTGTCCATATGACTATGAGTGAGGTATACTTACCTTTCACCATGTTTCAAATTTATAAAATAGAGAGGAAATTCATGCCTACACGCACAACCAAAGAGTGCAGTCTCATCCAGTGCATGATAGCGCCTAGATGATCGAAGCTCATTACCAGCAAGAAAACTGTTGCATTCCTGCAATCAAAAATGAATAATTGATACATCATATGTATATCGGGTAATCTTGAGTACCGTGAAATATCATGAGTCAGTTTGTTGTATTTGCACAAGTGGCAATATTCTGAGCAGACGAATGAGATTTCACAGTATCCAAGGTACAACCGATTTATCGTATGTCATAAAGTTTGCACAATCTAATCTAGGGGATTAAATAACCTAGACAACCTAGGGGGATGAAATAATGTAAAACATTGGGGTAGTTGGATTTATACCATGATTGTTCCAAGAGATTAACAAATTAAACTATACCCCAGTATTTTATGTCATTTGCATAGACAGGAAGATTATTGCATCCCCCCAGGCTTCATCAAGAAAGCGATTATATCAGTGGAAGAGAAGGGGGAAGGGGGGGGGGGGGGGGGGGGGGGTGAGAATAAGGAATTCCAGCTAGCAACCATTGATAAATATAGAAAGAAAGAAATAAAGAAAGAAAAAAAGGTCTACGCTGTGCTACAAATAATGTCATGTAGCGACAACAGCAAATTTATCAATTTTTCTTTGTCTTCAAACTAATCATGCTTGTGATCTTTCCAACTAAAATTGGAAATTCAAACCTAAAATACTCAATATTATAAATATAGGAGGGGCCAATGTGATACTCTCCAAGAAATGATTAATGGGTTAATGAACCTAGAGTTATAATTAGCACTTTAGGGCCACCTCAGAAAGGAGGAGTACAGAGAAGAAGCTGGGAAGACAATTAGTAGAACATTTAAGAACAAATGTCATTACTTAATACTTGCAGTACATGTGTTGTGGCGCACCTTGCACCCCATCTATGTATTTTGTTTACCATTACTTGATAGTAGCACATAGCTAGTCTATGACTCGTGATATTTAGTTTGTATACAACTTTGCTTGCGCTCAGTCCCTAGATCGCAAACAGCACTTTTCTCATGCGCTGTGAATTCTCTCATCATTTATTGTTTTAAGTGTGTGTCTAATTATTATTTAAACTACTGTCAGACACACAGAAGTTCACTTCCACCATATCCGCACTGTAGTTCACCTCATACGTCTATGTTGGCACTCTTGAATAGAATTGGAAGAAACAATTATTTTGGCAGAACACTTCATTACTCAAAGAAAAGGAACCATTAGTTTTCTTATTTTGTTAAAACATTAAAAAAAACAGATATACATCCTAAAGACTAGTAATACGCTTGCCAAATTTATCAGTCATAGCTGAGCTAATTAGCGCTGCAGGACCTCACAAAAAAGTGGTTCATCTCTTGAGGTCCAAGTTAGTGTCACTGCCGCCAGAAGTCCACTAAGTGTCCATTTCTTAGCGGTAGAGAGTATGCACCCAGTCAGTTACTCTATTTCTTCCCCGTATCAAGCAAATTTACTGGTGAGTTAAAATAAATGATTTATGCTGGTAATCATAAGATTGGATTCAGGTTTCACCTCAATACTGGAATTAATAATGAAGGTAGAGAGTATGGACAAACAAGGAACTGTGAGAGAAAATTAATGTGAGAAGTTAATGTTTTTAAAAGTTATTTAGATGATGGGTGCTATTTATAGTAACATTTTAAGAGTATGACTAACCCTCTAATTTATCGAATCATATTCTAATCATGTTTTATTTACTTGCTAGTCAAAAGTTGTTTTTTTTTTATGAAAGCAAATTACATAGCAAGATTTTTACTTGACAACTAACCTTAGCAGAGTTTTTCCCAGACATTTTGTAAGAAGCTACATGTTCGTCTACTGCCATCTGATTACCAAAAAACAGTGCTCCATGCAAGGGTTCCCTATGGCTTACTCCAGCAGCTTTTTTCCTAGGAAGACCAAATAGGGCATCCATAGAAATGACCAGTGATCCACTCTCGTAAACGAAATAACACATGTACACAAATTCATTGTACATCTGTAAAAGTAGTGACTTTGATATAATCCGTATGAGAAGCAAAAACAAGTACCCAAGAACGGAAATATAATTGTACTGCACAATCTCACCTTTGGACATGCTGGACATACATTGCCTCCATTTAAACTTGGAAAAAGGCCAGATAAATGTCTTAATTCCACTTTCATCCAGCGGTACTCTTCAAAGGAGTCAATCAGAGTTGAATAAAAATCCCTCCACTACACATATGTAAAATAAATAATTAACATTTAAACCTCAGCAATCTTCAAAAGAGACAGAGACAAATAAAGTGACTACCCTCAAACATGTAAAGTAGATTGTTAAATAGAAATACCTTAGTCACATTATGACAGCACTTGAAGTGTACTGCCTTACAAAAATCATTTAAAGAGCTTCCAGAAGTAAAGCCTCTGCCCAATCTAAAAGCTCAAATGAAAATCCATATTGAGGACGCTGGGGAGAAGATGGCCATAGACGTGCTCTTGCCATGGTGAACACCAGTGGTTCACAAGCACAAGTTGTAAACATTACATTGTGTTCATCATCTATAAACAAATATATTGGCATAGTTTGAAAGATAAATTAGTTCAGTTTTAAAAAATACATAACATAAAAACAATAAAAAGCACCATGGGTGCAAACCCTCAGCACATAAAGCCAACAGGAAACAGCATCATACGAGCAAAGATTAAGTGCGAGTCAAAAAATGTTTATTTTTTAGAAAAGAGCAATGGTGACATTTATTACCTTCATAACATGGCTACTAATGCAGTCAAAGGCAAGGAGAATTTTTTGTTTAAAGTAGCCGGTAAACCCTTAAATATTCCCATTACAATTTTATATCCACCTGACAATAATTAAGAGAAAAAAACTTAACAAAATTAGTCACAAACAATGCACATGTTCAGAAGAAAGTTCAGTGGGAGCTAATATTTCTTACCATTGCCAGAGATACAGGAAAGAGAAATAAAATCAGTCGAAGTGCACTCGTAATTTCGACGGTTCTAACTTCCTCCAATGGACGAAACATTCCATTCTTTTAGAACAATACAAAAGTTAGATTAAACACTCTATTCGGTTACAACAGAAAAAAACATAGCCAAGATTACCTCCCAAACTTCTGCCTGATGAAATATGTTGGTACGACTGTGTAAAGAATTGAAACACGTGGAGCAATAATAAAGTCTGGAGCTACATTGTAAACAACGCATTGTCAACTTCCTTTAAACAAACATAGCATTGTTCGTTTTCAGGCATAGCTTCTGTTTCAATAGAAATTTTGAACAACTCTTGCCGAATATTCCTCCAAGCTTGAACTGATTGTTTTTGATGAATTTGATGCAAAGATGGTAATGCATCATCAGTATTAAAATCCTCTGCAGCATCAGAACTACTGGAGGCATCCTGGTAAGGCTCAATGCTGGCTCCCTCAGTTTCTTGACTGGAATCGAAACCTCTACTAGGAACCAGGTGATGTGTTACTTTTCCAGAAGTAGACCTTTTGGTAAGTTTAAAAGAGGGCAGTTAATCTCTTCGCCATGTTTCCGTATTATTACTGAGGGGAATAATAAAGGGGTACGTATACTAAAGTGGGCGTAGCACAGAGCACCATCCCTCACCAAAAGTGATTCTGGGTTTCCGGTATTTTATACCACGCGTGGTGGGTATAGGTGCCCGAACCGGGTGGTTTAAACGAGGCGCTCGGATCTTTAACTAGGGTTTCAGCCTCTCAAATTTGGTGTCAGTGTAGCTAAAGGGGTAGGAGATACCAGTGGGCCAATAAAAAGAAAATCCAAAAAAAAATGTTTTGTTGTTGCTTGGGCTCTACTGTACATTTTCGATTTTACGTAATTGGTCCCTTTTCCCAAGTACTGTCACATATGTCTAGGTGTTTTGAGGGATGTCCACGAAAATTACTAGTTCCATTTATGTAATGTCATAATATGTCCAAATATTAAAAATGATCTATTTCTTTTCTTCCAGGGAAGTAGAACTCATTTTTGAAGTAGTCCATCCTTATTCAGCTCTATGTAATTAAGCTGATTACCCACAACATAATAAGTTTTGTTTACCCTCCTCTAAATTTTCACTTTTAGTAAGACCTGCAGGATATTCTTGGCTTTGTATAGCCCAAAAGCGATAACTACCGTTCCCTATCCCTGTCACTACACCAAAAGTTAAAGTAAAGAACAAGTGGAAGAATGAATAAGAAAAGAAAAAATGAACACGCAGAAGAATGAACACGCAGAAGAATGAACACGCAGAAGAATGAACACGGAGAAGAATGAACACGCAGAATACAGGTATAAGTGCGTATTTCCTGGTGAACTTCGGCCCCAGCACCGGTGAATCCGCATCATTGTTAGTCCGGCGCAGCTAGACTCTTTACCTAACCGCTACGCGGAGAAAGGGTCAGGGGACAATCATGCACCTTTGCTGATTTTGGGCTTTGGTTAGTTAACATTTTTTTGTCGTCTACTAGGCAGCCCTCGGTGAAATTAGTGGGCATCTTACCACAAGTGTACATAACAGAGCCCACGTTCCTGAACTATCAAAGTGTTGGCAGTTACTGGCGCAAAATACTCTGTGTTGGACCATCTTTTAGTGAACCACTTACTGAATTTGAACAAGGACTCAATTAATATCATGCACGATTTGCAATCGACCAACTTAATCTTTTTGCTATATATTTTAGTCACTCTTTGCTCCTTGCTGGGCGTATTTACATGAAATTAATATTACAATGGTTGTACTCAGGTCAGCTCGTCCAGCAAACCGTGGCGCCTAACAGTAATTAGACAACCACTACCACATTCCTCTTGAACTGCCAAAGTGCACGAGACCCTTTCTGCGCCAGACTACATCTCTGGAGTTACGTGTCGGGGAATACGCGCGCGCAGTGGGGAGACTTAAATCACTATAACATCGGAACGCCTGGTCTGGATTGCAGTTTTCTGAATATTATTTTGGTCGATTTGAGCCATTACTTGACCAATAATGAGATGTTAATTAGAGAACAACTCAAGGTGGCCATAAGCGCTGCTGTACATACTGGTGTTCCCCTTATATAAATTGGGTGGGAAAGTTTGTTGTCACCTGCTGTTAAATGTTTTGATCTAATAAGATATTAGAAATGAGCAGGCCAAGAAGCCTCACATTCCTACAGAACAGCTAAGGAAAGTAGCTTAGCCTACTTTTTCTTTAGGGGATATACAGCAATTCACTTCCAAAATCACTTATTACATAAGATTGGTTTACATTATTTAATAAATATAGCTTGTAATCCACTGACGCTATAAAATGTCCAATTTTATTTGTGCTGCTTCTTTATTGGTTAATGCCCTGTGTTTACACGGTAAAGCTTGTACAATATTTCAAAGGGAATACTGACTAATGACAATATTTCAGATCAAATTATACTAGTTCCTACATTATGTAGATGCTATAGCAAGGCACGAAGAGGTTGTGACAGAAGAAGAAGAAGGAGAAGTTATTGGAATGATAAATCCACCCCATATTGTGAGTTATGAAGGTAGTGATATTAATGTAAGCTGTACAAGTGATACTTCAGTACAGTGGGCCAAAAAGAGCTCACCAAATTTATCATTGAGCTATGATTTGCAACATGGCAGGCATCTTACCTTGAAAAATGTTACAATGCTGGACAGTGGTAAATACTATTGCTTTGGGACGTATTTTAACAAAAATTTCACTGATTCCATTGATATTCTCATTGGAGGTAACTAGCTATAATTTAGTCAATAAGATTATTTCTAGCAAATAGCTAATTATTAGATGTATTCTATCTCTTTCACAGTTTTTTTTAAACAATATAGGATTAAAAATATTTGGTCGCCGCTGGGAATCGAACCCAGGACCCTTGTATAGCGCACAAGCTCTCTCTGTCACTGAGCTAGGACAACCATCCAGCAAACAAGCACTCAAATTCTGTATTTATGCTGTTAAGGGGTACTGCTATGCTACAGTCTCACTCTCAACAGACCAACGAAATTTTTCTTTTTTTCAATGATTCTTATTATTCGTTGAATTTTTTTACTTCTCGAATTTATCACTACACAATTTCTCTCTCAGACTTCTTTTATTGGTTAGATGTAATCTCGCTCTCTGGCTTTTTTAAACACTACAGAACTAAAAATATTTGGTTTCCACAGGGAGTCGAACCCAGGACTCTTCCACTGAGCTATTACAACCTGCCCTCTAACAAACACTCCAATTCTGTATTTATACTGTTAAGGGTGGCCGCACATAGCAACGCGCACCGCCTGTAGATCCGGACATTTGATAATACGCGAGCAGAAACTATCGCGCAGTAGTAGCTGAAGTATACTTTGCGAAGTTGTAGTGTTTTAGTTTAGCTTCTTGTTGTCTCATATCCGTTTACAGCAACTCTCCATACGTCTTCTGAGCTCACGCAGCAAGGTGCACCAGGCTGCCTCTCCTCCTGTAGCCGTTCTCCGGACTCTGCGCACCTGAACTCAAGCGGATGGATATACCAGGCTCGATTTCTGCGGAGCGAAGACTTCCCAAGCTGCGCAGATCTAATACCTTCACCTATGGCTATCGCCAATAAACTGCTCTCTCTTCTGACTCTCATGTTATTGTTGTATTGATGTTTGTTTACTCTTGATATAGGCGGGCTCTTTTTGAACCAATACAAACTAATTGAAAAATAAATTGCTCGCGTACTCGTTGTACGAGATATGGCGGTGGGGCTATTTCTTGAGAATTGCGAGTGGAATTAAAGTTCCAAATTTTGTAACAGTTTTTCTTGGAATCTAATAATGAAAACGACACAAAAATTTTATACACTGGGTAAACCAGAAAAAAAATGAACTGCACCACAACGAGAATTTTTCAATATCTTATAAATAGAAAAAATTGCGAATATATCATTAAGTAATATTGAAATAGATAAGAACTTGTTGTCTTGCAGTAGAGTATCGGCTCGCCTAGTAGTGCAAATTGCGGAGCTCCAACACTTACCGCACCGCTCCAAAAAAGTGCTACAAAGTTTTATAACGGCCCCAATATTTCCTGATATTTCCTACAGATTCCTCTAAAATTAGTGAGTGGCTCCTTGGCTAGTACTGTGTCCTTGTGTTGTAGTAGAGAAGCCCCAGTAAGTATACAATAGTAGTAATCGTGCATAGCAACCATCAACAAAAAATTGCGTAGGGGGTGTGGGCCACCCTTAAGGGGGACTGCATGCTACAGTCTCACTCTTAACAGACCAATAGAATTTCACAGGCTGAGCAAGAATTTATGATGCTAATTATGGTAAGGTTTATTAGAAAATTAGTTCAACAGTATAACAATAGCCATCTACTATTGCATTTTGAAGAAGTACATAAGTATTGAAATGTTGATTAGGATGTAGGTTTGATTATAGCCACATTTATTAATGTTTTTCATAGGATATTTCAATGAATAGTAATATTTATGTTTTGTATAATAGTTAAAGATGACTACACTATTGTGAAACAAGAGATGGATTATGTTCAACCTAAGATTACCAAACTGACCTGTTTAGTAAAGAATGACACTGTGAGGTGGTATTATAATTCACAGACCTCATTACCATTTAGCTACAAAAGTAAATTGGTAATTCAAAAAAGTTTATCCAATACTGGATTGTACTATTGCTATGGGTACAATGATAAAAGGGGAATATATACTTTATCCAAAATAAAAATTCAAGTTTTCAGTAAGTTGAACGTTTAAACAATAAATTGTCACATTGCATTAGAGTCATTATGACCTATTTTGTCATTTTAATATTTTATCACCTCTCCTGTCTTTATCAAGTGCCCAATTACATTGAACCTGTCGAATATATTATTCATGAAAACAATACGCATGAGATATTTTGTAGAACGTCTGTACCAGCAGAGTGGAGACAAGATGGTAGACAACTTTTGCTTGATAATGTTCATATAACTTCTAGAAAAGCAATTACCATTAAAAATGTAGTTTTGATGAACAAAGGAATTTACACTTGTGAAGGTCAAACCTTAAATGGATCATATTTTTACTCCAAATCTATATTAAAAGTCATGGGTGAGAATTACTGTTTTATGTATGATATATTACTGTATTATCAGAAGAAAAAAAATCCTTTAATCTATTTGGTCCTCAATATATATATTATAATAATAGTGCATTGGTATGATTTTGAATAATTACGATCATTTAATTAACTACTAATTAAATACTAATATTACATAAGCGACATTACTAGTGTTGAGCTTGAGCACAAATGGTAGCGAGCTCGTGCATAAATGAAACACTTCAAAAGAATATATCTGTCCATTTCTAAGGTATAAACGGCCCAACTTATTAAATTAGGTAGTGTAAAGGGTCTCGATACAGTAGTAATCCTTCCCTGTAACATTTTGCAACTTAAGAAATACAAGAAGTTCTAAAGAATTACTGTACGGATCGCTCCAGACTTTTTAACTAACCGCTACGTGGAGAAAGGATCTGGGGACAATCGTGCACCTTAGCTGTTCTAGAGGAATGTAGTAGTGTTGTCGGTTTGCTGGACGAGCTGACCTGAGTATAACCGTAGATTATTTTGCGCAAGCGCAGCAACCACCAACAATTTGACAGTTCAGGAACGTGGGCTCTTTTATGTACACTTGTGGTAAGATGCCCACTCATTTCACGGAGGGATGCCTAGGAGACGACAAAAAATGTTAAAATCTTGGCTGTAGGAGAACTGCCAAGGTGCATGATTGTCCCCAGACCCTTTCTCCGCGTAGAGGTTAGGTAAAGGGTCTGGCTGCGCCAAACTATGTACAGTGTCTAGTCTAACAGTAAAATTTTAACACCTAAGTGTGCCTTGTGGCATACTCGAACAACTTAACACAGAGGGGTAAAAAAGTAAATTTCCTGGAGTGATACGGACCGCTAAACCAACGAAGCAGGCGCAATATCGCCAATGTCAAAATACAAAAGTGACATGCTACGTCCACAGACGTATATACCAGTAGTGTTCTTGAGCACAAATGGCGAGCGCCTGTCTTGTTATGTTGCATAAAACTATAATACTGTTATATGATGAACGTTTGCTGAGTAAGCGTTACAAAAATGGATTCTTAGCGGTTAAACAATAATTACAGCAAATATAGAACTTTCATACATTTAATATCATGAGCTGTGATAAGTCTGTATTATCAATTGTAACAACTTCTATCAGTAACTCTTGCACAAGCTCTCAGCTACCAAAAAAAATAAGGTCAGTAATTATGTACTTACATCAGTTTACCTCGAGTAGTGGTAATTTCTGTAGAAGCCATTCTGACTACCAGTGGCTCTTGAGAACCAACAGCAGTTTCATTAAACAGCGAGTTCATGAATTTACGCCTGGTAAAGGGTACCCAATTTCATAGTAACCGGTCGCATTAGCTTTTGTTACTAGAAAAATAGACGTTTTCACATGAATTCTCTCACAATTTCAGCCTAAATTTAAAGTAAAACTTGTTTAATGCTGTAGTATCAATTTCAGCCTAAATTTAAAGTAAAACTTGTTTAATGCTGTAGTATCGGGAGAGACCTGAGTCAAGCCTATAAAACTTTGTTTTTTGGAGAAGAAAGGGGAACTCGCACCACTAATACTATCTCGCTAGCCTCGCAAGTTCTATAACCGACTAATATCCCAGAATTTCAATTGTGTAACCCCTTACAGTAACTTGCCCGCTTCACTCGCTTGCCTTTAATACTTTAATATTTTGCAGTTTATCGCTCTATTTTGTTGGATCCTACGACCATAGAAGCTGAAATTGGTGAATCAGTGAACTTTCGTTGTATGTCTATTCCACCTGTACAGTGGATACTTAAAGGTGGTGAAATGGGAAACAATACTAAATTATCCATGTACAGTGACAACATACACCAATTAACAATCACTGATGTAAATTGCGATAGTGAAGGTCAGTATCAGTGTTACTCCGAACTAAACTATGCCATCAGAATTGGAACTGGTATACTCTTTGTAAAAGGTAATAATTTTGTAAGACCATCGGATAAAAGTTTTCAAAATATTGTATTAACATTCTCACCCACAAAGAATATAATTTTGATCGTTATTTTAGTAAGATTCGATTTAGAAACAATGTTGCATTAATTTTGAAAGTATCCCTCTACAATTTTCTTCAGCTGTAAGTAAATTTCCTAAGTTTAGCCAATGTTTACACACATTATATTGAGATTGAAAATGAGCTCCATAGAGATCAATGGGACTAAATTGTTTCATATAGAAAAATGTGATGCAAATTCTAGACTGGAGTAATCTGACCTGTATTTAGTTATATTAGAGCTTTTTGAAATCATATTGTTACTGCTGATAATTTTAGTATTACTGCAAAAGTTCAGTGAAATAAGTATTGTGAACCTTTTTCATATTTAAAAATTCAGAGAAAGAAGTAATAAAAAATTGCAGGAATAAAAAGTTGCACGTAAATATAATGTATTGATAGAATAATTATACTGAAGCATAGTGTGAAGCACCATCCCTTTTTATTGCATGACAGAATTACTGACTGACTCACTGACAGATAGATTGAGTACTAAAACTCTGTTGAGCATGTGCACTGAGGGTTATTTAAAGGGAACACCAAAACATCATTAGTGTCATTACAACTGCTACATTGTGGGTGTTATTACTTCTTTCTCTGAATTTTATGACCATAAATAATATGAAAAAGGTTACAGTGAACACTGCAACCTAAGATAGCTTACTCACATTACCATTTCTATTATATGCTCATCCACAGCTAACTATATCCATTATGCTTGTGATAAGCAAGGAAGTACTGCACAAGAAGTTGAAAATTCATAGATAATTTTTAATATTTATGAAAATTGTTGATATTGCCTTCAACAACCATGCCTTGTAATATTAGGTCAGTGAGCTTATAAACCAAAGTACTACAATTCTCCCTTCTATTTTTACATCCATATAAAGTACCAAGTCATTGAAAGCATACCAGGAAACTTTTGTTCTACATTTAAAATATATTGCTCTGTTTGCTATAGTGGTACTTGTATCAAGAGTTACCATGTCTCCTTTGAACAGTAACCCCAAAATCCTTAAAATTAACTCACAATAATATTATCACAGGACAAGAACCATGCTTAAACTTATGAATTGTAAATTTTCATTCAGTAAAAAAAAATGGGTTGCCCTAATTTACCTTGAAGAGATATCATCTATAAATACTCTAATATAGTCAGGTGGCTTAGCAAAATTACCGTTACAGAGCGGATAAAAGCATCAAATTTTGCATGTGGTTCATTAATCATGTTCTAATTAATATTGGAAAGGGAGCTATCAAAAAAATTTACCGCAGTCGCAAAAAAAAAAATGGCCGCCAATAATGTAAGAAAATGTAATTTTTTATGTGTTGTTTGGCTATGACTAATCAAAACATCCAATATAATTATGTGAAAAGTATGACATAACAAAAATCAGCATTATAACGAGTAGCACCTCACCGTTCATTGCATTTACAATTGCAAAGAGGTGATCAAACGAGGTTGGCTTTGCCACACTTGCAGTTTGAGCAGTTTCCTTTACATGAACATTTGATGAGCTGGCTACATGCTTTGGATACTTCGGGGATAGTTATCCATACTGGAATCCATGAAGTTGACTCCTTGGTCCAACCAAAATATTGTGGAGAAGGCACAATTTGTGCGTCTGTGTACATGTTGTCCATATTCCAGCTTGGTACACTGCTCGCTGAACATGCTGGAAAAGTGTGTTGAGTGTTGGTGGCATCCTTTCCACAGATCAACTCCTACGGCAGAAGAGATCCTCCCTCATCTCATTCACAGAAGTCAAGGGGCTGGTTCTATCATACATAACAACAATCAGTCTTTCGATCTTCTTGAAATGATCAGAATCTGGATCCAGGTGCTGAAAAGGTTGACTAGCAAGGTGTTGTAATGTCTCTGTTGCTCCTTCATATGCTTGCCATGCCTGCCAAGCTGACTTCTTACCCTTTCCCTTGAAGGAGGATGTGGTGTCACAGCCAGTGAGGGCGTGGAAAACAGGTAAAGCACGTGACTTCTGCTCGCCAAGCCTGGAATAGATTGTGTTGATGCTGTAGAATCTGTAATTTTTACCCATGCTAAATGCAACCCAAATGTCCACCAGAGGTTGAGCCTGAGACAATTCAAAGAATGCACCAGTAAGGATGAAGACAACATCTGTGTCAACAGCACCGACTTTGCTCTTCATACCCTGACAGAGTGCATGTAATACATGGACAATGATCCTTGTATCTGCTTCTTCATGGTTGCAACTCATCATCTCAGTGGACATAGTAGAATTTACAGACTGACCAGATGTAACATAAACGGCCTTGTTTGGAGAAAAGTCAAAGCTTGCAACTTTGGAAGTCAAAAGGGCAAAGAGTTCACTCTTATTGTTAGGATCACAAAAAAAATCTACCCAGTTGCTAGGCAATTTGGCACGGCCAGATACTTTTCTGCGTACACCCTTCCCTCTATTTTCCCGGGTGGACTCCTTCAAGCTGTCTGATTGATATGTGTCCCACACAATGTCAATTCTTGTGCTACGCTCCAATTGCTTGCTCAGATAGGGGATAAAATTCTTGTCTGCATACTCATTGAAATTCCCAGCTTCAACTGTTGGCAAAAGGTGAACAATTACAGCACCATCCAGTACTATGCAGCCACAGAGAGAAGGAGGCTGCTCAGGTTGCTCATCTTGATCAAGACACTTCAGTATGTCGGACTTTGTGTTTGGCAAATGGAGCTTGCCGAAGTCCGAGAGGGAAGGCGGAAACGACTGGATCTCGTGAGCAAAAAATTCCTTCAGGTCATTATCACGGTTTTGCATTGAGATGTATAACTGACCAAATAGTGCCACATTGTTTTGAAGCACTTTTATCTTCTTGCCTGCCTTTGATTTCACCTTAGGCTGAGGTTGTTTGAAGAGAGCAAGAGAATTTTTCTTGATAGGATCATGAATTGATTGAGTACAATTCTCAAGAACATTCTTGACAAAATTTTGGTACTGTTGGATGCCTGTGTCCTCTAAGACACGGAGTGCACACACCACTGATTCATCCGCACAATTGCGGTTGTCAAGTTTGACCAGTTCAGGGAAGTCATCCAGGAAGGGATTGCCCATTGTCTTGAATGCTTGCACAAGGCTCTTTACCTGTTTCTGGAAAGCTTTCTGTGTTGCAAACCCCTGCTCATGATTCTGAAAAAAACCTGGGATTTCTCTTGGTCATCATCAGGAAAATATTCTGTTTTAAAATTGTTTCTGTAACCTAATCAACTCTGGGCCTGATAACATCCAACGCCTGAATGCTACCGGATTTTCTGTAAGACCAATGCATCCAGCAGAACTCTTTATGTACAGTGCTTCCAACTTAAAGAGTGGATTTTTTAAACTACTGTATAGACCCTCACTACAGTCATTTAACATACACATACCTTTTCTTCATCATCACAACAATGTTTACAATAGTAAAACTGCCTGTTTAGAGAATGGAAAACGGAGAACAGCACTTTTCTCATTCACTCTAATACATTTTACGCCATTTTTTTTGACGTCAAGATTTTGCGGTAGTTCGTCATTAAACGTAACTAGTTAACGAGCTAAGGTCGAACGGTTATTTCCCCCGAGCGGTAAGACGGGACTTTCCCTAACTGCAATCGGCTGTATGAATTCTCATCGTTCTACTAGCAGCAGTAAACGAAGTCGAAATCAGTCAGAATTGTTGGCTGGTATATTACTAACTTGGAGCCAAGCCTATCCAAGTGGTCATATTTTTCAAGAGCTGAAGAAAAGCTGAAGGAGTTTAATACTCCCAAGGCTCCCAGCATTCGGTATTCTGACAACATCAGGGCGATGCAGTTGGAGTCCTACGGGTTGTACAGCTCCAGACGGAAGCTAAAACGCTGGCCGCGATAGGCAGTAACGCCGTAAAACTTGATACCTGCTAGGGCCTGAGATACAACCGTAGCTAAATCAGCCATACCCGTGCAACAATTAGCGGTAAACTGGCGCCCTTGCACAAATACGCATGCGCTGTTTTGTGACGTCGCGTTTACGTGTACTATAGGCCCACAATCCGCTGTAAACGTCATCATTTGATGACCCTTACCGTGCATAATTTTTTTTTGGTGAAAAACCGCCACAACTCACTTAATTTTCAAGGGATAGCTACCAAAGTTATACATAATAATTTTAAGGCAATTTTACATCATGTGTCAAAATTTTAGAGATATAACTCAATAAATTCAAAAATCCTGGCTTAAACACTTTTTTTCTTAAAACTTTAAATATTTCGAGATTCAAATTTCGTGTGCCCACAAAATTAGGCTCATATGACACTTCAGGTATTAAAGTATCAGTATACCAAGTTATAGAGATAAGGACAAATAATTTCTCTTTTTTCAGCTTAAACACTTCCAAATTCACTGTCTTGAAGCTCCCAGTTCCATCACCTATAACCACAAAAATAACCACAAACCCACAAAATTGTTTTGTCAGTATGTTAATATGACATTAATGTATAATAATACAAATTTTTAGCTTTCCATTACACATACTTGAGAAATTATAGCAGAATTAGCAACCTTAACCAAAAAGCTAAAAAATCCACTCTTTAAGCTGGAAGCACTGTAGGCATTCTCCTGTTCATGAGCCTTGTCAAAAGGGATAGAAGAAAACAAGTTGTTTGTCTTTGATAAGACCCAATGACCCTTTTCAAATTCATGTTTGATAGGGTCTGGCAAGGACTTCATATCTCGTATATGGACTGGCATCCATCGTGAATAGTTCACATGATCTAAGGCAAAAATAACGGGATTAGCTTTTCCAGGACTTCCACATAAAGGGAGAGATTTCTTTCTCTGTGAGCCCTGATGAAGATCAATATGAGGGTTTCATAGCGCAATATGAGATCCCAGAACATGAAGGTTGGACTCTGTTTGAGCATGTCCTTCCTCCGCTCATCAACAGATACACTATTCTCAAACTGCATAAAAGCTTCTTGCTGAAGATTTTGAAGGGTCAAGAGTGTGAGCTGGTGAGCATGCCTGGTGCGAGTAAGATGTGACACTTTCAAGAACGAGTCAGCGGTGCCAGAGGAGGCCACTTCAGCCTCAATTAGTGCTGTAGTCCATCCAGAATCTTCCAAGATGTCCCCAAGAGTACTCCAGGGGGCCATTTCGGTGTGCAACCCACCCAGCATGACAACATGCATCGATTCACCATAGGTTTCTGGCAATTTCCACTGGACATACTTATGGCAAAGAGCGGCTGGTCAAAAGTGGTGACTGGTATTTGTCCAGGATTAAGATACTCGATTGCTTGCCGAACATCCATTCCATGCTTAACCATTGCGGGAGTTGCAGCCTTCTCATAGAACAAGGGCAGCAATGCACACAAAGCTGGTGGGTCTTCAGATAGTGCTTGTAGCAAGGCATTACAAGCAGACCACGCAATTGTATTGTCTCTGGCTAGTTCCTCTTTCTCCACAAGAGTCAATGAATGCTTGACCCAACTGTTTTCTTTAGCCTTTGCTTCACCTAGAGAGGTTTCTACACTACACAGCAGAATCAGAGGACTTCTTTTTGACGTTGTAGTAAAGCAATTGGCTGATAGTGAGGCAAGACTGTCACTCATGTTTATCCTGATCCTTAAGATTTGGACCATTCAAAATAAGGGAAACAAGTGACTTCAGGCTCAAGGGAAGGGAGTCTTCTGGACATCCCGGTAGAAAGAAGCCTTTAAAATTGAACCCTTGATGATTGAAAATGTCATCACGGATAATTTTAGCAGCTTTGGCTAGAACTTCAAGATCTTCAGAAAAGTTGCGTTTTTTGAGAGCATTCCTCAACATGTTTTTCATGCCTTCTTTAAAAATAATAACAACATTTCTGCCATCGAATTGCTCCTGCGCCTCAGGAAACTGTTCAAGAAACTGAACCTTCAGTCTTGTCTTGTTAATTGATTTTTTTATTCCAAAGTTCTCAAGTCGACTCATATACAGCATATGAAGCTCATAGAGCCTGAAGAGGAGAGTCCCAGAGTATACCGATATCTCGATATAGTTTGCTAGTTCAACAAATGCCCTCGATTCATTCAACTTCTCACTTGTCGTTTCTAATTCTAGAAGAGCTCTCCTGGAGCAGCTTCTATACCGATTTCTCAAACTAACCAGACATTTCAAATGATACTTTGCATCCCTTGCAATTAAATATCCTCCCCCTTCAATTCGAGCAAGAAGCTCAGTATCTTGTAGTTCAGTGATCATGGACCGAATATTTTCATCAGCATCAAATGTTGACACCAGATGGAGGTTACCTTCCTCTTGCCCTTTTTCACAGAACAAACAGTTGAAAGCATTTATTGGTCTACGCTTTTTACTGGGTCTCCTGGGACATTCATTATCTCGAGAGATGCCCCTTTTCTTTGCTCTAGCTAGCTTGGTATTATTCAACTTCAAGTGACAAGACTTGTGCCAAGAAGCAAAGTTCATTTCAAAGTCAGAAGCTGTTACATCGCTACCAAAGCTAAAGCTGGTTGGAAGTGCATTAATATCATGAAACTGTTGAACATTAGCCAGAAATGATGAGTAGGCATTTGTCTTACCACTTGGACTCTCCAATGGGCATTTCAATGGTTCTGAGGTATCCTTCTGGCAAATAATGCACTCCTTCCAGTTCAACTCCATACTGATGCTAAAAGTTTGCAAATATAGAGCTGAATAGCTTACTTATTTATATTTAGCTCTTAGCTTACCTCCTGGTCAAATTGGTGGGTTGATGGTCTGATATCTCTTCACCAGCAACCAGACTTTTGACCACATGTGCTCTTAAATTTTCTAAATAGAGACCACTCAAGCATTCTAAAATGCATCTATTTTCTGTCTGTGAATTAGACTACAATAAACGCTAGGTAGTTATAATCACCAAACTTGTCTTTAACTACTTTTTTTTTAAATAATTTTCGTGAAAGGAGACCTTAGCTGACATGCAAGCATAAGTAATGCACTACAAAATCAGTGAGAGGGGGTAGAGCCTCCCTTCCACCACTTATATTGCTCTACCCTTTGTACACTTGACCATTATAACTGTTAACGATACAGATGTATGTATTTTGGCAGCCATCTTTTTTTGCGAAAATTTTTGGAGGCGGCTCCCCTTCTAATATTAATTAGTAGGTCTTAAAGTACCTGTGTACAAAATTTGGTGCTTTTATCCCCCAGTAACGGTAACCTTGAAAAATTCCGCTAAGCCACCTGACTAATAGTTTAAATTTAACCAAAATTGTCACTGTAACTTTGATGTACAGTGCCAGCTAGTGTTGTCTATTTAACTAAATACCATTATTATAGGAATGTTTTGCCATTGAATACTATCAATGTAATTAGAAATACTTGATGAACTTGAATAAATTAATGGTATTTCAATTTTATATTTCCATTTATTTGTCCCATATTGAAAGTTCTGCATTAGCTACTTGTTTTGGCTAGACTTCAACAAACAATGACTTATTGACAAATTGTGCTTAATCTTTTACATTCTGTTTTGCTTTGATACCCAACAATTGTAAAAATTAAATAACAGCTAATTGAAAGGCTTCAATAGTCATGCATAAATGTAATGAAGGTCAAACACAGGATTGGTCTTGCCCTAATAATAGTTATTTTGAGTGTAGAATGTATGTAGAATATTCATGTTTTACCATAAGAAGTACATAAAAATTACATAGCGCTCCCGCTAAGTAAGAAGTTCTATGTTATAGTATAAACCAAAATTGAGGTTTGTATGCGATTTATAAACTCCGAGGCACGAGGATTTATAAATCGCAATAAAAACCTAATGATTTTGGTTTATAACTATTTTATAGCCAGGGACATAGTTACCTGGTAACTTTTGCGTTCTTAGTAACCCTTTTCAGGAATGGAAACGAGCGGGAAAATAGGGTCTGCTGATGGCGCCACCATTGTCAACAGTCACTGTAAAAAAAACAGCGGTTTGATTTTAAGACCACCGAAGACATCAATAAAATGTCCATTCAAAAGGTTCCTAAAACTACAGCCTATTCCACTCAATGGGCTATGAACAATTTTGGTTGTTGGAGACTTGCCAGAAACAGCCTTTCTGTAGACGAAAAAGTTCCTAAAAACTTGTTCATTAATTGAAATGAGGGGGAAGTAAATTTCTGGTTGCTATGAACTATATCAGACTTTTCCCAGCTAATACATTTTCTTACGAGCATACCAGACTGTATCCGATTTATAGTTCTTAACGACAAGTTCGGTCGCTCGTGTAACGGGCTATAATTTATATTTTATATGTATGTATACAATAATAGCAATTTTATCTCTCGTTCTAAAAGGCAATTATTGGTCATAATAATAATAACAAAACAACATTTTAAATTAGGAAAGACGCTCTTACTTAAAGTCAATAGCATTGTACTCATTACCTCCAAGTCATCCATAGTGTATAGTATACTCGTCAGTTTTGGTAGAGTATATAGGTGAAACAACTAATAGGATTGAGCAGTGAGTGAAGGAACTATGGAATGCTTGTAAGAAAGATGACAAAAAAGTTTCAGCCATTGGTGAACATGCTTGGCTGCAACTAGTTGGGCGGAGCCCGACCCCTGCTGAAGGGAGAGGTCGGGTATCAAGCCTATACCCGGGTTTGCTCCTGCTGAGTCGGCTATTCCCTTAGCATTTAACTACACTGCAATCTGATTGGACTGCAAGTACGTTGCAGCAGGGAACTAACCCGGGTATATGCTTGTTACTCGACCTCTCCCTTCAGCAGAGGTCGGGCTCCGCCCAACTAGTTGCAGCCAAGCATGTTCACCAATGGCTGAAACTTTCTTGTTTCTTGCAACATCACCCCATTAAGGGGGAAGAGGTAAGAGTTGTAGACAGAGCCAGTAAAATATCTACACATACAGATGACATCAGACAACAAGTTTACCAGAGACTTAGATTTAGAGCTTCCAGGATGCAGGCTGTCTAGGCTGCATGCAAATCACCCTTCAGGATGTAAACAGCAAGCATACCCTCCAGTAACGTTGCTGTTTACATTATGTCTATTATATCTTATATCAACCCCGTTAAGTTTCAATTAACATAATTGGCTGTAAGAACGAGAAAATTTGATGCTATTAAAATTATTTCACCAGAGAATGACTGAATTAACTATTTCACTATTGAAATTTCCATCAGTCTCCCCTTCCCACTGCATATATATATATATAATATATATATATATTGGTCGGGTCACTGAAGTAAATAATTTAGCCACACCCCAGATTTAACTTGTGGAATACTCGATCATGACCTAACCTGCGATGGAATTCTCTACAATTTAGCTACGTACTCGGTATGTGGACAGGTTAGTCTGATTTTAAGCTTCATCAAGTAAACATTGAGCTCCTTGGTATGAAACTTTGCTCGCACAGCGACACCAGTAAAGCTTGCTGCTACGGTACATCTATTTTTTTTTATATGGTGTGCGATAATGCACTTATTTAAATAATGAAAGGCATATTTAATTAAATGGTGCACTGTTGTATACAGCTCACTGTGGTATTTGGAAGCCCTGTTATGAAAAAATTATTATAGTGCTGGCACTTTACAACAGTGTTCACTGATTTCATTACCTTTGGTGCTTGCAATTTCCTCCTTTAATCAACACAATTCAAACATAGAACTCAGGACAATTTAAAGGTTTCGTCAGTTACATTTATATTTCAAGACGGGAGGACACAAAAGTAAGTGTGGCTTTCTGGCATTTGAAATACAACCCCCCTATGCAAACTTCTGGCTATGGACCTGATCTCTTTAAAGTACACATCCAATCCAATAAGTGTCTGGCATTTTTTATACAGGTTATATAACAATATTATTTGTATTTTGTTCATCGCTGAGCAATACTTGTTTTAATGTTAGGTTGTTTTCATTATGGCTCTGTTTATCCAATTGTTCAAGTTGCATATACAGGAAGTGTTATAGCTATTAAATGCTTTAGTAAGTATATTCCTAAGTGGACTAGGAAAGATGGAATGATGCAAGAAGAGGCCATATATTCTAGATCTTTGATTTTAATGAATGTGCAGGAAAAAGACAGTGGAATTTACATGTGCTATGGGTCCTTAATTAACGATGAAAATTTTTATGCATTGTCTGAATTATTAGTTGGAGGTATGTGATGTGTATCTACATTTTAAACACTTGAAAATTATTGATGACAATAATGTACCTACTATTACTAGTGGCTATTATGCTACTTTTAAGTTCATAATCTCTTTCACAGCCTTCTTTTACTCATTAGATGTATTCTCTATTTTTCACTGGCTTTATTTTAACAAACAGAATTAAAAATATTATTGGTTAGACAAGTTTGATATAGAATAGTAGACCATAAGCACTAGAGCAAATGGCCACAACATACAAGAGTCAAGTGACCACAAATATGAGTTAAAAAACAGCTCTATTAAGTTGTTCAATAAAGCAGAATGTTATTTGCTTCTGTCAAATAATTCCAACCACCCCTTCCTAATACTTTTTTTGCCCAATAATAGACCTAATTCAATATTGCGATATTAATGAATGTTACATGAGCAAACTGAACCATCAAGTTTTATGTGGAAACAATTACTTACAGCAAATCAGTATGTAGTAGTAAATAGTAATCCTGAATCATCTATATTATGTGTATATACATGTATGTATGTATGTATATATAAAACTTATAATTCAGAGTGTGATATGGCGAAATATTTCATAAGCCGGCTAATTTATTTTCAAGAGCCAGAGGCGAGTGAAATAAAGCCTGAGAGTGAAATATCTTGCCATAACACTCTGACAAGTGTAATAAGTGGTTTATTTCACACTAGATATAGTCACTACTGTAGTTAGTACTAGAGGAAGGGTAACTAAAAGCATAAAGTTGGTTGTAGAGTTGGTTGTAGGGGCTACCCACACCCCAGCTGATATTTTAGCAGCTGCTCTAACCCTATTAAGCAGGGTAAAGCGCAGGGTATACCAGAGGAAGGTAACTGTAAAAACTGAGATAATTGAAGAAAATTTGGCAGGTTGCTATATCTTGCGACAATATAGCATGAAATAACAGCTTGAAATATCATGAGTTATTTCAGGGGTCATGTACCAAATAATATCATTGTGAAGATATCTAGGGTGGAATAAATATATATAATATATATAATTATTTATTGCAGCTTTGATATTTTTACTTGAATATTTCCGCATCACGCGAGCGTTCTGTATTCTCCCATATTGTACGGTTTATATTGTACGCTACTTGTAGCGCGCGCGTAGCGAGTAAAATCAATGAAAATTGTAGTGTAACCGGTTGAGAAAAATTTCAAAGAAGCAATAAATCACTTATCACACTCGTCGTACAATATGGGAATGATATTTTACTCTCACGCCACATTTTCACTCGCCTTTGGCTCGTGAAAATATTTTGCGTGCTCGTAAAATATTTTCCCATATTGTACTCTGACTCGTGCTATAAGTATTATATATTATATATATTATATTATATTCTTGTGTATGAACATATTGTAGAGAAAGAAGATCAGTCTGTTTATCCCAATTTCATTAAAGTGAATATAGGGGACAGTGCCACTATCTTTTGTGACTCAGTAAATGCCGGTAGATGGTTTTTTCATAGAAATGATTCACACCATCCACATACAGAACTTACATTGTCTGACAACCTAAAAATGGATCCAAAGAAACTAATCATAGAAAGTATTAATGTAGAGTATTCTGGTTATTACTTTTGTGTTGGACAAAATGTACACAAGCAAGTTTTGATGTCTGCGTTTGTTGGGAAATCATTAATTAAAGTATATGGTAAATAAGATTAGGAATGTTATCTATAATGTGTGTGCCTGAGAAATATTTACAAGTGTTAGTATTCATTGCTTTACTATGAGCTAAAAAATCATTAAGTTCGTCCTTTGTCAATGCATTATTTAACCATACATTGTGCTGGTAACATTTGCTTAATTCTCATAGTTAGGTTTTCAAATCACTCTTTACAAACAAATTTAGTGCTGAAGTTACAAAATTTATATTTTGAAAACTAAGTTTCAATCATAATTACGGTTACCTCACATTATAATAAGCAGTGCTCTATTATATCAGTAACATAACGTTTTTGTTCTTTTACCAGTCATTCCATAATGTTGGCAAATTAATTGACTTGCTTTTCTCATTTTATAATGTCAATATTAATTAATATGCAAGATCCCTGTCATCACCTTTGTAGGAATCAATGCTTTCAAGAAAAGAAATTTTGAAGTAGAGTTGTTTCGGAGAGTCAATATTATATTGAATTCAGACGGTATTATTAATTTATAAAATAAATACATACTTTTGTATATTATTGACACAGATCAATCCAGGATATCAGATACAAAACTATATCCAGAACGAGGAGACACAGTCAATATAAAATGTTTGTCGGAGTCACTTGTGAGATGGTTTCATGATGGGAAATACTTGCCAAAAAATGCAAAGTTAATGGGAAACTTTAATGAAATCTTAGAAATCAGTCATTTTAACAAGCCAAATGAAGGCTACTATGAGTGTAAAAGCAAAAACATAAATGGCTACACAGTTTATGCTGAAACACTGCTGAATTTTATGGGTATACAAACATGTCTAATTACTAATTATAACAATTGTCCTTAATCTTATTTAAATAATACTAATTGAAGAAACAATACATGTAAATGTAGTGAAAAAGTCGGTAATCTATCCTCCTTATAAAGAAGCTGTTGTAGGAGAAATTGTTGAGTTCAGGTGTCCTTCAGATGAGACAGTAGAATGGAGATTTAACGGTGGAGAGCTTCCTTCTAATGCATTCGCTGAGATACATGATTATGAAACTTTTGTTTTGGAAATATTATACGTACAACATGAAAATGAAGGAAATTATTCATGTATTGGAAAGTTAGGGCAAAATTATTATACTTCTGATGGGGTTTTACACGTTAAAGGTAAAGCATTATATCATTCAGAAATACAGCGAATAAAACCTATAGAAACATAGACTGAGTAGTAGTATCTATAAAAGTAAATATAATATAGTTCATGGATGTTTATATTATGGTTTAATTGTTATTAAGGTTATAAATTTTTTTTTCACATTATCGATACTGTTATATGTTATACCTTAGATGGAAAATGTCCTATTCTAAGATTTGATGAAGGTGCTGTAATTCAAGAAGGCACTGATGTAGGGGACATCGCAACGTACAGGTGTAATAATTCTAGAGATTCCTTGATCGATTATAAGAGTGTTGAATGCCGTAGTAATGGTGAATGGAGTGGAAGCCCTCCATCTTGTAAATGTAAGTTTTGTGCTACATAAATTGAACCTTTATTATGAATATTTATTAACAAGTTATTGTATTCAAGACATACCTCTTGACAAATAATAATAAATTAGTACATTCTTCCTGCAGATTAGAACAATATTATAGAATGTATATGTATACTCTGTTACTTTATTAAGTACTATTAAGATAATTCATAGAGCAGGCTAATTTACATTATTTTCACAAACCAGAAGCAAGCAAAAACGGAGCCTGGTAGTATAAACTTGTAAAACCACATGTAATTGAAGGAAGTTTTAACATAGAGATACTAGTTAAATTTGGTTTACAGGAGTGTGGCTTTGCAACACTTGCTCAACTATTCTTTATTTAGTTAATTTTCTTATTTTTCATTAATACAAATATTTTCAAAGTAGCTAATGAGGCCAGGAAAAGCTATTTTCTGGCTCAGATATTTTACTTAATTATCTTGATATGAAATACAAAATATTGAATCAAGAGTTTAATGCACAATCAAAGGTACATACTCAAAATTAAATATAGCAAGATTTATTGACTTAGTCGTTATCAGCTGAAATAATACTATACTTAATAATAGCATGTTTTCAACAGCCAATTATTACGTTTGATTAAAAATCGACCAACATTTCAATATCTTGCGTAGTCCTCACGAGTCAGTTTGACACTATTGATTCCTCAAGTAGCCTTAGTTCATAGGGGTACGTTTTTAATCTAGAAAATAGATGAAAACTACTATTGATATACAATTCATAACTTCGTTAACTTCGTATGTAATTTAATATAAAAATTATTTATTTTACTTACAGCTTATAGTTCAGGTAGTGAGATAACATGTTTCAAATACTTAATATATAAATATTTTTACATGGAATTACTATTTGGTTACTGATATTCAATATTCCCTAAAAATAAAAACAAGTATACAAGTATATCAATTTTTGTATTTGTATTGAAACTATTTCATTTTGACAAACGTTATAATAATGACAGCTATTATTTAAAATACTTGTACCACAGATATTTCATACAGACTATTGAAAATACAGCCAAAAAGTAATACGTTTAGACATATTAACTCGATGAGTTTTGAATTAGTTTCTTCTGAGATACACAGTGTCAAATATGAAGTATATTTTTGTCAAGTCCATCGAAAGTACCTCTTCTCCGAGCTGATTTTTTTGTGTGTTTACAGCTACTATTAATTACTATCTGCCTGTTGAGAGATCACTCTATTTCTCATAGGGCAGTAAGGGATCACTCTTACTCATACGGAATATAATGTCACTCCATTGTTCATAGGTGTATGGGGTCACTCTATTGCTCATTGGGTAAGGAGTCGATCTATTACTAATAGGGCAGGGTTGATCTATTGCTCATAGAGTGAGGGGTCAGTCTTGCTCGTAGAGTATAAGGTAACTCATTGTTCATAGGATAATGGGTCACTTTATTACTACTGGGGTTAGGGTCACTCAATTGTTCATAAAGTTAATTGGCATTTATTGCTCATAGAATCCTAGGTATCACCCAATCTGGTTACTCAGTCCCCAAGTGTACTGATGTGTCCTGAAAAGTGAAGCTAGCTGCTGAGGTGATACCTGTTTAAGCCAATAAACTTTGTTAAAATGACAATTACATTAATTACTTTCAATTCCTTATAGTCGGGTGGCTTACGGGCAAATTTTGATGAAATGGGGACGAAGCGGACAAAAGCACCAAATTTTTTGTGGTGACTCTTTTGGTCCTTAGCTTTGATTTTGAGGGGGGAGCCACCTCTGGAAATGAATGGACCATGTTTTATTCACCCTGAAACATTATTGGAAAATACTGCTGATATGCGCGAAAATATAAATTTTCGCTCCCCATAAGAAATGTATTGCGAAAAATTTGGGCGCGAAAATTTAGAACAATGAGTTTTTTAAAAAGGTTATATAGTACAGCTGATAAGCAGCATAATCAACACCTTTACCACATAATAGAAGGTAACAACTGTGTGGTTGCTGCTTGTGCATGTCACACTCAGCAGTAGTGCACTATTTGGACTTCTTTTCTTTCCATGTGATGGATTGGACACTGTGCATAGTTTGTCAGCAGCAAATCCTGGAGGCAGTAAGGTGCCCTTTGAATACAGATGGATCTGGAGACAAGCATGAAGCTTAAAGCTTACTCATCATTTCTTAGTAATGTCAATGAATTCAACTAAATCAACTGCCAGTCCAACTTAGCTTTGGTCAAGAGATGGATGTGGATCAGCTTGTCAGAAATAAAGCCATGTGGCACAAATCTTGTCACTTAAAGTTCAATGCAAGCAAGCTGCAAAGAGCAAGGAAAAGAGAAAGGGGTGATACAGTGTAAGTTACCTGTGATGTGTAAATATGGAACTACTTACTATTCATGCATGCATCCATATGTGTAGCAATGCAGAAGGTAAGAGACGTCGTCTTCGGTGTCAGTCTCTAGACAAACGTAGCTGCATATTCTGCACAAAGCAAGATGGACATCTCCATGAATTCAGAACTCTTGATGCAGATGTCAATGTGAGGCTAATGGCCACAGAACTGCAAGATACAGCGTTACTGACCAGGATTGAGGGTGGCGACCTCACAGCAATCGAGGCAAAGTATTATTTGCCTTGTCTAACTACACTCAGAAATAAGCATCGTACCCTGCTCAGGGAAAAGCAGGCCTCAAGAAGTAATCTACAAGCAGACAAAATTGAAGCAAGGGCCTTCGTTGAGTTAGTAACTCATGTAGAAAACTCGCTGGAAGATGGTACCTTCTGCTTCAAGTTGTCATTATTGCGGCAAATGTATGAAAATCGCCTTTGTAATCTTGGACTCAGTAAAGAGATCAACAAAGTTCGCTTTAAGCAACAAGTTCTGGCATACTTCCCTCTTGCTCAAGAGCAAAATGATGGTAAAAATGTGATACTTGTTTTTGAGCATGGAATGCAGGAATTGCTCAAGAAATCTATGGAGTGTCATTATCAGGAAAATGCATTGATTTTGATGAAGGCTGCCAGAATAGTGCGCAATGATATATTTTCATCAAATGGGTTTAGTTTTAATGCCTCGTTCCCTCCAGAATGCCAGAAAGAGTCAGTACCGGCATCTCTCAAACTGCTAGTGACATTGCTACTCAGAGGAGGTGATATTCTGGATCAGAATTCTGATGACTCACAGGCGTGTCTCTCTGTAGCACAGACCATTCTCTTCAACTGCAAGGCCAAGAAAGGAACCTGCAACATAAAGAGTCGGCACTCATTGGACCATGAACCACCTTTACCTCTCTACATTGGACTAAATGTTCACACTCAAACTAGGTCCAAAAAGCTAATCATGGAGCTGAATCACATGGGAATCAGTATCAGTTATGAACTATGCCAGATGGATCCCCATTCTTATCCGTGATATGGAAAGTCTACCCAGCTCTATTCGTCAAGAATTTGAAGATAATGGCCATTGGCTTGTCAAGAAAACCACTAATCAATTTTCGGCCATGCCAATTGACCAGGCACATGAGCAAAATAACGAGCTCGTGAAAGGTTCTGGAGGAGCTGTGGGGCTTACTGAGAATCCATCTGCATTTCGGAAATGGATTGTAGCCGGACCGGAGCAAGCCCGACTAATGGAGATTATTTATAAAGTTGTGAATAAACAGCAGCATCATGAAGAAAGCTATTCTACGCAGAAGACGTTCAAGGAGCAAGCTAACACTCTAGTTCACACTATCTGTGAGATGGGCAACCCATTCCTCGATGTGACTTCAGAACTTCTGGCACTTGACACACGAAATGTCATTGATGAATCTGTGGTGGTCCGTACTGTGGAAACATTGGGGACAGAGCAATACCAAGCCCACCATAAGTCTGTCATCAAGGACTGCACAAGCTCAATACATGAGCCAATCAAGAAAAACTCCTTATCACTCTTCAAACGTCCAACACCCAAGACAAAGAACAAGCAGGCTGGCCAGATAGCAATGCTGAAGCATGATGTTGAGCTTTTTTCTCGCTTGTACATTGTCATGCAGCACAGAGAAGGTGACATGAATACGTTCTTCGAGCATGAAAATCACCCGTACCCTCCTCTATCTGATAGAGGAAAATTACGTCCAGGAAAAAAATCAGATCTATTGAGCATCCTTGTACATATTGAAGTAGAAGAGGGAAAACAGGAGCCTCCTGCTTGGTTTGATGTCAAGATACTTGATGGTGCTGCCATAGTCCATCTCTTGCCCACCACCAACGTTGATACTTTTGATGAGTATTCCAATACTGTCTTCATTCCCCACATCAAAAAGCACTTACATACCTCTAAGCGTGTTGATGTGGTGTGGGATGCATACATCACTAGCAGCATCAAAGAATCAACAAGAGAGAAGCGAGGCAAAGGTATACGAAGGAAAGTGGCAGGCAGAACCAAGATTCCAGGTAACTGGCCTGATTTTCTACGTAACTCTGTCAACAAGCAAGAACTCTTCACATTCCTCTCTGGTAAAATTAAGCTGACTGAGTATGAATAGGGCAAGCAGATTTTTGCTACATCTGGTATAGCAGTGATCAATATAGGTACCAGTCAATGCATGCAATCATGCAATCATGAGGAAGCTGATACCAGGATGTTTAGTTCATCTACAAGACGCTCTACGCAATGGTGCTAACACCTGCCTGGTGCGAACAGTGGATACTGATGTTGTAGTTGTTCTCATAGGCAATTTCTATGCTTTCATTTCCAACCATCCAGCTGCTGATCTATGGGTTGCTTTTGGTACCCGTAAAAGCTTTATGTACCTACACATCAACACCATCTGTAACGCTCTGGGAAGAGAAAAATCCATGGCTCTTCCTATTTTTCATTCCTTCACTGGCTGTGACACAACATCTGGATTTTTTGGAAAGGGAAAGAAGTCAGCATGGGATGCATGGAAGTCATATCCAGAAGTGACCCAGGCGTTCGTATATGTGTCATGCTTACTGTGGAAGACTAACATTTCAAACTGCTTGAACGTTTTTGCATCGTTTTATACCACAAGACAAGTAATTTGGAATCAGTTACTCAGTCGAGGAGGGAGTTGTTCTGTCAAAAGAACAAGACAATGGAAACTATCCCACCAACACAACAAGATGCTCTTTTGCAGCATTGCAAGCGTGCTATCTACCAGGCTGGTATCTGGACAACCAGTGACTTGGCTCAACAACAGACACCTAGTCCTGAAGGGTGGGGTTGGACATTAGATGATGATAAGTGGCTTCCAGTATGGACTACACAGCCAGTTGCCTCCGAAGCCTGCAATAAACTAGTGAAGTGTGGTTGTAAAAGCGACAAAGGCTGTGGGCCTAGGTGTTCCTGTAAAAAAGCAAACTGGAAATGCACTGAACTTTGTAATTGCAAATGTAACAAGCAACTGTAGTTGTTATGACAATTAAAACAAACATACTATTGTTCTAAAATTTTGCACCCAAAATTTTCGCAATACATTTCTTATGGGGTGCGAAAATATAAATTTTCGCGCATATTCGCAGTATTTTGCAATAACGTTTCAGGGTGAATAAAACCTGGTCCATTCATTTCCAGAGGTGGCTCCCCCCTCAAAATCAAAGCTAAGGACCAAAAGAGTCACCACAAAAAATTTGGCGCTTTTGTCCGCTTCGTCCCCATTTTTTCCTTAAGCCACCCGACTATTATAACACTGCTTCAAATCAATGTTTAGTGAGGAATTGTATTAATAATTATGAAAAAAACAAAAAAAACAAGGCTACTTTCATAATTGTCAAAATCGAACTACCATTTGTGTGTGTAGTCCACATTATTATCAAAGGGTGGTATGGTTGTGATGAGGCCTGCATTCCCAATTTGGTAAAGTTGTCATCACTTATTGATAGTTTTAACACTTTAGTGTTAATTATCAAATGCGTATAGAATATGAAATCAATTACTCAATGGGTGAAAGAAATAGGGTTCATTATTGACTGGGCCATGCCCAGAGTGGAGCTGGATTCTTGCATATGAACTTATTTTGTTTTATTTAACCTTGTTTTATTTAAGGCCACTCCAAGTCAGTAATTCGTTTCTGGTCCTTCCCCTTGATCAATTGTCACGCAGGCGGGCTGTGATTAGGACTTCAGGACTATTTATAGAACTACATAGTAATTATAATAAAAATACATGTACTTTTTTTAATTTAGATATACTACAAATGATTTTTAAGAACAAAAATGAGAAGCAAAGAATAAAATCTGCTGGCTATAGATTGCTAGAAGCTACTCAGTAAACATGCACTTAACCTGAAAAATTATTGTAGGCCTAACTTTTTCTCAATTAAAAAAACTTCGTTAAAATATGATTTGAAGCTAAATGCAAGGCAATACATTAGCTATGACCTAAAAGTTATTGCTTATTGCCAGAAATAATATGCAAGTAAACACTAGCCTAGTCTTTTCCTTATTAAGAATACTTCCATTAACATGACTTTTTTTTATAGCAAAGGAGTGGAAATATAAAATTTTGACCTGAAGGCTACTGCAATAAGACACAGTAAACATGCAATTGGCCTTAAAATACTTTTTTCGTCATTAATAATATTGTTGATGAATCATGAAAAGAATGAGAATGCAAACAACAAAAATTACTTCTTTTTGATGACTGGCTTGTCACATGATTGACACTGAGGATAGTTCTTACTAGCACTATCATAATTGTCTATGGACTGAGCATAGTAGATACAGATTGGTTCATACTTTGCAGTATAGTAGGGAAACTCAATAGGGTCTCCACAAGCCAGAGTACGCACAAACACCAAGTCACACAGCTCTGGGGCTATGTCAAGTTCCTGCAATGGTGCACCACATGAAAATGACATTCCACAGAGTTCTGGAGTGATGAACGGGAGTTTAACTTTCGTAAGGCATACACAAGCCGCCACATTCCACACTCCTCACACTTTATCATAAGGTTAGCGTTCTTGACATGTTGTAACTTCCCATGAAATGGAAGAGAACGGTGTTTTGAAGATTTCTTGACAGAGGACGGTCGGTGCTTTTCTGTAGTCTCCGTACCATATACTTCTTCAAAAGCCATGAAGTGTCCATCAGATCCAGGCATGGGATCAGGAAATGGCTTTAACGAATCAAATATTACTCTTGATAAACGAATGAGTATGCACAGAGCACAAGTATGTACACCACATTTTTTTATCTCAAAAAAATAGTGACGCTGTCGAGTACAGTGGTCCAAATAGGCAGACAAATTAGGAAAACTACCCAAATCTGATTTCTTGTGAAGATCATCCGGTGATGGTACATCAGCAAGAATATCAGAAAGAGAATTCCACAAAACTGTCATCTGTTCATTTTCTGCTGCAGCTGACGATTTGATGTGCTTATCTTTCAACTTCAATCTGCCAAATATGCTAGATACAAGACATTTCACTGGTTCAACTGAATCTAGTGCTTCAGTTTAAAATTCTAGCCACTTTGCTGCTGCTCTTCAAAGAGCACTGAGGCTGTTGCAGTTGCGTGCTTCTGCTTCAAACCTCTCATCACGTGCTTGACGTTGTAATCCTACAGACTGCAGTCCTAAATTAAGGGTAGATATCACCCTTTCCACAGGATTACGCCAACTGTGACAAGGAGCTGTCCTGGCTGCCAAGAGGTAGTCTAGATCCAGGAGCAAGAACAGGCATAGCAATGACAACTTTCACTGACAGATATGTCAAGCGATGGTCTGGGCCACCATCAGTGTAGATGCATAAAATAGGCTTGGAAGTTACACCCTCTGCAGACAAAAAATTTCCTAGTTTACAAGCATGTCTGAGAGGTGATGATGGCTGAAATGCAGCATCTTTCAAACAAACATTAACTTGACCTCGATACCATGAACCTGAAATTTCAGAGGGGATATCAACTAACAATGAAACTGAAGGGATGAGACTAAATTTAGAAAAATCATGATCTGATACTTCAGATGAACAATTTCCAGGAATTATCACTCTTCTACCACGCTCAGTGGCAGCAAGCGGTTCCCCAGGGTTTCCTATTTTTACTCGATGCTTGTCATCAAGACAGACAAATGTAGACTGATCACGAAATTTCAGCAAAAATTCCCTCTCATACCTAAAAATAGCCGCAGCATAGTGTGAATCCTCATGCTGAAGTCTCCATTGCCGGCGTTGCACACAAAACTTGACATTCAACCGGCCAGTATAGTGGCACGAAACCTTACTATGAGTAGACTTTGGCCAAAACTTGAGCCTTAGCCATTCTTGAGAAGGAATAGCAACACCTGGAGGACATTCCTTAATAGCTTGCTCATGAAAATCTCGAACAGAAATGGCTTGTGCCAAATGCACAACTTGACCATGACGCCTGTCATCTACAGCCGTTCCCACCGTCTCATTAAGCAGGCGTGAACAAATGTACCAAAATGCATCATATTTCACATGACCAGCAGATGAATTCAATGATCGAAGATCAATAACAGTATTGGGGTCTTCAGGTTCCATTTCAAGAATTAGTTCCACTCTCTTGTCAATTTCAGCTTCTGCTAAATTAGAAGAAACAGAACAAGCACCACTAATTTCTCGGTAAAATGCCCTTAATAAAGCCGGCCTAATGCCATGCATTACATGACCAAATTTAGCAAACAAAGCACGCTTCATTGCTCTTGTATGATATTGAAGAAGCAAAGGTTTGATTACTTCCACAACAGAGACACTTTTTTCAAAAAACAGTTTCCACTGAGTCATTATCACCATATATCCATAAAAAAGTCGGTGAATATGTGAACATAACCACAGGAATGTAACGTTCACGGGACTGATCTGGACTAATATGTGAGATGCAAGTATGCTCATAGGAATCTAAATTACTCAAAATTTGTACAAGCTTGTCATAGCATGGATAAGACATGCCTGATTTTTCAGAAAGTGATTCTGATAGCTGTCGCACAGGAACAGGTGAATGGTGATTCTTGTTAACCTTCTTTATTTTGAGAAGAAAGCTTATCACTGTACTCAGTAAGACAACCAGTAAGCCTATCGACATAGGGCTTGAAGCTCTGAAAGTTGGAGCCATTCCAGTAAGCACTCTGTAAGCAACCAAACAGGGAAGTTTTGAGACAAGTAGCAGGTAGAAAAAGAAGTAGGTGATGTAGAGGGAGAAGTGGCAGAGGGCAGGGTAGACGGAGGAGCGGCAGAGGGCAGGGTAGAGGAAGGAGTCGAGGCAGACGTGGTAGTCGTATTAGTGGAAGATCAGGTAATAGTTCAAGAGCACAGAGTTTGCCGCCTGATGTGAAGTGTATCACTGTCAAGGAACCCAAATTTTCTCCTCCCGTGAGTGATCATTTTTGCCCCCTACGTGAGCCCGGACCATACATTCCTGACTCAACTGAAGTTGCTCCTCTAGCATTGTTCGAGTGATTTTTTGATGATGAAATAGTACAGCATATAGTTCAAAGCACTTTAGCTTATGCTGAACATAAAAAGACTGAAATGCCAGTATCTTACAAAAAATTTATGTTGACTTCTTTATTGGGTGTTTGCTATTATTAAGTTTACTTAGTATTCGCAACCATAGATATGGTTGGAGTACAAAGAAGTCACAAATAGTTATTAGACTTAGTGAACTCATGACTTGTTATCAGTACGAGCTTATTGGTACGTTTTTGCATTTGGTTACACCGAATGAAGAACAGCAATTATCAGGAAATCATTTTTCTAAGATTCTTCCTATATACAATCATTTGAAATCTCGGTGTTTTGATTTGTACCAGCCAGATCGTCAGCTGAGCATTGACGAGCGAATGGTGAAAAGTAAAGCTCGCACCAGTTTTAGACAATATATTCGCAATAAGCCTACCAAGTGGGGTTTTAAATTTTGGATTATTGCAGATACTACAGGCTACACATTGGATTTTGATTTATATGTTGGAAAAGCAGTGACAGCCTCTGACAAGGGACTCTCATATGATGTGGTTATGAAGCTTATTCAACCGTTTGCCTTTCAGGGTTACAAATTGTATTTTGACAATTTTTATACTAGCCCAACTTTACTTTTAGATTTGCTAAATTATGGTTTTGTTGCAACTGGCACTCTAAACACTTATAGAAAAGAAGTCCCTGAAGAAGTCTATGTAATGAAAAAGTTTGTGGAACGCTTACCGAGAAGAAGTGGTTATTACTTCCGTTCTGAGAATAAAATAGCTTACTGTGCATGGCATGATACAAAAACATAAAAATCAATGAGCCTGTGAGGCAGGCACCATATTCGGTCCCTTTAGGGATCAGGGATAAGGTGAGGGATGAGCTGTTGTACTTGGAAAATAATGGTATTATAAAGAGAAGCGAGAGTTGTTGGGCCTCTCCACTTGTCCCAGTGGAGAAGCATGATGGTGGTATTAGACTTTGTGTGGATTATCGGAGGTTGAATGTGATCACGGTGAAAGAACCGTATTACATCCCAAGTTTAGATGAGATGCTCGAGAAGGTAGGGCATGGGAAGGTTTTGTCTAAGGTGGACCTGGCAAAGGGTTTTCACTAGGTGTTGGTCAGAGAAGAGGACAGGGACAAGATGAGTTTTGTGTGTCCCTTTGTCCGGATGCCGTTTGGTCTAACCAACGCTCCATCTGTGTTCCAGAGATTGATGGATTGTGTTCTTAGTGAGTGTAGTGACTTCGCTAAAGTGTACAATGACGATATATTGATTGTTTCGTGGTGTTGGGAGGAGCACCTAGATCACGTGAGGTGTGTGTTGAGGACTTTGCGAGAAGCTGGTCTAACCTGTAAGCGTAAGAAGTGTAGTTTTGGGCGTAGGACCCTGGAGTTTTTGGGACACCTTGTGGGTCACAGCATGATCAGCGTGCCGGCAGCCAGGCTAGCGGCGATTAGGAACCACCCTCTTCGTAAGACCAGAAGGCAGCTTCGTGCCTTCTTGGGATTGGTGGGCTATTATCGTCGGTTTATCGGCGGCTTCCACAAGTGGCCGTCGATTCTGACTCCCCACACGTCAGGTGAGCTTAGGTGGTCTGGGCCAATGTTAGAGGCCTTTCATATGTTATGTGGTGCGTTATCTAGTTCTGTATCATTGTGTGTGCGTTGTACGTATGATTCATTTGTGCTTGGGTGTGATGCGTGTAATACCGGTGTCAGAGTTGTTCTTTCAGTTGAGAGAGAGGGAGTCTGTCTGCCAGTGGCCTTTTTCTCTAGACAGTTGCAGGGGGCGCAGACTCGTTATAGCGCTCAGGAGCTTGAGGGGTTGGCTATCTATGAGAGTATCAGGCATTTCGCTTATTTCTTGTATGGGAGAAGATTTTTGTTGTTCACGGATCATCGTGGGCTTGTGAACTTGATGTGCAATAAACAGATGAATCGTCATTTGTATGGTTGGGCTTTAAAGCTTTCTGATTATGACTTTGAGATTGTGTACAGTCCGGGTTGTCTTAACACCGTCCCGGATGCGCTGAGTAGATGTCACGGAGAGCGTGAGGAGAACCTCTTACCGAGGGGGGGTGTTGTGGGCTCCCAAAGCAAGGAAGCCCACATTCAGGAAGGATAAGACAGAGAAGCAGAGAAAGGAGAAGATAGAGAAAGATAAAAAAAGAGACATATGTGTGGACATTGATATTATGTTATGTATTCAATCTTGTGGATGGATGTGTTGTGCGCATGTTCTGTAGAGTTGTGTGTGAGCAGTCGTATTTGTTCCCTTTTATGTTCATATTGTCTTTGTGTGCCTGAGTGCCACGTGTTGTGTATTCATGAGAACGTTTCGTGTGTTGATTAGTTGTTAATGAGTTGCGTACTGTTGGTTGTCTTACGTGTTCATTTCCCGTGGGTGGAGTCATACATTTCATATAAAACCGCCCACAATCATTCTTGTACTTCAGTTTGTTCTATATCAAACGTAAGTTAGCTTAAAAGAGATTGCTTCGGCGGCACGCCTGGTGGCAGCGTGCTATAAGCTGATCACTGGAGTGAGCGAGCTTGTCACGAAAGCTCTTAGGAGCCCAGGGCGAGCCCCCCACAGGCTAGATATACTTGCTCCAACCACTTCCCTATTATCAAGGTAGCGCCCCAACAGCCGCTCAAAACAATTATTTATGTTTTTAGGCACAAAAGCAATTGTTATGCTTTAACTTCCTTTACCTCACGTGGTTGTGCAGTTAAAAATGAATTTCTGGACTGTAATTTAATGAGGCTAACTTGTTGCTAGTGATCCGTCAGAACCTCGAACTTCCTCCCATATAGATAGAAGGCGCAGTGCTGGATAGCGCCAGGCACTCCAATTCTTGGGTGCTGTATCTCATTTGGGCGCCCCTGAGCTGTCCGGAAAAGAACACCACTGGTTTCAGCTCCCCCTCTCTCCGCACAGACAACACTGCTCCAACACCTGTACTACTGGCATCACACTCGATAACGAACAAATCACTACCACATGGAACATGCAAACATACTGAATCACACAACGACATACACAACATACGAAATGCGTCCAGCATCCGGTTCGTCCACTCTATCTTCCCAGACAAAGTCCTCGAGGTATGAGGTGTCAGGACCGACGACCACTGATGAAAGCCACCGACAAACCTCCGATAATACCCAATCAGACCCAAGAAGGCACGCAGTTGCCTCCGTGTTCTGGGGAGCGGGTGCTCCTTGATTGCTCTCACCCTTGCCTCCGGCACACATACAACACCGTCACCTATCAGGTGTCCCAAAAACTCAAGCCTCTTCTTCCCAAATGCACACTTTCCCAACTTGCAAGTCAAACCTGCCTCACGTAATGTCCCAAACAAACTCCTAAGATGGCACAAGTGAACCTCCCAACATTCGGACACCACCAGGATGTCATCAATGTACACCCTGGCGAAGTCTGAACAGCCGACCAAAACTTCGTCCATCAGTCTTTGAAAAACTGATGGCGCATTGGTCAATCTAAATGGCATCCTACAGAATTGATATTTACCGAATGGGCAAACAAAGCTGGTCTTATCCCGATCTCTCTCCTTCACTACCACTTGGTGGAACTCTTTCGCCAGGTCCACCTTTGAAAATACGCGACCCTTTCCCACTTTTTCCACCATCTCTTCGAAGGAAGGTATATAATACGGATCCTTCGTCGTCACCTCGTTCAACCGCCTATAGTCCACGCACAATCTTATGCCTCCGTCGGCCTTCTTTACCGGAATCAACGGAGACGACCACAGACTGGAGCTACGCTCGATAATGCCACACTCTTCAAGCACCCTCAATTCCTCCTTCATCGCATCCCTGATCCCCATTGGGACAGAATACAGGACCTGCCTAATACATAGTTGCCAAGTGTACCGGAACATCCGGTGCAGTACCGGAATTATCAGATCTGCAACGTACCGCACCGGAATTACTACTTAGCCTATTGTTGCACCGGAATTACTACTTAGCCTATTGTTGTACCGGAGCTGCCAGCTCTGCAATCTATTCACGCGTCGTGTGGCCAGCTCTGAATTTCTACGCGCGGATCAATTAACTTTGGCGCCAAAAAAATCTACAGGTTACCGCGAAGCAGGAGGGACAAACTGGTCCCGAGCTATAACTGTATAACTGTAGTGTACTAGTCTGAAACAGTCACCTCAAATAACATCCTTCTATTATACTTTCAGGGTACGGAATGAGGCTCTACTTGTGAAGCCATTAGAGCAGCTTAAAACTCTGTCTCAACGGTGACCAACTCCATCCTGACTGGTACCAGCTCCTACTATTCCACCAACATTGTATTCAAACTTGGCTGGTATAGACTCCGTCATCATCACTTCAGTTCTTTCTGTCGGGATTGCTACCGCTATATTCTTCAGCCCTATCACCTACAAGTCTGAAATTTGTGCAGAACTACCCCGCTCTCACTAATGAGCAACCAACTCCAAGCAACATTGGAAAGACGCCGTCACTTCTGCTCCCAGACTAACCTTTTCCAAAGTTACAACGGCAATCTCACGGCTCATTATTGTATTTCTTATTTTTGTTTACAAATGGGCTCTTTTTAGAGCTACCACTAGTCAATTGATTATGCTCTCTTACCAATAAATTGCGCGTCCGTGGAGCTCAACGTTATCGGGGCGGGGTAAAATAGCGAATAAGCAGTCAACTTGAAAATATTATATTAAGCGATATTTCGTGGAATTGATCATTGAATTGAATCCAAATTTGGCGCACAAGCAGCATACCCCCCTTAGAATAAAGTTACAGAGAGATTTTTTTAGAATAACGCAGGAGTAAAACGGCACTAAAATTTTACTTTTTACAAAAAAAGAATATAGATATTTATTAGAAATATGGCTCTAATGTTGCGAAGAAGCCGGCTAGCTACCTCTGGGAAAAAAAAGAGCACGCTAGTTCCTTCGGCCGCTTCGAAATAACACCAAATAGTAGCGGTGTGCAGAGCTGTGTCGCCGTCCCAGACGGGTCTTCATTCTTCATATTTGGCTTGCTGGAGTCCTCTGTTGGTGCTCATTCCATCTGTAACAACAAAGTAAGCCCACAGTACACAGAAAAAGAAATATAAAGACAGCAAAAACAGTCAATTTGCGGTTACGCGCCTCGGTTTCCGGTGTCAGGGCACCCTTAACGCTTTTCCAGTTTAACTGTTTAATGATCAACTGCTTACTAACTGTAAAAAAAGCTACACACAAAGTCCTCACTACCAATAATAAATATTATTTGAAATTGGAACTGAAAGGAATGTGGTCTTTTGATAATGGGCATGGTTTAAGTGTGCCTTACTAAAATGGGTGTGATTTTGGGTGTGGCTCACTAAGATGGGTGTGGTTTTGCCTGTACCTAAAATTAGTTTCATAAACTTGGCAACTATGCTAATATTAATAGGCGGGCTACTCCCCGTGTCAATGCACATCTTCACTCTGTCAGTATTTCCAGGTATATCTGAGAACACTTCCTCGAACTCCCCCAACAACACATCTAACTCCTCCTTCACAAAACCATCACATTCCCCACTCAACACACCTCTATCCGTCTCTTGCTCCTCTACCACAACATCCAGTCTTCTTACTCCTTATACTCCTTCAAACAATTGATATGTACCTTTGCATGCCTCTCCAAACCAATCTTCCCAATACGATAATTAACCAACCCCTTCCTTTCCAACACCTTGTAAGGGCCATCCCACGAGTCAGCCAACTTACAGTGCATACCCGGCACTCTATACAAAACCAATGACCCAACCTCAAATTACCTCAACTTGATTCCCTTATTCAAAAACCTCATCCTACTTTCCTTCCCCTTAGCCATCTTCAACGCTGCACAATCACGCAAAGTTCCAACCTCTCCGCCATTCCTCTAACCCACTCACATACTCCCAGTTCCTTGCCGACTTCATACAACCCGTGGTAAAGGGCATCCAAACACTAGATCAAATGGACTGAATTCACTGTCCGCATGAGGCATCTGCCGTAAAACATAAAGTACATAGCACACCTGATCCACCCAATCTAGTCCCTCCGCAATACACTTTCCCAATATCCCCTTCATTGTCCCATGCATCCTTTCAACCGTACCATTAGTCTCCGGATGGTACGGCGACGTCCTCAACCTCTTGATACCCAACAATTCACACAACTCCTTCACCAACCGACTACAAAACTGCGCACCTTGATCTGACAAAATCTTCTCGGGGATCGCCGTCCTCGAGAAGATGCTCCACAAGCTTTCCGCCACTGCCTTTGCTGTCACACTTCGTAGGGGTACTGCCTCCGGCCACCTGGTCGCTAGGCAGATGCATACCTATTCCCACCTCGACCTTTAGGTAAAGGGTCCACCAAATCCACTGCCACGGATTCAAAAGGTTCCGTGAGCATGGGTCTCTCCACTGCCGGTGCCTTCCTAGGCCTATGCTTGCTTTTGAACTGACAGAGGGTACAGCTACTGCAATGCTCTGCTAGCTCCTTTCCCATTCCCGGCCAAAGGAAATACCTACTAACCATAATGATCACTTTATCTCCACTCAAATGACCATTCTTCTCGTGCCCTAATGTCATAATCTGCTGTCTAAAGTCCCTCGGTACCACCAACACATCACGTAACTCTTCCAAATAAACTTCTCACCTGCCAACTTACGCAGCTCACTCTCACCTTTACTCTGACTCACAACTACTTTGTCTAACTCTGGTACTCCATCAAACTCATCCCCAATCTCCCTTAAGCACTATTCATTTAAATGTTTATTTATTTATTTGTTTGTCTATGCTTCTATTTATGTATTTATTTTATTATTTATTTATTCATTTAATTGTTTTATTTATTCATTTAAATATTTATTTTTATTTTTTATTCATTTACTTTCTTTGCTCAAGTATTTTAACTTATTTTTATTTATTTATTCAAGGAATAAACGTTAAGGATTAGGTGGTGATTGTTCCCCGGACAGAGGCACAGTTCCCTCACTGTACAGCCACTGAGAAATATTGGAAAAGATAGTCTCCCATGGGTCTCCTGTCTCCACTACTATGCAATGTCCCACATCCTTCAGCAAAGCCATAGACTTTGACTCACAGCACACGTGGTCTCAATTATTTATTCAATTTTTAATTTGTTATTTATCTTTCATATAATTTTTTTTAATGGTTTAAATAAAAAGTTACACATGGCAAGGCAAAGGTCATAAAATTACAAAATGATAATAAAATAAAATAAAAAGAAAAGAATTAATAATAATAATATATAATAATATGAATAATCTAGTTCTGGTTAATTGGGGTGCCCACCTAAAATAGAAATGGCATTTCCGCGTTGAACAGCCACTGTTATATATTTTGGTAAAGGAAGGAAGATACCTTCGCTTCCCCAGTCTCTCTCCTGACTCTCCTGCTCAATTCTTTTATATAGAATATCATATTATTTATTCTTCATTTTTTATTTAATTTATTTATTATATTTTAGCAAATAGCTAAAACTAATCATAAAATATAATAATAATAATAGTAGTAGTAGTAATATAAGTAATAACAATAATAATAATAATAATAATATAAATAAATAAATTGAGTGTATTTCATCCCAACAACCTTTTCAGCACTAAAATAAGTAAGTTGAAGTCGCTCTACCTAACACAGATTAAGTGTTTGGCACAGTATCGTCACGAACAATAACGGCTTTTACATACCATAGCCTTTTAGCCGGTGTTCTCCTTTACCAAATGCAAACGAGCGTTCAGTAAAGGGTCTGGCCTGTCTAGACTTTTATTAAAGCTCACGTTTAATCTTTTAGTCTGCAAGAAATGTTAATTGTTCCTACTCTGAGTGTCCATTCTACCTGGTTGGCACTGAAGCTCCATCTGTTCATCTTCTATGTTCTAACCATGCTGAATTACTGTGTGAGCAGGATGTAAACAATTTCTCAGTGCTGCTATACAATTGGCGAGTAACATTTCGTAAACCAAAGGACTGGAAGGTAATTTTTTAATGTTAGTAGCATAAATATAATCTCATGAGCTGTTGATGTTTGTTTTGGATATGAGACATAGCCACACCCTAATTCCATAGTTGTGGTGTGCAATAATTAGATTCACATGTACTATGCCAAGAAAATAAGGCGACTTGCAGATAGTTCTCATTCCCATAGAACACTACATGAATAGGGCTTTTGCTCAAATATTCCCTTCTTCCACCTTCCCCTTCCTGAAGTCCGAGTGAAGAAAGTTTTATTAGTGTTTGAACTGTGGTCTGTAGGACTTCTGTCAAAGGTGTAATGTCTGCTTGCGAGTATGTTCTACATTTGTCGCTGCCTACCCAACTTTTATCAGCTCATTTTTAGAGTATAAGAATGAAGAATGTTATTGAACAAAATGTCTGCTGTGAAAAATACTTGTAATAATCCAACATGATCAAATGTTATACTAAATCAAACACAGTTGTTTCCTCATCACACAATGCATATTGAACATTCCAGCATGCCTGGGAATTGTCCAGAACTACATAAATGCACATTGAAGGAGCGTTCTGGAATATGAAGCATTCAATATGGAGCGTTTCATATGGAGCATTCCATGTCATATGGAGTGTTCCTATATGGAGCATTCAATATGGAGCGTTCCATATGGAGTGTTCCTATATGGAGCGTTCCATATGGAGCGTTCCTATATAAAGCATTCAATATGGAGCGTTCCTATATGAAGCATTCAATATGGAGCGTTCCATACTGTTCCAATATGGAGTGTTCGTATTTGGAGCATTCCATGTCCTATGGGGAGCGTTCCTATGTGGAGCGTTCATGGAGCATTCCATATGGAGCGTTCCTATATGGAGCATTGAATATGGAGCGTTCCATAGTGTTCCAATATGGAGTGTTCCTATATGGAGCATTCTATGTCATATGGAGCGTTCCATATGGAGCGTTCCAATATGGAACGTTCCTACATGGAGCGTTCCTAGGAGCGTTCCTACATGGAGCGTTCCTACATGGAGCGTTCCTACATTGAGCGTTCCTAGGAGTGTTCCTACATGGAGCCTTCCTACATGGAGCCTTCCTACATGGAGCCTTCCTACATGGAGCCTTCCTACATGGAGCCTTCCTACATGGAGCCTTCCTACATGGAGCCTTCCTACATGGAGCCTTCCTACATGGAGCCTTCCTACATGGAGCCTTCCTACATGGAGCCTTCCTACATGGAGTGTTCCATATGGAGCATTCCTATATGGAGAGTTTCTATATGGAGTGTTCCTATAAGGAGTGTTCCTATATGGAGTGTTCCAATATGGAGCGTTCCTACATGGAGTGTTCCTACATGGAGCGTTCCTACATGGAGCGTTCTATATGGAGTGTTCCTATATGGAGTGTTCCATATAGAGCATTCCTATATGTAGCATTCCTATATGGAGTGTTCTTATATGGAGTGTTCCATAAGGAGCGTTCCTACATGGAGCGTTCCTACATGGAGTGTTCCATATATGGAGCGTTCCATATAGAGCATTCCTACATGGAGCATTCCTATATGGAGTGTTCCTATATGGAGTGTTCCTATATGGAGCATTCCTATATGGAGCATTCCTATATGGAGCATTCCTATATGGAGCGTTCCTATATGGAGCGTTCCTATATGGAGCGTTCCATATGGAGTGTTCCTATATGGAGTGTTCCATATGGAGCAGTCCTACATACAAATCATTCAATTAACCTATGAACACATATCCAACAATAAGCGTTCTATATGGAGTGTTCCTATATGGAGTGTTCCATATAGAGCATTCCTATATGTAGCATTCCTATATGGAGTGTTCTTATATGGAGTGTTCCATAAGGAGCGTTCCTACATGGAGCGTTCCTACATGGAGTGTTCCATATATGGAGCGTTCCATATAGAGCATTCCTACATGGAGCATTCCTATATGGAGTGTTCCTATATGGAGTGTTCCTATATGGAGCATTCCTATATGGAGCATTCCTATATGGAGCATTCCTATATGGAGTGTTCCTATATGGAGCGTTCCTATATGGAGCGTTCCATATGGAGTGTTCCTATATGGAGTGTTCCATATGGAGCGGTCCTACATACAAATCATTCAATTAACCTATGAACACATATCCAACAATAATCCAAATCTATTTACTATTATTTTTTTAATCAATTTGATTAACAATTGTGTAGGCATCACAACATATTAGGAGAACTTTGTTTCAGCAAGATAATGCTAGAAGTTTTTATGGCCAACGACCATCTCAAACTACTGGAACCTGGCAGCCTGGAGAATATCTTCCTACTTCTGAACAGACAAATGATATACATACGAAATTAGCGCAGATGCAGGGAGCAGTTATGGAAAAAATGGAAGAAGTAAAAGATGCAATTCTAGCATTGTCTAGCACAGTGGACAAATTGGAAGAAGAGGTCTTGGAGAACTCTGAGAAGTTAAAAATTTTTTAATAAAAGTAGCAGCACAGCTCCAATTGGGTCAACACCACCATCTCTTAGAAGTAGGAAACGAGTTCGCCACACTTGAATATGGTGCATATGATTCATAACACTTTGCCACAGAATGAGCAGCTTTGTCTGGGTGAACCGTAAGTTAAATGGGAATCTAAACAATGGTAATACAGTAGAATTTTGCAGATCTTAAGGGTGCAGTACCACCGGAACCTGCGGTAATTAAGCGATTCAGTAGAATGCCACAAAACCCGCCCTTAACTCGATCCAATTTACTCTCCGTGAACTGACTATTGTACGCGACTCACGCACAATTTGAACACGTACTAATTAACTGTACCAGACAATTTACCTCAAAGACCTTTCACCTCAAAGGACTACCAGTACTGTAGGGCAGAAGCAGCAGTGCAGATAATTAATATTTGTTCACTTTCTAAAAAATATTACTAAATATTATAATCATAACTCCACAGTAGCAGGACCATAATCAAATACAATATGAAATGAACAAAATCAAAGGTTCTGAAGTATGCAATACTATCAAGGGGATCCAAGGAGCTGTGCCTTCTCATTGACCTCTCTCTGGAGTGCCATGCCCTCTCTTCTAAATAACCAGGATGTATGTAGTATTCTTCCCTTCAGGAGGCATGACTTCTTAGGAGAGCCGAAGGTCTACTATTCTCTCCTCTGGAGAACAAGGAAGCCATGTCTTCTGCTCTGCACTTTTGTTGTGAACCTGCCAGTTGTACCCTAGAACCAAGGAGTTGTGCCTTCTCATAATCGGAGCTCATCTATTTCTATGAAGAGCATGCCAGCACCTTTCCTCCTGTTGAGGTAGATCAGACAAAGTACTATGATCTAAAATTTGATTTCTGGTCTTATTTTAAATAAATCAATAAAATAATAATTGATAATAAACAGCCTAATTGATAAATATATATTATTGTAGAAAGAAAATAACATTAGTCAATAAAAGTAATAATTCACATTTTCTTTTAACAAATAGCACCAAAAATTCCTGAGAAGTTGAAGTTAACACACTGAAACTGCTTCTAACTTCTACCCGCTACACCAACCTTCTATCAAGCTCTCCAAAGACACCAAAGCAGATGCTCCCTTCGGGTCGCAGCTGTGAGCCGTGATATATCTATTCTAAACGAGTGACTCCAGGGGCCATTAATACGCCACCGCTCTTCATCGTCTAGGACCCTCCAGTACATTCCAGAAGTCTTGTACTCTTCCCCGCGGGGCTCACTCGCACAGTAACTCTTCTTTTGTGTTTGCTTACCAGTTCTAATTAGAGCCGCCACCACCCGGAATTTTGCCCACAATAAATTGCGCGCTCAGAGTTGGGGGGCGGAGTTGAAGAATCAAATGAATACGAATCAATAAGTTAGCTTCGTACCTAAAAATCGATATTCAGAAGTACTGGATGACCAGAATGAACTCATATTTTGTACACGGGGTACACTCCACATCTAAAAAAACATAACAACGAGTTTTTTCTTTTAAATAGGATACAAAAAAAAATATATAAAAATATTAAAAAAAACGGAAAAGAAATACTAATATCAAAAATACGGCGTTGTTAAGTTGTGGGGAAGCCTCTAGGCTACCGCTGGAAAAAAAATCGACTTCGTAACTGCAACGGTCGCCTCTGAATATCGCTGAATAGCCTTAAGGTTTGTACCGTTGTTTCTCAGTTCCTGGTCGGTCTTTTTTCTTGAAACTTGGTTTATAAGAGCTGTCTGTTGGTGTCTGTTTCAACTGCAACAACAAAGTAAGTGTACATTGAACAGACAACGAGAAATAAATACATAGCATAACTCCTCCATCTGCGGTTTAGCGCTGCGGTTTCAAGTGGTACTGCACCCTTAATAGATAAGAACTAGAGAAGCAAATAGCAAAGCGTTTCTAACTTTTGAAACATTATAATAACTTCAGTGACCCAACTACACCTATTATGTTCATCATGTGTCATAGGAGATGGAAGAGGGTAGGCTTGAACTTATGGAACTGAGCATTATTCAAATTAATGCCCGGGTCAGAATTGGTTATCAAAAAAATGTGGTAAAACATTTACATACTACATTTGTTTTAGTGATGATCAATTCTGATCACATCTGGAAAGTTACTTTCGGGAAGATTGCTTACCTAAGTGCTTAACTAGATATGTGCTCTAGCTTTTGTCCATCATCAAAATGTATTTAGTAAATTCATGGAAACTGATTGAACTTAATTGTAATATCTATATAGCTTTTATTTACTATGTAAAGTGTGATTATAATTGTTTTTGCAATTATGTGTCATGCTTTACTCTAGCCTCCCCACTTTTAATTACGGTTTACTTGATTTTTTAGACAAATAAGCTGACAAACTTAGATGTTCTGTAATAACCTTGTTGTTATATTTAATAATGAGGACTTTTTCGTTTACACTTTCAGAATGAATGGTGATCACAATACTGCAGTGGTGGCAGCAGTGCACAGAGAAATTGAAGGGGAGTATTCTCTACTTGTTAAAAGTAAGGCAAATACATAGATATTATCTAGATTGGTCCCCATGTTTATCATGACCTCAATGGGAATGAGTACATTTACAAGTGTCAAAAGCAGATGTGTGTAGTCAGTAATCTGAACACCTTAGGATCAAGGAATATTTGGATAATGTAATATAAAAGCCTACTACAGAAGCAAGGTCCCTAGGTAAGCGTCACACAGAATAAAGAGTCACTTAAATGATGTGTCTATAGGTAAAGTTCACATAGGCTAAAATTTTACTTAAGGTGCAGACCTCTCAACCCCAAAATTTACAAATATTGAGATATAAGGGAAAAAATATTGAGATTATGCATGAAATATTGAGATTGTCTAATTCTTGTCTTTGTGTTGTTCATTATAAGTTCTTGTAGCTCCTTTAGCCTTTTCTAACATAGCTTCTGTAGGTTGCCAGGTAAGTGCGTTAGAAATATGTGTTTTAACAATAATCAATGATGAAAGGGTTCCTTCAAGTTGAAGACTACTTCTACTGGGTGTTTTGTTCTTATTTATAAGGGAGAAAATCCTTTCCTCACCAGCATTTGAATGAGGTATAGTCATTATTAATTCTGCCACACGAAACAATAGACCAAATGCTTTATGATTCGTCCCTGGTTCCTGAAGAGTTCGAAGATATCCCCAAAGATAGTCCACTCTGTGGGGGTCTTCGTCCTGAAGATTAGCTCTCGATTTTACTGAAGAAGGTATATCGTTTGAACAAAGCATTTGGTAGTTTATAAACTCCTCACTCAACTTGTCAATGTTGATATTACCCAGGATCTTCGGAAATTTGTGCACAAAATATTCAACTGAGTCGAAGTTCTTTTCAAGTCTCCGTTCAAAATCCAGCCAAGTAGCATGGGTCATTAATTCTTCATTGAAAGGGCACCACTTTATTAAATAATCCACAGCAGACATCAGAAAATGTCGAGCAGCCTTGTAAAAACTCTTTTTCTGTACCTCGCTGATATCTCCCTCCTCATACAATTGATTTAGTGTTTGTTTCGTGAGAAAACCAATAGCTAGATCTTTATCTGCTAGTTGATTTGACATATCACTGAAACTAACATTTACCAAAGTGTCAAAATTAACATGAACTGACAAAACAGACGGCTTTATAAATTTCCCAAAAATTTTCTTCAGCAGGCTCAGAAGTTGAGGCTGTAAGACATGAACTAAGGGTTCTTCCTTCTGCAAAAATTGATTGGCTTGAGTAAAGCAAGAGAGAGCATTCTGGAAAAAAAGCAGATACACTTCTGTCATGGAATTGTTGAAATGGTCACTAAGTCGCTTGAATCTAGGCTGTGGTTCATCCTCTGATCTGAAATAAGACTTCAAGCTTTCATATTGCTTTAGAATTCTCTCCACTGCTTGCTCTAAGCTGAGCCACCGAGTGGAAACATGCTTCACCACAGCTCTATAGTCTTGATCACAAAAAGTACAATATGATTGAAGACTATTTTTTCTTTTTGTAGATTTATCAAACCAATAAAAAATATCTATGCACAGCTCTTCAACATCAAAAGTGCAACTTCTACAGAATTCATCACTACTTTTTCGAGCAGCATTGTGTATGATATGGCATGGACAACCATTGAAGAATATAGCTGAATTCTGTTGTAAAACCCTTGTCTTGATTGAATCACGTACACCTATGTTCACTGATGTATTGTCAACACCAACAGCTGAACATAAATCCCAAGGACTAGAACACTGAAGTAATTCCTCGAGTTTACTATTAAGTGAACTATAAATAGACTCAGCTGTAGAAGATGAAGTGACACACATATTCAAAAATCGAGTTGAAATGCAATCATTTTGTAAATCATACATCCGAACTGTTGCTGGATTCATTTTCTGTAATCCACTATCGTTGGATCCATCAGTGGATAAAGAAAATGGCTGAGTCCTCATGCTTTCAACTAGTTTTTCTATTAGCAAAGGTGCTACAGCTAAATTCAATAAGCACATCGCCTTTGTTGAGGCTGAATGATAGTTGGAAGCTACTTTTGAATCAGGAAAAACACTTCGAATTGTGGGTGACAGTTTATCGTGAAAAGCCAAAGGAATATTGTTATTGGCAGTCAAGACTGCCATTTTCAGTTCAGCTCTCAATCTTTGCTGGGTCTCATTTAGGCTGGGGGTACTAAACTGCAATCTAGCTTGAAATTGGAATGTCTTTGCTAGATCTTTATGGCTTTGGGTTTCAGTATGCTTAATCACCTCTCTCTTACCCATGTGATCACACCGAATTCTTTTGTTGCAAACGTTACACTCGAATCTAGAATGATGATATAAAATGTTAGAGTGTCTAACAAACAGAGGAGCAGTTCTCTTACCTATAGACATCACCCTTGACTGGACCAATGAAAGGAAAGTCTTTCACCCATCCAGAATTGAATTTAGACCTGTAGCTAGGTTGACTCTTTTTACGCTTTGGAGCTGAAGGGCCAGGTTCCTCATCAGAAAAGTCCTCCATATCACTTCAAGCCAAACTGAGTACCAGTAGCTACCAGTATACCAGCTAGAGCTATCTGCTGCTACTACACTAGGTCAAAATGAGGACACTAATGCAGGCCAAAATGAGGTTAGCCAAATGACCATGTGTTCAACTTTTGTTAATTAGAACACTGAAATTTTTTCCCTTTCTATTAAATGGATCAGTATTGAGAAATATTGATAAATCTTTCAAAATATTGAGAAAAGTGAGGCTGGTATTGAGATATTGAGACTCTGGCCAAAATATTGAGCCTCAATACCAAATATTGAGGGTTGACAGGTCTGAAGGTGATGTATCCATCGGTAAGGGTCACATCGGCAGTGTCACTTAAAATGATGTGTCCATAGGTAAGGGTCATACAGGTAAAGAGTCACTAATGGTGTGTCCATAGGTAAGGGTCACAAAGAGTAAAGAGTCACTAAAATGATGTGTATAATGATGTGTCCCTACACAGGGTGAAAAAAGTTCATTTACAACCATAACAAAATCCATACACTGTCTTGGTAATTAGAATTAACAAAACAAATGTACAAGGAAAAGTTATCAATACATTATACACTAATTTAGGATTTTTGTGCTAGGTAAAGGTCAAATAGGTAAAGAGTCACTTAAAATGATGTATTCATCAGTAAGGGTCACATAGGCAGTGTCACTTAAATGATGTGTCTATAGGTTAGGGTCATACAGGTAAAGAGTCACTGTAATGGTGTGTCTATAAGTAAGGGTCACATAGGTAAAGGGTCACTTTAATGATGGGTCTACAGGTAAGAGTCACACAAAGGTGATGTGTCCATAGGTAAAGGTCACACAGGTAAAGAGTCACTTAAAGTGATGTCCATAGAGATGAGTCACAAGTAAGGGTCACGTAGGTAAATGATCACTCAAATGATGTGTCCATAGGTAAGGGTCACACAGATTAAAGAGTCACTTAAATGCTATGTCCCTAGGTAAAATTCACGTAAGCTAAAAAGTCACTTAACGTGATGTTTCCATAGGTGAGAGTCAAAAATGATGTATCTATAGGTAAGGGTCATACAGGTAAAGAGTCACTTAAATGATGTGTCCCTAGGTAGGTCACACAGAGTAAAGAGTCACTAAATGATGTGTCCATAGGTTAGTGTCACGTAGGTAAAGGGTCACTTAGATGATGTGTTCCTAGGTAAGGGTCACACAGAGCAATACGTGGCTTAAATGATGTGTCCCTAGGTATAGTTCACATAGGCTAAATAGTCACTTAACATGATATCATAGGTTCCAAGTGCCACGAAAGCTCCGTGGCAGTCACGGAATTTTACTCTATCAATCTGCCACGTACGGAAGTTCTGATTAGCTATTGTCTGCCACGGAAATCTGGCACGGAAATCCCCCTATCAGAAACCACAGTTTACTTAGCTCAATAAAAACCACCATGCTATATCAGCAAACGATGCATGCAGTATATCCATGTAGGCCCTGTTATGCTTATGATGCAATTCCACACAACACTTATTCATATCAAATTTTGACTTTTATACTGTAACTACTGGCAATGGCAGAGTCTTCCCAACCACCTGCTCCTAAGAAAGCAAAAAAAGGAAAGGCAAGGCCAACTCATTTTGATAATAAGTGGATAGAACAGTTCAAAGGAATAGGAAAGAGTATCAAAGGTACCATAGAAACATATGCAGTGTATGTACAGGGGCATTGAATACATTTGATTTCTTTAGGTGACAAATTTGCCCACTGTTCCCTTTGCTGCTCAGATTTTAGCATCTCACATGGTGGTAAGCATGATGTCACTGTGCATGTCAGTGGAAAGCATCACAAAGAGGCAGCAAGTGCAGCATCTTCATCACGATCTGTAACCTCATTCTATAAGCCTCAGTTACGGCAGAGTGTGACAGAGGCTGAAGTAAGGTGGGCTATGTATACTGCCAAGCACAACCTCTCTTTCTTATCAAGTGACCATGCCTGCAAATTGTTTAAGGTTATGTTTCCAGACTCGGAAATCGCGAAATCTTTCAGTAGTGGTCACACTAAAACCGCAGCTGTTATTACTGATGGCCTTGCACCTTACTTTCATGCAAAGACAGTTAGTAACCTGTCTACTACTCCATTCTCCATATTACTTGATGAGTCTAATGACAAGGTAGACAAGTCATGTATCATCCTAGTCAAGCTTTTGGAACCAGAATTGGGCAATGTTTGCACTCGTTTCTTGGATATGCCGGTGGTTAATATAGGGACCGCAGTAAATATATTTCAAGCTCTGAAGGAATCTTTGGAAAAGAATGGTTTAAGCTTTTCTAAAGCAGTGTCGTTCATGTCAGACACAGCCAATGTTATGAAAGGCTGTAGGTCAGGAGTCCAAAAGCTAATTAAAAACGAGATTCCCCATCTTTATGATGTCGGCTGTACATGCCATTTAGCTGACCTAACTATCAAGGCTGGGGTCACTTCTTTACCTGTTGACATAGATCAACTTTTTATAGACATCTTTTACTACTTCTATCATAGTAGTAAAAGAAATCAAGAGTTTGCTGACTTTTGGCGTTCCCTGTTTACAACGGAACCTCAGGCTATCCTAAAGCATTGCCCTACACGTTGGCTTAGTCTGCTGCGTTGTGTGAATAGGTACCTCAATCAATATGAGGGCCTAAAATCATACTTTGTATCATGTGATGAACAAAGTAAGAAAGTAATTAGTATTACTCAACGGCTTGAAAACCCACTTACCAAACCCATTCTTAATTTCCTTGCTCATGTGCTACCCTCAATGGATCGCTTTAGCCGAACTTTCCAGAAATCTACTGAGAATACGACTTGTGAGGTATACGATGAAATGTGCCGTCTTGTGCGCCTCTATGCAAGCAACATCTTAAAAAAGGAAGCAATCCTTGAGGTTGGTGATGATTTGAAGAACCTAAAGTTGGATGCTTCTAGCCAAGTTACAGATGAGCACTTAGGAATTGGAGATGATACATGGGTCAGTGTTGCAGACCTGGAGCAAGAATATGACACAAAACCATTCTTTTCTGCTGTGAGAACATTTTATTTAGAAACTATTAAAAAAATGTTGAAGAAATTTCCTTTTGGTGACACTCTGATGAAGAATCTGAGTATTCTTGATCCCAATAAAGTTTGTTCTTTTTCATCAGCTACAGTGGTAGGGCTGGCGAAACGATTTCCTCAGCTTGGATTAGATGACCCAGAATCACTACGATGCCTGGAGGAAGAATTCACAGATTTTACCCTCTCTCCAATGGACCTTCCTACTCCTCAACAGTATAATGCTGTAGGTCACATAAAAAGAGTTTCTGCTGGTCCTTTCTGGTGGAAAGTTGGGAAGATCAAGACATTGAGTGGAGAGCTTAGGTTTTCTAAACTCTTCACATTGATGTCTGGACTTTTGAGTATTCCTTGCTCAAATGCAGATGCAGAAAGGGGCTTCTCAATGCTGAGGAAAGTCCATACTGACCAGAGGGCCAGTCTTAGCCAATCCACTATTATAAACTTGCTCAGAGTTAAGATGAACAATACTGATTGCTGCTTTGACACTACAATATCGGATGAATTAATTACAAAATGCAAAAAAGCTACAACCACTCTCCAAAACAAATCAAAATAACAACAGTCATTGTCATCATAAATATATTCATACAGGATGTGGTCTATTAAATTGATTTAATTAATGGGTGTGGTTTGTCACTGATTTCCATTTCTCAAACTTGGAACCTATGTGATATATCCATCGGTAAGGGTCACATAGGTAGAAGTGTCACTTAAATTGATGTGTCTATAGGTAAGGGTCACACAGAGTAAAGTCATTATAATGGTGTGTCCATAAGGGTCATACAGGTAAAGAGTCACTTAAATGGTGGTGTGTTCATAGGTAAAGGGTCAAACAGAGTTAAGAGTCACTTAAATGGTATGTCCATAGGTAAGGGTCACCGAGGTAAAGAGTCACTTAAAGTGATGTATCCACAGGTAAGGGTCACACAGGTAAAGGGTCACTTCAATGGTGTGTCCATGGGTAAGGTTTGTGTACATAGTGTCACTTAAAGTGATGAGTCCATAGGTAAGGGTCATGTAGGTAAAGGGTCACTTAAATGGTATGTCCATAGGTAAGGGTCACACAGGTAAAGAGTCACTTAAAGTGATGTATCCACAGGTAAGGGTCACACAAGTAAAGGGTCACTTTAACGGTGTGTCCATGGGTAAGGTTTGTGTACATAGTGTCACTTAAAATGATGGGTCCATAGGTAAGGGTCATGTAGGTAAAGGGTCACTTAAATGATGTATCGGTCACACAGAGCAATAAGTCGCTTCAATGATGTATCCCTTGGTATAGTTCAAATAGTCACTGAACATGATGTATCCATCGGTAAGGGTCACATAGGCAGTGTCACTTAAATTGATGTGTCTATAAGTAAGAGTCATACAGGTAAAGAGTCACTTAAATGGTGTGTCCATGGGTAAAGGATCACACAGAGTAAAGAGTCACTAAATGGTGTGTCCATAGGTAAAGGGTCACTTAAATGGTGTAAAGGATCACACAGAGTAAAGAGTCACTAAATGGTGTGTCCATAGGTAAAGAGTCACTAAATGGTGTGTCTATAGGTAAGGGTTGCATAGTTAGTGTCACTTAAAATGGTGTGTCCATAGGTAAAGTGTCACACAGAGTAAAGAGTCACTTAAATGGTGTCACTTGAATGGTGTGTCTATAGATAGTGTCACTTAAAATGAAGTGTCCATAAGTAAGGGTCACGTAAGTAAATGTTCACTTAAATGGTGTCCATAGGTAAGGGTCACACAGAGTAAAAAGAGTCACTAAATGCTGTGTCCCTTTGTAAAGTTCACATAAGCTAAAAAGTCACTTAACGTGATGTATCCATCAGTAAGGGTCACATAGGCAGTGTTACTTAAAATAATGTGTCCATAGGTAAGGGTGACACAGAGTAAAGAGTCTCTATGGCATGTTCATAGGTGGTAAGGGCGAGGTGATGTGCCCATAGGTAAGAGTCACACGTACAGGTGAAGAGTCACTTAAAGTGATATTTCCATAGGTATGGGTCACATAGGTAAAGGGTCACTTAAATGATGTGTCCATAGGTAAGGGTCATGTAGGTAAAGGGTCACTTAAATAGTGTGTCCATAGATAAAGGGTCACTTATATGATGTGTCCATAGGCAAGGGTCGCATAAGTAGTGTCACTTAAAATGATGTGTCCATAGGTAAAGGTCACACCGGTAAAGAGTACAATAATGTGTCCATAAGTGTGGGTCACAAAGAGTAAAGAGTCGCTAAAATGGTGTGTCCATAGGTGAAGGGTCACATAATGTGTCCATACGTAAGGGTCATGTAGGTAAAGGGTTAAATGATGTTCCCCTAGATAAGGGTCATACAGAGTAAAGTCACTTAAACGGTGTGTCCATAGGTAATGGTCACATACGTAGTGTCACTTAAAATGGTGTGTCATAAGTAAGGGTCACATAGGTAGAAGGTAACTTAAATGATGACTCCATTGGTAAGAGTCACACAAAGGTGATTTATCCATAGGTAAAGAAGGTCACAAAAGAGTCACTTAAAGTAATGTGTCCATACGTATGGGTCATGTAAGTAAACGGTCACTTAAATGATATGTCCATAGGTAAGGGACACACAGAGTAAAGAGTCACTAAAATGGTATGTCCATAGGTGAAGGTCGCATATGTAGTGTCACTATAATGTTGTGTCATAGGTAAGGATCACACCAAGGTGATATGTTTATAGGTAATGGTAACACAGGTAAAGAGTCACTTAAAGTGATGCATCCATAGGTAGAGGATCACCTAAATGATATGTCCATAGGTAAGGGTCACACAGTGTTAAGAGTCACTTAAATGATATGTCCCTAGGTAAGAGTGTGCCCCTAGGTATGGGTCACACAGAGTAAAGAGTCACTAAAATGAAAAATGATGTGTCCATAGGTGAAGGTCGCATACGTAGTGTTTCTTAAAATCATGTGTCCATAGGTAAGGTCATGTAGGTAAAGGGTCACTTAAATGATGTGTCCATAGGTAAGGGTCCACAAAGGTGGTTTGTCTATAGGTAAAGATCATAGGTATTAGGTGCATGTTATACTTCCTTTGTGTTCTAATTATACAATATTAACTATATGTATATAGAAGCACTTCAGACGTACCGTAGGACATTGGGGAGGAAGAGAGAGGAGGACATTGACATGCAGGGACTAAGGAGAACGCGTCAGCAAAGGGTACGAGTTATAAATATTTGGTATAATTTTCATTGTAGCTACACAAAGTTGAATTCCTGCTCTAAATAATGCACCACAAATATTTTTTCCAGAAATATGAGAGACGAGCACGTCATGTCAGAGTCAGAAATGAACTTGTGGGAGAACATCACACCCAATATGATGTCAGATCAGGAGGAGGTTAATGGAGAGTTCAAAATTCATAGGCCAGGATGGCGATCCAGTGACTTCAATGAATTTTTAGAAAGATTGGATGCTCGGGCCACTTTGGTCAATTCAAAGAGGCCCAGATACGAGAGATGCATTGGACCAATAAAAGTGGACCCTCCACAAGATGCAGAGCCATGGATGGTGAACACTGGCGAATAACTAATATTCAAACAGAACATACATAATAATATTAACTTATTCATATTATATCCATACCAGTGATGCAGCTAATTAATACTATTATAATATGCAATAATACAGAAAAGTAATACCAGCGTAATACACAGTAGTATAGCAAATTAATACCCAAGTAATACACAGTGGTAAGTAATACCAGCATAATACACAGTGGTATAACAAAGTAATACCAGCATAATACACAGTAGTATAACAAAGTAATACCAGCATAATAAGCACTGGTATAGCAAAGTAATAACCATGTAATACACAGTGGTATAACAAAGGAATACCAGCATAATACACAGTTAATACACAGTGGTGTAGCAGAGTAATACCAGTGTATTATGTGGTTATTATTCAAGAATACACACAAAATAACAATGTAATACATCAGTTATACACATGCGTACACACTAATGTATTTCTGGAGAATACTACTGTTATACTTAATGGCGTATTACGGTACTTATAAGCCATTTTTACACATAGTGTATACCAGAAGAATACCAGGAGTATTTCAGTTGTATACTAGAGGAATATCATTGTTATACACTAGAGTATATCACACTTTTTGCATGGTGTAATACTTTTGCATACCCGGATAGTGAGGAATCCCTGTTTTTTCACTGACTAGAGTGGTGTTACTTGCAATCCACTCTAAAAAATATGGCAACAGACAGTGGCCGTTTACTCTAACATTACAACTCTAATTATTTATAGAATACCAGCAGCAGAAATGTTTCGGCTGGGCTGAACCATAGAGGAAAAAGTTGGATTGGGGATTGAACCAGGTGGTTGGATCACCTCGCCTATGAGTGCTCGAGCAACTTGACAGACCTAGCAGACTACTCAGGCGAGCGTAATCAGCGTACAAATGAGAGGAAACTGAGTGAGCTGGTACAAATGGACATGAGCCAGAAGGCATAGATGGACCTGCGCTGAGGAGCACAGATGGACCCGCACTGAGGGGCACAGATGGACCTGCGCTGAGGGGCACTGTTGGACCTGCACTGGGGGCGACAGATGAACCTGCAGTGGGGGTAGATGGACCTGCGCTGAGGGGCACAGTCGGACCTGTGCTGGGGGGCACAGACAAACCTGCGCTAGAGGGCACACACGGACCTGTGCTGAGAGGCACAGACAGTTTTCTGTCACCTCCATCATGACTAACCAAAGGGGACCTGTACAATATTATCATAGTAATAAATGAGACTGTACATCAAATTTATCAAAAAAACGTGTAATTTTATGCTGACCTTGAAAAATGAATAAATTTTAGACTAAAAACAAAATATTAAGTATATATAATATAGAATGATTCAAAACATGACTGTTGACAGATTGTATTCTGTAAGTATGATGTTCAAATATCAATGTTATCATGTTTTGCTATAGGTTCCTCTACTGGAGTAGCATCTTTTCTTCTGCCTTGCTGCAGAAAGCTGTTTCTTCCTCTTTGTGCCTGTTCTGCTAGCCATACCAATATTAGATAACAGGCCACGAGCCTCTGCTTTGAATAAAAGCCACTAGTTGTAAGGGCGAGATTGCTAACTATAATTTGAACTCAAAGGCGGGATTGTGTGCGCGTGGTTTTTAAGCCCAACCACAGGCTACTACTCCGTGGTTTGGCAGCTCAATTGGGTCAATTAAGCGCGTGTTGCTATGTGCCAGCACCCTTAAAGCTTCCTCATATTTGCAGAGGAGTTTGTCAGTAGTAGAGAATCCAGCACTGATATTCCTGGGCTGACTGATAGTGAGTATGGTACCACCATCTGCAAGTTTCATGTTCCTGAGGCAAAGCCGGCTTATTTTTCCGGATCAGCTGTAGCAGATGTGCCTAGAATTGTGTTGAACAACAGTGAAGGTATGTTTAATTAATTTTGTTATTTCATTTTCTTTGTCTTTCTTGGGATGAACACGTATATAAAAAATATCAAAATTTTAATCTCTCTACTGTGTGTGTGTGTATATATGCATCAGGGCTTCACACAGAACGGGAGTAGCCCTGGAATTTTTCTCCCTTAATTATAATCATAGATCTATTCTTATAAATCAATTAATCAATCAATAAATATAATCGTAAAAATAAGTTAATAAAAATATTTTTTTAATTTAATCTTTTACTAACACTTACAGTGTCCAACTTTGATGACAGTGAGTTCATGGAGGATGATGATGGCTACTCCTCCATCTGCGGTTTCCATCGTACATGCACTTGATGCCTCAGCTCAAACTTTCCAATGTCACTTTCATGCCTGCAGAAGACAAATTAGTAAAAAACAACAACAACAACCCCCCCCCCCCTAATCACACCCACACACTCACACACACTACTCACACCACTTGCCTGCTAAGTTGTTCAATAATTTTTGACAGAGCCTGGGAGGACACCTGCCTAGTTATCAAAATCTGGACCAGATCAGCCCACTTCTCCCTACACATTCACTTGTAATGGTGCCACTTCAGACAACAGTAATCTGTGCAACATACCTGACTCTGCTCAAACTAGAAAGATTGACATAATTCAGCCCTCCAGTTTCCCTGATTTGTGGAAAGGACTTATTTATAGCTATATTGAGATAGAGAAAGCTGTTTAGCTATAATATATATATATATTTCATTGAGTTTTGAGATTTGAAAGTGGGTTGTGGTTTGTTGAACAATTTCCAAATTTTCAAAAAAATTTAATTTTTTTTTACCAGAATGTACTACTAGGACCAGGTGTGTATGCAGTCACCGACCCGATTGTGAAGAGGGATTGTGAAGAGGATGCAGATGAGGCAACAGGAGCAGAGTCTTCCAGTGATGAAGGAGAAGATGCCGGACCAGGCGAAGTACACTCGGAGCCCCACCCCCCCCTCCCAAACAAAAATCCTGTATGAAACCGCATACAATACATCATAAAGTTGCAATTATATAGGATCATGAATAATTTGGTGTTTGTATTGCAAATATCTTTGTTGTTTGTGTTTTTGTGTATATGAAATTGTTTTGTAGTGGAGCTCGACGTCCGATGGCATATGTTCCTTGTGGACACTCATAGAAGTCTCCTACATGATCACAACACCGAACACAACAAACAACATATTTTATTGTTGAACTAATATAATATTGGTATAAAGTACATCAAACAATATTTCTATTTTTTTTTATTATTATTGATAGGAAAAGTGGAATTTTTTTGGAAAAAAAATTAATTTTTTTAAAAGTATTAGTAGAGGGCCTAAATATTATTCAATTTTCTCAATCAAAAAAAGAGGGGAATCCCAAACTCTTGGCCTATTTAGTGATATATGGTTGCTATGGGGTTTTCCCAGCCAGCATAGAGTTAAAAAAATAAAACTGTAATGCTCTATTCCGCGGTAGAAGATTACATTTTTCCGCGCGCGTCAAAACAATTCGGGAACGAGAGGGTTAATAGACTCAGTGCACTGACTTTAAAGGTAGGAGGTGTTCTGCGGTCAAGAAACCGTCATGATGATGGAGGACATATTGGTCAACATCACCCTGAGGAAGAAAGTACGTACTTTTCAACAAAGGACTATCTTCTGTACGTACACCGCCAGCTTTGCCACGTCACACCGCAAAAAGTTGGCAACATCATGCAAATAATGTCTGACATTCATGAACCAGGTAGTGAATAGTATTCATGAGTTCCATGGTGAATGCTAGTTTGGGTCTTGTCGGAGTTGCTGGCCATAAACCCAACATAAGCAACCTCTTGGACATTGACAAACACCCACATGATGTAATGTAGATTCCATGATGCCGGCCTATGATAATGAAAACAAATAGCTAATTACAGTAGCGGATACATTACAATATATATTTACCTTTCAAAGAGACGACAGTAATTTTCTCATTGTACACTGTACCACAATCATGGGTAATAGGAATGGAGACGCCATCTAAACGAGACAGTACATACTGGCCATAAACCCAACGCTCAGGATAATGAAAAATATTGGAGTATTTATGATGAGCCAGGCAGCAGCTTTCACAGTAGTACGCCAGAGATGAACAATCTTGACATCTATACTCTGCACTTCTGGAGCAATACATACACAGCTGCTGAGTTGGCATAGCTAAAGATGTAGTGAAGCACTTGCTTCTCGCTGCTTTCTGTGCTATACAGAGTGAGACCGTTGCTGACCAGGACAAGTAAGCTCAGCAGTGAAACTAGAAGCATCAACATCCTCCTCCTGGTGAAAGTCACTTGCATCCTCCACATCCATGTCGTCATTGTCTTGTATTCCAGGAACTGCAAAGCTTGTAGATGGAGATCCACTACAGAAAATGGAACTCGGCTAGGCCTTGTCCGCTTCTCTCCGGTTATGCTATTTGTTTTAGCTTTGAGAAAACTCCCCAAGAGCTTGTTCTTCTTCCAACGCCAAGAAGACATCGTTACAAGCGTTTCTCAGAGCAAATTAATTGCTAGAGCTAGAGACCCTTTACCACACGCGAAGAAGCTAAAATCTCTCTTCGTGAGGCACACAGGAGGTATTGAATAGACATGTTTCCCACCATTAGCATATAATAGAATCGAATAGAAAAGTTGCAATCATATAATCATAACATATCTAATCTTTGCAGCCTATAACGCTAGTACAAGTGCACTTGCCATCAAATCCGACCTTCAAATTCCCTCAAACAAGCTTAGAATACTTAGAAGGTGAAGTACAAATTAAGATTAAAATTCATTAAACATTATTAGCAGTGGCGTAGAAAGGGGGGGCTGGAGCCCCCAATAATTTTGGGCACAATCTAAATTTTGATTGATAACTAGTAGCTACTATTGCATCATAATCTGATACAAGTTACACATTCTTACATTCATGAGGAATAGATAATCTGTTTAGTTTAATAAGATGAATAGATAATCTGTTTAGTTCAATAAAAGTGTAAATTGCTGTCTTCAATACAGTGCAAATAATGGAGTGCTGCAAGTAATGGTGAGTGTTTCAGTCGTAGTTACGAGACTAGATGTGTTACTTACATGTACCACAAAATAGATGGTAAGGCTGAACCAGATGTTGAAGCAGACAATTACAGTTCTGATGAAAAAGAGAGTGGAAGTGAACACGAAGAGGATGACTGTTCTACCTGTGCTCAGTGTGAGTGTCTTTCTTGTACCATGAGTGGTCCACCTTGCCAGCCCATTGATGTAAGCAAATCGAAGCATGTTTATTTGCATAAGAGCCAGCATACTGCTAAGAAAAAGTCTTATAGTAGATCTATTCAGCCAAGTTGGTATAAGAAACACCCTTGGATAACAGTATATGTACCACCAAGTATAAAATTCTCTGTCACTCCTGTTGCTATTCAAGGAAAAAAGGTCTCCTCACTTTTTCTAAACGTCAATTAAATTGTTTTGTAAAATTCCTGGAGCATGAAAGAAGTGATATGCTTAAGGAAGCTGTATTAAAGCAAGTTGCGCATAATAGTAGCACTAATGTTAGTACACAGCTTAGTACACAGTGCAAGGAGGCTCAGAATTTACATCAACGCATGCTGTTGAAACTAATTTCTAGCATTTGATGCCTGCCATGCCATTGCGTGGACGTCATGAAGATCTTGCTTCTTTAGATAGTAATTTATATAAGCTTCTTTTATTTCGAACTGAAAACTTCCCAGAGATGAAAACTTGGATTTATATCAAGGAGTACACCTCACCTGAAATTGTTAATGAAATATTAGCTCTGATGGGTAATACTATGCCTAGAAGTATAGTGTCAGATATTCAGAGTAGATCCTGGTTTTCTATTATTGCTGATGAAGCAACTGACAATTCTAGAATTGAACTAATGTCATTGTCTCTATCAGATGGACCAACGACAACTATCAACTATCAAATTCATGAGGAGTGTCTGGTTTGGTTCAACTACACATCAAATCTATGAGGAGTGTCTGGTTTGGTTCAACTGCCTGGTACTAAAGCAGCTACCATTTTTGGTTTGCTTAAAGATGTTCTTATTAGGTGCTCACTTTCATTGGGACAATGCAGAGGTAAAGCTTTTGATGGAGCAGCAAACATGAGTGGTGTGAGATGTGGGGTACAAGCACATAGGTATAGTAAATTAAAGACATGATAATAGCCCACTGCCACACTGAAACTACCCTAGGAAGAGGTGATTTCTCACATAAACACCCTTAAACCACAACCACACCACTGATTAGGTGGTTCAAATTTTTTGGTGTGTTTATTGCAAGTGAACGGCAGCAAAGGACACTAGCAAAGGAGCTAGTTAGTAGTGATTTGGTGGCAGAGAAAGTAGCTTTGATGGAGCAGCAAACATGAGTGGTGTGAGATGTGGGGTACAAGCACATAGGTATAGTAAATTAAAGACATAATAATAACCCACTGCCACACTGAAACTACCCTAGGAAGAGGTGATTTCTCACATAAACACTCTTAAACCACAAACTACACCACTGATTAGGTGGTTCAAATTCTTTGGTGTGTTTATTGCAAGTGAACGGCAGCAAAGAACACTAGCAAAGGAGCTAGTTAGTAGTGATTTGGTGGCAGAGAAAGTAGCTTTTACCGGAGGTGAAGAGGTCAGGGAGGTTCCTCAGTATTAGTAGTATAGTATTAGTAGTGACAACAGTATTGTAACGCTATTTTGTTGCGTATTTGCTATATTTTACTCTATTTAGGGGGTATACTATTAGACTATTTCAATCTGGTGACTACGAATACCTGTGCAAAATATACGGGCTTAGTGGTGCTAGTGGTATGTGATCCATTTAATTACTTTATTGTTAAGATAATTACGTCAATAGGTCGGCACAATTGTTTGTGGTGCACGATTCTCAGCTCAAAATTTGCTGAACCTCCAAGTAAACAGACTCCATTTCCACGTAGGTCGCTTGAATCACTGGCTGAAGACCACAGGAAATTTTTTACTCAAGGTAAAGGAAACTTGAAACATTAGAAGAAAACAGATATTACATAATGCATACAACATTAATTGGATGGCATTACCCCAGCTGGAAGCTTCACAATAGCTGTAACATCCAGATCATTTTGCAGTGGCAAAATATACGTTCGGGCATTATCAACTCTTGCCACATAAAATTCTGGGAGAAGTCAAACAGAGTGGTGAATGTGGTTCTAAAAGCCGACTATTGCCTTTACACCTTTACACTTAGCAAACATGAAGCTACCACCATCTTTTAGTTTACAAAATTCTTGACATAAGATGTCTCAAAAATATTCTCCATTAACCCTTTCGTTCTGGATCTCGCTTTAAAGCGGGTGAAGACCGGTTGGCTAAACCGAATTTTTAAAAATAGTTACTTTATAGCTAGAACCTTCAGATTGCATACACAGGTGCCCAATGCATTGGAGAAGCATCTAAAATAGCTTTCAGCCAGGACTGCTTCGACAGTACCTCACAGCAGTTGCGTTTATTTCTTCCTCGGCAAAAAATAACAACATCGGTTCTCCGTCGAATTAAAAAAAAAGTTACCTTCTTCACAGCAGCTTCATTTATGGATCCAGTCATCTCCAGAGCTTTGTAGAAGCAGCGAAAAATTGCTTGAGCTCAGTAGCCTTTCATAACACATTGAAACAACCACTTCTTTGCCGACCAAGACTTTGCTGTTTGACTTACTGTCTTCTCCATTTTTTATAAAATCGCCAGTTCAACTGGGGACCTCCCTATTACGTACAGTCTTAGGTAATGCTTATTACATCATAGGAAAAAAGTGAGCGTGTTGTGTGACCCCGGTAACTATGCAAAAAAATTTTTTTTTCAAAGTCATTTTTTGGAATATGGCGTCTACAAGTTACAATGCGGAACAAGATTTAGACTTGCTTGATGCTTACTCTAGCGACTCAGGATCAAGCGGAGAGAGGGGAGACGACATCTAGGGCTATAGGAGGCCCTGTATCAGGGTTGGTGGACCAGACCCCGTCAACTCTGATACTGAAAATGGGAGTCAAGAAGATGATCGAGGTAAGCTTGTCTTTCTCTTGTCTTTCTCTTAAAAAATAGCAAGCTTCTGTTGTGGAAAGGACCTATCTATAGCTATATTGAGATAGAATAAGCTGTTTAGCTATAATATATATATATTTCATTGAGTTTTGAGATTTGAAAGTGGCTTGTGGTTTTTTGAATAAATTCAAATTTTCAAAAAATTAAAAAAAGTTTTTACCACATATACTACTAGGACCAGATGTGAATGCAGTCACCGACCCCAATTACGCAGATGAGGCGACAGGAGCAGAGTCTTCCAGTGATGAAGGAGAGGATACTGGACCTGAGTCTTCCAATGATGAAACACGAATAGGCAGCAGGTTCCAGTGATGAAGAAGAGGAAGTGGCTCCTCCTGCTCCGAGTTCTGGACGTCCTCGCGGTCAGAGAAGGCGGGAATCGAAGAACAAGAGTCGGGTGGATGAGGTAGGGGGAGAGTGGAAGAAAGATGACAACACACCCATTGATATTCCATAATCTTTTGTGTGAAGGACCACAGACTTTGATATTTGTGGCTGCGCCCCCCCCCCCCCACCCCCTGAACATCCCAAAAGTTGTAATATGTATTGTTATTGTCGTTGTCTGTGTTTTTGTGGTGTTGTAGTGGAGCTTCACACTCGATGTATATGTGTGTGCGTGGAGTTGAAATGTTATTCTGGCGCTTCCAGATCTAACCGGGGAGGGAACGAACTCGGGGGTGGGGGGGGCTGGGGTCTTTTCCAATCGGGGCTACTATGCCCATGTAAGTTGAATTTCATGTATGTGTGTGTGTGTACACCAGTCAATTTATATTATACATTTATTTTTATGATCTGTATTCACCTGTATCTTCTTTTTTCTAGTGTGTGTGTGTATGTGTGTGTGTGCATTTGTGGAATGAGAGAGAGCACCGTGGACAAACAGTATGTGGCGCTTCCGTATACAACCTGGGAGGAAACTCTGGATCTTTTTGGATCGTGACCTACTATGCCCATGTAAGTTGAATTTCATGTGTGTGTGTGTGTGTGTGTACACCAGTCAATTTATGTATAATAAATTATACATTTATTTTTATGATCTGTATTCACCTGTAGCTTCTTTTTTCTTGTGTGTGTGTGTGTGTGTGTATGTGTGTGTGTGTATGTGTGTGCGTGCATTTGTGGAAAGAGAGAGAGAGCAACCATGAACAAACAGTATGTGGCACTTCCGGATCCAACCTGAGAGAGAACAAACTCGGTGGTCTTTTTCGGTCTGTGACATCATCCATGCCGGGTAAGTTGAATTTCATTTCAACTTACTGATATTTGGGTGTCCAGCTAGGGTTTCCATCTAGGGCCTGGGGGGGGGGGGGGGGGGGGGGGGGTGGGGGGGGGGGGGGGGGGGGGGGTGGGGGGGGGGGGGGGGGGGGTGGGGGGGGGGGGGGGTGGGTTGGTTGGATGGGGGGGGGGGGGTGGGTGTGTGGGGGGGGGTTGGGGGTGGGTGGGCTTTTTTTTTTTTTTTTTTTTTTTTTTGTCTCTTTTTTTTTTTCCTTGTTTTTTCTTTTTTGTTTTTTTTTTTTTTTTTTTGTTTTGTTTTTTTTATCTTTTGTTTTTTGTTTTTTTTTGGGTTCTTTCTTTTTCAGATGTTCAGTGAAAAGTCAGTGAAAAGTAATGACGGGGGAGGGGGGGGGTTATGGTACAAGAATGTCAGTGAAAAGTAATGACGGGGGAGAAGCAATTCAGCGAGGCCAGCTTTTATGTTACAGATATCATTGTTGTCTTGTGTTTTTTTGGTATTGTATGGAGGTTCCGGATCCTATGGGAGGGATCGTTCAGTCTGTGACACCAACCGTGCCGGGTAAGTTGAATTCCACGTGTGTGCTTGTACTGCTTTTCATTTTCAAATTACACTTTCTCAATACAACGATTGTTTCTCTCATGTACAGTGTGGAGTATACATACCAGGGGTTCATACAGTGGGAGGCTAGCGCTGGGTTCCCCCATAGAATTTTGGGAGTTGAATAGAAATGAACATTTTGGAAGATATTGTATCCCATTATGTTCCTATCATAACTGAGCTATTTAGTGCATAGGACCGAACAAAGATGTGCATCAAAGTAGTGTAGGTTCAATAAAATGGTAGTGGCGAAGTACACTCGGAGCCCCACCCCAAACAAAAATCCTGTATGAAACCGCATACAATACATCATAAAGTTACAATTATATAGGATCATGAATAATAAATTTGTTGTTTGTATTACAAATATCTTTGTTGTTTGTGCTTTTGTGTATATGAAATTGTTTTGTAGTGGAGCTCGACGTCCGATGGCATATGTTCCTTGTGGACACTCATAGATGTCTCCTACATGATCACAATCAGCACCAAACACAACAAACAACATATTTCATTGTTGAACTAATATAATATTGGTATACAATACATCAAACAATATTATTTCTATTTTTTTTTTTTTTTATTGATGGGAAAAGTGGAAGTTTTGGGGGGAATTTTTTTTTTTTTTTTAAGTATTAGTAGAGGGCTTAATTATTATTCAATTTTCTCAATCAAAAAATGAGGGGAATCCCAAACTCTTGGTCTATTTAGTGATATATGGTTGCTATGGCCCAGCCAGCATCGAGTTAAAAAAATAAAACGACAATGCTCTATTCGGCGGTAGAAAATTAGATTTTTACGCTCGCGTCCAAACAATTTAGGAACGAAAGGGTTAATGTCAATATCAGGGATAACAATTTTCTGTTCTCCTAGCCCCGCCTCTAAAAGAGCATCCTTTTCCCTGTCTGTAGTGGGAATAGATTCTTGGTCAATCTTGCTCAGTGCATACGAATCTGTCGTGTATGAAATACATTTTTTGGCTCTTTTCTTCACATTACTTTGTGAACAACATACTTTTCTTTTTAAATTGAAAAAGGATTGACTAAAACCAACTCCATCTTCTTCTTGGTTTGAAATTAACAACATAGCTAATATGAATTTTTTTTAATGGTGCCGACGTTTGCCTCTTGTAGTGTGTGCCTGCGTACCTTTTCTATCACCGCTTCAGGACTTGTTAGATCTCACAGCCCATTTCATAATTAATATCCTGGGTCTGGGAAGCCACCAAAAATCGTCGGTACAATTTGTTAGCGGGAAGCTAACAAACTGCGGAAGAACCAACAATACCTCCACGTGACCTGTCACCACCTCCGTCTCCTCCCAAACAGTTTAGTTTAGAAGCCTTCCAGCGTATACCTGTTTTGTTGCGGATCCAAAAGGGCACAAGACAGCAGTGCCTGTCCAGATTTTCTTCAGTGTAAAGTGAAATAGTGGCCCACATTTTTGTTGTAGCCTGGAAGCACCTTCTCTATTTTTCAGCTAGGTGTTTGCTAGTCCCACCGAATGGTCGCACCTCTTTGGCAACCCGGGTTAAATCCCAGGTTATAGAGGACAATGATCCAGACCCTTGAGTGCTGCTGGGGATGATGATTCCATCTTAGTCCCTAGCATCCTTCTGCACATAGCAACGCGCGAGCACCCGCACGTACCACTAATAAGTAAGAACAACCGCTAACTTAGCTTGCGCGGGTAATTCAAAGCTTCCCGCCTATACCAATTGATAAACTAACCGAGGCCCCGCCCCCGCTATAAGTTGTAAAGAGCGCAGCAGTTTGATATTGTATTTCTTGGCTTACTTTATCAGTATTGTTTCTCCCTAGAGCAGACACTGGCTCCCAGATTGTATCCAAGCTTTGACAGGTAAATAATACCGCACTAATGACTCCATTATTTTAATTTTGTATTCTTGTGCAAAACTTCTTCCTGATATAGAACGAAACAGGCTCCCAAGACCCGTTCTTTTTATTTAGTTAGTCCATTAGCAGTACTCTTTAGGATCCACCCTTAGTTGGAGCTCTACAAATACCAAGAAAAAGTTAGTAATCCCTAGCAACCAAAATCCAATTATTGTGAATATGTGCGTGGGCGTTGTCGCAGCCTTAAACCTACTAGTTGTTTGTAGAGCTCCAACTAAGGGTCCAAGTTACGAGCTCCTCAGCCTCAAGTATATAATCCACAACTCCTCCGCGGGTGCCGTCGCCGACGAGCCCGTTCTTCGTCTACTGCTCCATTTTGTTGATTGTCTTCAAAACCTTCGTTGTACTTTTTCTCAATTCTGCTTTGTTTTGTCTAGTTGATTGTGCTCATTTGATCCTCGCGGCAGCGCGCCCGAATTTTTTTCTTTAAAAAAAAATCGTAACGAACATTTTGTAGCTAAGGTCATAGTCAGCCTGTGTACGAAATTTGGTGTCTTTTCTACCCAGTGTATCTGAAAAGTAACACAAAATAGACTCCAGGGGTTGCATTCAAACCACACCCACAACAGATTCAATTGAATCCCGCAGGAAAGTGAGTTCCAGGTGCTCTCTAACTTTCGGGCGCCTACCGGTTAGCAAACCAGTTTTCTGGCCGCCTCTCCTTCTAGATGATAAGCCCTACTGAAACGAGCGTGAGGAGATTATTGTAGTCTTGTTAATAGTGTGTTTCTTGGCATGGTCAGGTAAGGGAAGCCTTTTATCAAGCTAGCTAGATGCATATTCAGTGTGTGTATGTACCTGTAATAGACTAGTGAACCATTTTTGCTGCTGGAAAACTCTACAGTTTCAGTTTGTGTACAGTTTTCTGTACTTAGCTATTCACTTCATTTGTTTATTCATCCTTACTTAGCTAGCTACATCACAAAATATTCATCTAGCTAGCTATATTTAGCTGGCTATTTCAAAATATTTTTTATATGAAATAAGTATCATTATATTATATACATTCATAAAAATTATCACTGGTCATCACAATACTGTAAAATAGAAAAAATCATGAGTGATATATCATGAAGAAGTTTTGCACAAAAACAAAAAATTAAAATAATGGAGTCATTAGAGAGGTATTATTTACCTGTCAAAGCTTGGAGACAATCTGGGAGCCGGTGTCTGCTCTAGGGAGAAGCAATACTGATAAAGTAAGCCCCAAGAAATACAATATCAAACAGCTGCGCTCTTTACAACTTATAGCGGGGGCGGGGCCACGGTTAGTTTTATTAATTGGTGTGCGGGAAGCTTTGAATTACCCGCGCAAGCTAAGTTAGCGGTCGTTTTTACTATTGCGAGCAAAGCGGATTTTTGTGGTTATTTGTGGTGCGTGCGGGTGCGCGCGCGTTGCTATGTCCCAGCACCCAAGGGTGCTGGCACACCGGATACGCGCTCCGCCCACGCAAATCAATTAAGGTTAATTGGCTGTTGCTATGGGAAATAACTCCGATTCTATACCTTGCAGGTCCACACGGTCAGGGGGATCTCCGAGATGTACCAGCAGACAGTGAACTTACCAAGAATGACAGACACAAACGCTGAGCGGCAAAAGATATGAAGCCTCAAAGTCCCAAAAATAAACGCATCTATTTGGAAACTGTGGAGGACCACCGAAGCCAAGATTCCGTCCACCGCTTCTTTTAGCTAATTGTTACAAAGTTGTCAGATTAGTTTTTTTCAATTCCGTTTCACTTTATATTTATTCACATTTCCACGTGATTTTTTTACAGTCGCGTCACAACTGTAAACTTTATTAAAAAACTAGTCTGACTACTTTCTTTACCTTGTTAAATTATGCCGCTGTACTAAAAATGGAACACTAATTCCACCCCCTTCTGGACTTGGACTGCAAAATAGATTCCAATTGGCTCGCACCCTTTTGCCTTTGTGCAAAGATCGAGCCCCGCCCATAGTATGCGGAATTAACTATACGCGTGTATTAGCTAGGTGGGGGCGGGGCGCACTATCTAGAGCAGCTGGAACCAACAAGATGGAATCGTTTGTGAATGCAGTGGCTCTGAAAAGAGCCGGGTATATAATAAAATAAAATAAACTGTGAAGATTCAACGGGTGCCGATGGCCTTGGCAAGCTTCTCCCTCAGGGGCTTGCTCCGTATCCCCTGTCCTTCAGAGCGGTAAGAAAGACTTCGGTGGTACCACTGTATTCTCGAAGCTGGAGGAGCTCTGTGTAGCCTATACTAAGGGAGTCCAGCTTCTTGGCTTGAGTTGAGGTTAGGTTAGGTCTGCCCAGTGACTTAATCAAAGCTGCAGCCCTTCTATATGTATTTCTCTGGTTGATCCACAGGGACAGTTGAACTTGGGGAGTCCGAACAGAGAGGTTAGCCAAACTTCCAGCAAGAGCAGAATGGGTGAAGACTCTTTCCAGTGCCAGAACGTCAGGAAGTGCTCTATGGGCTCCTACAAGGTAATTATTATTATTATTAAGTAGTATTGATTGTATTTCAGTAGCTAGCTGCATACCTTCAATAGGACTCCCAATAATTTTTATGTGCAGCTTCTCCATTGATAGTGATGCACCCTGGAGAACTTCTTCCCCATCCTTCTTCATCTATATAAATAAAAAGTCATGATGATGATGATGACAATCATAATACAAAGTAATAATAATTAATAACTTATTGATTAGGTCATACCAATTTGATTTTGTTTTGCGGCCGACCAACCCAAAATTTTTTATTTAAAAAAAAAAAGACCTCTGACCTATCAATTATTGCTAAGTCAGTTCGCCCCTTGTTTTTTATGCCGATCCAGTGGCAAAAGACCTGCCCCTAGACTGCATAACAATATGGCTAAGCAAGACAGACATTCTAGAAGTCGTTTTTGTTTAGTATTCATTATTTTCTCGAGTTTTTTTAATGATAATTTGTTTTGTTGCTTTAAATCAATCATTAACCATGGTAACTATACATCACGTTACTGTCATTTTCATTTTTAAGCCTGCTTACCTGACCCTATTTTAAGGGTCAGTTTTCCCGCGAAACAAGTAGGTATGGCCTTATTAATATCATTGCCAAATATAATCTAGAGTACATATGGCTATCCACTATGTAAGTAGTATATATCATTCACAATCAATTCCGGTAATATAAATACAAGCTGTTTATGCCGCAATGTTTATAATTTTATCGGATAGGAAAAAAATCTTAAAATATAATTTTACCTGGACTCTTCATTAAGTTGACATCTCTACCAAAGTATTTTTAATCATAGGAAATTCCAAAAAAATTGAACTCTAAAATTAGCACCCTATAATCTATAGTACCTAAATACATAATACCAAATTACAATGTACATACACTATTGAAATTATCTATTAATTGGTATTGATCATTTCTCGGCTAATTTCCCTAGTTATACCTTCCGGCTCGGTGCTGGGAACTGCCAAGCTGAGTGCAGGGGTACTCCAGACTGGACTAGGACTCCCATCACTGACTGGACGAGTGATGTCACTAGCTGGATCAGGGTTCCTGACTGGATGAGAGTCCATAGCAGTGACGTCCATACTAATAGGACCTATATATTTATTGTGTTTGTTTTTTTAATATTTATTTCTTTTTCAGGACTGATTTGTGTGTTAATTGTTTCAGTTTCATGTTATATTGCATTTATTACCAGTTCCAGCTTCCACTGAGTGTATTGTTGGCTCAGGCAAAAGGAAACTCTGTACCTCAGGAGCATTGGTGTTGACACCTGGTACATTTTGTTCGATAATTCTCAGCACAGCTAACAACAATAACAAAGAATAAATTGTGGAACCTGATTAGCTAATATAGTACCTCTTGTAGAGTGGCTGAGAATTTTATTTCTTTCTCTTGCGTCCATTAATTGTTGCTTTTTCTTGGTTTTAAGCCTCCTGCCCATGACTTCCTAACTAGCTTCTATATTGAATAAACAGCTGTTACCGCCAATTGTTACACTACAGTAACCACGCGAATTTACCACGGGCTGCCTAGCAGCTCTTATCTCTGCGCGGGTATTTAAGATCCGCCTACCACCTTTACAACTCCGTGGTTTCGTGGTTTAAGGCTCAATTAAGCCTCGCGCGAGCGTTGCTATGTGTGAGCACCCTTAAAGTGTTGAACATGAAATGTTTCCTACTGTTTTTAAGTTAATTTTTTTAATACGAACAGACACGGTAAAAGGATTCCAAAAGATTACGAGTGACACAGAGCCTTTTTTAGACACGTACACTGGATAAACATAGCTACAATACTTGTAAGATAACAATAATATCCAATTAATGAACGATTAGTTCATATCACGAGCTGCACAACCACAACACAAAATATATACAAGTTTACAGTTAAAATGCACTCACGCTTGTCTCAGCTCTGACCTTGAGCCATCCCGCAGTTCTTATCAAAGAATTCTTCTGATTGGTCCCCTAGCCCTAGCCCTAGCCCTCGTGCGGCGCTATAATTGGTCACCCGCGGCGCTATAATTGGTCACATGATTTGATTAACCAATGAAATGAGTTTTTTTTATAAGAACTGCGGGACTGTAGCTGACCTGCAATGCTACACGGGGGTGGTCACACACATAATTTCCATACAACATTCGTCCAGTTAATGTCAATTACCTGATGATGATTGTTTGTACCTAACTTTGAGTAATTCCCATATCCTCTCATGTTGTGCATCACTGGGAGCGTTTTTCTTTGGCTCACCCCTTTATAATTAAAATGTGTGAAGTCATTATTGTATGGAAATAGCAATTTTTCCTGTTTTTATAGTAATGGGTCATGGAGGGCAGAGGATAAAAAAATTATAGCTCACATGTAAGCTTTAGAAGCATAAAGAAAATGTTGAAGACTACTCAGGCATGTTTGAGCAAGGCTCCAGCAATCAGACACAGCTGTATCGAAGCCCGTACAAGTTACCCCAACAAATTCAGCCTAACGTAGTTCTGTTGCAGACTATTAAAAAAATCAATAATAATTTGGTATATTGGTCCCCCAGAAATTTCAGCAACGAGTGCCCAGTCTGAACTCCCTGCTAGGTGCAACCAATACTGCCAAATTTACTCTTTGGATGTAGTAACAAAATTTAGAAAATGAATCTAATCTGACCTGGACTAGGATGGGGGGGTGGAGGGACGCCAATATAGTGCATTATTTTTAAAATAATTTCCAGTTGAAATGGTGGTAATTAGTATTGATTTAGTTCTATACATTTTCTTAAAGGGTATGTTTACGAAACTGTCTTATTACTACGCACTAAGTTATATATACAGAAATTGTGTCAGTTAATGTAATCTTGTTTACAATAAGCAGTCTGGCTACACAAACTAGTTCAATGATGTGAATAGTCTAAAGCCAATAATATTATTATACAGTAATAGAAAATGGAGTCAAATGTAAACCAAACTAAGTTTTCAAGTATCTTTTTTTTTTAAGTCCTAGTCTGGCTTTCATTATGGTGGTACAGTTCTGATTCATAATCTTTAATTTAACTAAGGCCTAATGGCTTCCACTTCTGTTCAGTTTGAGATAGAATTATGGTTTAGTTTGAATTTTTTTTAAGAGAACAGGCCCACTGCTTCACAGATTCAATAGTGATCTCCAATAAATTAAAGAGAGACAAAGACTCAGAAAACTGATAGCCATAGGGACAATTTCGATGTAGTGCTATAGTCAATAGGCACACTAGTTGAAGTGGTTGTATTCAAGTGGTAAAAAAAAAATAAGCAAATGCAAAAAACTAAAATAAACACCAAATGTAAAACTAAGAAGAAGAAAAAAACAAGTGACTTAGTAATCAATGACAGTAAATTATTTTAGATGTATAGTTTAAATTGTATAGCATATCACAACTGAAGCTGTTAGACCTAAAACAGAAATTTCCAAACTGTAGGAAATGAAACTATGGTATACCTCTCCTAGTAAGATAGGAGTGTTGTGCAACTAATAAAAGTTAATATTTTTATAAGTACATTTAAATGAGTGTATTTACTCTTTTTTAAATATTTATTCTTTGACAAATGTGCACTGTAAAAATGGAAGTGTGCATATCACACTAAAAACCCAACACACCCTAGGTATGCATACCATAAAGTGTTCCTAGCACACTTTTTATGATACCAAGTGTGTTAAACATTCTTTTATTTTGGTGTGTTATACCAAGTATGTTATGCACACCTCAACCAACTTTGTTTTTGAACTCAGTAAGCATGTAAGGATAGACTATAATTGACTCTTTAGAAGAAAGCTCCGACTTCACTTGAACAGATCCTATCAGTGACTGCAATGTTAGTGGCTTCTTCATATCACAAAAATTATATTAATCATTTTTAGAAAAAGTGTCAAGGTCACATAATCTAAGCAGTGTTATAAAGAACATTTGGAGATAACTGCACATACTACTAAGGTGTTTCAATTAGCTTCTGCACATTATAATTATATTCATGGTTTACCCACATTGTCTCTAGCAAAGTCGTTGCTAAGATGCTGTTTCCTTATAAGAATCACTGGTGGAAGAGAAGCCAGAAGATCAATCAAGATCTTCAGAACATTCTTGTAGATGCTGGGTCATTAATAATAGGTTGTTAAAATTTAAAAAACATTATAGTGGTGTGTTCATATCAGAAGTATGCACAACACACCTATAAGAGTGCGCTATCCGCACATAATAGTGTGCTGTGTACTCCAAAATTTGTGTGGCATTGCGATTTCATCAGCACACCTTATGTACATGTATGTACACTCCCTTTTTTTACAGTGTGGTACGATTACTTAATGTGTAAATAAAAAGATGTGTTCTTAATGAAATATTCATTCATCTTTTACAGTCACCGTTGATGGAAGTACTTCGAAGAGAATAGAACCAGATTTTGCTGCACTCTATAAAAATTCTAATATCGTCTTAAAATGCTTTAGTACAACACCTGTACAATGGTTAATGAATAATAAGAAGTTGAGTGGATCATCACGTAATATTCTTGTTTTGAAAAATCTCAGACGGAAAGACTCTGGACGATACACTTGTCGTGGAACTGATCCTAGCCTGGAGAAATTTGAAGCCCACAGTACATTGTATGTTGGAGGTATTGAAAGAATGTTATTAAGCCATAATATCACATAAATAGTGCATAACTCACAGGGGAGATGGTGTGGGAGAGCGAGTACAGTCCCAACCCCTTTAGCATTACATGTTATTTTAAGTATATCCATTTTAGTTCAGTTTGTTAAGTTATAATTGCTGACACTATAAAACACTCCTCCGTTCAATATGTGAACCATACCAAGTGTACACACAACTATAAATAATTTGAAAACATTGAAAATATATACTCAAGTTTTAATCAATAAAACATTTAAATACTTGGTACAAACAAGAAAAATATGCTCTTACAAATACAAGAATGTTGCTATAGAGATTATGAAGGGAACATAATGTACAATATAAGTATAATACCTGTCTGACAACTTTGTATACAGTATCAAATAACAATAATCATTATGTAAATGCTGCTATAAATAGTGCATCCAGGACAATTCTATATCTGGATTGGAGAATTAACTGGTGTTATTTAGCTGAACTGCTTTAATGAATGTAATATTATCATTTATACTAGTACAACCACTACCTCAGTTCTGTATATAGTATTATATTGTAATGATAAAAAAATTAATAGGAATCATTATCTCAAACTTTTGAACATACTATTGATTATAATCTCAATAAAATTAAGCTAGTAGTAGTTATTGCAACACAAATTAAAATTGTGTTGAGCCTGATGATATGTATAACTCATAAATGTCCCAAAATAGCACAAAAATATTGAATGGTTTCATAAATGGGAGAGCAATCGAGAAACAAAGTAGAACTGGGGCAAAGTGTGTGAAAGAAAGTACTGTTATAAAATAAAATATTTTCAGCATACGTTTTTTCCTTATCATAGTAATGTTATATAATTGTAGTCAGAGATCTTACGAAAATAGATGAAAATCTGGTGAAGGCTGATCTACACGATAGAGTACAAATTACTTGTGACTCACACACAGAATCTCTTTGGTTTGCTGAATCATTAGTGTCAAAACCATTTTATATTGGTAATATGTTGGTACTAATTTCTGTTAATTTTAATGCCAGTGGAAAATATTACTGTTTTGGATCATACAAAAATAAAAAAACTTTCTTGGCTGAAACCGAGTTAAAAGTATATGGTAATTTACTTAAAAATTTAATAATATTCTTCTTTATAACAATACATAAAGCTTACAGTTTGCTGTTAGATTATAGTTAATAATTATAACCTTATAATAATACTTTACAAGAATAATTTAGAAGTATGAGGGCGCATAGAATTATTGGAGTCCTAATAATTATGTATACCTAGATGTTGGGTCTGTAATTATTACAATTGTAAATAACATTGCCTGTCAAGGTATAAATGTGTTAAGACAATAATCAGCATAACGTAATCTAATTTATAATTCATGAAATTTCCTACTACTACTTGCATTGCAACCAATGTGTTAAAATGCTACTTATCTGAACTGAGAATCACTTCTACATATTTACACTCTTCTGCAGAATATAAGAGACCCCAAAAATAATTTGTGTATTGTAATGAGTTCAATATAATTAATATGGTGTGAAAATGATGGCAGATCCAAATCTGATGGAGCCTAAAGGTCGACATATATTAGAAGGAGATGATGCCACATTTATTTGCCCGTCCTATCGATCAGTTCAGTGGACTTTTGAAGGTCAAGAATTACCGTATAATGTTAAAGCTGTACCTGATACTTCATCTTTATATTTGTCTGATGTTTCACAATTAAATGAAGGATATTATGAATGTAAAGGATACACTTTGAACAATGAGACATTCTATTCTGAAGCTAATGTTCAAGTCTATCGTATGTTGATAATGTTATTAACTTCTTATTATAATTGCCAGTAAACGTTCTTTAATTATTAATAACAAAGTTCACAGGCTTAAACATTTTTTTAGTTTTTTATAAAAGCATTAGATTTACAACCCATATGCAACTGTACCTAAGTAATTCAAATGGCACAGGAATGCATTTTTTTAGTCAGGTAATGTGGGTTTTTCTCTCAGTGCAGACATATTTACATTGGAGGCTGCGTAACTAGAATTTGACAAACAATTTTGGGTGGAGCACCAACTAGTGATAGATATTAGTTTTGACATTGATATAAAATAGATTTCACCAGTACAGTACATCTGGAACTAATTTATTTTAAATATCTTCACAGTGTCATTTTAGGTATTAGTCCTTGAAATAACTACTCAAGATATTTCAAGGTGTTATTTCAAAATGTATTGTGCAGCAAGCTCATTGACCTAGTAGCTATTGCAACCAGACTAGCTTACCAGTTTTCCTGGTTTTTACAGCTACCACATTTAGGTGTAGCCTACCCAACCAGGTTGTTAGAGCAGCAGCTAAAATATCAGTTGGGGGGGGGGGGGGGGGGGGGGGGGGGGTGAGGAAACACCTACAGTCAACTTTACACAAAATTACCAGTCATAGTACAAACTACTCACTGAAGATATCTGGTTAAAATAGACCACTTTTTAAACTTTTCACTGCCTGAAAAGTGTCCATTGACAACCAAAACAAAATCATAAATTAGTGTATAATTATGTTGATAACTAGTTTGTTAACTTGTACAGCCTTGTACATTTTTTGTTAACTCTAATTACCAAGACAGTTTACCGATTTTGTTATGGTTATAAATGGACTCTTTTCACCCTGTGTTAGCAGAATTATATGGCAAGATATTTCACTGAGCAGGCTAATCTATTTTCACAGCCAGAGGTGAGTGAAAATAAATTAGCTTGCTGTAGTAAAATATTTCACTATGTCACACTCTGACTCATGCAATAACAATTATATATATATATAATACTTATAGCACGAGTCAGAGTACAATATGGGAAAATATTTTACGAGCACGCAAAATACTTTCACGAGCCAAAGGCGAGTGAAAATGTGGCGTGAGAGTAAAATATCATTCCCATATTGTACGACGAGTGTGATAAGTGATTTATTGCTTCTTTGAAATTTTTCTCAACCGGTTACAATACAATTTTCATTGATTTTACTCGCTACGCGCGCGCTACAAGGAGCGTACAATATAAACCGTACAATATGGGAGAATACAGAACGCTCGCGTGATGCGGAAATATTCAAGTAAAAATATCAAAGCTGCAATAAATATATTTATTCCATTCTAGATATCTTCACAATGATATATATTTGGTTAGAGCAGCTGCTATAATGCTATAATATCAGCTGGGATTGTGGGGAGCACCTAGTGAGTTTTCGCCAACTATACACCTTTGAGTTGTGTGGAATAAACCACTTGTTACACTCGTCAGAGTGATATGGCTAGATATTTCACTCTCAGGCTTTATTTTCACTCACCTTTGGCTCGTGAAAATAAAATAGCCGCCTGCTCGTGAAATATTTCACCATATCACACTCTGATTCATGTAATAAGTACTATATATACACTGCTAAAAATGGGGTGTTTGGATAACTTAGTTTTGGTGTTAAATAGGAGGTGCTGCCTGGACACCCCAGTTTAAAGCCTAATATTGTCTCCATAGTTAGTCATAGTTGGGTGGAGCCCGACCTCTGCTGGGGAGAGGTCGGGTAACAAGCCTATACCCGGGTTTGTTCCCTGCTGCAACGTACGTTGCAGTCCAATCAGATTGAAGTGTGGTTAAAATGCTAAGGAAATTAGCTGACTCAGCAGAACAAACCCCGGTATAGGCTTGTTACCCGACCTCTCCCTTCAGAAGAGGTCGGGCTCCGCCCAACTAAGTTAGTCACAACTAAAAGATATGTGACAGGCTCTGACAAAAGGGGGCATTTCACTCAAAAATTGAAATTGAGATATAGGCTCCAGAAGTAAGTCATGGAAAAATTCTTTCTTTATCCTATTTAGTGACCCTTACTCTAAGTCTACGCCAAATTTCAAATGCCAATACAACTTAAAAGACCCCAAGCGTGCCGTGGAAAGACAAGCTACTTTTTATTCTCGAAGTACAATAAACTGGGAATGGGCGGAGTTTCAAACAAGCAGCTAAAAAAAATGGCATAGCTTTGAGAATAGTGCATGCAATCTACAGCTTACCTCTGGTTGAAAGTTTACCACTACATGGAGTGGAGTAGCCAAGGATTCCGACAAGACAGATACCAGAAGTGGAAAACTGCCAGTTTCTCTGCTCGTCGAAGGTTTTACCCTCCAGTATTTTAGCACTAAGTTGAGAAAAATTGTAGCTTTTTATTAGCATAAAAAACTCAATTTTTTTGGTTTGCCATGAGCCTGTCACATATTTGAAAGGAAGAAACTAATGGACATAAGCTATTATTATATAAGCTAACTTGGTGTACGTATTGGTGTAAACACCTCCCCAGGTGTTATTTAAATTTTAACAGTGTATATTATTCAATACTAGACACTTCACAGCGTTATATGCAGCAGATATGTGACCAAGTGAATTATCACATGTTCAAGCTGTTTTGCAGATGCTCATTACGGACCAAAAACTAGTAATTGTAGCAACTGGCCTAGTGTTTTTATCGCTAGTGAACTCTAGCAACCAGAGAAGCTAATGAAATATCAGCTGGTGGTGTGGGGAGCTCCTATAGAGTTTTACAGCTAACTCTTCATCAAGGGTTACCAATCCTTGAACAAACTACTGCAATTAAGATATCAAACGAAAACTAATGGTCAACTGCCATTATATTGTTTTGCATTAACTAAGCTAAAATACTGTAGTGTTTAACATTACATAACTAGGCAGGCTCGCTAATATTTAAACTCAAACACACAATTCGTTGGTGAGTAAGTTACCATTAGGGGTGGACAATTGAAAATGGGGTTTACAGTCATGTCAAATTGACTATCGGTGATATTTGTTTATATATTATTATGCACTGTTAAAACTGGGTGCTTACATCACTGCGCGTAATTAGAACATAAAATTAAAAAATAAATTGCTTTGGTTGAAGGCAGTAATGGCCGATCAGGTCTTGTCTGTGGAAGAAGCGGCTGCGAGAATATTGAATGATAGCTTCGATGTTGGGAGTTATAGCGGCAGTGAAGAAGATTGTAATGCTTTGTCTCTCGATGAAGAGCTTGGTGATACCTCGTCTACTGCTGAAGAGCTCGATAATACTTTGTCCACTGCTGGAGAGCCCCATGATACCTTTTCTGTGGACAAAGAGTTTGATGATTCTCCTTCTGATACTAGTAGTGATGAGTCACTAAATTAACTAAATCAAATAGTTCTAGTAGCTTTTGTATGAGAAATAATTCAAGAACATTGTTAATATCAGTTATACTTTATCAGATAAATATTTTGGAACAGAACAATGAAGGACATCAAATTTTATTAATTTTTATTTCATTGTGGGCGTGTCAAGTAATAAAGTTAAAGGTATAGTTTTATCGTGTTTCATGTGATATTTTTTTAAACATTATTGAATAAAAAATGAATCAGATGTAGTTAAAAGGACTAACACACCTCAAAAGAGCTCAAAAGTGCTGTGTAGTCAAGGGTTATGGACACCCCACTTTGAGCCCTTATAACTTCCAGGGTGTCCCAGAAGGGCCTCCTACTTAACACTAAAACTGAGTTATCCAACACCCCATTTTAACAGTGTGTGTGTGAACGTAAGTATGTCATATGTACTTTGACCCTCAGGTATTTTGGTGTTAGCTTGGTGTTTGACCCCATCCCAAAGTTCCACTGACAGAAAAAATGTTCATTGACAACCACAACAATAAAATTGTAAATTAGTTGATAACTAGCTTGATAACCTCTACAGCTTGTCAACTTTTTGTCATCTATTATTATCAGCACAGTTTATGATATGATTTCGAAGGGTCATTCTTGACGTGGAATCGGCAATTTCTAGATTAAGTTAGTGGACTACACACGTCTTTTTTATTTATTTAAAATACAACGTTTCGTTTATCTACCGCATTCCCTGTTTAGACAGGAAGAACACTACGAGTTAGACTATCTGAACATCAGAGGTGTTGCAAGAACTTTGAAACTCAGAAGTCAGCAGTTGCACAACACTGCCTGGAGGAACACCATAGAATTGACTGGCAAGGCCGCACTGTCATAGAAAAAAGAAAGCATCTGGCATAGAAGAAGAATTAAGGAGGCAATCCACATCAAAAGTTTTCCAAATTTTAACCAAGACCAAGGACTTAACATCAGCCCAATGATGAGCAACATCACATAAGTGCATATCTTTATTATCATTATTTGTTTACTTATTTATTTTATTATTTTATTTCATATATTTTTTTTTCTTTTCTTTTTTTCTTTCTTTCAATTATGCATTTATTATTTTCCTTACTTACTGACTTAATTATTGGTTATTCACCCATTTTACTTTGGCATTCCTCACCCCACAGTCAGACTCATTCTATCATCTATTAACACATCAATAAAAGCATCAATAGACTCTTATCAACACCTTCATTTAGTCACCAACTGCTCTATTATATCTCATACCTATATAAACTTCTGTATCACCATCACCCAGCCATTTCAGTTATATTCCACCTGAAGAAGATGAGCAACTTCGATCGAAACGTTGTATTTTAAATAAATAAAAAAGACGTGTGTAGTCCACTAAGTTAATCTAGAAATTACAGTTTATGATTTTGTTATAGTTGTCAATGAATTCTTTGGGGCAGTGTTCACTATACAGAATCTTCTCGTTATCGATTATTACCAGTATCACCGTACAAATTGAATTGTGAGGTATGATCATTCATATCAGTGTGCATGCAATATAATAGGATTTCATCCAGTGCTAGTGACTGGGAATGCACTAATAGAACTTATTAAATTATTGGGATACCTTGTTTTTTTTTATGATTAGAGACCATATTTTGGCTTGCAGTTTTTTTATCATAATAATTGCCTGTACTGTACTTTGCAAATTTGTTAAAAGAGAGAGGAGGGGCCCTGCCACTATTGGCTTCCGTAATGATTCTTCCCTGGATATACATTTAGAATAAATGTGTGTATGTTATCTTGTATTGTTAACAAGTGGTTAAGTAGACACAGGAACGTAAACAGAGCCAATAATGTAAGTAATTGAATATAAGTGTTACTGTGTTACAATTCAAGTTTTCTAACTTAATAGCAGCTTCATCCAGAATATAATATGTTTATGTAGCCAAACTAGACAGAATTCTACCTGCACATATTGCAAAAAGACTAAAGGAAAACACTACTATTTTTTGTGCTATAAAATGGAATTTAAAAACGATTGTTTGGAAGTTTAACAAAGGATCACTGCCTAGAAATACACATGCTCGTGGAAATACATTAAAAATATATAATTTTGATGCAAAGAATAAAGGTGTTTATACTTGCTCTGGATTAACAGACCAACTCTATGAGTTTGTGGAGTCAGTACTTCTTGAAATAACAGGTTTGTTCAATATGTATAACAAATAATTATATATAATCCGAGTGTTGTAATTCAGTATTAATATAGTTAATGCATCAATAAATATAGAAAATCAAAGCACTATTCAGTCCTTGATAAACTCACATTAATCGCAATAGTTATCTACAACATTGACATGAAAAATCATACCTTACAATAACTACAAAACATTGTAAGGGAAAATATTATATTATAAATTTCCTATCTATCTATCCATACATAATGTCCTTCACGCCCTCCCTCCTTATCCATCCATCCATCAATCCATCTATCCATCTATATATCTGTCTGTCTATCTGTCTAACTCTATTGGAAAAAAATACTTCAAACTGTCCATAATTATTATGTGCATTTCTTTTGTAGCAATAATAAGATGTAATCTTGTGAGCTGAGGCAATGATCATTTAGCATGATAGCTAGTGCAAATAATTCTCTTAGGTCTTATAATTATTCTCAGTTAAAATTACTTAAGTGCAACATAAAATAACACATTATATAATACGGAGTGAAAATAAATGTAATAATGACCAACATTAATGTACTTTTTGAAGCAGTTTATTCATTTGTATTTTTATTATACTGATTGTGCATCATGAAGATCAAATTACTTGCAACAATGAGGATCCTCCTGCAAATGGTAAGGTTACATACACTGGATTTTATGAAGGTGACAGGGCAACTTATTTTTGTGATGATAAATACACTCTGGCTGGTGATAAGGTTAGAGTTTGTCAATCAGATGGTGAATGGAGCGGGGTTCCACCCCTGTGTATTTCATCAGGTAACTGTTTGCTATCAGTGCTATCTTCAAATTTTAAAACTTAATTTACTTATATTACTCAAATTAACGTAATCAATTTTTGAACTTGTAATAGTATTGATCTGAAAGTATCAGTATTCAAACAATGGTTTCCAACGAAGCATTTAAAATTTACTACATTTGAGCATTCCTATTCAAATAGAATTATTATGCTTAATTTTTTAAAAATCTTATTGACGATCCCTTCAATATACGATCAGAGGTCATCGATGCAATAATGTTGAAACATGACTTAGGTGAAAGACTTACAGTAGCATATAAAATCCCTTGCAGCCAATGCAATTACTGCTATATTAGATAAACCAGTGGAATCCTTGCTAAAGGGATATACAAGAACACAACTATGCTATTCAAACAGGTAAAATAAACTATACTGTGGTGAGGAATGCATGGTAATCTGTACTTAACAATGCTGTGGTGAGGAATGCATGGTAATCTGTACTTGTAAACAATGCTGTGGTGAGGAATGCATGGTAATCTGTACTTGTAAACAATGCTGTGGTGAGGAATGCATGGTAATCTGTACTTATAAACAATGCTGTGGTGAGGAATGCATGGTAATCTGTACTTATAAAGGAAATTTAGAAGATAATCCATTCAATGCACTATATATATGAAATGATCACAAAAAATATCAAGCATTTACAATCTATTTCTTGAGCTACATTAAACACATCAATTAATTTTTTTATTGATATGCACTTTAATTGTTTTTTTATAAATTTTTTTGTATTTAGATATTAATGTATTTATTTTGCTGTGTTTGTTTGTTTTGAATATTCTTTGCTTGTTTTTGTTTTTTGTTTATTTATTAATTTAATTATTTATTAATTTTTTTATTTATGTTACTTATGGCGACTTCAATCATTACATTTACTCAATAGTATGATAATTTCAAAACAATAGATTGTTATGTTCATTGAGAGACATTTGCAGTCAATCAGTTGCTAAGTCTGAATGATTAAATTTAGAAGAGTACAAATTGATCACTATAATAATAATTGTGTATTTTTTGTACAGGACTGTATTCAAATTTCATTAGTGCACAAGAATATCACACTAAACAAGGAAAAACTGGACGTCATCGCTCAAAATATCTGAGTAGTACCTTCGATGACTTAAAGTACCGCAGAATGTCATTTTTATCAAATGATGGGGACGACTCTACAGATGAATATTATCAAATGATCAATGGTTCATTTATACCGGTACGGAAATTTGATGGCGAACAAAAACAGACAGATGATGATAGTGATCTAACCAGTGAAGATAGTTCCAACCATGAAGATATTTCAATGAATGAAGATAATGAGCACAAGATAATAACTGATAAGCACAGTGAGCACTTAATAACAAAAATGTATGTTTATGATATATCAAATACATACAAATAGTTATCTATGCACACATGTATTTCAGTGAATTTTATGTACATATATTGCAAACTAAAGAAATTACTTAAAAGTGTGCTTCTGTGATTTCTTAGCAAATTTTATTAAGATGAGGCTAACACAAATAGCATAACAGTCACAATTATAAACGAAGTGCATAAAAGAGCATCATTCTATAGCACTCCATTACAGATTATAGCTGATCATTTCTATCAATTCCTGGAACTGCTGAAACGTTGCTCATTCTTACTTTTACTCGCTCACTTTTATTCACTATTTACTACTGTTTTTATTATATGTTCTGGTTGTTATTGTTGTTTCTGTAAAATGTTGTAATTGTTTTTACCATTACATTAAGCTAACTGAACAATATGTTGTATACATGGTGCAATATAGTGGAAGCATGTGGACCAACATAAATATACTATATTTTATTGTATAGATATCCAATGATTATTGAAATTGGTTCTTTAAAAATAAATATAGTGGGGTTTCTTCACATTTTTACTCAATATAATTTATTAGAATTGCTTAGATACAAAAGTAAAGTAAATGTAACTTACCTCAAATAGAAGAACCTGGATATAAAACCCAGTATAGCAAGTTTCCACATTGGTATATTTACATTGATGGTGTGTATCATTTAGGTTTCACCAAAGGTTGTAATATTAAACTTTGCTGCATTTGTTTGTAATCCAAAACATTATAAATGTGAGAAAATGTTTTTATAATGGGAAATCCTGTTATTATTTTGATTCTATTTTGTTTAGAACTGCAACCTAACTTTCAGATTGCCAGCAAAGGGATTTCTGTTTTCTTTGTTATTTTAGCTCCTGAAAAATTGTACTGGAAACATAATGGTGGTCATATTCCACAAAATGCAATAAGTGTAAAAATAAATGATTTTAACTACTTAAAAATAACAGAAGTTATTGAGAGTAATTCTGGTAAATATAGTGTATATGATGTTGATAAAAACGAATTCATTGATGAGGCTGTTCTCAAATATAAGAGTAGTGGTGTAGGTAAGTGTTTAGAAATATTCTGAATAGAACTACTTGGCAGATTTCTTTAGTAATGCTCACCATTTTGCTATGCGTTGACTTAATATTCGACAAAGTAACAATATGCCAGAACATGATATATTATGTATTATACTTATTGCATAAGTCAGAGTGTGATATAGTGAGATATTTCATGAGCAGGCAAATTTATTTAAAATAAAGCACTAAGTTCTTGCTATGTTAATTTGACAGATGATAAGCAGTTTATTCTGTGATAGATAGCTTTACAGCAGTACTTTGCACTAGGGGAGGAGGCTACATAATATAGGCTCTCCATAGCCCCAGCTGGTATTTTTTTGGTTAGTGGGATATTTTTTTTCTAGAAAAAGGTAGCTGTAAAACTTTGGGAATAGGCTGTCTGCTATACATAACTACTAGCTTATTTAAGGTTAATAAATTATGTTCATCAATTTAGCACAAATAGATTGTTATGGGCACAACTTAATTGTTATTTTTCAATAAATTCAGAAATCTCAGGGGTAGTGGGAGGGGGCTGATGTCAGTTTCCTGATAATAATAATAGTTGAGATAGCATAGTGAAGATATCTTGTATAGAATACATTGCATAATATATAAAGCAATAAAGCAACATTGTATCAAGTAAAAATTCAGACATTTGCAATGTTTCACAAAGTATGGCAGTATTGCATCAGCTGCCAATATTTATATTGTCTATACACATTAATGATAGTTTACTAAAGATAAACAAATATGTATTTAACAGCTGTAAAGGCCAAATAGTTTATGTTCATATTTAGTTATTAAGATGCTCAATAGAGTTGTCCATAACCATCTAGTGAGGTATATAAGAACTTTTAGAATAATATTTTTACATTAGATGGTATTAATAAATGTAATGCCAGAAGATATAATGAATTTATTGCTGAAAATAATAGCTTGATTGATGAGAATGTTTTTAAATTTAAGTTGACTAATGTACAATACCAATATATTTGCAAAAGTATAATTTTGTATGCATTTACTCATATGCTTGCTCTTAAACCGCTTGTGTTCTCATAACAGTATATTTTATGTATGTCAGCTCCATGAATAATAGCAATTAACAAATCCCATGTTGTATCTGAAAGTACTCTAAAAGCAGTCACAGCTAGGAAGTAAGAGTGAACCTAAGGGGTCATCCTATCCTACAAAGATATCATAATGAGTAAAGCACTAATTTATTCTTCACACTTATGTTGATATTTAAAATGATTAGTTAAGTTAAGGAAATTTGTTAATGTATAAAATAAACATAATGATAAACATTAATTATTTCTATAGAAACGACAACAACTATGTGCTAATAATATAATTATGTATATAACTTTTACAATATTTTAACACTAATGACATCAATTGAATTAGCTAAAAATGCATTACTAGTAGAACTAGTATATTTTGTATCTCATATTACAGGTCATGATTACACTCGCCAATCATGTAAGTGATTCTAGTACAAATAGCTTGTTACAACTGACATATAATACCGGTAAAATGTGTACATAAAAAAATAATAATATCAAGTACATTATTAATATACAATTAATCTTGAAAACTTCTTTTCATGAATAAAAATTTTGAATTCTTTTAGTCAATGATAATAATGGTTACATCTTTATTTACAAATTATTATCTTAGACAAAATCTGTTGTACATAATTATAACGAACTCGTGCTAGTACTCATGCCTGTTGATATAGAAATCCGAAAACAATGTGATCATTATTTGTTTTTCATAACTTGCTATTTTTATACACTTAGATTATTCTGGAGTCTGTAAGCAACATGATACAGTTTATCAATTTTCATATGTATTCCTAGTATTAGTATTTGTATCATAATATTGACAATAAATAATATGAAAGTTATATTTTGGAGTACTCCCTTCAGCTATCGATCACATAAACTGTATTTTTCATAATTAATGCTATTTATCTCAATGTGTACAATTTTCCTTCTTTTTAAAGTTAGCTACATGAACTTAATTTGATAATGTATTCTCTCTACTTCACAGTTGTTTGTGTCGTTTTGTTGTTGTTTTTTTGTTAAAGGGCTAGCACGATGAAAAAATTTCCCTCCTTTGTTTTGTTACTTTCTGGTAGTTTATGTGCCAATATAACCCAGAAAACAAGTACTATCTAAGAACCCTTCACCTTAGAGATATAACCAGCAGATTTACTTTCTGTTGTGGGCGGGGCTTACTGATAATCTATAGCTCATCAGAGACGGTAATGGTGGTATAACAACAGTGCCAGATTCATTACAGCTATGTTGTAATGGAAGTGTGTGTGTGTGTGTATGTCTACATGTGTGTATGGGGGGGGGGAGATTTATAGTTTAGGAAACACAGGGGCACACACTATGCAGATTGAAAGGCATTCGCTTGATTTGCTGATACATCTATTAGTAGACTGAACTTTTTAGTTGCAGGTAATGTGAAAAATGCATGTGTTGAAGGGAAATAGTTAGAGTTGCTGGTAAAGTGTACTAGGTCACGTCAACAAACCTGTATTACACAACATCCTTAATGTAAGTATGAGTTCATAGTGATTATGGTGAGAATTCACACTAAATTTGGTATGTACTTCACACCCAAACGATGAGGTGTGCGCATCACACCATATTTTGGTGTGACTATTGTTACAAGTGATTCACGCTTAATTTGGTGTGAACTACACACCTTTTGGTTTACAGTGTGAAGTTGCCACGCTCAAAGGACCAGGAGTTCTGAGGCCTAATGACGCAGAAAATGACCAACTCGCAGCCGCTGGCGCTAGCTTGCAGCCTTGAGCTGGTTCCCCAAAACGCGTACTCCCAAACTATTTCTAGCCCAGGTTTAGGTTAACTCAGAATCAAATAAGAACATACAAGTACAGAACATTTTATTGAAAGAAGGTGACACAAAACTGAATGGTTCAGTCACATCATGAATTTCATTAATAGTAAGTGATCAGGTAAGGTAAGTTATTAAAAGAGTGAAGATTGATGTTAATGAGTGCTAATTAACTGTTGGAGAAGGGATGCTTGCAAGTCCATTCATTGTTCATGACGCTCCTTGTTCAGGTGGGTCCTGAACACTTACAGCAGTAGCAGGAAATTCATAATCATTCTATCTAATAAGTCATGTAGTTCTTGATTGTGGATGTAATCACTTGAATTATTAAACTATAATAATCGTTTATTGAATCAAACCTAAGCTACAACTATGAAATTGTAGGATAACCACCGTATTGAGCTCACTAAGCTCAACTTAGCTAAATAAGTGTCCATGTGTCTACATATATCTTAAGTGTGTACTCTGTGAAATATAAACACACAGCATGTCACTATGATACAAGATGGTGTTATATGTGGGGAACTGGGAAAGAGCATTCAAGTCATGCTACCAGCATCATCTTTCTATCCAGCACATCCATGAAATTCAATTATCAGAGATTTAATTATTCTATTTGTGACACTATTAATTTGTGAGTTGGTAATATTATGGGGTGCCATGTGTGCCTTTATTCCGGTTTATTCATCATATTTATATGTGAGTCTACATTTATATACATGAACGTACATTTATATATGTATGTAAGTCTACGTTAATATGTGAGTCTACATTTATAAATGCGACCTCTACATTTATAAAGTGACATTTACAGTTGTTGTGGCGACCTTTACACATATGATTGTGACCTTTACACATTAGTCACGTGATAGTCACATGACTATTTGAGCCACCTAGTCCGTTTACTTTCGTGTAGCTTAGCTAGCTAGCTGGCCAAGAAAATGGCAGTCAGTCAAAGTGTGATGGAGTCTGCAGTAGCTGCAGGAATACAGAATGCTCTACAATAGCAACAGGTAGGTCCTTCACAGACAACCCTCAGATTCAAACTCCAAGGTATATAGAAATAATAGCTCAACTAAGTACGCTGCTAAATCTTTAAGCTAATAGATCATTATTATATATATATACATTGCCAACACATCAGAAAGATGACTTTACCTCCAACAAGATTTGCTCTTGGCAAAGCTCCTATGGGTTCATCTGACCAATCAGTAAAAAAAAAAGAAGAGGGTTTCAGCTGTGCAAATGTTTGAAAGAGATATAATATTGTGTCTTCATTGTTTAACAAGCCAGTGTCACCTTAAATTACAGTTGCTTTAAGTACTATTTTTAGTGCCAGTGTCACTCTTAATATTGTATTTTTATATAATGCTGAGTCATGTTAGTTTTTGTCATTGGACATGTGTAGGAGCTTTCTTTTAAAAGGTGAGTTCTTGCACGTGTCAAGTCAGTCAGTTTGTTTCTACCAGTTGAGCCATTAGTTAAAACTCTTAACATTTGTCAATCTTCCTGCACTAGTTCACAGAGTCTTACAAGACCAGTCTTATGAGGTATAGCTATTGTAAGGGAGGCTGCTGATTCTGGTGGCAGCAACACAAATTTGTGCTGTCTACCGAGGTGTACCTGAACAAAGCAGTTCATGTGTCACAATATGAGATTACTTTAGAAAAGGAGATAGCCTTCAGTATTATAGTACACATATCAAATCGTACATTGAGAACCTATGATGAGTTATTCATACCATTCTATCACAGGATGAAAATAGTCGATTTACAACCATAACATAATCCGTAAATTGTCTTGATAATTCAAGTTAACAAAAATTTACATGGCTGTAGAGGTTAACAAACTAGTTATCTACACAATATACACTAATTTACGATATGTTCCCTTACATTACATCAGTACCAAAGAATAATAAATAATCAGTGGCTATCTAATGAGGTTTGTATTAATATTATCATGAGCTACCACCTTAAAAGAACAGTTACTGTTTTAGATTTTTTAATGTTATTTTGATCTGGTGAGGAATCAGTCTTCCAACAAGGTAAAACATAAATAGCTATTTATGAATCAAATAATAATAAGAGTGTTTATTTTGGGATCGCACTTCATGAAGAAATTAATGTGTTATTTTTTGTTTTTGTAATTTAGGAGAGCATTATCAAATATGGCTACTGTTCGGGACTGTCCAGCAAGAAGAGGACTTGTGTCCGAACGTCGTAGCTGGGTGACTTAGATAACTCAAAGGATGAAGTTAAATAAGCTTGTTATTATAGATAGAATAAATATACACAGCAAGTAAGATAAGATGAGTTACACGGAGTCAGTGAAAATGGTAACTAAGAAATAATACAGTGCATCAAACATATATAGAGTCAAACAACGAAAGACATCGACGATCTCCGATGAAGGCGGACTTGAGGTACGAGAGATACTGAGCGTGCGTGTTCAGGTCGTTGAAACACTTGCTAACATTATTGTGGAGGACGGTTGGAGTCCGAACATCCTCCAGGGGGGAAAGATGCTTCCTCAATTAATGGGACTAGCTTGTGTATGGCCCTCCTATACGTCCCCTTTTGTGTTCGGACTGTTACAACACGGACCAATCCATCATCTCCTGGATGTGTTTGAATGACTCGGGCTAGAGGCCAAGAACGAACGAAAAGATCTGCATCCTTGACCAGTACTACGTCACCAACAGCTATAGATCGTTGTGGTTGATGGCATTTTTTTAAGCTGTTTAAATGCATTAAGTAGTCTCTACTCCACCGTTCCCAGAAGTCCGACACCAAACGTTGACGCAAGTTCCATCTAGACAAGTTGTTATAATTGCGAGCAGAAAGATCTGGAGCAGGGACAGATTTGAGTGCTTTACCCACTAAAAAGTGCCCAGGAGTGAGCACTTCTATTCCATCATCTTGGGTAGAGTCGAGAGGAGTAAGTGGCCGACTATTGAGAACTGCCTCTATATCTACAGTGACACTGTACAGCTCATCAATGAACAGATTATGAGAGCCTACCACCTTGGCGAGGAGGAGTTTCATTGACTTAATTGCAGCTTCCCACAAACCCCCGAAGTGCGGAGATCTGGCTGGTGTATGCGTCCACTTGATATTTTGAGCGGTGCAGTACCTATTCATAGCATCCTGAGTCTTGGGAGCTTTAAGCAAGTCATATAGGTCTTTCAGCTCCTTCTGAGCACCTTTGAAATTGGTGCCATTGTCAGTGGCCAGTGTCTCAGGACATCCACGACGAGCTATAAAACAACGTAGAGCTGCTAAAAAACCTTCAGCGGAAAGATCCCTGACGATCTCCAGATGTACAGCCTTAGTTGCCATACATACAAAAACACAAATGTATGTTTTTTCCAGTATGCGAGATCGAGTGTAGCCCCTCTTGACCATGATTGGTCCAGCAAAATCAGCTCCAGTATGATGGAAAGGAGAGGATGGAGTGACCCTGCTGGAAGGAAGTTGACCCATAAGTTGAGTGGTAGTTCGAGCATAGACTTTTCTGCAACGAACGCAGGACCGGGAGATACTTTTAGTTAGAAGTTTAGCCCCGATGACATGAAACTGTAGAGATAAAATTGCAAGTAAGGCTGTAGGACCTACATGTAGATTATCCACATGCAATTGTTCACAGATTAACTTAATTAGACAATCTCTTCGGTGTAAAATGATTGGATGCTTCTGTCCTACAGCCAGATCAGATTTCTCCAAACGACCACCGACACGAATGAGTCCTTTGTCATCCAAGTAAGGGTGAAGGTGAGAAATTTTACTCTGTGATGAGACCTTGTCCGTGGTAAGTAGTGATTCCTTATCAGCTTTGAAGGAGCGACTTTGACTGCACTTCAGTAGCTTGGTTTCAGTGATCTGCAACTCATCAAGTGACAACTGAGACGAAAAAAGTCTGTCTTCCTGTTTAGACCTGCAGTTACAAACAAAACGCAAACACCAAGTAATAATTCTTTTAAGTTTAATATAAGAGGAGAATAACTCAATAAAGCTTTCTGGAGGAGTAGCAGTAAACATAACCACAGGTTTAGCTTCCAATAGATCCTTCTTGCCTCTCCAGTCAGTATTGGCAGGCCATGCAGAGGGAGGTTGTAATAACCAGGTTGGTCCATTCCACCAGAGTTCAAATGAAATGAGTTTGCTAGGCATAGCTCCTCTGGAGGCTATGTCTGCGGGGTTGTAATCAGTTGGAACATATCTCCAGTGCGAAGCTGGTATACGACAAATTGTGTCCACAACTCGATTTGAGACGTATGATTTAAGCTTGCTCGCAGGAGTGGACAGCCAGCATAAGACAATAGTGGAATCACACCATGCATACACATCTTCCAGAGAAATTGATAATGTATTAGCAGCAGAAGCCAATACCCTACTCAATAACTGAGCTCCATTGAGTTCCTTCCGTGGAATAGTACTGCCATTTAAAGGTGCAACTTTAGTCTTAGCGAGTAGTAGAGACGTAGAAACAGTTGTGTCCGAGTAGAGAGCACGTAAGTAAACGACCCCAGCAAAGGCAGATTTCGAAGCGTCACTAAAGCCATGCAGTTGAAGACTTATGACTTCTTTTCCTTTCACTAAATGACAGCGAGGTATGGGGTAAGAAGTAATGAGTGGAAGCTCACTTCTCCAATTCTTCCACAATCTAGCAATATGGTCAGGAGCGGGGTCGTCCCAGGCCAACTTGAGCTTCCAGAGATCCTGAAGAATAATTTTCACAAGAATCGTGCACGGAGCAAACCATCCGAGGAGGTCAAATGTCTTGGCGACATCAGAAGCTATTTTCCTTTTGGTAGGATTATCGCTTGCTGCAAGAGTAGGAGTCGAGATATGCAGTGTGTCCTTCCTTGTATCCCAATGAAGTCCAAGAGCTTTATGACACTCTGCCGGTGGAGAAATTATTTGGTGGTCATCATCCTCTCGCATATCTTTTGGGACATTCTCGAGCACACTGATATTGTTAGATCTCCATTTACGTAGCCACATGCATGCACATCGAAGTAAAGAAATCAGCTCTTCCTGAATCTCCATGGCTTCCTCGGGAGTTGCAGCCCCTGTCAGACAGTCATCAACGTAAAAGTTGGATACAATTTTGGCTGCTCTGGGGTACTGTTTTTCATAGTCCTTGGCTACTTGACGTAGTACCTGTGTAGCTAGAAAAGGCGAGGAAGTGACTCCAAAAGTTACCCTTGTCATGCGCATATCCATGACACCCTCTCCACCGGGAGTTGCTTGCAAGAAGCGATGTAAATCTCGGTCATCTTCATGAAGTTCAACTTCACGGAACATCTTAGATATGTCCGCACTCATACCAATGACGTGAGAACGAAAAGCAAGGACTACATCTGTAAGTAAGGGGTAAAGGCTTGGACCAGGAAGTAGAGTGTCATTTAGAGATATCCCGGTAGTAGACTTAGCCGACGCATCAAAAACTACTCGGAGCTTGGTAGTAGTACTAGAAAGTTTGACGACTCCATGTGAGGGTAGATAGAAAGTAGTAGAATCGGGCTTGTTTAGTTCGTGAACTGGCACAGTCTCAGCGTGGCCTAATTCAGCATACTCTTGTAATGCCCTTTTGTAATCATCCCACTTTCCTTTGCGTTGAAGCGACTGCTTGTTTTGGTAGAATCTTCTACTAGCCTGACCTCGAGAAACACCTAAAATAGGAGGATTAGGCTTCACAGGTAAACGTACGACATACCGACCCTCCTCATTTCTGCTGTGCGTCGTTTGAAAATGTTCCAAAGCTTGTTGATCCTCATCCGTGTTTTGATTGAGGTCCGATGGCGCTTCTTCAGTTTCCCAGAAAGCTGTTAACAAGTTGTCGGTGTTGGAATCGGCTGCTCGGGAATGAAGACAAAGAAATGATTCCAAGGGAGGTGGCTGGGGAATATACTTTCCTCTGATTGACCAGCCAAACACAGTTTCCCAAGCGTATAGTGTGCCATCTGTAGAAGATCTTCTCCCAGGTAGCATGAGTTGATCGAGTACATCGGAACCAAAAAGTAAATCGATCCTTCCCGGTTTGTCGAAGTTTGGATCAGCGAGAGTAAGGTCTTGTAAGAATGGCAGATTACGGACCCCGTGTAGAGGAAATCCAGGCAAGTCGCCAGTAATTTTAGATATAATGACTGCTGTCATTGGAATAGAATCATGTCCATCAGCAAGCAGAGATAGTTCAGCTTTATAAGGGCAGGCAGGTATCTCCGTCTGTGATATGCCAGTCAATTGTGTTGGTTCATGAATCCTTTTGACCTTGAGGGATTGAGCTAGTCGGTTGGTTATGAAGGACATATGAGAACCACTATCAAGAAGTGCTCTTGCTTTCTGTCGTCGTCCTCTAGACTCAATAGTGACCTGGCATATTCCCAGAACTACTTTAGCTTCCCCTCGTGTTGTATTGCTGGATGGAGCAGTATGAGCATTAGTGGAAGATGATGCTTGTGCATTAGTAGATTCAGTAGTCGTAGATTCATTTGCAGTTTGAGCTGAAGGTCGACTTCGATGAAGAAGAGAGTGGTGACGCTTTCCACATACTCTACAAGTACTACGACTAGGACAATCTCGGCAAAAATGATTAAATGATAGGCAATTTGTGCATACCTTTAGTTTGGATGCAGTACCGAAACGGTCCTCCACTGACTTAGCCTTGAATGCTGCGCATAAGTAGAGCGGATGACTGCCGTCGTGACATAAGGCACAGCTATCATCTCGCTGTACATGGAGATTGGTGGATTTTCCTTGCTTTGGTTTAGTGCTATATACGGTATGAGTTTTCGATGTTGCTGGGGAATCCACAGTCCTGCCCTGTAACCGTAGTCGGTATTGCTGAAGAAGTTCCACGAGCTTGTCTACAGTTGGAGTGGTCTTAGACTCAGCTGTTTTTTCTGTCCAATAACGAAAAAAGTCGTCAGGCATTAGGAGTTCAGCTATAACTGTGTAAAGGGTTTCAAGTGAATCCACTGAACATTCCTTCATGGTTGAGATAGTACGTTGAATGAGCGTAATAATTTGACCAATACCTTCATCCGTAAGTTTCCAGGAATGTTTAACAAATGCCTGGTGTGTGGAACGACCGATAATTCGAGGCTGATCATAACGCTCCTTCAGTGCTTGGACAGCAGCTTCATAGTCTGGGCCTTGCCTAGTTCGAGAATCAATGATCTCCTTGCCTTCTTTGCATTTTATTGTCATGAGCAAGAATGACAGCCTGTCAACATCAGTGAGTGTGGGATCCTTTTTCAAAACGTTATTAAATTTTTCCCAATAAGGACGCCACGCACTGTTCTCGCCATTGAAGCTGGGCAATTCAAGACGAGGTAAGCGATCGAATTTGGCCATACCTCCATCGGGTTTAACATCTTTAGGAACAGATGTCTTGTTGTCTGGATTGTCCTTGTGATACCTCTCCCATAGTTTGGTTAAGTCTTTCATGGCTGTCTGCAAGAAATCCATAAGCTCAGGATGGTCTTTAAGAGGATGAACTTGTGCTTTCAATTCAGTTAGCTGAATGTTCAATTCCTCCAGAGAAGGCTTTACACCGTAGCCGGTGATCGTAGGCTGAACAATCAATGAGTCGATTGATGTTCTGTATAAGTTCAACTTTGTAAGTGAACGAGCTGCAACAAGTTGTTGAGTTAAACCCTTGCGAGTAGCAAGCATTTTGTGACAATAAGAATGATACTCATCCTCTTCCTTATCCTGATCCTCTTCTTTGACATGGGCAAGAATGGCGTTTTGTAGAAGTTCGGCGATTAAAATATCTGTATTGATTTTTTCGAGGTGATGCTCGATAGAGCCAATGTCCAAATCTTTGAGAGTCTGTGCCGCAGAATCCCTACAGAAGCGCTCATTTCTCGAGACATCACGTCGATTGTTAGTTCGACGGCGTTTTAGTGCAACGAGATCTTCCTTCAGTAGTTCTGCCTCCAGTCGAACAAGATCCTGACTGGTCATCATAATGAATTTAATCCAGACAACTGTGATGGAAAGAAAAAACAAAATGAAAGAACAGAATAAAGTAAAAACAAAATAAAAAGTAGTTCAGTTAATTATTTGACACTTAGGAATTATGTATCCAGTAGTGCCGAAGAGACGTAGTCCTAACAGGCAGGTGTTCGTCTCTACTTTCAGGTTATCAATCCTTCCTGTAAAATCGACAAATCGACTATCTGGCAACAGGAGGATCCGGCTCGAAGGACCAAAATGTTCGGGACTGTCCAGCAAGAAGAGGACTTGTGTCCGAACGTCGTAGCTGGGTGACTTAGATAACTCAAAGGATGAAGTTAAATAAGCTTGTTATTATAGATAGAATAAATATACACAGCAAGTAAGATAAGATGAGTTACACGGAGTCAGTGAAAATGGTAACTAAGAAATAATACAGTGCATCAAACATATATAGAGTCAAACAACGAAAGACATCGACGATCTCCGATGAAGGCGGACTTGAGGTACGAGAGAGACTGAGCGTGCGTGTTCAGGTCGTTGAAACACTTGCTAACATTATTGTGGAGGACGGTTGGAGTCCGAACAGCTACATTCATATATTTATCAACCATGAAAATAATCATTGGACTCTTTTGGTATTTTATAACAATTATTACAAAACTGTTAACCCTTTAACCGCCATAAGCGCCATATGGCACATTGAACAATAAAAAATCGACCGTTGCCGGTAAACACTCCGTTCAAGCTCCAAAATATGCGTATTCTTACTTGCTAACTGTGTTCTAAATACCCGAGCAATAACGCGCAGGTTGCTAGGAAAAAAAGGGTAATAAAGTTATAAAAAAAATTTGAAAATTAAATTTAACCGCAAGATGTCTGAACGGCTATCGGCTGAACAAGTCCTTCATTCTGTATTTTCCGACGACGACTCCGACGTCTCGGGCTGTGACAGTAGCGATGACGGGGGAGATGGAGTGTATGCTTACAGTGGTCAACAACATTATGACCCCGATGAAGTTTTAGCCTTGAGTAGCGGGGTTATTTCTGGGCAGACTCTTGATTCTACCTCTACTGCAATTGATTATGAAGCTAGCAATCAGTCCACAACTATTGAGGATCATATATTTGAATTACCAGGTATACTAGAATTAACATTTGAGCTTCTAGTTCATAATAAAATATGGTACATTTCAGGGCATGAGTCTGATAATTCTGTTGTTTCTGGTCATGGAAGTGATGACTCCATTCCATCCTCTATGGATACTACTCATGGAAGTGATGACTCTTCTCAATTCTCCATGGATACTTCTGTGGCCAAATCACCTACCTGCAGGGGTACAACATCCAGGAGAATAAAAAAGAGCAGAGGAAGGGGTAGAACAAAAGGAAGAGGGAGAGGAAGAGGGAGGGGCATAAGGAGGAGAGGAGTGCAAACACAAGGTAGGAGAATTTCTAGCCATGTATCTGCTAGTACTGCAGCTATACTTCATGAAATTGGCATTACATGGAAGAAGGAAGAACCAACTTCTTTTGTTTGTCAATATGCCAAAAAGCCTGATCCAACTTCACCTTCAGTATCTTCCCAGAGTACCCCTGGAGATTTATTTTATCGATTTTTTACTGATGAAGTATGGGAATTGATAGTAGTGGAAACAAATCGTTATGCCAATTCTTTTGTAGCCAATAACTCTGGTAGTGGTGCATGGATAGATACGACTGAAAATGAACTAAAAGCATTTATTGGTTTATTGATTTTGATGGGAATTGTTAGGCTTCCTCGATTAGAGTTATATTGGTCAACAAACTATCCTCTCATAAATACTCCAGGCATAAGTAGTATAATTCCCAGAAATAGATTTCTACAATTATGGCGCTTTCTACATCTAAATGACAATAACAATGCCATTCCATATGGTCAGGTTGGTCATGATAAACTGTTCAAGGTGCGGAAACTTTTAGATATGCTTTGTCCTCATTTTGAATCTGAGTTTGAAATACACCAGTCTTGTGCTATTGATGAGGCTATGATTCCATTCAAAGGTAGGCTGAAATTCAAACAGTACATGAAGAACAAACCTACAAACTGGGAAATAAAAGTTTTTGTCTTAGCTGATTCTCCAACTGGCTATGTAAAAAGACTTCAGGTTTATACTGGGAAAGGCTTGGATAACAGTAGTACTGATGTAGGGTTGTGTACTAGAGTTGTGTTAGACCTAATGGATGGCTTGGATAGGGGATTACAGCTGTACACAGACAATTTTTACACAAGCCCGCTATTGTATCATCGACTATACACACAATATGGCATAAATGCTTGTGGTACAGTGCGTCCTAACAGAATTGGTTTTCCGAAGGAGCTAATTATCAAAGCAATAGATGCTAATCGTGGTACTTATAAGTATCTTAGCAATGGCCCATTGCTTGCTTGTTCCTGGATTGACAAGCGCACACTGTATTTTCTTTCAACTATGCATATAGGTGAGCGAATTCATAATCCTACAGTGAAGAGGAAGCAAGCAGATGGTAGTCTAGCAGATGTGGCCTGTCCTCCCTGTTTAGAGGATTATCAGACATACATGAGAGGAGTTGATAGAGGGGATCAGTTAGAAAATTACTATAATGTGGGAAGAAAGTCTAGAAAATGGTGGCGACGTATATTTTTTTATTGTATTGAAGTAAGCATACTAAACAGTTTTTGCATGGAAAAAATGCTAAAGCCTAATGAACATTTACAGCAAGGTCGAAAGAAAAGAAACATGCTTTCATTTAGACTAGAGTTGGCCAAAGAACTTATCGGTTCCTTTTGTTCCAGACAGAGAGTAGGGGGGCGTCCTCGTTCTGCTGAGCATTTATTACTTGATAGGCTGAATTTGAATCTTGGGCATTGGCCTATACATGTTAGCAAAAAAGGTGATTGTTATGTTTGTATGGTTTCTTCTCGTAACCAAGGTTCTTCTCATGTAAAGATTCGGCATCAATCACGCATTCAATGTGAACACTGTAAAGTTTATCTTTGTAATGCTGCTGAAAGAAACTGCTTCAAAAAATATCACACATTAGTAATAAACTTCTAACATTCATTTTCATTTTCAATTGATGGACTTTTGTTTCACTCTATTTTACGTTATGCTTTTGTAATATTGAAAAATTTCACTAAAAAGTACAACGCTCACCTTTAGGTTTGGAGAAACTCCACAAAAAAGTCACGGGAGATGAAGTTGCAGGCAAGGCTCCTCTAAAATTAAATATAAAGCTTAATAATTATAGTTATTTGTATAAATTGTAGGAGCACACAGGGCCCTACTTGATGTATTGGCTATAGAGAGAGTCTTCAAGCATTAAGACATCAGACCACATTAGGCAGCTCTCTCCATTAGGTTCCCCCATGAGCAGACTTACTTCTGAATTCAGGCATGTAGATTTCAATGGCAGCAGTAAGTCCCATTTGCAGAAGACAGTTTAAATACAATAGAAAAAGAACAATTCTTCCCTAGCAACCAGACTCAATTAACCGCGTGGGAGGTGCGTGGGAAATGTATATAATATACTAAAGCACAACCCCTAACAGATAGCGAACATAGTGAACGTACTTAGCGTCCTTAGCCAACAATGCCAATACACTAGGTGGCTATTCAGCAATGATTTTTAAGCCTTAAAATGTATAATAAATGGAGCATAAGAGTACATTCAAATACATAGTCATTTCAGTTTTGACCATATGAGATGTTAATTTATATATTTAGAAAAACCCAAGGTCAGATGATTTGTCAATGGCATAGATAATGAATTTCTAAAAGAAAAAGTAGTTAGGGCACCACTGAATTCCAATGTTACTCTTGAACTCAGTAAAGAAAGTTTTTTACATTAGATATACCGTATTGATATGTTAACATATTATGAAGATACACTAACAATGCCTCCAGACAATGCTTAAGCAGATTCAATTTATTCGAATAAAATTAATGTAGAAGTTACAGAACATAGTGCTGGAGTATATACATGTCAATTTGTAGAAGAAGATGGTCTAAATATATTGCTAGCTCCAGGTAACATTTAAATGTTTAAGTAACATATCTTGAATTCATGCATATACCCTCTCTTCTCAGATGTGTTCATTTGTTTTCTGGGACATCGGATCGGCCTGTCAGCCGATATCTCTAAAATGTTTAGAGAGATTTGGCTTCACACAGAAGAAAGAAACCTGCACAAATTCTTCATGAGGGACAAATCTGGTAGTCTAATAGAGTTCGGATGAAGAGACCTACATTTGGGGAGCGATGCCCATATTTGGCCACACAGGTGTTAAACCAGATCGCTGAAACTCACGAGTCCACTATTCCTTGAGAAGAGCTAGTTGCCGCACATCTGCTGTCAAAGCTAGCCTCACTACTGAATATCTCCCCTCAGGAAGTCTTTGCGTGGACAGACTTGTCGATCATATTTTACTGGTTGAGTGTTCCAACACACAGGCTGAAGACATTTGTAGCCAACCGAGTGTCAGTCATCACAGAGCACCTTCCCAAGTTGCCTCGCGCCATGTTGGCACCCAGCACAATCCACCAAGGATCTCGTCAACTCACACTCTGGTGGAAAGGGTAGTCAAAGCACAAGATCAATGGCCACTTTCATTACCTGCACTCATAAAAAACCCGCCTGAGGTCAAGACCAGTTGTATGGTCATAGCCATAGGACCTACACAACCTACCTTACGGTCAAAGTTTTCATCCTTTCATCAGTTGAACAAGATAGTCACATGGATTTTTCGCTTTGCCACTAAACCCAAGAAAGTGTCTGGTCTTCATGAGTCTGAAGATGTTCTATCATTTGAAGAGACAGCTCGAGCCAAAATTCTGCTTCTGAGACGTTCACAGTGTCATGCAGTGGAAGACGCCATCAAGGCTATAGCAAAGGACAAGCCATTGCCCAAGAATCACTCGATGTCATGTCTCCAGCTAGCCATAGACAAAGACGGTCTTCTTTGTGTACGGTTCCCAGTCAGGTTGGCACTCAATAAGTCATATATCCACCCATCTCATCAAAAATCACTCAACTGCTCTTGTCCACACTACACAAGACATACGAACATCCCGGTCATCCTGGCATAGCATTGTTTGTCTCTATTATTTCCGACAAATACTACATTCCTGGTCTGTGCAATTAGGTAATCTTGTTCAGCTAAACTTCTTTTCTCAATACTGACTTACAGATACACCTAATATTTAGTACATCTAAAAGGAAATACTTACCAAACACCCCATATCACTCGGAAGACACTACAACCAGAGATCTCTCCAATTTTCACCGCTAGTTATCACAGATGCGTGCGTGCGCAAGCAGACAAAAACACTTTTGACGTGCATGAATACTGAACACATTATACAAAAAAAGTAGTTTTGAATAGGAGTAGACAAGGCAGAATAATAGCACAAAATGGGGATAGAAAAAATATGCTATTAACGTTTGCAAGTATATGTGACATTACTTGGGAAAAGGGACCAATGTGTTAAAAATTGGCTGTAGCCACACTTAAGAAGCTCTTGGCATGCACTTGCAACTTTGGGTAGAAGTGTCCACACTGGTTTCCAACCTTCTTCCTGAGTCGAACCAAATCCTTCTGGAGAAGGGATGGTTTGATGTGTGTGTAGGAAAGCTACCCAGATGTTCGCTTGATACAATGCCCGTTAATGTGCTCTATAAGAGCATCCTAAGTATCAAGAAGGAAACAAAAAGTAATTATCAGCCAATAAAATGTGCATAAATGATTATTGATTCAGTGGTGTTATCATCTTGAGTATCTGGGTCACTCACTGTCTGAGCTGCACTCAGGAAGCAACTTCTTCCATGATTTTCAAAAGAGAATCATGTGAAGCTTCATCCCAAGCTGAAGATATCAAATAAACCACATGCTTCATATTGATGCCCTTCAAAACTTCCGGAATTGACTTGCCTTCTGACTCGCTCTCTAATATCACATGGGAGAGCAACTTTTTTTTTATAGCGTCATTTACATGGGTCAAGGACACCCTGATCTAAAGGCTGTTTTGATGCAGGGGTGTTGGGTGGTAAAAATATAGTCTTGATTATTCCATCATCAGATTGCAAGGTTTCTGAGGAAGGGTAAGATGGAGCATTATCTAGCAGTAAAATTACCTTCTTTTCTAACTCCTGTGCCTCACGAAAACTTTTAACCAAAGGCACAAACTCCTTACTTGTTTCATCTGCCAATGCTTGTTGAACGGACCTGTCCAGTTCATGTGTGACAATCTTGTTTGCAGTAGTTGCTTGTGTGAGTCCATTTGCACAGCCTATTCTCTGCAATGTCCTTGTTGCAAGCAGCACACGCTTGATCACTCGGCAGTCAGTCATCCATCTACCATCCTCCTGTCACTGCTAGAAGAAGTCGTTTCTTGTGTAAAAGGCTGTAACAACCAAGTTATGGTTAAAAATTACAGCATGCACCTAGCAGGACATTGTAAAATTTACTATGAGGATGTTAACTCACCATCAAAGGTAACTTTACGAGATGTGCTCAGTAAGCCATCTACGTCTCCAGCAACAATAGCTGAAGTGAAGGCTACACACCAGCTTGTGCGCCGCGCTTTGATGAGTGACGAAGGACAATCATCTGGGACTGCCAAAATGATCACAGTACCGTCAGGTGTTGGTGGTCAGGTTAGGCTTAATATTTTAATAATAAATTAAATAATATAATGTACAACATCATTTTCAGCCTATTACCTTGGTACAAGTCCCAGTTCCTCGAGTTGGCAGCAGTAAGCATACCCGTAGCCAGGGGGGTTCGAGGGGTTCGGTCAAACCCCCCTTTAGAGTGACCGGAAGCAAATATTTTAGCCACACCCCACATATAACTTCTGGAATATCATTGTCTGTTCAATCGTGCTGAACCTGCCTTGAATTCTCTGCTGTTTCTGGCCTAGTCTGAGTCTAAGTGACCTCAGCTCCATGGATACAAAATTTCGCTCTCATATCAGCATGAGTAAAGCTTGCTACATTACATTCTTTATAAAGTGTAACGTAATGCATAGTAAGAATAATAGCACCGGTAAGCGTGCGATTCGATATTAATAGCACAGGGAACGGATTTTTTTCAACAGATTAGAAAGGGAGTCTTCCAGCCTTCGGAAGTGTCTGAGAAAGTTAAACCTCAAACCTCAAATATACAGATAGTAAGTCCACTATCTAGTGTAGCTACACAGCAAATGAATAAAAAAAACTGGCCTACTACAACTGTACATTTCCAAGGCTAGAGCTGCATGTTTGCGCACTTACTCTTAGACAGTGTCTTTTCACTTTGTTCCGTGCTTAGTTATAGCGATTTTTCCAAAGCATTTCGAACAGACAGTTTACACGCCGTACTATTAAGTAACTTGTAGTACGAATACGGCATATTAATGTTGCACTGTTTATGTACAGCTCACCGCAGTGGATAGAAGCCTGGTTACATGAGAATAATACCGCTTTTCTCTCGAATATCAACATTGTTTAATAAATTATAGTTTTGAAGTAGAATAACAAATTATAAGCTTTAGTGCACTTATCTTTTGTTTTTTAGTATTGTAGAAGAATTAATGAGGAAACAAAGTAGGTGTGGCTTTTTGTGTCTTAAAATCCGAACCCCCCAATGCGAACGCCTGGTAATGCCAGTAAGAGAGCAGTGAGTCGCAGAAGTGATGTGCTGAGATCAGTCAGGGATCTCACTAGTAGGGGAGAGAGCTCATCACAGCTTGCGGCAGAAGTGAAGTCACTTGCTAAAGAGGAATGAGAAGCCCTTCTTGGCCAGGCCTGCCTTCCCATCACGATCTACACTGACCATGCTCTGGCAATGAAGGCAGACCTAGGGATTCCTTGGAATAAGCTAAGGAGACTATGGAGGTGAATTTATTTTATAATTTAATTTTTTAGTTCTTACCCAGTAAATATCTTAGGTGGTTCAAGACCTTCAGCATCTCCATTGCCAGTGAAGGGAAGCAGAGAGTGCTTGCCAAAGAGATCTGACAATGATTTGGTAGCAGAGAAAGCCCCCTTTTCGGTTTCTACCAGTTCTGGGTCGGAGGGAATGAAGGAGGTTCCTTTTGTGGACTTCCCAAATTTAATGAAAGTGATTGGTGACATAGTGGACAGGCACCAAAGGTTTGTCCTTGTTTCTTTGGAAATCTAGCGCACACATATACACACAGGGGGGTACTAAAATGGTCCGGTGATATATAAATATTTGTACAATTTACCAATAGATCTGATTCGGGGTTGACATGGCATGGTGGAGTGATTCCGGAGAGTGAGCTGTGGCTGAAACTTGGTGGGGACAAGGGTCATGGTAGCTTTAAGCTGAACCTTCAGCTTGTGAATACCAGTGCTCCGAACTCCATGAAGAACACAAGAGTTCTTTCCGTGTTTAAGGCAGGAGACTCCACCTTCAACCTGCACACAGCCCTGGAAATGTATAAGGAGCACGTGGCTGAGGCACAGGGAATAACTCTGAAGTAAATATATGAATAGATGTACTTTTAATTGAACCAAAAAAAAACTTAATACAGGGGATACACGGTGCAACTCTTTCAGTCAGGGGACTATGAGTATCTCTGCAAAATGTATGGGCTGAGCGGTGCTAGTGGTATGTCTGTCACTTATTGCTTTTGTACATTAAACAGTAACTTACTTTCGAAACTAGGACGTCACAACTGCCTTTGGTGTTTGGTTCCCAGCTCTAAGTTGGTCGAGTCCCCAAGTTGCAGAGGCTCCTTTCAACTAAGAACACTGGAGAGCTTGAGAGACGACCACCGAAGATTTATGACGGCAGGAAAAGGAAACTTAAAAGCAGCAAAAAATTATAATAACATAATTGGTGAGATACTACTAGACATTCCCCTCACTCATGTAAGCTGATAGGCAAATTAAGATATAATTAATCACCTTGTTTTACATCTATGATTTTTAAGGTCTGCATACCTGGATTGCACCTCTCCCTGGGTATCTTCAACAGGCTTTGGAAGCTTCTGGAAAACAGTTGCCAGGAATTGGATTTCAAGCGTTCCTTGGAAATCAGTAATGCCAGCCATTCTGTTGGTGGTCACTGCAATGACCTTCACAAGTTGTCCTCTGTGAGAGCAGAAATTGAGGTTCAGAAGAAGTATGGCTCAGCTCTCGGAAATGCTCACTTATTGTGTATTGACCTCAAACATTGGTGGCACTAATGAGCTTGAGGATAGCCCGAAGGCAGAGCTTGCTGAAATAGACCAAAGTATTCAGATCAAGGTAAATATAAGCTTCCCATGTCACACACAGTATATAGGCTCACTAGGTCCAATACGTTTAGATGACCGAAGTATCTCAACTAGAAGGTACCATCAGAAGGGACTTTGACGTTTCTTGTGAAGAGCTGTTTTGTTCACTGGACAAGAGCCTCCAATTTCTTAATGTTAAGCGGCAGGCATACCAGGGGGGAACATTTGTGGGTAATCATGTCCACAAGCTACTGCAGGTATTATTTAAAATTTTAAGTAATATAAAAAATAAAAAAAACTCTAACTAATATACCGGTAATCTTCTGTATAGCTGAAAAGCATCAAGACATTGTTTCATAATTTGAAACAAATAGGCTCCACATTCCCTCAGACACTCCAGCCTAAAGTAGAAGACACAGTCGGCACATTCACCACTGCTTTGTCTCTGTTCCATGACTGCCACAAAGGATACAATTCCTCATCATACATGAGCGACTTGGACATAGATCATCTTGGTATGGCAATATATCGCATTAATATATATATATATAATATATATATATAGATTTCTACCTAATTAGAACGTAGCATCAAAGACTTCATGAAGTTTTATCGTGAGAAATTCCCCACAGCGACTGTGCTCCCAAAAATGCACATCATGGAATAGCATGTCATTCCATGGGTGAAACGCTGGTGTGTTGGGGCAGGTCTTATGGGGGAGCAAGGTGCACAATCCATTCATCAACACTTCATGAAATTGGAGCGGACTCATCAGGGAATTCCCAGTGAAGTGGATAGGCTGAGATACATCATGAAGGAACACCAGTTGGCATCAGATTCCTCCTTGACTTGCCTAAGACCAGCTCCTAAACACTATCAAAAGAAAATAAAACTGATGACAGAGGATGCAGAAGACACTTCATAGATAGAGTACCTTGCACATTTTTGAATTTGTTGAGCACTGAATATAGTACTGCACGTCGATGACTCCACTGTATGCTTTACCACAAACGGATCAGGGGTGGCTGAAAAATCTAATGTTGCTAAAGATGAAAAAAACAGTAGCTCTTCGACAATTTAGTATATCATTTGATATATCCCTATTAGAGCCTTACCTGGTCCAGGTTCTCCTAAAGCACTGCCAAACTGCTACAGCAATCAGTTGAAGATGATGAGATAACCAGCGCTATTGCCCCCTCATGGCGCCTCTCACCACAATTTTCTTTTAACTGTTTACATTATCGCTATCCTCATTCCCGTGAAAGTACTGTGATGCATGTGATAAGCTAATTGGCCTGTTAAAAAATTTTTTTTTTCCAATGGTTTGTTGGTTGCTACCTTCGTTGCTAAGGAGTACTGGGTGAGAGGGAAACAATTTTGTGGGCGGGTCGTGGTGCCGCGTATCAGGTGAGACAAAAACAACTGTGGAGTGTGATAAACATGATGGTGTCATTCTCCACCACAGTCCAGTCTCATCTGCGTTAATAATCTGGTCTCGAGTATAACCATCTGTTTCAATTAAACTCCTTAGCTCTTCACAAAAACGCTCAATAGCAGAATCATCAGTGGACAAAATTTCTCCCCTTGTTGAACATTCCTTATTTCATGGCGAAAATTAAACTTAGTCAGCCATCCAGTACTTGCCTTAAAAATTTCAGGGGTTTCATTAGGGTATAGCGTAGAAAAAAAACTCCTAGCTTTTTCTTGAAGCAAAACACCAGAAACAGGGTCACCCTTAGACCTTTGCAGGCCCGTAGGCAGGGGGGCTCACGGGGGCTCACATGAGCCCCCCTTTTGAAATATGATGCATGCTTAGTCAATATTATTAACCCTCTCATTCCCGAATTGTTTGGACGCGCGCGGAAAAATCTAATCGTCGACCGTGGAATAGAGTATTACCGTTTTATTTTTTTAACTCGATGCTGGCTGGGAAAACCCCTTAGCAACCATATATCACTAAATCGACTAAGAGTTTGGGATTCCCCTCATTTTTTGATTGAGAAAATTGAATAAGTTTTAGGCCCTCTACTAATACTTAAAAAAAAAACATTTTTTCCCCCAAAAAATTCCACTTTTCCCATCAATAAAAAAAAATAGAAATTATATTGTTAGATGTACTTTATACCAATATCATATGCCATTGGACGTCGAGCTCCACTACAAAACAATTTCATATACACAAAAACACAAACAACAAAGATATTTGCAATACAAACAACAAATTATTCATGATCCTATAAAATTGCAACTTTATGATGTATTGTATGCGTTTTCATACAGGATTTTTGTTTGGGGGGTGGGGCTATGAATATACTTCGCCACACCCATTTTTTTGAACCTACACTACTTTGATGCATAAGAGTCTTTACTTCACACTGATGATCAGTGTTCGGTCCTATGCACTAAATGGCTCAGTTACCCGCTTCATGCGTTGTAACCAGGGAAGTACTTGGACGTTGTCAAGTGTTGTCATCAAATATTAGCCGGGACTTAACTATTGCTGACTTAGCACAATTGTAATCCAGCCCAATTCCAGCCAATCGCTATAGTAACCAGGATACGCCACGTGTAGTCCGATAGAGCGCGAATTACGAATTCAGTGGAGAACTATAGATCTGGTATTGGGATCTGGTTTTTTGAACGGCGCAGTTTGTGTTTTCTGTACTTCTCCTTCCGCACATGTCTGGTGTCCGGATTGAGGTGCAAATGCATATTTTTGCGAACAGTGTGCTAAGAAACTGCATTCCTCATTCAACATATTTCACTCCTCTCTTATGGATGGTAAGGGTTACATTTAATTCAGTTTTGGGGTACTAGTAACGGAAAAGTAGAATATTTTGGTTCAACAAGAGAGGATAGTATAGTACGCAGATAAAGCACATAATTGCTGAAAAAATTAACCCTACACTTTGTTTTATGCTTGTGAGAGTGAAGTTGAGACACTTCTGAAGGCACACCTCTTTCCAGCAACTCCAAAGCAGCCACAATTAGCTTTCACATTCCAATTATTTGACTGGTTGGAAGTTCTAATGTTGGAGTGTGTCAAATTGCAGTGCAGGACTTTGTGGCTGCTTTTGAAATCCTGACTAGTTCAAAACTTCATCAGGTAAATTTGTATATTCTGTTTTAGTTATTGACCTTACAGTACTTGTATGGATTAGACCAAAGAGCGCAACCTTTATCCAGTCATCATTGATAGTTATGAAGAGTATAGGTATGTTTTTTTTTACTACACTTATGCTATCAATAAAATTATAGTATGTGCAGATATGCTAAAAGTAGGCTTCGTCGTCTTGACATTCTGATGCCGAATAGACTCAATAATGGGATGAAATGTTCTTGCTGCTCTGAGATACGCGGTAATTCATGAAACTCAATTATACTGACTCAGACTGATACCATCTTTTTATCCATTGATGGTAATTTTGGACTCTGCCGGAAAAAAGCTGCTGGTAGTAGTGTACGCCCACCTCTCCATGAGCAAACCATGTTTGTTGACCAAGACCAAGTAGATGAATATGTCAGTGGCTATGGTTCCATAAAAGCATCAGTAAACAAGGTACACGTATCTATATTATATATATTATATATAATGTAATAGTACACAGCGTACATTGCCCATTAAAAAATATATTGGGAAAGTTGCAATTCAAATGAAATAGTCTGGAGGACACAATAAAATAGCACGGGAAACTGTAGTGTTAGGGATAAATATCACTCGTAAAGCAAATAAATAGTACTCGGTTTGCCTCGTACTATTTCAATTCCATTCCTCATGTTATTAATTAAATTTTTTTCAAAGTCATTTTTTGGAAGATGGCGTCTAGAAGTTACAATGCGGTGCAAGTTTTAGACTTGCTTGATGCTGACTCTAGCGACTCAGGATCAAGCGGAGAGAAGGGAGACGACATCTAGGGCTATAGGAGGCCCTGTATCAAGGTTGGTGGACCAGACCCCGTCAACTCTGATACTGAAAATGGGAGTCAAGAAGATGATCGAGGTAAGCTTGTCTTTCTCTTGTCTTTCTCTTGAAAAATAGCAAGCTTCTGTTGTGGAAAAGACTTATTTATAGCTATATTGAGATAGAGTAAGATGTTTAGCTATAATATATATATATATTTCATTTGAGTTTTGATATTTGAAAGTGGCTTGAGGTTTTTTTGAACAATTTCAAATTTTCAAAAAAATTAAAAATTTTTTTTACCACATATACTACTAGGACCAGATGTGAATGCAGTCACCGACCCCGATTACGCAGATGAGGCGACAGGAGCAGAGTCTTCCAGTCATGAAGGAGAGGATACTGGACCTGAGTCTTCCAAATTTGTCTTAGCATCTGAAGGTAAAATTGTTATGCACTCAAACCTCTCTTATGCGGACAGTCTGGGACCAAGGGTTGTCCGTAACTAAGAAATGTCCGTAACTCAGAAATACTTAATATTATTTATTCGGTGATGAACCGTGTATACAATTAATTATTTGATAATTGAATTAGTATATTACTTAAAATTAACAAAAACACCTGTAAATACATGAATCAATTTATTTAAAATGTGAAGTGATTTTAGTTTACTTCATAGATTTCAAGCTACGCTGAGCTGCAGTGTCTCTCCAACTTTTTACGAGCATCTAACATCCTACGTCCGAAACTACACTTGACTTTCTTGCACGTCAGCTCTGCCTGCCTCAACACTTCAAACAACCTCTTCAGATGTCCTAAATGCGTACTCCTGTCCTCCGATACCAGCAGGATGTCGTCGATTTACACCCTGGCAACCAACACCTCATCCATTAACCTTTGGAAGACAGATGGCACGTTCGTCAGTCCGAAAGGCATACGTCTGAACTTAAACTTGCCAAAGGGACAGACAAGGCAAGTCTTGTCCCGATCACTATCATCTACCATGACTTGGTGAAAACCTTTGGCCAGATCCATCTTCGATAGTACATTCCCCGTTCCAACCTTCTCCACCATTTCGTCGAAACCCGGGATGTAGTAGGGTTCCTTCATCGTCACTGCGTTGAGTCTCCGATAGTCCACACAAAGACGGATGCCACCGTCTGGCTTCTTCACTGGGACAAGTGTGGATGACCAGTTACCCATACAACGCTCAATAATTCCTTGATTCACCAACGTCTCCAATTGCACACGAACTTTCTCCCGAATAAGGACCAGAAGAAGAGTAGAGTCCGTGAAGCTGTCTACTTGCTGTGACGCGAGCTTGAATCGCACGCAGCCGCTGGGTTCCGCTTGCAGCCTTGCTTGATAGCTAGAAAAGCGCGTACTTTCTAACGTTGTTAAGCGCTAGTGTCGGCAGTGGTGGACTGTTTAAGCTTCTTAAAGATTATGATTACAGGTTCGGTATATAAATGAATGGCTAGAACTAAAGAGCTATGGGTAGTGAGTGGTCATGAATATGATTAAGTGAATGGTAATGGGCATACATACATAGGTGATAATGAGGTGTTGATTGATATGTGGTTATAAGTGGCTAAGTTCTATCTTTAATTGTCCATACTGCGGATTGAATTTCTTCTGTCTTCTTTGTCTGGGTTAAGTCCCAGACATGGGCTATGATTCGAGACTCTGCTAATGAGTGCTTTGGCAACCGTTTTAAACGGAAATACACAGAACAAGCAGCGGCTAATGAGCTGTTCTATTTATAAGAAATTAGGCGCAGGGCGGCTCGAAAGTGTGCCTAACTCGAGTTACAACCCTGAGAAGGCAAACCGTCGCTGAACTCTGACTAATGTAAGTGAAACTTTGCAGCACTCAGTTCTACTGGAACTTAGCTAGCATCGAGCTGCCCTAGACATGAGGCTATTTTAGCCCATTATTTAAGGATGGAGACCCATCCGGCCCACGCATTTTCCTTAAAAATTGATGCTGAAAAAAAAACAACTTCAAGCAAAGGTGGCAATTCTTTAAGGGTGAACATGCTGAATTTATTTAGGGTGATAAGGTCTCTCTGCACACCAAAATTCAGACCATTTTCATCTTCGTAAGCCCAGTTAGGAGCGATTTACTTCTGCGGACATTTCGTGTTGTTTCTCCGCAACTGTCCAAGCTTTTCTGCCGATTCAAGACTCTACGGCTTCCTCCCATTATGTTCCCGCTTCCTACGTTTAGTTTTTAGCTATAGCAACTTTACTTTTCTAAATATCCGACCACTAAGGTCAACTTTGCTTCCTGGCACGTTATCAAGAAAATCTAAATGTAGGCCTGTTCACCTTACGTCACCGAATTACTGTTTAGACTGCATCCCGTGACCCCTTATAGCTAAAAAATACTTGTCGCAAATTCACCCTCTTTGCAGGCGGCCGCGAACTGCGGCTGGGTCACGAAGTGCGCGTAAAACTATAACGCCCCCCCCCCCCTGGCCTTGATATTGCATTTTGAGCCCCGCCCACCAAAGGTGCGCTCCGCTTCAGCTGGCTTTTTAGTGAGAAGAACGGCTACGGTGCTGTTGAAGAAGCACCCAGCTTGATAGATTTCGTACCTAGCTGGGAGGGGTCCTGCAGTGGATTTATACAGTACCCCGTTCAGGCGATACTAGCACGTCTGCCTTACCGACGCGCAGGTAAGCGAATTAGCTAGTAGTGTAAGATTTGAAGAAATAGCCAACTGATTATGTGTGCGAACATTTTAGGTGAAACCTTCTGTGAGGTAGTGGCTCTGAAAAGAGCCGGGTTGGAAAAAAAGGACTCATTTTCTTTGGCTGTATTTGAAGTGCTTGGACAGCTTCTCCTGGAGGGGTTTGCTGTTAATTCCTCTATCCTTCACAATTCGTACAAATTCTTCTCGGTCCTTGCATTCACATTTGAGCAGTTCCAAGTCTCCATAGCTCAATCCAACCCTGGTCCAGAAGTCTGGAGTCGTATGGCTGAATTATTCACAAACTGAGGGAGACTGGACACATCAAACACCAAACCATTCTGTTTATATATTTTTTAATATTATATTTAATTATTTCTTACTTCTTATCAAAGCACATTTCATTTTCCTCATTTCTGTGGCTGCACTAATAGCCCTCTTCCTTTTCCTGGAAGGCATGATTATAGTTTGCTATTGAAGCTGGTTGTAACAACAACGTGGTCAAATCTAACCCACCAGTAGGCTACTGAGGTTAGGGACTCTCAAGATTTTTGCCCCGCTTTGCGCGCTAATATATCAAGCGGTGGTTATGCTTGCGAGATGCATGCAGAGCCAGGTGAGGGTGGTAGATTTTCATGGTTGATAGTACTTAACACTTCCCACAGCCTTACCAACGATTGCTATGGGTCTCCTCCCTTATCTTTCAGGATCATAGATGCGTTATCACCTATGTGATGTGTAGCCAAACTATTTCAGTAAGTCAGGTTGCTTGATTGGTGAATATGAACTACTTTGTTAGTGGATCTATACCAATAGCCATAGATTTAGCTTCAGTTAATAGTAAATTTTAGTAACGATTTACAAATAGAGACATTTGGACATATTTATTGATAAAAAAAGTCAAAAGTAAAACTCATGAATATTCATTAGCAAAAAACACCTCGTAACCTAAACCTCTGTATGCTACTGACTCCTCTTCGTTTGTCAACGAAAAGGGAACTATACATGAAACTCCAGGCATCTCACACTCATCTATGATTGTCTTCACAACAAATTCGCACATGGAAACTCTTACGTTTTCTCTCACTCCCACCATAGCCCTTCACTAGCACATCGTTACACAACACCACACCCTTTGGCACTAGTGCCCTAGGAACAGAGCCAAGTTCTGCACGTGAATCTATCAAGACCTCCGTCTGAATCCCATTCACCAACCCATATGCAACATTCTCTGACTTCCCTGACTTACTATTCAATAACACTGACATCTTGCTAGGCGTAGCCTCCTTCTTGACTGGAGCCGCCCCCCTCCTCGCCGTACATTCAGTGCTCTGGTGCCCAATTTTCCCACAGTTAAAGCACGTTGGTGATTTAGAGACATACCCACTCCCACCCAACTTTCTCTCCTTCTTGCACTCTGAGGATCTGTGTCCCCTCTCTCCGCAGTTAAAACAAGTGAGATAACCACCGACACTACCCACCTTCTCTCTCTCACTCCCTCCATTAACATTACTATCCCGTCCATAACTGCTCTCTCTCCCCCGATACAACCTACCACTCTCACTGGGACCACTTCCCAAGGGCTTGAAGAAGTTCCCCTTCTGCCGCCCTGACATCCAGTCTTCCAAAGCCTCTCTCAACACCACCCAATCCTTAATATTCCTTGTTTCCATGAAGGTCTTCCCGTTCTGGGGCAGAACCCTCCTTATTAATGCTGTGGCGGTATCGGAGATGACAAGCTGACGAACACACAATTCACTCAGCCACTCGTCATTCCAGCATAGCCATAACATACAACACAACATTCCGAACTATCCATTAGTAGAGTCACACACACAATATATAAGACTCATTCACGTAAGTAGTCAACAGTCTTGCCAGTATCAAAGTTAAAGATTAGAACCGCCACATTAGTGACCCTGACGTGAGATCCTGGGCCGACTGGACACTTATCCTGGACCCACTGGACACTTATCCTGGACCCACTGGACACTTATCCTGGACCCACTGGACACTTATCCTGAACCTTTTCTGGGACCATGGCCGAAGACAGCGTTGTTAGTCTTGGACTTCCCACCTTCCATGACTGAGCCCAGACAGGGTGAGGTAAAGAAAAAGATCAGAAAGTTGAGTGAGACAATCATAGTTGAGTGAGCCTGTCAACCCTAAACACCCTGATAGATGGGACCGTGTACTGTAGTACAGTGCGAAAGAAAGGGAATCAAAGGTGCTCCGGCATTCAAGCAAGTTGTATTGCAATGTTGTGATGACAGAATTGATGCATGGAGTAGGGAAGTTTCTATGCGCTGTCATGGTGTGCATGATTTAGCTGCAGCAGAGGCGCAGTACCATTTTCGCTGCTATGATAACTTCAGGAAGATCCCCTCTAGTGATAGTGAGCAGGGTTTAGCAGTCAATGATAGAGCTATGAAAGAGCTTGTTGATGAAATGTATATTCATTGCAGGCTGTGTACTTGGACGTCCATTGAGCTGCATGAAAAATAAGTGAATTATGGTGGTGAGCTCACACGAAAGCAGATGTTCTCCAAGCTTGCCATGCATTTGGGTGACAATGTAGTGGTACTTAGCATTGATGGTTGCGCATCAATAATTGGATTCCGGGAGTTCGTTGGCCAAATCTTGAAAGTAGCAAAAGTGGACACAGAAGATGAGGATGCAGAGGATGCTTTGGCCCGAAAAATCTTAGCTGAGTCAATTTATATTCCATTTACCAAAACAAAATATGATCTTGGTAATTTTATTCATGCCAAAACCAAGGAACACACTAGTGCTACTCTGCTTAGGTTTATCGCTATCTGCCAACTGCTCCTGATGCAGTCATCATAGATGTTTCACAGCTGTTCTACCATATTGTGTGGCCTCATGGTGGTGTTCCTGCAGATTTGATTGCATCCATCAAGGGTCGTTTGAGTCGTTATCCAAATGATTCTGACAAAATTGTTGTCTTTGACAAATACCAAGGTGTATCTGCCAAGGATCATGAGAGAAAGAGACATGCTGGTGAAGTAGTAATTGACTATGAGCTCTCCATAACCTGTTCTCTTCCAAAGAGAGATGCAATACTGAAAAGTAAGAATAACAAGCAGAGTCTAGCGAGTGTGTTGTCAACATTCAGTGATGAAGCAGATGTTACCATGGTCTCCTATGTCATTCAAGCAGCGAATTACAGTAAAAATGTGATTCGTGTGCTTAGTGATGACACAGATATGTTTGTCCTACTGGTGTATTGGGTATATAGTCACTCGTCTAATAAAGTGTAGTAGCTAAAGTAATGTCTACTCAATGTAGTCTGGCATAGCCGACCCTTTCTGATAATTGGTCGTTGGAAAGGGTCTGGCACACTCCCATAGGCACTCCCGTTCTGCCGTGCACCCAAATTAATGATATTCATGGTCGATGTTGTACTGCACCACACCCCACTCGTACCCTTAATTGGGTGCAAGGCAGAACAGGAGCGCCTATGGGAGTGTGCCAGACCCTTTCCAACGACTAGTAATCAGAAAGGGTTGGCTACGCAAGACTATACTCAATGCTACTAATACCAATGTCTTCAAGCTGTGATAAATTACATACATCTGTTTAATTAAGTTATATAGTGGTGTGATCTCTAATGCTTGCTACACTCTATTGTGTTGGCTGGACTCACCTTTATCTCCTGGGTATTTCTTCCCAATTTCACAGCAAGTCTCTCTATCTCACCAGCCTTCTCCTTCCTGGTACTGTCTAGCCCATGTTCATAAGCTTTTTTTTACTCAAACTTCTCAGCCTCACTGAAATAATTCCAACAACTGCGGGCCTCCATTGGACGGGAGGAAACTGCTATGGTGACGCGTTATTAGTGGTCAAATGAACCTTGACCTAAATGTGTGCTAAGTCAGCAATAGTTAAGTCCTGGCTAACATTTGATGACAACACTTGACAACGTCCAAGTAAATTCCCTGGTGACAACGTGTGAAGCGGGTGGCTTAGTTATGATAGGAACATAATGGGATACAATATCAGAGTAAAAATAAATGCTTCCAAAATGTTCATTTCTATTCAACTCCCAAAATTCTAGGGGGGGATCCCAGGGCTAGCCTCCCACTGTATGAACCCCCCCTCGTATGTATACTCCACACTGTTGATGAGAGAAAACAATTGTTGTATTGAGAAAGTGTAATTTGAAAATGAAAAGCAGTACAAGCACACATGTGGAATTCAACTTACCCGGCATGGATGGTATCACAGACTGAACGATCCCTCCCAGGTTAGGGTCCGGAACCACAATACAATACCAAAAAAAACACAGACAACAATGATATTTGTAACATAACAGCTGGCCTCGCTGAATTGCCCACCCTCCCCATCATTGCTTTTCACTGACATTCTTGTGCCATAACACCCCCCCCCCCCCCCCCCCAACTGGACACCCAAATATCAGTAAGTTGAAATGAAATTAGACTTTCCCGGCATGGATGATGTCACAGACTGAAAAAGACCCCCGAGTTCGTTCTCTCCCAGGTTGGATCCGGAAGCGCCACATACTGTTTGTCCACGGTTGCTCTCTGTCATTCCACAAATGCACACACACACAAGAAAAAAGAAGATACAGGTGAATACAGATCATAAAATAAATGTACATATAATTTATTATACATAAATTGACTTACACACACACACATGAAATTCAAATTACATGGGCATTGTAGTCCCGATCCAAAAAGATCCAGAGTTCCCTCCCTGGTTAGATCCGGAAGCGCCGTTAGAATGACATTTCAACTCCACGCACACACATATACATCGATCGTGAAGCTCCACTATAACTCCACAAAATAGTATTATTGTACCCTCTGTCCTTTCATTTCTTTATTCTCTTATTGTCAGTGTCCATCTTGTTCCTCCCCCTCACTCCTCATTCTCTTTATTTGCCTGAGATACATTTCTCTGCCATAAATTATTATTATACTTTATTAAGATATTTATCCCTCTCCTCACTACTTTTAATTACTTAGAAACAACCATTTTTATTGAATAATTAACCCTGATAAATACATTGAAACATCTATTCTATCCGAATGTTTTATCCCTCTCCCCTTCTTATTTTCAAATGTGTTGAAACATCAATTCTATTAGTCCATCAGTAGTAAATTTTATGTTCCGGGTTGCAGGTGTGGTAACAATTATGGGTCACGGGTGTTTTTTACGATGCACTTACTTGGATAATTTGTGGTGGCGGGATTGACGGCATACGGCTCATGAATATTATAATCAGATTGAGGTTTGGAAGGGAAAAAGTCCTTGGACTTGAACTAACTTTTTCCCATAGATTTTCCATTCCAAAACCAATTCTGAGGTCATAATAAGTACAGACAAGCTCTTAACTTAATTCCTATACCGTTGCTCATTCTAAATAGTCACCCCAAAGAGACCACGCAGTGCCTTTTTCTAAGGCAGTGTGGTTTCTGTAGATCTGATACGTGGTAGCTGTTAGTTTGTTCAAGGTTTTCCCCCTGACTGGAAGTGCTTTTAAATTTTGGACAAAGGTAAGACAATTTATAATAGATTAAATTAACCAAGTAACTTAAGGGTGCTCAAACACTCTTTGAGCGGGAAACACCCGCCAAATAGGCCACGGTTGCTAGGGCCTGTTAAACTTACTTCTGCTTTTCCCCCGAATTATATTATTTATGCAGGCCAGCAAGCACTGCTAGGAGAAAGCACCTACCAAGAATGAAGACTAGAAGTCGATCGCATCTCAAGAAATACCCCGTCACCATTTTGGACTTCTTGGCAGTACTGCACGGCTACCGCAGTAGTTTAGAAGCTGATTTTTTGTATATCATTTTCTTACCCGTGCGTGCATGCCATAACGTTGAGTTTTTTTTAAATTTTATTTTACTTTTCTATTTACTCACCTTACCTGTGAACTATTGTCGATTATTTCCGTGAAATTCCGTAAATTAAAAATATCTCAACGTTATAGGGTTAACCCCTTGTGGCCCTAAACCCTGGCAAAATTTGAACCATAGCAGTTAGTCCATTCCTGAGCAGTACGCAAGAGGATCCATTACTTTAGAGTGCGAGAATTTTTTATTGTAAGTTGACTCCGCCCCACCCTATCAGTACGGCGTAGTGGTGAGTGAGGCACAGCTGCATTTCACGGGCACTAATTTGTTACAGAACGGGGCGTGACTTTGTGGTAGATAACGCGCTACTATTCAGCTGGAGTGCGCTACTAAAGGCGCCCAGGCGTTGCTATGTTTGAGCACCCTTAAAATCAAAATGCTAACTATTTTTTTTCCATAAAAATAATTCAAATCAAAATACATGAAAAAGTGATGAAGTTTCATATAGACCAGCTGAGGAAGCATTGCAGAATATGTGGAAATCGGCTAACAAAATCCAAAGGCAGATCCCAGCCAGTGTACACATGTGCAGACTTCAGTGTGGACCTTCTTTCTCATGCTGGGCTTGACTCAGTGGATGATGGAGATTTCATGTCAGTTCCTTCGCACTTCTGCAACTGCTGTTACATGAAGTTGGAACGAGTGAAGAAGGCCAAGGAAACTGGCATTCCAACTCAACCAACCAACTAGTGGAATGGACACTTCACACAGAAGACTGCAAAGTAAGAAATTTGCAAATCAAGAGATGAATAATAATAATAATATTAATAACAAAAAAATAAGGAAGATTGATTATACTTTTTTTTTAATTGATTTTTTTTTAACCCTTTCGTTCCCAATCCCGCTTAAAAGCAGGTGAAGACCGGTTGGCTTCTCCGAATTTTTAAAAATAGTTACTTTATAGCTAGAACCTTCAGATTGCACACACAGGTGCCCAATGCATTGGAGAAGCATCTAAAATAGCTTTCAGACAGGGCTGCTTCGACAGTACCTCACAGCAGTTGCGTTTATTTCTTCCTCGGCAAGAAAAAAAAACATCGGTTCTCCGTCGAATTTTAAAAAAGTTACCTTCTTCACAGCAGCTTCATTTATGGATCCAGTCATCTCCAGAGCTTTGTAGAAGCAGCGAAAAATTGCTTGAGCCCAGTAGCCTTCCATAACACATTGAAACAACAGCTTCTTTGCCGACCAAGACTTTGCGGTTTGACTTACTGTCTTCTTTTTTTTTTTATAAAATCGCCAGTTCAACTGGGGGCCTCCCCATTACGTACAGTCTTAGGTAATGCTTATTACATCATAGGAAAAAAGTGAGCGTGTCGTGTGATCCTGGTAACTATGCAAAAAAATATTTTTTTTCGAAGTCAATTTTGAAAAATGGCGTCTACCAGTTACAGTGCTGTGGAAGTTTTAGACTTGCTTGATACTGACTCTAGCGACTCAGGATCAAGCGGAGAAGAGGGAGACGACATCTAGGGCTATAGGAGGCCCTGTATCAGGGTTGGGGACCAGACCCCGTCAACTCTGACACTGACAATGGAAGTCAAGAAGATGATCGATGTAAGCTTGTCTTTCTCTTGTCTTTCTCTTGAAAACTAGCAAGCTTCTGTTGTGGAAAGGACTTATTTATAGCTATATTGAGATAGAGAAAACTGTTTAGCTATAATATATATATATATTTCATTGAGTTTTGAGATTTGAAAGTGGGTTGTGGTTTGTTGATCAATTTCAAATTTTCAAAAAAATTTAATTTTTTTACCAGAATGTACTACTAGGACCAGATGTGTATGCAGTCACCGACCCGATTGTGAAGAGGGATTGTGAAGAGGACTCAGATGAGGCAACAGGAGCAGAGTCTTCCAGTGATGAAGGAGAAGATGTCGGACCTGGCGAAGTACACTCGGAGCCCCACCCCCCCCCTCCCAAACAAAAATCCTGTATGAAACCCCATACAATACATCATAAAGTATTTTGTTTGTTTGTATTACAAATATCTTTGTTGTTTGTGTTTTTGTGTATATGAAATTGTTTTGTAGTGGAGCTCGATGTGTGATGGCATACGTTCCTTGTGGACACTCATAGATGTCTCCTACATGATCACAATCACCACCAAACACAACAAACAACATATTTTATTGTTGAACTAATATAATATTGGTATAAAGTACATCAAACAATATTATTTCTATTTTTTTTTTTTTATTATCGATGAGAAAAGTAAAAATTTTTGGGGAAATTTTTTTTTTTTTAAAGTAATAGTAGAGGGCCTAAATATTATTCAATTTTCTCAATCAAAAAATGAGGGGAATCCCAAACTCTTGGTCTATTTAGTGATATATGGTTGCTATGGGGTTTTCCCAGCCAGCATCGAGTTAAAAAAATAAAACGGTAATGCACTATTCCGCGGTAAAAGATTAGATTTTTCCGCGCGCGACCAAACAATTCGGGAACGAAAGGGTTAAACATTCCATAGTAACCCCTGAATAGAATATTATCTTATCTCCCTGCTTGTGACCAGTGGTGAATATAATTACTTAAGAAAAGAATATAGAATTTTTTGAGCCTGTAGAATACACAGTAATAATAATAATAATAATTACAGACCTGCCAGCATTTTCAACATCTCGGCAAGGGTGGTGGCCACAACAGAGAGGCTACCAAAGGAAGAGGTCGGCCCAAGGGAGAGTCTCCTAGGAGTGTTATAGAACACATTAACTCCATTGCTTCCACTGAAACACTGCCCAGTGATGATCCACATCCCAGATGTTATGACACATCTTTATCTAAAAAACTTACATGTCCAATTTGCCTCTGTCTTCTTAACCAGCCCATTCAGCTCTCATGTGATAGTGTGGTTTGTGCCAACTGCTGCTGCCATGCAATCCAGGCAACATGTTCCCTGAAGTGCCCATTCTGCTATGATCACATGCTTTCTTCTTCCACTATTTCTCCCTAGGCTTTGCTGGATTCTTTACTGGATGACCTCCTGGTTACATGCATAAGAAAATGTGGCAAGGCAGTGAGAGTGCAGCACTATCAGCAACATCTTGCAGGGAAGTGTAGATCTCATTATGAGTCTAAACTCACTTTCAAAAGTGACACTGCAGGATGTCCTGAACAAGCCAACCACATCACCAGCAACAACCACCGAGATGATGGCAACTCATCATTTAGTTCGCCGGTTACTGTGTCAGGAAGGCAGCAATTTTTCTAAAGCATCCACTATAATATCAATACCCAGTGGTGGTCAGGTTAGTGATTACCATGAAGTTATTATAGTTGTACATATTTCTAGCCTATCAATTTGGTTAGAATACAGTTCGTCCAGCTTAAAGAGTAGAAAGTACAGATCTCAAAACTTAGACTAGTTGCAATCACAATAAGCTTAGCCATACATTTTTTGTGTTGTTAGATCCCAATCCACTCGAAACTAAGTCATATAAAACAGCATAAGTATAAGAACTACGCTATCTCCATAGACATTCCATACATTAAGCGCCATTTTTTTTGACGTCACAAATTCGTCCGTCCTACGTCACAACTCGTAGTTAAACTGGAGCCGCGCCCTCACACGGCAGCTCCTATTCGGGAACTTCTCTTCGCAAATTGACTGTTTTTGCTATGTCTTTATATTTCTTTTTCTGTGTACTGTGGGCTTACTTTGTTGTTACAGGTGGAATGAGCACCAATAGAGGACTCCAGCAAGCCAAATTTGAAGAATGAAGACCCGCCTGGGACGGAGATACAGCTCTGCACACTGGCTACTATTCAGAGTTATTTCGAAACGGCCGAAAGAGCTACTGCGCTCATTTTTTTCCAGAGGTAGCCTGAGGGCTTCTTCGCAACATTACAGAGCCATATTTCTAATATCTATGTATTTTTTTTTTTGTTAACAGTAAAATTTCATGCCGTTTTACTCGTGCGTTATTCTAAAAAAACTCTCTGGAACTTTATTCTAAGGGGGGTATTTTACTTGTGCGCAAAATTTGGATTCAATTCAGTGATCCAGTTCCACGAAATATCAATTTTTATTTTCAAGTTGACAACTGAATCGCAATTTCACCCCGCCCCCCATAACGTTGAGCTCCGCAAACGCGCAATTTATGTGGTAAGATAATCAATTAACTTGTGACAGCTCTAAAAAGAGCCCATTTGTAAACAATAATAAGAAATACAAATGAGCCGCGATATGGCCGTTGAAACTTTGGAAATAGTTAGTCCCTCGAGCAAAAGAGATGGCGTATTCCCGATGTTGCTTGGAGTTGGTTGCTCATTAGTGGGAGGGGTAGTTCAGCACAAGATTTAGACTTGTAGGCGATAGCTATACCTTGGAAAAAACTAAGCATACTAAGGAGGTGAAGAATAATCAATAAATATTCTTTCAAATCTTACCAAATTATGATTGTAGGTGGTTTAAGACCTTTAATGTTTCAATCGCTAGCGAGAGTAAGCAGAGAGAAATGGCCAAACTGAGTCAAAGTCACAACTTGGAGGCTGAGAGGGGTGCCTTCACTTTCTCTGTTGACAGTGGTGAAGAGATAAAGGAAGTACAATTTGTGTATTACCCCAACCTTATGATCGTCATTGCTGAATTAGTGGACAAACATGACAGGTGTTTTACCATAAAGAATATATATATATACAATATTTAATGTAGTATACCTATCAGGTGTTCAGGCTTAACAAGGCATAAAGGGGCCATTCCTTCCAACGAGTTATGGTTGAAGCTCTGTGGGGATAAGGGTCGGGGAAGCTTCAAGCTGACTCTTCAGCTGGTCAACACACCCCATCCCAACTCATTGAAAAACACCCATGTTGTGTTGGTTTTCAAGGCTGGTGATAGTGTCGCCAATCTTCATACCGCACTTGGTATGTATGCTGAGCATGAGATAGACGAGTATGAGTAAATAAGAGGGGGAGTATGAATTATGAGAAACACAAGCAAAGGCAAAACATGATTGTACCAATACTTCAATCATTTATAGCTATTGTTGTGGGTTCTTTCTTTTTGTTCCAATTTTGATCAGCATAAACATCAATTTTTTGCCATGGCAGCTGTTACATATAGAAAGAACTTCTTCCTATATGTATGCTGCTGTGACTGAGCAGTCTTTTTCACTACAGTGAACACACAGGGGGGGGGGGGGGTATTGCAAGAATTTGTTGGAATAATACGACCGTTCAATAGGTGAATTACAAGTCACGTTAGTACGGACCTGAATCAGTTCAAACAGAGGGTGGCTTTCTGGGAAAATGGGAGAACCACATATGTAGAAATTGCTTTGAATAGCCAAAGTTGTAGGTGTTGTGCTTATCACAATACAAAAATCTTGGTTTGTCACAAGCCAAGCATGGAGCCACTCCCCATACTTTTGCAGCTGTGAATAAAGATGACTACTCTTTCTCTCGCTCTTGGCGAAGATCTGTGGATGGACAGTCTGTGTCATCAGTGTCTGTCCCATACAATTCTTGAAATGTTTTGTAATGTGATTTATCTGTAGTAAAGGTAGGGTCTGGCAGCCACTCGATCTTTGAAAACATTTCACTAGGTAGCCGTGAAGGAGGGCAGCATGTAGGGTCACTACATTTCTTAACTTGAAATGAATATCTCCTAGTATGGCAGTTGTAATAAAAAACTCTATAAATCTTTTGGCAGTAACAACATCCTTCTTAGCAGTGCTGGACATCGATAAATTGCTATCAATTATCTCTGTAAAACTCCACAAACATTCAATGCTATCACTAGAAGCTGGATTTCCTATTTTAAAAGACTTATCCTTTAGTGTGGTGGAATCACCACCACATTCTTCACAAGGGAACAGGCAACAGCACACTTCGTCTGTATAACGAACTATAAACATTATGTTGATTGTTAGATTACTAGACATCTGTTTCTTGTCGTTGTGTTCTCATCATTCCTTCTAGAACTTTCTTTCTGCCTGCACACACCTTCAATTCCAAACAATCAGATCATTTTATTTTTCACTTTCCCCTCTCCTATATATTGTTCAGTCCATCCTTTTTATGGTCAGTTCTGTACTTGTCAAGTGCTACTCAAACGCAATCACTTTAAATAATTCCGGGAGAAGTTTGAACACTTTCTTGCGGGTCAGGGTGGTATAGTTCATGGTGGGCCTGGGAAGCTTTGAGCGGCTGAAGGGATCAACCTTTAGACGGGTTTAGTCCGACTCGCAGGATTCTGGTGGCAGAGAACTGAGGCTGTCTCTTTTCCCGCTATTGCACGACATTTAGTGATAACCTCTGAAATCTCTCCTCAATTTGAGAGATTACAGGTGCCAGTGAATCAGCTGTAGCTTTCTTAAGCATAGGTGACAGGATCTGAGAAAACAGCCTACTTGGAGCACTCCATCAAAATTTTATTTTTGTATTTGCTATGTACTCCTTAAAATTTCCTTCAAAATGAGCCATAAATAATTAGCAGGCTATCAGTAGTTTTCGAGATGACCCGTTTAAGTTTTGCCTGTTCTACCACGCTATTTCGGAAAAATTGAGAAAAACGCGTTTGAAAGACCGCAAGAGAAAGAAGTGCGGCATTTATAACGACATGCTCGCCATGAAATACTTGTCGTTGGCACTTAAAATTTTGTCAGAAGGTAGGCAAAGGGTTTTAGATTGGTATGGACAAATAAAAAAAATTTCAATTTCTATGCCCAACTCGATGTTTTTGCCTGTATCTCAATTTCATGTTTTGCGCGAAGTGGGCTGTTTTCTCAGATCCTGTCACATAGGCTTAGAATCTGTTTCTTCACGAATGTCAGCCATAGAGTTGCACGATTTCAAAATTGCTTCAGCGTCAGGAGATACTTTTTTACATGTAGTGGACACACACTGCAGTCCTAAGTTGAGTATAGACATTAAACGTTCGCAAGGATTTATCCAACTATTGTTGGGAGCTGTCTGTGCTACCAGAAGGTCCAGGTTCAGCCATCGGAAAGCACAAATATATGAAATCATAACTGAATAATAATTTAACCGATGGTCAGGTCCACATCATGGTAAAAAAAAAAGGTAACACAACACTTTCACTAAAGGCTTCTTTTGGCAGTTCCACAAACTCTGTCATATGACGATAAGGACTTGACGGGTAAAAAAATACTGAATCCTTTAGTACAATTGGTTGACCACGGTAAAAAAAAGAATTAGCATCATCTGTGATGTCACAAATCAGATAAACAGATGGTGTAAGGTTGAACTTTGTGAAGTTATGATCACATGCACCCAAAATTGTATCACTGGTAGTGAGAGCATGAGTATTACGAGGTACTTCCTTGTTTGGTGGAATATCTGGTTACTGGAACTTTTCTGGGTCTCACGGGCGTTTCATTGAACTCAATAACCGGCACTTAGACACACCCCCAGAAATATTTTCTTAGATTGAAATACCTGGAAACTTCCTTAGCAACCAATGCAAATTGGCATGCTATTAATAGTCATGCCATCATCAATTAACCAAACAGGAACAGGAAATGAATAAACAATCAGTGCATAAGCCTAGAAAAAAAATCAAAAAAAAATCGAGCAGCACGCAGCGCTGGTGGGTAATTTTAATCTGGACTTTTTTTGCCTGATTGTGGATGACTGGAAGTGCTCTGAGCAGTTTGAAAACTGACAGAAGAAAGTGCAGCTCATTTTGAACACTTTGAAGCCATTTCCAAATTGATAAGTTTTTTTTTTTGAAGGAATGCCAAGCTCTGGAAAACCTGCGGTCTAGAGCTCTCTGGCCCTCTTGGTATTGCAAGTAAGTTAAACACTACAGCTACACAAACACAAACACAAGAATAGAATTAAGTTAGAGCTACTGCTCTGCCAGCTTAGAGAATATCTGTGGAGGTCTCATTCTTCTTGGTGGAGGTCTTTCTCTTCTTTTTAGGAGGTGGTCTTAAATTTGTGAGGGATGGAGCAGACTCTAAAGTTTGTTCTTGGAAGATGTACTTGAGTCTGTCAAGTTCATTAGGCATACTTTGATATACTCTTTCAAGCTTCATCATGTGTGCATGTATGGATTCTGCCCCCTGTTCGCCCATCAGTCCAGCTCCAACTTTCCATCTACGCATCCATGGAATCACGTGGTCCTCAAGGATATGCATTTTGGGGAGAATTGATGCCTTTGGAAAATTCTCACGATAGAACTTGAGAAAGGTACGGATGTTTGTTTCTGCCGATATATTAATATAAATCAATTTTAATATTACAGGCATTGTATATTTAAATTTACCCAGCGCATCTATATCTTTTTCTTTCATACAAACTGAAGAATTGTACCCTCTGTGGCATTCTCCAAAATGCTCAAAAGCTAGGGCAAACTTGCTCGCAGTCTTGTCGGATCGAGCTGTAATGGACGGATAATCCTTGCCGATGTTCCTGACCCCATCACACAAGACACTGATGCTAGCGGACTACAATTTTATCACGGTTAATTGACAAGTAAGTTGTGCTACATTAAAAACCAATGAAATTTTACCTTAAGAAGCTTGTGTACATGATTCCCGACAAAGGTACCACCTTGGTAGGCTTGACGCTTGACATCAAGCTTCTGGAGACTTCGGTCCAGGCTAGAGTAAAAGGACTCTCTGGTATGGTCGAACAATTTCTTCAATCCTCTTTCAAGGTCAGCTATTTCATTTTTCTATGAAGTCACATTTTAGTAAAGGATATTGGTATTTAATATTATTTTAAAACTGTACCACATCTTTGATCCTCATCTGTGTAGTGGCTAGTTCTACTTTCAAGCTGCCAAAGAAGATGTCACTACTGAGGTCCTCAACAGCTACTGCTGTGTATGTGATCAAGTCAGTAATGACTTGTGCATACTTGAGGTCCGCTTCCAACGCAACCTTCAGTTGGGACAGCTTGGTAAGACTGGCAGTACTCCCATCACGAAAACTGCTCGCTGAAGTTGCACTTTCTGTTGCCAGGGTGAAGTCCAGCTCTTTGCAATGGTCTTCTAGCAGGGTCCACAAACGATTATAAATCCCCAGCGAAAGGTGAAGTCCTGGGATGCAAACCTGTTAAAATATGGTAAGCTAAATTTTATCCCCTCATACATTACATTAATACTTACGTTATCAAGTGGGATAGCAAATATAAACTCGCCAATGACATTATTGTACAGTTTGGCCACTTTAATGTCTCCATTACCCTGGGACCTAAATCGAGTGTGATCCTCCTTCAGAGATGCCAATGATCTGGGTGGAAAAGATCCCCTCTGAGCCAAAGGTATGGACAAATTGGAACTGGTGATAAGGCACCACAAGCAGTTGTGACGACCTGTTTTCAAATATGTGCTTTGTATGATAAATTCATTTTATATGATAGGTAAAATCACATACCACTCGCCCCACTGAGACCGTACATGCGACAGAGAAATTCATAGTCGCCGGCGAGGAACAGGCAAACAGTATAACTCCTGGTAAGTAGATATCATTAATATTAGTCAGATAATTTGTTGACACCTTACTTGATTTGCATCCCTTGTGCCTCTATGATGTGTTCTTGAAACATATCAAGTGCTGTGTGGAGATTTAAGGCAGAGTCACCGGCTTTGAAAACTGACAGCAGGGAGGTTTCTTTCACTGAGTTGGGGTGGGGACTGTTCACCAACTGCATCGTCAATTTAAAACTACCATGCCCTTTATCACCTCCCAGTTTGCACCAGAGCTCACTCGAAGGGATGACTCCATTATGCCAAGTTAGACCACAACTAGAGCAAAGGTAAAAATGAATTAAAATAGGTATAGGTTTAATTTAAAAATTATTAATACCTTTCGTGTTTTGCAAATAAATCTGCAATAGCACCAATTAAGTTGGGTCTATAAACGAATGAAACTTCCCTCACTTCATCTCGTGTTTTGTCGATGGAAACTGTAAAAGGAGCACGCTCAGCTCTTATGCTTTCTCCTACTACTTCCTTTGCCAGTTTGCGCTGCTGACGCTCACTGGCCATAGAAATGTTCAGAGACTTCAGCCATCTATGATATATAATACAAATGTTGTAGTTTTTACACAAGATATTTTGTCACTAAGTTGTTATCACCTTCGTAGAACCCTGAGCTTGGTCCATGGGATGGCAAGATCTGCTTTGATCGCCAAAGCATGGTCCACTGGGACGGCAAGGGGTAGTTGCACCTGTCGAAGAAGTTCTTCCCTGTGTTCTCGTGACTGGCAGTTGAATTCAGCCGCAAATTGAGAAGTGCTATCATTGCCACTTGCAATTTCTCGTACAGTGTCGAGAACCTCCACTCTTCTCTTCACTGTCCTTGCACTCGCCTCAGAACTGGAAACTCTGCTACCAGGAACTTGCATCAATGTGAGGGGCTATATAAAATACATTATGGGTAAATTATGTAATGATAATCTACCTGACCACTTGTTGGAACTTTTATTACTCCAGAGGAGCTTCCTTCTCCATGCTGCATGAGCCGCCTGACCAGATGCTGTGCAGCTTTCAACTCAACTGGAGTTGCTGGAGAAGAGGTAGGCTTGGAAAGTACATCTTTCAGAGTTACTTTAGAAGGCGAGTTGGTGTTGACATAGTGAGTCTTACAGTTACAATTAAGATGGTTGCGGTAATCTTGGAATTGCACCATTTTGCCACACCTTCTGATGCACAACACAATGGACTCATCAAGAATGGAGATTAACAGAGGTGAGGGAGAGGAAATGGTTTTGCTACTTAAAGTGTGGCCATAGCAACAAGGACACTGCAATGAGTATGCATACTGTATGCTTTTGCAGCAACAGTCGCAACAGATGGTTTGTCCACAGGAGAGCTGAACTGGATTCCTGACTACTTCACAGCAAATACAACAAGATATCTTGTCTGTCAAAGAGGTGTGCATAAACTGGGGATTGGGGTCCTCAATAGGAGATGGCAGTTTAGCTATAGATTTTGCATGCTCAATGACTGCTCTGGGAGTCTCTCCTTTTGGCCTGCCTCTCCCTTTGGTTGCTTTGCTGTTTTTTCCACCTCCCCTTGAAATGTGTTGGAAGTGTAAGCATATCTAAAAAAGAAATTTTAATTTATTATTGGCATTGCAATAACTTGTAGCATGGGAACAAATATAGTGGTCTGCCTCCTCACCCCTTGTGAATAGATTTTTCTATTGATATGTGGGTAGTATCCCATTTCATTGGGAGTAAGTTGGTTGGTGTGTGTTGCAATTGTGTAGGGTGTGTGTGTGTATGATGTGTTTATTGGATAGGGTTTTGGTGAGAGTGTGTGAGGAAATAGTTATCATTCATCAGTGCTTTGGAGTAGTATTCACATCTGCTGGGTGTCTGTAAATGGGATGTAAGCTATATGAGATGCATGCTAGGGGTAAAACCAGAAAAATTACTCTTGAATTTTTCAATATTTTAATTTAATAATTTATATTTCTCTCACTTTGCAGTCATCTTGGTGTGGTAACCACTCCATGGGAGTAATTTGATGTACAGGAAATCCATCATCAATGGCCTTCTTCACACTCTCCAATTTGACGTAACAAAGATTGCAGAACTTCATGGGAAATGTACTATCCTCGTCTGCTACCTGTATAGAGATTCCGGCAAATTTCTCCAAACTGAGGGAATACTCTGAGCATGAATACACGGCTTGAGCTCTCCCTTTAGCTTTATTCAGCCGCCCTCCACACACCCTACAAAATTTCTGAAGCTGCTCCTGATGATATTTCACACTGATGGGGGTGTGAACATGTGTCAATTTGTTGTAGTTGTTGTGTGCAAAAAAAAAATAGCTATCAATTTCTATGTTGTGATTTTTAATAAATCTATTGTTAAATGAATGACTGACCTCATTTTCAAGCTCTAGAGCACTTCCACTGGTCCACTATCAGCTCAAACTTTAGGTCCATCATACCGGACTACCAGCCATGTGGTTAACCACTGTGGGTAAAGTGACCGGTCTCAGGTTTCTAGAAGGGCTAAGCCCCAGTGCATAGATTAGGAATGTGACCTCTAAGGTCATTGACTATTTTTAGACTTTTAAAAATGGAAACAGAGGGGAATATATGTAGTTATGACCCTTTGAAAATTGTGGTTTATAGCTTGGATTTTACCTGAGCTTATGAATTTATTCATAAGCCAACCGGAAATCCCACCCCGGGTAACAATTAATCGCTAAATGTCCATAGTGAAACGCACGTGGTCTTTGCAATGAAGCCAGTCAATAGAATAAGAACACATCTACTAGAAAATCAGCAAATCAAATGGATTCAATTTTCTTTATGTAGCACATGTCCACCACAAAACATGCAACTTTTAAATTCAAAGTTCGATCACATTCCATGATCAAGAGCTGCAGAAGCACTGCAGAATTTGTGGAGGAAAACTGAACAAATCTAAAGGGAGGAAAACTCAGTCAGTCCATTCCTGCACTGAGCACACGATGGATCTGGAGAATTTTGCGGGAGTTCCCAGAGACCTTGGTGGCAGTTTAGTGGCTATCACTGTAACACCTAGCATGTTCTGTCATCCTTGCTTCCTTTCAGCCCATGACATCAAAGAATGGACCTCACATACTGATGAGGACTGCCAGATAACTGCACAATAAAATAACCAAAAAAATAAAAATAAAATACTAATGATAATAAAATAATAATAATAATAATAGTAATAGTAATAATAATAATAATGATGGTGATGATAACATTACAAGAACAATATTATGAAGTGTATGCACTGACTGGTAGTCTAAATTGCAGACCCTGACAAAACCATTGATTAATTTAAAAAAGTGTATATATATTCACCAGCTATCTCAGATTAGATAGCTAAAGAGCAAGACAGGATAGCCCATAATTAAGGAAAGGCAGACTGATAATATGGCATGCAAACTCATTTCACAGGCTAAACATAGAATGACAGGTCAACAACAAATCAAGGCAAAGCAAACCTTGATAATACAATTGAATAGAAAATCCAACTTCCTTTCCCAGGCAGCTAAAATTTCCTCCCCACAATAAAAATTAAAAAAAATTATAGCTAATATTTCTTGCCAGTTCAAGTGCATTATACTAATTCTAAATTAGCTTTTAATTAATTTTAAACTACATTATTCACTTCACAGATATGCTTAAACTTCTTACAGTCTGCCAAAGGAGGAAGGAAAGCAGCCAGAAAAGTGGAAGACCAAGTGGAGATACACCCAATGCTGTGATCAACTACATCAGATTCCTCACACTGTCCCCTTTTCCAAAGGAAGATCCACATCCTCAATTTGTATCTTCTTCAGCTGTGAATAAGCTCCTTTGCTGCATCTGCTGTGAAGTAGCAGCTAATCCTGTATCTCTTTCCTGTAAAGAGACAATCTGTTCACAGTGTTGTTGTGAGAGTATCCAGGTTGCTTACTCACTAAATCGTCCATGCTGCTTCATGCACACATTGAACAGTGAAACTATAAGTGCTGCTCCACCATTGTTCATGTCCCTGCTATGGAAAAATCATTAAGCTTCAGGACTACCAAAGACATCTTGATAGCAGATGTAAGTCCTACATGGTGAACACTGACTCAACATCTAAGGTGACCCTGAAAGATATATTCAGTTAATAACAATAATAATATTAATAATAATAACAATAATAAATACAATACTTATTTACATTGCTCAATGCTGTACTTACGTAATGCGCTATCCAACTATATAGCCAATCACTCTAATGCAAGTTCCAGGGTGTCGGATAGCAAGTGGTGAAGCTAGCAGCAGGACAGTCAAAAGAAGGGGGCCAGAGTTCTGGAGACTGTACGAGAAGTTACCAGCGGAGGTGAAGCACCTCTCAGTTAGCTGCTGAGGTCAACTGCCTGATTAAAGTTCAGCGCGAAGAACTTCTCCAGCAGGTACAACTTCCCCTTGCTATCCCAGTAGATCATGCGCTTGCTATGAAGGCTGATCTCTCGATCCCCTGGACAAAGCTGAGGGTCCTTAGAAGGTAACTTTAATAACAACAACAACAAAATTGCATTGTCATACTTGTATGCTCTTATTTTGAACTACTCTTTGTATAGATGGTTTAAATCCCTGAACATTTCCATAGCTAGCGAGAGGCAGCAGCGAAAGGTAGCAAAATAAATTGTGGGTGACAACTTTGTTGCTGAAGGAGCTCCCTTTACCTTTTCTCCCGATAAGACCAAGGAGGAAATTCGGGATGTTCCCTTTTGCTACCGTCCAAATTTAATTACTGCCATTACAGATACCATAAAAAGACACGATAGGTAAAAACTATGTAAAAATTGTTCATTATAAAATACATATAAAAAAATACCTTGTAATAGTGGTCCTGATTTGACTTGGCATATAGGAGGCATACCCTCTGGTCAAATTTGGTTGAAGCTGGGTGGAGACAAAGGGCACGGTAGCTTCAAGCTTACCCTGCAGCTTGTAAACACCAGGGCACCCAATTCAATCAAGGAGACGTGTCTTCTTCCATTATTAAGGCCTCCGACACGACCACAAATCTTCATACAACTATGGACATGTATCAAGAACACATAAAGGAGGTGCAAGGAATGCAGATTAAGTATGATGAAGTTGTAAACATAAATAGCACCAAAAATTAAAACTAATTATTTTTTGTTTAGGGAATGTACAGTTCACTTCTTCTTGTCTGGAGACTATGAGTTCTTGTGTCGAATGTATGGCCTTAGTGGGGCAAGTGGTATGTAACGTCAGCATATTACACTGAATTAGTTCAAAGAATATTTGTTACGAGGTTGTCACAGTTGCTTGTTGTGTCATATCACAGGCTCTCACCTTGGACAGCCATTGGTGAAGAGAGGATCATTTCCAGCACGCTCCCTCCAAACCTTGAGTGATGATCACGCACGTTTTCTCTCACACGGTCATGGGGACATCAATTGGGCACCTGTGTATGCAATCTGAAGGTTCTAGCTATAAAGTAACTATTTTTAAAATTTCGGAGAAGCCAACCGGTCTTCACCCGCTTTATAGTCACAATTCATAGTCTGCTTGAGCTTTTCTTGAATTCCCTTTTCAAAAACAAGTACCTTGTTCTTTCCATCGCTCTGTTCTTGAGCATCGGTAAAATACTTCTAAACTTGTTCTTTGAAGCGAACTTTATTGATTTCTTTATCAATGCCAAGAATAAGCAAACGACTTTCTTACAACTGACGCAACAATGAAAACTTGAAGCAGAATGTACCAGAGTCTACAGCATTTTTCACGTAAGCAATAAGCTCAGCAAAGGCTCTTGCTTGAGTCCTCATCTCTTCTGTACGAGTAGAATGAGAGTCTTGCTGTTTCCTGATGAAGGAGCGATGCCTATTTCGGAGTCCAGCAAAGCAAGCTAAATGATACTTAGCACCGAGTGCAACAAGGTCACCACAGCCTATTGTTGATAGTAATGCTGTGTCTTGTAGATCAGTGGCCATTCGCTATACATTTTCATCTGCATCAAGTGTCCTGAATTCGTGAAGGCGACCATTGTGCTCCTTACAAAATATACAGCATTTCTTGTTGAATGGCTCGCGGTGTCGGAGACATTTTGTTTCTGATGTAATGTCAGTAATAGTGTCATTTCTCTTCCTCTTTCTTGCCCTCTGCAGTTTATCAACACAAAATTTCAAGTGGCAAGACTTGTGCTACTTGGCTTGATTTGTCATGAATAGTGCCATATCCACGTCTCTTCTCCAAATTTTAGAGGTACTGGGAGTTGGTCAAGTTCCCTAAATTGAGTGACATTTTGCAGGAATGATGAATAAGCTTCTGATTTGTGTCCAGGTTTTCCAGCTTTCAAGGGGCATGTAAGTTGCTCACTGGTTGCTTGATGACAGATTACACACTGTGTCCAATCCATGTCCACAACTCCAAATAGTGCACTACTCACATGTTCTTTTAACACCCATGTACTAATTACAACAAAAATTACAAGTACTTACCACAGTAAAAAAGTTTTTTACATTAGATATACCGTATTGATGTTAACATATTATGAAGATACACTAACAATGCCTCCAGACAATGCTTATGCAGATCCAATTCATTCGAATAAAATTAATGTAGAAGTTACAGAACATAGTGCTGGATTATATTCGTGTCAATTTGTAGAAGAAGATGGTCTAAATATATTGCTAGCTCCAGGTAATATTTAAATGTTTAAGTAACATATCTTGAATTCATGCATATACCCTCTCTTCTCAGATGTGTTCATTTGTTTTCTGGGACATCGGATCGGCCTGTCAGCCGAAATCTCTAAAATGTTAATAGAAATTTGGCTTCACACAGAAGAAAGAAACCTGCACAGATTCTTCATGAGGGATAAATCCGGTAGTCTAATAGAGTTCGGATGAAGAGACCTACATTTGGGGTTAACCCTCTCATTCCTGAATTGTTTGGACGCGCGCGGAAAAATCTAATCGTCGACCGCGGAATAGAGTATTACCGTTTTATTTTTTTAACTCGATGCTGGCTGGGAAAACCCCATAGCAACCATATATCACTAAATAGACCAAGAGTTTGGGATTCCCCTAATTTTTTGATTGAGAAAATTGAATAATATTTAGGCCATCTACTAAAAAAATTTCCCCCCAAAAAATCCATTTTTCCCATCTATAAAAAAATAAAATAAAATAGAAATAATACGGTTTGATGCATTTTATACCAATATTATATTAGTTCAACAATAAAATATGTTGTTTGTTGTGTGTGGTGCTGATTGTGATCATGTAGGAGACATCTATGAGTATCCACAAGGAACATATGCCATCGGACGTCGAGCTCCACTACAAAACAATTTCATATACACAAAAACACAGACAACAAAGATATTTGTAATACAAACAACAAATTATTATAGCTCCTATATAATTGCAACTTTATGATGTATTGTATGCGGTTTCATACAGGATTTTTGTTTGGGGGGGGGGAGGGGCTCCGAGTGTACTTCGCCACACTCATTTTTTGGAACCTACACAACTTTGATGCACATCTTTACATTAGAGTCTATACTTCACACTGATGATCAGTGTTCGATCCGATGCACTAAACGGCTCAGTAATGATAGGAACATAATGGGATACAATATCAGACCAAAAATAAATGCTTCCAAAATGTTATTTCTATTCAATTCCCAAAATTCTAGGTGGGGATCCCAGGGCTAGCCTCCCACTGTATGAACCCCTGGTATGTATACTCCATACTGTCCATGAGAGAAACAATCACCATTGTATTGAGAAAGTGTAATTTGAAAATACAAAGCAGTACAAGCACACACATGGAATTCAACTTATGTGTCACATACTGAACGATACCTCCCAGGTTAGGATCCGGAACCTCCATACAATACCAAAAAAACACAGACAACAATGATATTTGTAACACAACAGCTGGCCTCGCTGAATTGCTACACCCCTACCCTCCCCCCCCCCACCCCCCCCCACCCCCCCCCCCCCCCCCCCCCCCCCCCCCCCCCCCCCCCCCCCCCCCCCCCCCCCCCCCCCCCCCCCCCCCACCCCCGTCAATGCTTTTCACTGATTCTGGTGCATAACCCCCCTCCCCCCCCCCACCCCCAACTGGACACCCAAATATCAGTAAGTTGAAATGAAACTTACCCGGCATGGATGATGTCACAGACCGAAAAAGACCCCCCCGAGTTCGTTCTCTCCCAGGTTGGATCCAGAAGTGCCACATACTGTTTGTTCATGGTTGCTCTCTTTCTTTCCACCAATGCACGCACGCACACACACAAGAAAAAAGAAGCTACAGGTGAATACAGATCGAAAAAGTATAATTTATTATACATAAATTGACTGGTGTACACACACACAAACACACATGAAATTAAACTTACATAGGCATAGTAGTCAACGATCCAAATTGATCCAGAGTTCCCTCCCAGGTTGTATCCGGAAGTGCCACATACTGTTTGTCCCTGGTTGCTCTCTCTCATTCCACAAATGCACGCACACACATACACACACACACACACTAGAAAATAGAAGATACAGGTGAATACAGATCATAAAAATAAATGTATATTATAAATTGACTGGTATACACACACACACACACACATATATGAAATTCAACTTACATAGGCATAGTAGCCCCGATTGGAAAAGACCCCCCCCCCCCCCCCCCCTCCTCGAGTTCATTCCCTCCCCGGTTAGATCTAGAAACGCCAGAATAACATTTCAACTCCACGCACACACATATACATCATCGAGTGTGAGTGTGAAGCTACACTACAACACCACAAAAACACAGACAACGACAACGACAATAACAATACATATTACTACTTTTGGGATGTTCACGGGGAGGGGGGGGGAGCAGCCACAAATATCAAAGTCAGTAGTCCTTCACACAAAAGATGGAAAATCAATGGGTGTGTTGTCTGAAGTAGGGCTGTGCGATTATTACTATAATTGGGTATTGGCAATTATCAATTTTCATAAAGTAAAGAATCACGATTAATCGATTAATCGGCTGATTATGATATGTGACTGTCTACAGGAAAATCGGGCACAACGCGGCCCCGACGAAAATTTTTTTTTTTGCACTTACAGACTCCTCGGCAAGCAGATATTAAGCTCTCCAAGTTTTATCGCCGTAGCTTTAGCCATTCCCGCTATATATCGCCTAACCGTTCCCTTCGTTAGGCTTATTTAATACAATTTTAAGAACTAAATCGATCTTTTTGCGACGTCTACGCATGCCGCGTTGTGCCCGATTATCCCGTAGACGGTCACATATGTAATGGTAATTAAAAATCAAGGTAAGTTTTCAGCTAAAAAACACAGCATGTCAACATTGTCAGGGTCCAAACAAGCTCTTTTATAATTAATTATTTGCCATGCTGTCGAGAATAGCCTTTCAGAAGGCGTACTTGTTGCAGGAATGCACAATAACTTTATAGCAATGTTAGCAATGTTAGGAAAGCGATGATTGTGCTCCTTCCACCAGGCTAAGGGATTTGCATCAAGAGCTGGTGATGCTTCATCAACATAGTGCTGAAGCTCAAGTTCAGCTTTCTGTTTAGTAGACAGTGGTCTGTTATTGTCTTTCTGGCTGAACATATCACCCAAAAGCTGGCCTAAGAGTGTTTTTTGGCTAACCAGCTGCCCCCTACCAGCTGCCTACTGCCCTACACCCGAGGGTCAGCTGTTCCCAATTAATCGATTTTGGACAGCATCCCCATAGCCCCACATCAATTTGTCCATTTACTCGATTAATCGGAAATAATCAGATAATCGCGCAGCCCTAGTCTGAAGGTTCTAGCTATTATATTGGAGACATAGTTTGAAGTAAGACTTGCTTAATGCTGTTTTAACAGAAGAAAGTAGGATCAAGCCTAAAAAGAACGTGTTTTACCAAGACTTTGCTACTGTCTTCTCCTTTTTTTTATAAAATCGCCAGTTCAACTGGGGGCCTCCCCATTACGTACAGTCTTAGGTAATGCTCATAGGAAAAAAGTGAGTGTGTCGTGTGATCCAGGTAACTATGCAAAAAAATTTTTTTTTTTCGAAGTCAGCTTGTTACAGTGCTGTGGAAGTTTTGGACTTCCTTGGTACTGACTCTAGCGACTCAGGATCAAGCGGAGAGGATGGAGACGACATCTAGGGCTATAGAAGGCCCTGTATCAGGGTTGGTGGACCAGACCCCAGTCAACTCTGATACTGACAATGGGAGTCAAGAAGATGATCGTTTTAAGCTTGTCTTTCTGTTGAAAACTAGCAAGCTTCTGTTGTGGAAAGGACTTATTTATAGCTATATTGAGATTGAGAAAGCTGTTTAGCTAATATATATATTTCATCGAGTTTTGAGATTTGAAAGTGGGTTGTGGTTATTTTAAATTTTCAAAAAAATTTAATTTTTTTTACCACATCTACGGACGTAATATAAAGATGAACATTGGCGGAGGCAATCCCAAACGCTCCAACCTAAAGCATTCACTAGGACCAGATTTGTATGCAGTCACCGACCTGATTGTGAAGAGGAGCAGACTCTTCCAGTGATGAAGGAGAAGATGCTGGACCTGGCGAAGTACACTCAGAGCCCCATCCTCCCACCCCCAAATAAAAATCCTGCATACAATACATCATAAAGTTGCAATTATATAGGATCATGAATAATTTGATGTTTGTATTACAAATATATTTGTTGTTTGTATATGAAATTGTTTTGTAGTGGAGCTCAACGTCCGATGGCATATGTTCCTTGTGGACACTCATAGATGTCTCCTACATGATCACAACCAGCACCAAACATAACAAACAACATATTTTATTGTTGAACTTATATAATATTGGTATAAAATACATCAAACATTATTATTTCTATATTTTTTTATTATTATTGATGGGAAAAGTGGAATTTTTTTGGGACAAATTTTTTTTTTCTGTAAAGTATTAGTAGAGGGCCTAAACATTATTCAATTTTCTAAATCAAAAAATGAGGGGAATCCCAAACTCTTGGTCTATTTAGTGATATATGGTTGCTATGGGGTTTTCCCAGCCAGCATCGAGTTAAAAAAATAAAACGGTAATGCTCTATTCCGCGGTGGAAGATTAGATTTTTCCGCGCGCGTCCAAACAATTCAGGAACAAGAGGGTTAAACAGATTATATTGATTTTAATACATACAATGTAGCTACTTACCTTCAATACGGCTCCCAACAATTTTAATGTGTAGCTTCTCCATTGCCAGTGAGGCACCTTGTAGAACTTCTTCCCCATCATTCTTCATCTGAAATTGACGATGATGATAATAATATTACGTAATAAGTAATAATTATAATAACAATAATAGAGAATAACTAATAATAACAATAATAGTAATAATGATTATAATAATTATAACTAATAATAAGTATAATTATGTGTACTAAATGTATCGTACCTTCCGCAGCAGTCGAAGTGTATCGTTGAAGTGGACGTTACCACTTATAAAGTGCGAGAATGCCAACTCAGGTCGCCTGTCTATTTCGGCCAGAAGTATAGGGTAGTCGTACACAAAGCCATTGTGTGCCACTAGAACTATTATGTAAATTATTTAGATGTGATTACCTATGGAGATAAATGTGTGATACATAATACCTGGATAGTAAGGGGTCTTAGTTTCTGTTGATACAAAATCAACAGTGCTTGTCAGCCACTCTAAAAATGTTGGTAGTACCATAGAAATTGGCCTTTCCCCCCGAAGTAAGTTACTGGTAATGCCAGTAACTCTGGAAACTAATTATTTATCACAAATTACTTTACTGACAGTTGTGAAATGTTTTACTTACCAGGAGCAGAAATATCACCAGTGATGAGAAAGTAGGAGAAGGAAGTTGAACTGGGGAGTCAAGTATCTTGGCCGCAATGTCTGTAATGTGATCTGAGTACGTACTCAGACCTGTCACTTCACAGTCATAGAGTACAAGTAGTGGCAGTTGGGTATCGCCACTCTCACTACTGCATTCAAGGTTGTCAGTGGGGTCAATTTGGGAGTCTGGATGGACGACTATAACAGGATCATCTGACAGATACTCACGAGTGTCAGCTTCTCCCTTGCCATCTCCCATGTACTCCCCTACTGCACAGACAACGTCCCTCAGTGTTCCCATCAATACCTTCTCAGCCTCATATCTGGCCTTCTTGGCTTATGGATGTTTCAATCCAATTCCCTTGTGGACGCTTAGACACACCCCAAAAATTATTTCCTCACTCAGAGTATCCTTAGCAACTGCTAGACAACCAATTACTCCTGAGGAATGCAAGCACTTTTTTTGTGACCTTTCACTCAATCAAAGGCTATGATTGATGTCCAGAACGGAAGTGTATGGGTCATATTACACTGGTAGCAAAAAAAAAATCTGCTGAATTAGCTCTGGGGGGGGGGGGGGGGGGGGAAATTATCGCAAAAATCGCCCTGTTACAGAGCCTACTGCAGCTCTCCAGAAGAACTTCAAACGGTGCAATGTGTTTCAAGGTATGGTTTAACCTATACAGAAGCTTTTAGAAAAGGCCAGATAACGGCACTATTTTTTTTTGCATATTACCGGTTGACCAAAAGAAGTGTGCACGAATTATAAAGGTAAAGCAATAACATATAGTTGTGTAGTGGTGATTGTGTTGCCTTCATCTTCACTCTTCTTTTTGTGGGATAAGGTGCCTGTGTTGTCTTCTTCATTTTCTAGCTTTCTCTTTTTTATGGGAGGTCTAAGGGAAGTTAAAGATGGAGCTGATTCTAGCAAATGTTGGTATAATATTCATTGCTAGAGCATGTTCTGTGGGGATAAAAACTGGAAGCTGAGCTTGGCAAAGGAGTTCATGTCTCTCCTCCTTTGTGAGTGACTTGACCTCAGCATCCAACTGAATTAAGGGGTCTTCTCCACTGGCTGTAGAGCGTATTCTGCTGACCTCATTACAGCGACACTTTCGTATTCGCTGACAAGCCTCACCACTTCGAACACGGCATCCAGTGAGTGGTACCAAGGTGATGGGCTAAACAAGTGACTCACTAAGTTGCATAATTTATGTGTATAAAAATGTAGAGTTACCTAACTCCAAGTAGGACCTTTGACTACTGCCTGATTTCCACTGCATCCAGAATTATGCTGCATGATTATAAGCACTAAATGCCCTGTAGCTTTAATTTCAGCTGGTGTAGTCGGAGATGTAATGGGCTTTGTTAGCACATCCTGGATAGTGATTTTGGATGGCGAGTCAATAACTTGATGGAAATGCTCCTTACAATTTGCAGAGTGGTGAGTCGTACATTGGTTAGCACGCACAATTTTCATACAGTTTCTCTTGCAATTAATTAAAAGATCATTGAGCAGAGAGGTTATTAAAGGTGACGGAGAGTTGAGTGTTGATCTTCCAAGAGAGTGGCTGTAACAACAAGGGCAAGAAAGAGATGGAGAGTGCTGAATCCATTTGCAACAACAGTCTAGGCAGATGACTGCTCCACATGAAATTTGAAGTGGTTGGTTTAGAATGTGAGTGCAAATGGGGCAACAAAAAATTTCCATGACAACAGAAGTAGATGTGTGGTACTGTGGTGTAGGGTCTTCATCTGGAAGATGTGATGGGGGTGCTGTACTCCGCAAATGCTCTAGCAAAGTCTTGGGTGTCTCTTCTCCAGATGGTCTACCTCTGTTTTTGGTATCTTTGCGATTCTGACCTCCACCCCTAACAACAGCCTCAAAGTGTGCACAAATCTAAAAAATGTAATTATAAATTAAATTATTATCACTATTATTTATTATTAATTTGTTCTTTATTGTTATTTTTTATTTACTTTGCAATTGTCTGTTTGTGCATGGAGTCACAGTGTGAGTGTAAGGTGCTCCCTCCTTTCCAGCCTTCACTGCTAGGCTCATAACAGCATAGCAAGGCTTGCAGAACTTAAACCTTCTCGTTCCTGAATTGTTTGGACGCGCGCGGAAAAATCCAATCGTCAACCGCGGAATAGAGTATTACCGTTTTTTTTTAAATTTGATGCTGGCTGGGAAAACCCCATAGCAACCATATATAACTATATAGACCAAGAGTTTGGGATTCCCCTCATTTTTTGATTGAGAAAATCGAATATTTAGACCATCTACTAATACTTCAAAAAAAAAATTTTTTTCCCCAAAAAATCCACTTTTCCCATCAATAAAAAAATAAAATAAAATAGAAATAATATTGTTTGATGCATTTTATACCAATATTATATTAGTTCAACAATAAAATGTTGTTTGTTGCGTGTGGTGCTGATTGTAATAATGTAGGAGACATCTATGAGTGTCCACAAGGAACATATGCCATCGGACGTCGAGCTCTACTACAAAACAATTTCATATACACAAAAACACAGACAACAAAGATATTTGTAATACAAACAACAAATTATTCATGCTCCTATATAATGGCAATATTATGATGTATTGTATGCGGTTTCATACTGGATTTTTGTTTGGGGGGGAGGAGGGGGGGACTCCAAGTGTACTTCGCCACACTCATTTTTTGGAACCTACACTACTTTGATGCACATCTTTACATTAGAGTCTATACTTCACACTGATGATCAGTGTTCGATCCTATGAACTAAACGGCTCAGTAATGATAAGAACATAATGGGATACAATATCAGACCAAAAATAAATGCTTCCAAATAGTTATTTATATTCAACTCCCAAAATTCTAGGTGGGGATCCCAGGGCTAGCCTCCCACTGTATGAACCCCTGGTATGAACCCCTGGTATGTATACTCCACACTGTACATGAGAGAAACAATCGTTGTATTGTGAAAGTGTCATTTGAAAATGAAAAGCAGTACAAGCATACACGTGGAATTCTACGTGTCACATACTGAACGATCCCTCCCAGGTTAGGATCCGGAACCTCCATACAATACCAAAAAAACACAGACAACAATGATACTTGTAACACAACAGCTGGCCTCGCTGAATTGCCTCCCCACCCCCCCGTCATGCTTTTCACTGACATTTCTTGTGCCACTTAACCCCCACCACCACCCCCCACCCCCATATGGACCCCAAATATCAGTAAGTGAATGAAACTTACCGAGCATGGATGATGTCACAGGACCGAAAAAGACCCACCGAGTGTTCTCTCCCAGTGGATTCAGAAGTGCAACATACTGTTGTTCATGGTTTGCTCTCTCTCTCTCTTCCACCAATGCACGCCCGCAACACACAAGAAAAAAGAAGCTACAGGTGAACAGATAATAAAAAATAAATGCTATAATTTATGATACATAAATGACTGGTTGTACACACACACACACGAAATTTAACTTACGTAGGATAGTAGCTCACGATCCAAAAAGATCCAGAGTTCCCTCCCCGGTTGTATACGGGAAGGCCACATACTGTTTGTCCACGGTTGCTCTCTCTCATTCCACAAATGCACACATACACACACATACACACACACACTAGAAAAAAGAAGATACAGGTGAATACAGATCATAAAAATAAATGTATAATATAAATTGACTGGTGTACACACACACACACATACATGAAATTCAACTTACATGGGCATAGTAGCCCCGATTGGAAAAGACCCCCCCCCCCCACCCCGAGTTCGTTCCCTCCCCGGTTAGATCTGGAAGCGCCAGAATAACATTTCAACTCCACGCACACACATATACATCGAGTGTGAAGCTCCACTACAACACCACAAAACACAGACAACAACAAACAATAACAATACATATTACAACTTTTGGGATGTTCAGGGAGGGGGAGGGGGGGGGGGGGAGCAGCCACAAATATCAAAGTCTGTGGTCCTTTACACAAAAGATTATGGAATATAAATGGGTGTGTTGTCATCTTTCTTCCACTCTCCCCCTACCTCATCCACCCGACTCTTGTTCTTCGATTCCCGCCTTCTCCGACCGCGAGGACGTCCAGAACTCGGAGCAGGAGGAGCCACTTCCTCTTCTTCATCACTATAACCTGCTTCCTATTCGTGTTTCATCATTGGAAGACTCAGGTCCGGTATCCTCTCCTTCATGACTGGAAGACTCTGCTCCTGTCGCCTCATCTGCGTAATCGGGTCGGTGACTGCATTCACATCTGGTCCTAGTAGTATATGTGGTAAAAAAAAATTTTAAATTTTTTTGAAAATTTGAATTCGTTCAAAAAACCACAAGCCACTTTCAAATATCAAAACTCAATGAAATATATATATATTATAGCTAAACAGCTTACTCTATCTCAATATAGCTATAAATAAGTCCTTTCCACAACAGAAGCTTGCTATTTTTCAAGAGAAAGACAAGAGAAAGACAAGCTTACCTCGATCATCTTCTTGACTCCCATTTTCAGTATCAGAGTTGACGGGGGCTGGTCCACCAACCCTGATACAGGGCCTCCTATAGCCCTAGATGTCGTCTCCCTTCTCTCCGCTTGATCCTGAGTCGCTAGAGTCAGCATCAAGCAAGTCTAAAACTTGCACCGCATTGTAACTTCTAGACGCCATCTTCCAAAAATGACTTTGAAAAAAAATTTTTTTTGCATAGTTACCGGGGTCACACGACACGCTCACTTTTATCCTATGATGTAAATAAGCATTACCTAAGACTGTACGTAATAGGGAGGCCCCCAGTTGAACTGGCGATTTTATGAAAAATGGAGAAGACAGTAAGTCAAACCGCAAAGTCTTGGTCGGCAAAGAAGCGGTTGTTTCAATGTGTTATGGAAGGCTGCTGAGCTCAAGCAATTTTTCGCTGCTTCTACAAAGCTCTGGAGATGACTGGATCCATAAAATGAAGCTGCTGTGAAGAAGGTAACTTTTTTTTTAATTCGACGGAGAACCGGTGTTTTTTTTTTTTGCCGAGGAAGAAATAAACGCAACTGCTGTGAGGTACTGTCGAAGCAATCCTGGCTGAAAGCTATTTTAGATGCTTCTCCAATGCATTGGGCACCTGTGTATGCAATCTGAAGGTTCTAGCTATAAAGTAACTATTTAAAAAAATTCAGAGAAGCCAACCGGTCTTCACCCGCTTTAAAGAGGGATCCGGAACGAAAGGGTTAAGGGACAGACATGGGTATCATCCAAACTCACATCAATCCCAAAGGTTGTCAACAGATTATCCCTAAAATCAGTGCACTGAAACACAGAACTTCTTCCTTTTGCTTTGGACAAGCACTTTCCACATATTCTGTAGTGTTTGGGAAACTGTTGCAAATGAAACTCCATTCTTGCTCACCCACAACTGTCATTATTTAAATATACAATTTTTTGAAAAAAAATATAGTGCCATTGTATTTGTAGCGTACATGTCTACATTAACCTGTAGTGTCCTGTTTCACTGGTTTCCTGCTCAGAAGCGCTTTGTGAAGACCCCCAGCTGGCTTACAAATTGAGTTTTCCCACAAATAGTGATAAGATCTGGCCTGCACAGTCCACATAAGGAACTCACTGTGCACTAAGGACAGTCCCTTTTTATTAATGCGCAGTGATAACCACAGACCTGTCAGGTACTGGAATGAAACCACTTTTATTTATTTCATTTAGTTCCAGTGTATTTTTATAGGTTTGTTTGGAATGGGTTTTAGATTGGTTCACAGCCACAGAGCTAATTTAAATATTTATAACCCCTACCGGAAATTATCCGTGATTCTTATTAACCGCTAAGTGTTCACTAGAAAACATCCGTGGGCTCTCTTCTGTAAGTTCCTATTTTTAAATATAATGAGCTCAATTTCCTTCTTGCAAATACATTGGCAAATCATTCCCAGTTAGTTACTAGGATGTTCCTCTAAGAGACATGTATTGGCATGAGTATGTGGTTTCAAGTAGGCCAGCATTGTGATGGCGTGCATTAAAAAGAGACTAGGTTTTTTTTCCACAAGCATAGGATTTAGTGTTGTATTGGTATAGTGTGCATGGCCAAGTTCAGTCCGTTTACAGCTTTGAATTCTTTTGCGGGTGCAGTTAAAACGCCAAAACTTATGGGATCTCCATTTCAAGTCGAGTTAGTCGCTATTTGTCACAGTTATAAGCCCTACTCAACAGCATTAACTTGTAAATTTATTGTCCACTAGACGAACCACAAAGGTAAGTCTTGCTAGGTATGTTCAGTTGTGTGAAAGTATTGTGCCTTACAACTACTATTAAGAATGTCACAAAGAAAACTTTAAATAATGTGACTTGATTTTGTTGCTTCTTTTTCAATTCAAACAGTTGCGGGGAGCGGTTACTATGGCATTGAATCTCCTTTACCGCATATGTAATTAAAAACTCGACTTGAGTGTTAGTTGTTAAAATTAATCATTTAACAATAGTGTAGTTTAAGGCTCGCTCGCCATTTGTGCTCAAGCACACCAATAGTAATACAACAAACCACAAAAATGCTAATCAGCAAAGTCACCACAAGAATGAATTAAACTTAATAATTGTATATTTTTCAGTATAATCACAAAATTTAATATTCCTCACATTTGATCTTAATTCAGTTTTCAGTTTGGAGCTATCCCTTATTAGGAAACATGTAAGTAATTATGAATGTCACTATGGATTATTTAAATTATATCATTCTTTTAATCTGGCAATGATGCTTGTGAATAATGTTTAGCTTAAAATTTTAATAGTATTATTATCTTAATTTTGTGGTTATTTAGAATGTCTAACTGCAAACATTTACAAGATAATAAGAACTTCAAACAATTATTCTCTAATTGTCCAATGTATATACAGTAAATCATCTGTTATCTGGGTGGTTAGGGTCAGAGGGGTGCCCATCAAGCAACATACTATAATGAATGTTCAACTGTTGTAAAATAAGATGTATTTTTTTGTTTCAGAGTTTCTATTTGTTTTGCAACAGCCATATCCCTAGTACAAACTAGACGTTGTGACTTCCCTATTTTTAACTCTTTGATAATGTCCAACTTTGTTGCTAATGTAAGTTCGCTCTGTTTTCTTCACCGCTGCACACAAGAAGCCATAGTAGCGGTCCTCGAAAACTTCCGGGTAGTGTGTCAGCAACCTAAAGCTTTCTCTAATGAGGGCACACTTGAAATAACGAATAATGCTGGCAAACCCGCCGTGTAGACGGACTTGCCCATAATTTGGATGGCCGGATAACAGAAGATTTACTGTATTACAGTACAGTTAGTTGTGGCACTTGAACGTAATAGTGGGCTCTACCACAAGTGTTCTTACCTAGGTCCTGTCTTACGGCACAGTGTGTAATTACAGAATAACATCACCTGAGGGTAATCACCTTGTTATGGCGTGACATTCTTACTGATCAACTTACAAATTAAACCAAGGCAATGAGAAGCAAGCAGATGATGTGATGTAGAGGCAACAGTTACAGTTGTAATCCGTTGAAGTAGTGAAGCTGCAGTCAAGAGTTAGTGCTCTTCAAATATTGCTAACTTTCTCCTCTAATTCTACATAAATCATCAAATTTGAGACTTGGACCTATCAAGACATTTCTTTCACTCAGGACTTGAATATTTTGAAGGCTAGTCTTGTTTTTCTCTGTGAAGTAGTTACTGCATAGCAAGCAACAATTGTCAGTCAAACATGAATTATTACTTATTTTTATACTGTTAAAAATGGGGTGTTTAAATAACTTAGTTTTGGTGTTAAATAGGAGGTGCTGCCTGGACACCACATACTATTGTCTCCATAGTTGTCCCAACAAAGCTCAACAAGACCCCAGGCCAGCCAGATGTGTGTGCATGTGAAAGAAAAAGTGACAATTAGAAAGTGATAATTGAAGTTCGTGTGTGTGTGCATGTGTGTTGGTCTAAAACTATTACAATATGTAGTTGTAGGGTTCAGATTTTAGAGGGTCTTGCTTTTTTCATTATTGCCTAACACACAGAGATGCTGATATCATTGGCACTGCAACAACTATCAGAATAATACGATGAAAAGCAGGGGGTGTGGCGCTACGTGTGACCTTTGACCTGGGCGCCATTTGGGCCCATCTTGTATTCAATCTAAAGTCTCTTCTTTCTGGTTTAGTCACAACACAATGTCTAATGTCTGACAATTATATTAAGGGTTCCCTGCCACCAGAAACAGAAGCGCGTAACCGCAAATTGACTGTTTTTGCTATGTCTTTATATTTATTTTTCTGTGTACTGTGGGCTTACTTTGTTGTTACAGGTGGAATGAGCACCAATAGAGGACTCCAGGAAGCCAAATTTGAAGAATGAAGACCCGCCTGGGACGGAGATACAGCTCTGCACACTGGCTACTATTCAGGTGTGGTGCTACGTGTGACCTTTGACCCGGGCGTTGTTTGGGGCTCATCTTGTATTCAATCTAAAGTCTCTTCTTTCTAGTTTAGTCAAAACACAAGGAAGTAATGATAAAGGACAATCATGATTACTTGTATAATATATATTTATTTTAATATTAATATTTCTTATTCTGGTTATTTGTTTACTTGTTCATGTGGTATCAAGAAGTTTAAAAACATTTCTTTTTAACCCTCTCTTTCCTGAATTGTTTTGACGCGCGGGGAAAAATCTAATTTTCTACCGCGAAATAGAGCATTGCCGTTTTATTTTTTTAACTCAATGCTGGCTGGGAAAACCCCATAGCAACCATATATCACTAAATAGACCAAGAGTTTGGGATTCCCCTCATTTTTTGATTGAGAAAATTGAATAATATTTAAGCCATCTACTAATATTTCAAAAAAAAATTTTTTCCCCCCCCCCAAAATATCCACTTTTCCCATCAATAAAAAAATAAAATAAAATAGAAATAATATTGTTTGATGCATTATATACCAATATTATATTAGTTCAACAATAAAATATGTTGTTTGTTGTGTGTGGTGCTGATTGTGATCATGTAGGAGACATCTATGAGTGTCCACAAGGAACGTATGCCATCGGACGTCGAGCTCCACTACAAAACAATTTCATATACACAAAACAAACACAAACAACAAAGATATTCATGATCCTATATAATTGCAACTTTATGATGTATTGTATGCGGTTTCATACAGGATTTTTGTTTGGGGTGGGGCTCCGAGTGTACTTCGCCACACCCATTTTTTGGAACCTACACTACTTTGATGCACATCTTTGCATACGAGTCTATACTTCACACTGATGATCAGTGTTCGGTCCTATGCACTAAAGGCTCAGTTATGATAGGAACATAATGGGATACAATATCAGACTAAAAATAAATGCTTCCTAAATGTTCATTTCTATTCAACTCCCAAAATTCTAGGGGGAACCCAGCGCTAGCCTCCCACTGTATGAACACCTGCTATGTATACTCCACACTGTACATGAGAGAAACATGTATTGAGAAAGTGTACTTTGAAAATGAAAAGCAGTACAAGCACACACGTGGAATTCAACTTACCCGGCATGGATGGTGTCACAGACTGAACGATCCCTCCCATAGGATCCGGAACCTCCATACAATACCAAAAAAACACAAGACAACAATGACATTTGTAACATAACTGCTGGCCTCGCTGAATTGAGCCCCCCCCTCCCCCGTCATTACTTTTCACTGACATTCTTGTACCATAACCCCCCCTCCCCCGTCATTACTTTTCACTGACATTCTTGTACCATAACCCCCCCTCCCCCGTCATTACTTTTCACTGACATTCTTGTACCATAACCCCCCCTCCCCCGTCATTACTTTTCACCGACATTCTTGTACCATAACCCCCCCCAGCCCTAGCTGGACACCCAAATATCAGTAAGTTGAAAAAATGAAATTCAACTTACCAGGCATGGATGATGTCACAGACCGAAAAAGACCACCGAGTTCGTTCTCTCTCAGGTTGGATCCGGAAACGCCACATACTGTTTGTTCATGGTTGCTCTCTCTCTCTTTCCACAAATGCACGCACACACATACACACACACACACACACACAAGAAAAAAGAAGCTACAGGTGAATACAGATCATAAAAATAAATGTATATTTTATTATACATAAATTGACTGGTGTACACACACACACACACACATGAAATTCAACTTACATGGGCATAGTAGTCACGATCCAAAAAGATCCAGAGTTCCCTCCCAGGTTGTATACGGAAGTGCCACATACTGTTTGTCCACGGATGCTCTCTCTCATTCCACAAATGCACACACACACATACACACACACACACACTAGAAAAAAGAAGATACAGGTGAATACAGATCATAAAAATAAATGTATAATATAAATTGACTGGTGTACACACACACATACATGAAATTCAACTTACATGGGCATAGTAGCCCCGATTAGAAAAGACCCCACCCCCCCACCCCCGAGTTCGTTCCCTCCCCGGTTAGATCTGGAAGTGCCAGGATAACATTTCAACTCACGCACACACATATACATCGAGTGTGAAGCTCCACTACAACACCACAAAAACACAGACAACGACAACGACAATAACAATACATATTACAACTTTTGGGATGTTCAGGGAGGGGGAGGGGGGGGGGGGAGCAGCCACAAATATCAAAGTCTGTGGTCCTTTACACAAAAGATTATGGAATATCAATGGGTGTGTTGTCATCTTTCTTCCACTCTCCCCCTACCTCATCCACCCGACTCTTGTTCTTCAATTCCCGCCTTCTCCGACTGCGAGGACGTCCAGAACTCGGAGCAGGAGGAGCCACTTCCTCTTCTTCATCACTGGAACCTGCTGCCTATTCGTGTTTCATCATTGGAAGACTCAGGTCCGGTATCCTCTCCTTCATCACTGGAAGACTCTGCTCCTGTACCCTCATCTGCGTAATCGGGGTCGGTGACTGCATTCACATCTGGTGCTAGTAGTATATGTGGTAAAAAAAAAATTTAAATTTTTTTGAAAATTTGAAATTGTTCAAAAAACCACAAGCCACTTTCAAATCTCAAAACTCAATAATATATATATATAATTATATTATAGCTAAACAGCTTACTCTATCTCAATATAGCTATAAATGAGTCCTTTCCACAACAGAAGCTTGCTATTTTTCAAGAGAAAGACAAGAGAAAGACAAGCTTACCTCGATCATCTTCTTGACTCCCATTTTCAGTATCAGAGTTGACGGGGTCTGGTCCACCAACCCTGATACAGGGCCTCCTATAGCCCTAGATGTCGTCTCCCTTCTCTCCGCTTGATCCTGAGTCGCTAGAGTCAGCATCAAGCAAGTCTAAAACTTGCACCGCATTGTAACTTCTAGACGCCATCTTCAAAAAAATGACTTTGAAAAAAATTTTTTTTGCATAGTTACCGGGGTCACACGACACGCTCACTTTTATCCTATGATGTAATAAGCATTACCTAAGACTGTACGTAATAGGGAGGTCCCCAGTTGAACTGGCGATTTTATAAAAAATGGAGAAGACAGTAAGTCAAACCGCAAAGTCTTGGTCGGCAAAGAAGCGGTTGTTTCAATGTGTTATGGAAGGCTACTGAGCTCAAGCAATTTTTTGCTGCTTCTACAAAGCTCTGGAGATGACTGGATCCATAAATGAAGCTGCTGAGAAGAAGGTAACTTTTTTTAAAATTCGACGGAGAACCGATGTTTTTTTTTTTTGCCGAGGAAGAAATATAAGCAACTGCTGTGAGGTATTGTCGAAGCAGTCCTGGCTGAAAGCTATTTTAGATGCTTCTCCAATGCATTGGGCACCTGTGTATGCAATCTGAACGTTCTAGCTATAAAGTAACTATTTTAAAAAATTCGGAGAAACCAACCGGTCTCACCCCGCTTTAAAGCGGGATTCGGAACGAAAGGGTTAACATAAAAAGGTATGAAAAATTAATGTAGGAATAATGGATTAGCTAGCTACCAGAAAAAGTGTTTCGAGTTATTATGAATTCATACAACAATATTAATATTTCTTATTTCTGGTTATTTGTTTACTTGTTCAGTGGTTTCAAGAAGTTTAAAAAAAATTCTTTCTAACATATAAAGGTATGAAAAATTAATGTCATACAACAACTTAACTAAATCCTAGTCCAAATGTTCTTCTCTAATCATGCCACCTAGTACTGGCAGATTTAATGGAGTTAACAGTGTTAGTCTTAACTGAATCAAAATGACATCTGCAAATATGAGCAATTTCCAGCCACCTTCTTGTAGTAATCATAGGGAATTTCTTGATTAAGTTTAAAATGCTTGAATACTTTTCTATCTCAAGCATAGCAGCCCTGTCTGGACTATACTTCAACCAGGTTGCTTTGCCAGGCCGATATGTATCAGAAACTACATAAACATCCATCTTAAATATGGTTGCAGTGACAATTATTTCTAGATTGGTACCCCATGTGCAATATTGGGACATATTCTTTTGATGTTCCACATAATCAGTTTGGTTGACAGCCAGATGAAACTTTTTAAATAATTCAACTTTAGCTTCTGAATTAGCAATAATCTTGCGCAGCATAAAGTGATGCTCATTGATCACCCGTAAGCTGGAGAGATAAGGCACGAAAAAGACAGTTTCCATCTCCAAGCACCCTTTCAATCGTCCTTCATTGCGCATTAAGAAATGGAGTTATAATGTTATAGCCATTTTGTGGAAGCATGTCTTCAGGTATGGGAATATCATCTAAGGAACTCCCTGGTAAACTGATAAATCAAGGATGTGTAGAATGAATTCCCTATTACAATACATCATACAAATTTATGTATTCCCAAAACATTGAAAAAAAATTAACAGCCTTTGATCTGATATATCGTGAGAGTTTATTCTTTTAAACAATCCAGTTCACAGATTAGTAGCTAAACTCGAAATGTGTAAGCATCATTAGATAACAACAAACTATTTTCATTTTAAAATAATACACTTTCAATTTAAAAAAAAACTACATTAGGATTAATTATGAATATACAGGCTGTGCGAACAAACAAAATTGTGTACCAGGTTTGTAGTATTATTAAATAAAAACTCAATTCTAACTGACATTTCAATTTTTGAAAGAAAACATTAGCTATATGGCATATTTGGATATGCCTACCTGTCTTTGCAATTTCACAACAAGTATCTCCCGTTTTAATGTCAATGCTACAAGACTCTACAAAAAAGTTTACTATGTATTATTTTGAGAAATACACAAGTATAGTCTATTACCCTCTTTCTTGATATCAAAGTTGTGTGTTATATTAGATTCAGTCTGTAGAATGTTTGGGAAGTTAAAATAATATTAGCTACTCAATGATAGTTTTTACCTTTTCAGTATCAAGCTTCAGCAAAATGTTTTCTCTTTCAGTGGAATTGCCATGTCTTTAAAAATTCAATAACATAAATAAAGAATAATATAGTAACTTAACATAATTATAACCTTAAACATAATTATAACCTCAAACATAATCCAGATCTTTTTCTGCCAGGTGTCTTTGTTGTTTGCTGGAATCTCCATTGATGATCAAACTTCTTGCCAGATGGTATCACTTCTTTTTTAATAAATACTTTTTCTTCAGAGATTGACTCTGTCGTGTGGGCTGCTGTACATACATTTACAGCTTGCTGAATCAAAGAATTTATGTGCTTCAGGAAAGGAGTGACAGCTTCATTTTGAGGATGAACATATTCTTGAAATTCTTCTATAAGTGCTTTGAAAACACTGAACTGAATACTATAATCTATGTCAAAACAGAGGGTAAAAAATGTAATTCACTTTACTTAGAGGCTTACCTTTGTGTGGTTCAATAATCGACTCAACACAGCTTATGGAATCTTGGTCTTCTAAAAAACACTGTGGTTCTAAATTATTGTGACAATGTAAAGAATGGACGCGATGTATGTGTGCCTACAAATATGTCCATTGTTGTAGTCATAGCAGCATTTGTCACATGTATACATATGTGAACATAAAAAACCACACTCTGGTTCGGCACAAATGTTAGCACTATCTGATGGAGAACACCGTGAGCATGTAGATAACACCCGTTTTACTGTATATCCATCTGATACATTTATAGAGTTACTGCTTACTACCCATCCATCTTCAGTTGTTTGCTTCAAAGAAATATAAAATATGAAGTACTATTTTATTATGTGAATCACTCCTGTTACCTCAACCCTTTCTGAAGGTATTTGAATTCCATGCTTATGCTGACTTTTTTCTTCCTTCAGTCTTCTATTTATTGCTGGTGGATGTTGTCTGGCACATTTATAGCGAAAAAAAGAATCCTTTTCGTATTCAAGTAGGTTATGAATGAGAAAGTCAATCTTGCGATTCACTTTGCCATTTAAATGGAAAGTCCTTAGTTGATTGTGAAAACTGCAAAATTAAATATTAACCAAAAAAATTTAGGGTTTGTAATATTACTACATGCATCCTAAATTCTGTGATTATAACCAGCGGTTAGCTTATTAAAAAAACCCAATTGTTTTAAATTTAATTAATTTTGATGGTTATACCTATAATAGTATATATATAAAATGTCAATGAAGTTATTATAGAAAATGCTCAAGCCATATTTAGTATCATTATCTACAGCCACAGAGAACAAAAGTTACTTATTTTGTGACATTCATTGTTGAATTACAATTACATTAAAAGATTATTGCTAATCAACATTTATAACCTTTCAAGATACATGTTAGTATCTGTGTCAGCATGATTGAAGTGGCGGTAGAATTTGGCCCGTTTTCCTGAAATCCAAGAACATAATAAAGTAAAGGACCACTGGTATGAACCTGTAGCACTAAGCTGCAAATTGTGGAAACTGATGTCTACAGCTCCAATGGAATAACACATGAATGGCTATTATTAGGAAATATATCTGATTAATAGTCCAGAAGATATAGACAAATTTTAGGGTTATTGTACACTTCGTGATACAAGCATGAAAAGTTTGCATGCTAATAGCAAACATCTTAAGGATGATTTTAGGCTATAGGGACATCTGTGATTTGACATTTCTTTACCTTATTGATTCAAAATAGATATGAGTTAGATTTAAATTTTATATTACTTCTCACAATGCATGCTTTCATTAGATATCAAACATGACATATTTTGATTGAAAAAAGTTAAGAATTATTATTAATGTATCAATTTTGATGATTTATTTAGTAAGTAAAAGTCACAAAAGGTCAAACCATGAATGTCCCTATAGCCAATAATCATTGTATGATAATCTTCATTAGCATGTCAAATTTGGTGCTTGTATCGTATAATGCACAATTTTCCCAAATTTACTGGACTATATTTGCAAAACTAAAACTAGACGACTCAATTTTTTTTTGTAAAATGGGGACCAAAAAATAAAAGTATTAAAGCACACAAATTGTGAAGTATTGCAGCATAAGCCATATTGAAAATTCTGAACGTGTGCCATTTTTTAAGTTCACTGCTAACAGAATGACTGACTAATTGTGATGAATTATTAACATGACTGATTGAAAATTCAAGGAATTGCAAGCATCCTCACAATTAAACTCACAGATTAATGCTACGCTAATATCAATTATAGAGAAATTTCAGAACATTGAAGTTTTTTATATTCTCACCTGAACGACTTTGATAATACTGACAAAAATACTGAATAAATTGAGGTTTTTTTGGAGTCTAGATATGAATAAAATTTGCCATTCGCTTCTGAAAAATTACTGGATCTGTTTCTTAACAAAGACAGAGTTTGATATATTTCAAATTGATTTTCTGAATTTGCTGCACGTAATTTATTTTTCCAAGACCTAAATAATGTTGAATTAATTAATAATAATTAAGCACTCAATAGTAATTTATTTCTAAGCACCTTTCAACATGCCAGTAGCATAAAAGATGCTTAAAATCACCATACACTGATTTTATAGCTAACCACGCAGTGTTATCTGTATATTATAGAGATATCATCGTTAAATACATATATACATTATAAATAAACAAATACCATCATCTGTCATAATTGCATTCACAGGTGTATCTGGTGCTCTTTTTTTCACACAAGTAAAGAAGAACTCAATTACATCACTATTTTCACTATCAGAAATACACCATCCTACTGGTTGACCTGTTGAACAAGATTATGTTTAATAAATAGTATCTATAAAAAATCATAAATTACCTTTTCCTAGATTATCAGCAACAATAATAGTCAATAAGTTAAACTTATATTGATTAATCCCATGTGTTGAGTCAATGCAAAGAATTGTTGAAGCATACTCCTTGTACAAATCAAGTTGAAACTTGATCTGTACTGCTAAAACAAAGGCACTTTCTGGCAAATTGGGACATTCTGGTTCTAACCTTCCTTGTGGCTTAAAAAAAAGAATGGGATCAAACGATTCATTTTGAAGTTGAGAGACGATAAGTGACACTGAAATGGCATCGTTTTCATGTCTTTTAATTGTGTTGTCACCAACTCTAGATCTTATTGTTAATATCATTTTTAGACAAAAAATGTCTTCGTGCTACTCTTTCATCAAAATCATCCCTTTTTTCTCTGTCACCCACGTTTTCACGTACATCTGTCATAAATTGAAAATGTTATTGCCAAACTTATTAATAGTATTGGATTTCTTTACCTTGTAAAATACGTTGTGGAGTTATTCCGAGACTGATTTTCCTGGATATTTCTTTTTTGATACTACTGGGTAAAGGTAAGTGTTTAATTTCTTGAGGTCCAAGATTGTGGCCAGTATGAGCCGAAATATATTCCACTGCAACAGATCCATTTTTTAATTGATTTACATATATTCGTGATAAACAAGTACTGTTAATTTTTCTTGTTTGCTTTTGATGAGTTCTCTTCTCATTGGTTTTTCTTTTTTTCTTATCTCCACGATAATGGCTATTAGGGCAGCAGACAAAATTGTGGGAAGAAAGAATTTCTGTAAAAAGATTAAGATATGGCTAGTACTGGTCTCAGATAATGACACAATTTTTAAAACTTTTGCACCAGCCATATCTACACAACTTATATTTACCACTAGAGGACGGATGATATGTCTGTTGAGTTTTGACATTATGTAGAATTCGTCATTTCTTCCTCTCTCTCCTTCCACTCTATAAATTCCTTCCAAGTTAAAAAAGAATATTTCTTACATCCTGTATGTATATTTATTGCAGCTTTGATATTTTTACTTGAATATTTCCGCATCACGCGAGCGTTCTGTATTCTCCCATATTGTACGGTTTATATTGTACGCTACTTGTAGCGCGCGCGTAGCGAGTAAAATCAATGAAAATTGTGTTGTAACCGGTTCAGAAAAATTTCAAAGAAGCAATAAATCGCTTATCACACTCGTCGTACAATATGGGAATGATATTTTACTCTCACGCCACATTTTCACTCGCCTTTGGCTCGTGAAAATATTTTGCGTGCTCGTAAAATATTTTCCCATATTGTACTCTGACTCGTGCTATAAGTATTATATATAATACATACATATATATATACATACATACATACATACATATATTATATAATATATATATTCAAAATTAAGTTATATAGGATATGCGCAAATTATTTTACAATTATACCCAAATTCTCATGATGGACAATGTTACAATGTGTAATTAGCTCCTTGTCAGTTCTAAATGATTCCTCAACACATCCAAACGGACAAGTAAAATTCTTCGTAGATGCATTGTGCTCTATGCCGTGAATAACCTTCTCATGATGTTTAAGATTATGCTTTCGTGTATAACTCTTATTACAATCCGGATGTGAACATTTGAATTTGTCAGAAAGGTTGCATTCTTCATTCTGTTAAAAAAAACAACAACAAAAAAAACAACAAGTAGAATAAATGAATGAATGAATGAAAGAATGAATGAATGAAAAGATGAATGAATGAATGAATGATTGAATGAACATATTAATAAGTGAATAAACGTATTAATAAAATGAACAAATGAAAAAATAAACATACGAAAAATTATAAGCAAATTAATCAACATAAAAATATGATTAAATAAACAAAATCAATGAATAAAAATAAACGCAATTAAAGAAATGATATATACATGCACCAATAAATAGCTAAATAAACGAAATATATAATATAAAGAAATAAATCAAAATTGTATATATAAATTAAAAAATAGATATAAATAATTAAATAAAAAAATATGTATATAAATTGATAAATCAATCAATCAATCAATCAATCAATCAATAAATAAAAAAAAATAATAATAAAAATAAATAAAATACATATTATGTCAGTTGTTGATGAAATACAATGTGAATGAACACGTTTTGACTGTCCTAGCTATATCCTCACTTCTGGATGACCACTTTGAGAAGACAGTAAGTCCATTGGCTAAAATACATATGCACATAAATTCAGCTATTGATGAAATAAAATGTGAATGAACACGTTTTGACTGTCCTAGCTTGACTGTCCTAGCTATATCCTCACTTCTGGATGACCACTTTGAGAAGACTGGTGTTTGTGTTGGTGGTAGTAGTAGTAGCTTCTGTGCTGAAAATACATGAAATAAGACAAAAGCAAAAAAAAAACAAACAGTGAAGTCAGAGAATATGCAGTACTCAATACTAGCCATGAAACCTTTTCACAATATCATACTCCACAAGGAGATTTAAAAAAATCAAAGCCCGAAAAAAATGACTACTTGAATATGAAAAAAAAAAGAAAAAAGATCAACGTTTATCCAATTTGGTAGGTCAGTTTAACTGTACTAAATCAAATAAAAATCCTGTATCAATCCCTGATGGGGCTAAAGTTGAAGTGATCACATATAAAAGGAACACTGCAGTTATCATCAGATAAAGATGTTATTGAAGTTCTAATTATCAACCAATATCACGCCAGTGCTCTCGAGCTTATCGCTATCTATGAAAATTGGTTATCTACCTTCACACAAAGTATCCATATAGCTCAATTAATGTCTTGTTGTGTGTCCGCGTTTTCATTTTGTAGAATCTCGCTCTCTGCTGCCACTTACATCACGATCCAATAATAGACACTCTTTTTAGGACAAAAACCCTTTACCCCATCAAGTATCAAGGGATTTCACCCGGTTCAGGAACTTTTGGGATCAAAGGTCATATAAAATACGAGGAACTTTTTCTATCACAATGATGGGGAAAAGTTCCCGTATTAGCCACACCCACAACGACCAATCTTACCTAAGCCCAACCTACTGTAGCTATCTAATTAATATCACCCTTCGGTGTGCTTCTCCTCGCTACATCGTCTTCTCCTCGAGGTCGTGAAGACGATGTCGCGTAGAGGATTTCGTTGCTATCTAATTAATATCACCCTTCGGTGTGCTTCTCCTCGAGGTCGAGAAGACGATGTCGCGTAGAGGATTTCGTTTGCCTCCTTCTAAGCTTACGCTTAGGCCTGCTGGGAAAAGGAAGAAAGTTAAGTTCATCCACGATTCTGGACTCCCAGGTACTTCTGGTAGTGCTTCTTCTGTTTCCGACTGTGACACTGTAGCTATAACTGATTCTAGTAACCTTGTTTGTACTGCTGAAACTACAGCTGAGTCTAGTTCTGAACTTACTAGTTATGAGATAGATAGTAGAGCTTTAACTGCCAGCTGGGAAAGTGTGAGAAGCAAATTAGTAGAAGCAGTTGTAGAGAATCTTGGAAGATCCCCTGATCAATGCTGTGTAGTCTGTGGTGAATCTGCATTCCTTAAATGCACTAAATGTGGCCCGTTTGGTCATTATTGTGAATCGTGCTTCGAAGCGTGTCATGTCAAGGTGAATTTTATGCACATGGCTGAGAAATGGGAGGTAAGCTTTTGACACTTCAAACAATAAGTCCCGTTACTGTTTTATTTTTGTATCTAGAATGACCACTATGTTCCATACGTTCGTGAGAGTATAAAGATAGATATTCAACCTCGGCACATATGTGGCACAAAAAAGGAGACCAAGATTCAATGCATAGATGAGAATGGTAAGAAAAAATTCAAAGATTTTATTGCATTGCAGACTTTATGGTATGTTGCAGGAAAGGAGCTAAGTGTTCTATTTACTTCTTGTGGGTGTGAGGCACTGGCAGTAACACTTGCAAGAGCAGAACTGTGGCCTGCAACACCATCAAACCCAAGATGTGCTTTTTCTTTCTCTCTGCTAGACCGGGCAGAAGGACTATTAGTAGAAGCACAGGTCTCATTGAAAGATTTCTGCAATAGTTTATGTTATCACTGGCACTTTCCAGAATTTAAGGTATGCTTAACTTGTATTATTAATAAGATTAGTGAATGAACCATGGATGTTATATATGTGAGTCCGTACGTATGTCATTTTTGTATGAGTTTTTGTGTTCACTCGGTATTTAACCTCATCTTGATTCCTTCAAGGTTGCAGGTAAGACTTATAAACTTACCAGAGTTTTTTTTTCTATTCAAATAGCGACCGCAGTAAAGTTAATGACTATTTGTCATAGTTTACTACCCTATGCCACAGTTTTTTTTTTCTTGAAAATTCATTGTCGAATTGTGTACCCACTAAGATAAGTCTTATTTGGTATGTCTATTGAACAAGTGTGTGTGAGAGCTCGTGCGTTTACAGACTGTTTTATGTAACCTAACTAGGAAGGCTGGCTTGCCATTTGTGCTAAAGCACACCACTTGTTATTAGTAGTTATAGTATTTTTTCTTTTTTATTACTTGCAGAAAAAAGATATATATCCCAATCTTATCAACTCTTTTGTTTCACTAACACCAGCAAAGATACCCATACCAGAAATCATAGTATCTGTTGAAAATGGCTTGAGAAAAGTTAAGTCTGGCAAGAGTCAAGCTGCTAGAATTAATGTAATCGGGGCTCTAAAGAAAGCAAAGCTACCAGTGTCAAACATATCTTCCTCAGAATCTAGAGCGATCAAGGATCTGAACAAAGACAGCAGCATTGTCATTCTACCAGCTGATAAAGGAAGGCTGACTGTAGTTTTGGACAAAACAGACTATGATAGCAAAGTGAAATCTATGCTATCCGATAGTAAGACTTACAAAAAACTGTCCCGTGATCCTGCTTCAGCACTGGAAAGGAAAATGAATAGCTTTTTACTATCTCTTAAAAGATCAGGAGTTCTACCAAGCAGTCTATACTACCAACTTAGAAGTTCATCTGGAAAAACACCACAATTCTATGGTCTTCCCAAAATACACAAACCAGGAGTTCCTTTAAGACCTATTGTTTCATTTGTTAACTCTCCTACATACAGGTTATCTAAACACTTAGTTACCTTGTTGTCATCATTAGTGGGAAAAACATCTTCAAATGTGGCTAACTCTTTTGAATTTTCAGGTTTTATAGCCAATCAATCGCTACCTGATGGAGTAACTTTGGTCTCTTTTGATGTAGTATCCCTATTCACCAAAATACCTGTGGACGTAGCTGCTGATGTTGCATATGAACGCTTGCAGGAGGATCCTACACTAGGAGATAGAACTATGCTATCCCCAGACCAAATAAAACAACTACTCCTTCTATGTCTTAATGCAGCATATCTGGCATATGACAATGAGTTTTACCAGCAGACATTTGGAACTGCGATGGGGTCACCAGTTTCCGTAGTAGTGGCAGATCTAGTAATGGAAGATGTAGAGGAAAGAGCACTAAGAACCTATCACTCTCCCCCATTATTTTGGAAGAGGTATGTTAACAATATCTGTGCAGCACTTGAGAGGAATAACATTGATGACTTCAAACAACATATAGATTCCATAGAGCCATCCATAAAGTTCACAATGGAACTGGAATCAAACAAGCAATTATCCTTCCTGGACACTACGATTCACCACCATGAAGATGGTAGTCTCAGCACCACTGTCTACAGAAAGCCAACACAGACAGACAAGTATTTGTCCTTTGATTCTCATCACCCCATGGAACACAAGAGAGCTGTGGCTACTACACTCTTCCATAGGGCAAAAAAGATCTGCAGTTTCCATCTAGATAGAGTCAAAGAAGAAGAACATGTCACTCAAGCTTTGAGACAAAATGGCTATCCACTAAAGATGATAGAAAGAATATCTAAAAAGATGAGCACAAATAGTGCAAGGAATAGCATTATGGAGGACAGACAACCAGTTGCAACCGTAGTACTTCCATATATAAGAAATGTATCTGAGAGTATCAGAAGGATATTGACTCCTCTTAATATAAGAACCTGCTTCAGACCTCACAAAACTCTCAGGCAACTACTTGTACATCCGAAAACTCCCATCCAGATAAATCAAAGGAATGGCGTTGTCTACAAAATCACTTGTGGTACCTGCAAAGAGGTATATATTGGCCAGACAGGACGCACACTGCAGCACAGAGTGAAGGAGCACCAAAGAGCCTTGACTTCCTTTGATGCCATATACAACACTTCAGCTGTGGCAGAGCATGCAATAAGAAGGAACCATCAGATTGATTGGAGCAATGTGAAAGTTATAGACTGTCAGCAGAACTGGACCCAGAGGTGTTTGCTTGAATCTTGGTATATTAAAAAGACCAGCAACACAATCAACAGGGAAAATGGACCACTGCCTGAAGTGTACAATGCCCTTATCACCTAAGCCCTAGGGACAAGTCAAAAATAAACATGTTATTAAAGTAACACAGCATTTACATCCTAAGGTCATTCTTTTTTGTATCAAATATTACCATTACACTGATGATGGCCACTGTAGAGTGGTCGAAACGTCTATTTGTTTTATTTAATAAGACTAGTGCATTCGAATAAAAACTGAGAAAAAATAAGTAGAATGTAGTTATGGTGGTATTTTTGTATGGTGACAGAGGACTCTAAATCGCTCAGGCTCTTCAATTAAATTTGTGTCTTCCCCTTGAAAACAAATACTTCTAATTCCTCCAATCGTATTGTTTGGAAATTTTGTCAGCACTGCATTTCACCATTTGATTGTCTGATGTTGTAAATTAGTTAGGTACTGTGCATTAACTTCTACTATATTTAGAGTTATTCAGAAAAGGAGAATATTAAATTTCCCTCCCAATTTGCAAGTGAAGCTTGGGTATGTAATTCCCCTAAGATGGTTTATATATTACTCGTGAGATAACTATAGTATGTCCAAGTTGAGTTGGCTGCAAGAAAAACTTTGAATAACTTTTGAACGGAAGCAGCTATACATCTGGGGGTTGCACCATTGGAACGCTCGCGCTGAAGCAGTTAAAAAATATTCTCCCAGTAAACTATGAAGCCGGAGGTAAAGTCCTATCCCAAAACTCAATAAATACAAAAGTCTATGGGAATAGAAAAAACTACAGTGTCAGTCTTTAGAACTACAGCAAAATTTTCACCGGTAGACAAGTGGATATTTCTACACTCTCAAAAAGCTGACAATACCAGGCTGTTTTTAGTCTTCTGCGGCCGATAATTTCACTCCTTGTTTTCTCTCTTGCGTACCTGAACAGACTAGCGCCACGAACTAACTATTTAGAACTGCAGAGTTGTCATGACCAAACTTATAGCTAAGTTACTGCATTAATTCGCACCCAGGCATACCCGGCTCTTCATGTGAACGTTGATTTACTCGCACGCCAATCGCAATTAATTCAAATGCATTCCTTGTTTTCTGCGCGGCTGGGCTAACTCAACTTGGACGTACTGTAAGTTTTGTTTTATTTGAAAACATGATTATCTAACTTTGCTGGGCAACTGTCCAAGGATATTCATTTGAAGCCCCACTCACTTATACGGGTGTATCTTATAATCATATTGTCAAATAATCCCAAATGTGCATTTGTGACAGCATCTGGGAGTGAGGGAGGACCCCAAGCATCTAGGGAGTTTTTGGGAGAATAAAGCCCCTCCCCCATATATTTGTGTACCAGTCATTAGACTGTAAAAACCAATGACTAGCATCTTTATGCATTAGTTTATTGTGCCTGGATACAATGGGATCAATATAATGTTCATGATTTGTACAGGTTTTTACGGCATAAACTCCGAAACATGCAGCAGGTTTCTGATGATTTGAATCTCGGTTTGAGTTGTCCTGCCTGTCCCAAGGTTTGTTAGTATTAGCTATCAGATTACTGTGATAATATTGGTTTGTGTTGCTGGTCCTGGTTTGAGTACATGTATTCGTGTTTGTATGGTGGGCGTTCATATTTGTTCAGAATGGTGGTCAACGTGTGTATTCTATGGACGGTCTTTTTGGATTACCACGCAAGAAATCAGCTGGAGTTAGCCATCGGGAACCTTTGTTGAATAATGTTTACTTCTATGACCAAGCAGAGGTGGACAGATTCGTTTCAGAAAGTGAACCTGTTAAACTGAATGAAAAGGTGACTTGAAATGTCAGTTTGTGGTTGCATTTGCTTGCATATATATGCATAGTTATGCATATAAATATTTAAATTTGCAGTATTTTGTCTTATTTCCGTGACAGTCATTGACATACTCAATGATACTATAAGACTTTTACTTGAGTATTTCAGAATTTTGCAAGCGTTCAACTTTTTCCCATATTGAAGCAGCTTACTCAACCTCTGAAAGTTGAATCTTTGTATAACTATATCCAATGAATAATGAACAGTTTATTGCACTCGTCATACATATGGGGATCATACCATGTTATGACACTCCTGAATTTTTAAAATGTTGATTTGTCCCTTGCATAGTATTAGTTCTGAAAGTGTATCATAAAATTACACCATTGTCTTGTGTTGTTGGTGTGGTAGTCATGCAGTAATTTTGCAGCTGGAAATGTTTTGAGGAGTGCTAAACGTTATCAAGCACTTGATGAAACTGCCGTGTTTGGTTATTGCTGTCGCCATGAATTCCCTGGAAAATTTATCAGTCTGAAGCATGGTGAAAAGTGAGTTTGTGTCAAGTTTTAGAATATATTTTTTATTTGTTTTGTAAATTGTTCTTTAGATTGGCGTATGGCGTTTTCATGCTAGAAAAAATTATGGAAACACGAAGTTCTGCAAAGATATTTGTCATGTATGACATTGCTTGTTCCCTTGTCGCTCATTTGAAGGTATGTATCTACCAAACACAAGGAATAGATATATATGCGGTGGGACAGGGTGCATGTGCATTAATTAGAATGAGGTTATTTAGACTTTGCCCCCTCATTCATTCACAAGGTGCCATGTGAACAATTTTTGCGCATTTTTATTAGAAAGTTGGCCGAGTAGGAAAGTTGGCCGAGTAGACATATTGGATGCCACATCAATTTGCCTCCCAACATTTCATTGTTATGGACACAAGCTTTCTTGTCAGGTAAGATTTTGGGTGTTGAGTACAGGCTATCCTTATGAATGAGACATTATGTCAATGTAATACAGCTGGTGTACAGTCCACGCAGATGCCTGGGGATTGGACTAAGTGATGGAGAAGGGATGGAAAGGATTTGGTCTTATTTACGCAGATTTAGTCGCATGAGTAAAGAAATGCGTCCATCTCACAGAATTGATGTTTTAAGTGGAGCAATAGAATATTATATTTTGCTGAAGAAGAAAGGACTTGGTAAGTTTCCGCACCAAGGGTTTCATGCAGGATTTTATTGGGGAAGGGAGAATTTTGAGTGTAAAAACTTGAATTATTTTTTGTTTGATTCAAGTCATTTTTGTCTGCAAAGTTAGTGCATAAGGACTTTCTCTTGGGGTGGAAAATCCCAGGTCCCTCTCTCCCAGAAAGGATTGTATTATGACCGAAGAAGCAATGTACCCAAATTTTTATTTTTACAGTGTTTAGGAAATATGCAGTATTAGAACATGGCTGTTTAAATTTGAGTGATTTGATTGGTTGTTTTAGGGACTCTAATTCCCACAAGTCCTCATGAGAGGGACTCTACATATAGTATCCCCTGTCTTGAGGGCATGGGACACTTCATATAGAATCCCTCGCCTTTAAGGCAGGGGACACTATCCCCCATCTTAAGGTGCAAATTTGAAATAAATGGTTGAATCAAGTAATTTATGAACCATTAGCAATACCGTATTTGCTGTTTCATACATAGATGATTATTTAACAGATGGACTGAGGTCTATAAGTGTAGTTTATAATATGATATTAAATGTTATAGATGAACATGAATTTAAAATGAAGTTTCCAGGTAGATTGTTTTTTGTATTACTTTGAATATTGCAGCATTTTGATTGAGTAATTTGATGTTCTGAATGGTTTTGGCTGTCCAAATTGGTAGAGGAAGATCTGACAGAGTCAGTGTGTTGTGGAATTGGTTTGTTTAATATTCCAGAAAGTGTTAGTTTTTGTTCGTTTGTAGCTTCTTACTCCTCTATGTCCAGTTCTTTCCATGACTAATTGTTCATCCACTCCACTATGATAAAGTCTTGTGGCAGTTGTTGCTCAAGGAGAATGGTTTGTCTTAAATCCTGATATGCCAGCAGCACTACACATTCTTGACATGATCTTTGTAAGTCGCTGGTAGCTTAGATTCTTGTGTAGTCCTGATTAAATTATCTTCCACTAAAACGTCCAAGTCAAGTAGCTCATTGTTCTTGGAAATATCAGCACAAATACCCCAAGCACTTCACCATGGTTCTCCTAAATACATCGGATTCTTGCAAAAAAAAGTGGTACAGTAGACCCTCGCTAATCCGAACTCTCGGTAATCCGAACACCAATTTATGAGAATTATAATGATATTTATCTGATTTTTTGATGTGCATTAAATAGATAAGAGATTAAGACCCCATTCGAAATGACTTATTTCAATTATCCGATTATTTCAATAATCCAAACACCCCTCGGTCCTGAGGTGTTCGGATTAGTGAAGGTCTACAGTATCAGGTATTTCTTGTCCATCTTTGTCAAGGAGCGTAAGCATTTTGGTATTATTCAGAGTGTTGCTAGGGAGAGTGATTGCTATGTTCTAAATTAGTTAGGCACTGTGCAACCCTCAGGAACTACCATGTTTAGAGTCCCTCAGGCCCTTTAGTAGCGCCCTCACTGTGCTCGGGACGCTACAGCCTAGGACCTTCGGGACCCTAAACCTAATAGTTCTCTCGTTGGCAGTGCCTAACTATTATATAGTGTAACGAGTACTAAACATTCCCCTTAGCAACTCCTTTACATGGGATTTCTTTAAATCAGCACATAAATTGAGCAAAAATAATGAAATGTTGTAATGCTTGTCCTAGCTTCCAAATTAGGAGGATGCTAATGTTTAGGCCTCTTTTGCCCCCCCCCCCCCCTCCGCCAAATGCGAGTCACATACAGTAGGACTTCAATTATCTGAACACGTTGTGACAGAGGGGTGTTCAAATAAACAAAACGTTCAGATAATAAAATAGTATGAAGAATGTATTTAAAAATACCAAGGGGAGTGTACATGAAATTACAGTTTTGTATGTAGCTCCTGCTAATGAGGATAAATAGTAAATACTGCTAATATAGTTTTGTATTGGCAAGTGAAGCAAACAAGACACTATCAGAATAACACGTAGGATCAGGGATATTTGTGGACGTACATGTTCCATTTTTGTACTTTGACCTTTGTTAATTTTTGTTGTCTTCCCTGTCCTAAACTTCATAAAGTTCTTTGGTTTATCAATCTTTACCTGTATCATCCAAGAAAATTGAGTTGTTCACTGCTTTGAATTATCCTTTGTTCATTTTCAAGTCTAATAAGCGACAGTAGTAAGTTAGCGTGCTCTTAATCATTATGCCCTACGCAGCACTGTTGTTCCTTATTTAATACTCGACCATTTTATGTTGTTGTTTTCTTTGTAGCTGGAGTATTAGAGGTAAAAAGTCTGCAATTTTCTATAACCATCTAGGGAGGCTCGATCGCCAATTATGATCATGCACACCACTATTAGTGGCTTTAATTTGTATTAGGTTTACAGGTTTAACCAAACCATGTGATGACTAATTTTTTATTGACTTAGTGGTATTAAGATTAGCTTTAATTACAGAAAGTTGTTGTATCTGTACTCACACACAACAGCTACTCTTCTTCTCAAACGTTGGGATTGCTGTCAGAAGGTTCACCGTTTGGCTGAAGAAACTCTGCATGACCTCATGCCTGACTACTGTGCAGGTACTTGAAATCAGGTTTATTTGTGTTAGCCTAGCCATGGGACATGGCTGCCTTATAGTCATGTGTACACTAACTTATGATGTCACTATTTGTCTTCAGAGAAGGAAAGTAATATTTTGCAGTGGATAGAGGAAGAAGTGAAAGTAATTTCCGATCACAATGTCTCTTCAAGTAATCAATAAATTTGTTCACATGTTTATATTATATTATTAGGTTCATATTTATTTGTTAGCTCTGCCACAATGGAAGTTGCTCTATTTCCATAATTTACAGCATTTTTATTCTATAAGGTAAGAAATTATTTGTGCCAAGTAAAGATAAACGCATGGTTGGTACTATGCAATATAACAAACAAAAATCCATGCCAATCAACTTACTGTTCTATAGGGAAAAAACCATGATAATATATCTACGGTTAGTAAATAAGACAATGAGAATTTGTACTAGTTATGTAATTGAAGGGCATTAAATAGAAATGTATTAAGGAGATCTTCGTGAATATGAATAATATTTTTTACAGACTGCAAGCTTCATCTGAAGGATACCATCCGATAAATGTTGAAGATATTTCAAGGTTAGTGGAATATTTATATTGTATCATCACATTCTCACACAACACTTTTATCATTAACTAATTTAGTGTTGAAAAAAATTTGATGGAATTCGAGAGGAAACACAATATTTCCAGGTGGCATCCTTCAGATCAGGAATACTTGGCCTGTAAAAGAGCAGTGGCAGTTGATAAAAAGGAGCAGCTGTTACAACAAGTCTTCCATGCCAGCCAAAGAAGAGCTTTTCTTCTCCAAATGAAGGCTAAATATGCTGGTAATATTAATAGTTGATATCATTGATTTTGTGTCCCATATTATTGCTTTTACTTTACTCACAGATGGCCAGAAGATTGCGAAGAAATTGTGCTCACAGATTTCGAAAGAAACTCGTGGAATTCAAGCTTTGGTGAAAGCCATAAATGAAGTTTTGGAAGTCGATCCTTTGTGCTTGGCTGAAGCCTTAGACCCCTCAACCCTCAAGTTGCGACTACAGTTCCTGGGCATGCAGCCAACCTACCTGGTGGAAGAAAGACGTAAAATTGTTCAAGCGTACTTGACGTTGATGAGAAGTAAAGAAGAATTGGAACTTTTAATTAATGATGCTAAAAATGTAGACGCTCACTATTCTAATTTAAGGCAGCACATTATTCAAGAATTGGATCGGCTTGAATGTGGCAGTTCATTTAGTCAGGGGACAAAGGCACTACTTCACCGCCATTTGACTGTTGTGGATGAACTGTTACGGCAAAGCCACAAGACGGTTGAAGTGATGTTGAAATCGGAACCGTGCATGCCTGCTCTGTTAGATAGCGACAGCAGTGACAGTGACTGTTCAGATGATGACTATGATTAACTTTATTTTTTGTGCAAATCATTTTTCTTACAACATTATGATGAATCTGCATGGTAGTTGCTTTTAGTTGATGTTGCTTGCAGTAGCTGTGCATTGCATTGGGATGAGTTTGGGAATTAAAGCTCTACAGAGCATACTGTATTGTACCAGACATTCATTCTGGAAAGTCTTATTACCCAGCGTAACGGAGTTGGCCTCAGGAGGAGGAACCCAACAAATACTTTCTCATTCCAAGGCTTCATATCACTAATCCGAATGAAGAGCCCTGTTGTGGAAGAGCACAAAATGGACAACGTTGCTATAGTCCTGTTAGTGGAACTAAAAGAAAAATTTGTTAACTGGCAGATAGAGGGACACAAGTCATCAGTTCTCCATAGTTGGCTTCCATTAGGGTTTGAGAATTGTTGTACACTGCTTGCAGTACCCACCATCTCAGTACTGTGTGAAGGTTGTCAAATTAAGATACATAATTATACTCCTTACTCTAGGCTGTGTGCGTTTGAGCAACCTGGAGTCATATAGTATAGACCAGAAGTCTACTTGTACATACAGTTGCCTCTGCTCAATCTAACCTACTACTAGATTATGCAACTTCAAATGGTTGCACCTGTGAAGGAGCACATTAAAAATGTGTCTACGTAACTTTCCTGCACACTCAAGAGTCGCTCGACTCTAATGCAAACTCCACCATCACCTTCTCTTTATGCTGTCAGTAGCTCAGTAATATATAATTTAACAAAACTGGAGGAAAATGTAATTTTGTACCAGTACATAATTACAAAAGAATGATAAACAATAGAAGAATAAATATGATATATAACAATATTATTTTAATAACTCCAATAGGTTAGAACATTCTCCACATTTCCATTTTCGTCGTGAATTCCATCCTTCATCTTTTATGCAGCAGCTGATATGGAACCACTTTAAACAAGAGAAGCACTCCACCATTCCTTTTTGGGGGTCGTTGGGCATGCGACAAACACAGTGAATGGGAACTGGATGGCTTTTATAAATTCTTCTACCAAGGCGAAGAGAACGCTGACCATTCTTTGGAAATGGCTCAACAAATTTTTGTTCCAAAGCATGCAGAAGATGACATCTCATGGTGGCAGTGTTCCACGTGCTACTGGCCGGATCTCTGCCAAATGCAAGTTCAGCTGCAAAAGCAATTGCAAACACCCCACAGTCATAGTCATTACTTTGTCTCTGAACATTAACGACATCAAAATGGAGCCGATCTGTAGAGTGACACTTAAAAAAACTACAGACTGTAGTTACTAAGGAATCACTAATCTTTGTCATCAGAAGACTGTCGTAGATATAAACACAATCGTTATTTTTTTTGAATGGCATATTAGAAACTACGATCCAATGGCATTGAGACACATTTAATATTTGAATGAACGGCATGCTGTCTAGTACGACCTTATAAAGCGAGACTTTCTTGCTGCATTGTGGTGACTGCCACCCAGCTATATCTGAACCAAATTGCTTTTTTAAAATCATCTGTGCTGCATTAATGATGCCATCATTGATCCATTCAGTCGATTGCAAAATCAGTTTGTCCTTGACAAATAATCCTAAATCTGACATCCAGAAGTCAGAGAGACAGGGATCCTAAACTTCAGTGGAAGGAACTGTTCCAGTGGACTGTGCACGACTAGCGGAGTGAACTGTTCCAGAAGTAGACTGTGTGCTAGAGGGAATCGTTCCAGAAATAGACCATGCAACAGAATTGGACTGCGTACCAGAAGAGAGATCTGGTTTAGATGTCGACTGTGCACCAGAAGAGAGAACTGGTCTAGATGTGGACAGTGCACCAGAAGACGGAGCTGGTCTAGATGTGGACAGTGCACCAGAAGACAGAACTGGTCTAGATGTGGACAGTGCACCAGAAGACGGAGCTGGTCTAGATGGGGACAGTGTACCAGAAGAAGGAACTGGTCTAGATGTGGACAGTGTACCAGAAGACGGAACTGGTTTAGATGTGGACAGTGCACCTGAAGACGGAACTGATCTAGATGGGGACAGTGTACCAGAAGAAGGAACTGGTCTAGATGTGGACAGTGCACCCGAAGACGGAACTGGTCTAGATGTGGACAGTGCACCCGAAGACGGAACTGGTCTAGATGTGGACAGTGCACCAGAAGACGGAGCTGGTCTAGATGTGGACAGTGCACCAGAAGACGGAACTGGTCTAGATGTGGACAGTGTACCAGAAGACGGAACTGGTTTAGATGTGGACAGTGCACCTGAAGACGGAACTGATCTAGATGGGGACAGTGTACCAGAAGAAGGAACTGGTCTAGATGTGGACAGTGCACCCGAAGACGGAACTGGTCTAGATGTGGACAGTGCACCCGAAGACGGAACTGGTCTAGATGTGGACAGTGCACCCGAAGACGGAGCTGATCTAGATGGGGACAGTGTACCAGAAGAAGGAACTGGTCTAGATGTGGACAGTGCACCCGAAGACGGAACTGGTCTAGATGTGGACAGTGCACCCGAAGACGGAGCTGGTCTAGATGTGGACAGTGCACCAGAAGAGGGAACTGGTCTAGATGTGGACAGTGCACCAGAAGACGGAACTGGTCTAGATGTGGACAGTGCACCCGAAGACGGAACTGATCTAGATGGGGACAGTGTACCAGAAGAAGGAACTGGTCTAGATGTGGACAGTGCACCCGAAGACGGAACTGGTCTAGATGTGGACAGTGCACCAGAAGACGGAACTGGTCTAGATGTGGACAGTGCACCAGAAGACGGAACTGGTCTAGATGTGGACAGTGCACCAGAAGACGGAACTGATCTAGATGTGGACAGTGTACCAGAAGACGGAACTGGTCTAGATGTGGACAGTGCACCAGAAGAGGGAACTGGTCTAGATGTGGACAGTGCACCAGAAGACAGAACTGGTCTAGATGTGGACAGTGCACCAGAAGACGGAACTGATCTAGATGTGGACAGTGTACCAGAAGACGGAACTGGTCTAGATGTGGACAGTGCACCAGAAGAGGGAACTGGTCTAGATGTGGACAGTGCACCAGAAGAGGGAACTGGTCTAGATGTGGACAGTGCAGCATCAACAGTAGAAGGAACACATTCTTGAGCAGCAGAACCAGGTATTGTTGGAGGGCCTTTATCTATAAAAACATAAATAAAAAAACAAACAAACAAAAAACAAATTTGTATACATAAGGATGTACACACATATGTATAGATATAGCGATAAAGAGAGGGGGAATAAAAATTGCATGACAGATTTCAATTTTCAAACTGTGCTAAAATGGGCAGGTAATCAACTACCACAGAATATAAGCTAGCTCATCTAATCATCTCTTAAGATTCTTACTTGCTATGATCACTGATTCAATGTATTTAACAATGGAGTGTGCCGTACAGCATTCGCAGTCTTTGGTGAAGGACACTTGAATATCATCATCAAAAAACCCATATGCCACTGCCTCATATCCAAGGTCTTGCAGCTCTTGCATCTATTGATTATCATGTCATATTAAAAGTGAAAACAAAAAAGTTTACCTACCAGTTTTCCCATCTTATCAAATATTTTGGCTCCCCGCTTCTTCACAGCTGCGGACGTAAGACAAAGTGTTTTTTCTTTAGCTTCCACCACAAGATCTTGCTTTGCAGAATTCTCCAAAGTGCTGTAAGCAGCACTAGCTGCTGCCACAAATGGGGCTACTCCTCCTTTCAAGGCTGACTTCCCTTCTACAAGTACACAATAAGTACAGAACAGATATAGATAACGATCATAAACTGTAATTTCAAATGTTTCCACAGGACGTTAGTACACAAGTGAACTGGTGTATTAACCCTGTGAACTACTGATTGACAGACATTGAATGTTTTTACCCTCCCACACACTCCTTCAATCAACTTCATTCAAACATCAGAACAAATTTAATTTACATTTGATAACTAAAAGCAGTGACAAAACTTTCAGTTCGCTTAACCTTTTCACAGTACAACGCCATACGGCACTCTGCATTCAGTTCAGCAATTAAAAAATAATCAATTATCTTATACTAGTGGTGTGCAATTGGTGAGCACGCATTCCTAGTTAGGTTGAACAAAACTACTGAATTTTTTAAAGACTAAATTTAACTTGGAAACAGCTATGCAACCACTTGTGACAATTCAAACACACACATGTTTCTGATGCACAATTCATGCCTTACATGTAAGCACTCAAAGTTCTTTTTTTTTCATCGGAGCAAAGTTTGAAAACTCATAAAAAAAAAATAGAAAATTTATTAACGAGTGATACAGGGGTGTTCAAATCAAGAATCAGAGATGTTATGTGTGTATTGATGTATGCATGTCATTTTGTACTTTGACCCTCGCATTCAACCCTGTCCCAAAACTTCATTAAACCACATGCTCACAATTATCAACCTTTCCGATATCGTCCATTTTTTTCACCGCTTTAAATATTTTACGGGTACAGTTCAAGCCTACAAACTTACGAAGAGTTTTATTTTCAATCAGTGTTGGTGGCGGCATTGAAGTTAAAGCTATATTTGTCGTAGTTAACCTCCCCCAACACAACATTTTTTCTTACTCAGTGGAGTTTTATGTCTGTTTTGTTTTGTTTTTCCCCATAAGAATCCGTTGTTCAACAAGAATGACCGCGGAGTTAAGTTTTGTGCTGGTAAGTCCAGTTAATAAGTGTGCGAAAACGTTGTACGGTTTAGCTACTGTCAAACAAATGAAAACACAAAGTGATTTTTTACTTACAAATAAATATTTAGCCACCGATACACCACTCTTTACGCAGTATGTATGTCTTGTAAAGATGAATCATTGAGGTAACTCTATAGAAATGTAATATTGGTGTGTGTTTTGTTGTTGTTGTTTATTTATTTTTTTAATGAAATGATTGCGGCAAGTGGTTACTATGTATAGGTTACATCACGAGGTGGAGGTCGGTATGGGATTTACACAACCGAGGGCCGAAGGCCCGAGGATAGTGTAAATCCCGTACCGACCGCGCACCGAGCGGTGCAACCGACTTGTACCATGGCTCTAGGCTATAAGAAACGCATAACAACCATTTTTTCTGTAGCAACCAAAAAGTGCTATGGAAGAGGACGAGCTAGACACTATTTTGTCTCACTTTGACTGCGACAAATTTCTAGCCCAGTTAAACTACCCGAAACCTGACTCCATCTTCCTAGAGTCCCTTAATCAGCCTACATCTCGCTTTGCCACTCCAGTCAGTGATAGGAGTCCCTTAATCAGCCTACATCTCGCTTTGCCACTCCAGTCAGTGATAGTGAGCTCCAAGAAGCAAAATTGAGTTCTGTCCCCAAAAATACTGACAAAAGTACAAGCTGGGCTGTAAATATTTGGAAAGAGTGGAGTGCTCACAGGCATAAAACTTGCCTATCACACAGTGAATGGCCCACACATCTCATGATAACGCTACCTAGAGAACTTGACTACTGGCTGAGCAAGTTTGTCCTGGAAGCTAGGAAAGCTAACGGCGATTGCTATCCTCCCGATACTTTATACAACATCTGTTGTGGGTTACTTCGATATATTCGTCAGAATAGGCCTGAAATAAACATATTCAAGTCCCACACTTTTGCTGGCTTTCAGAGGACTTTGGATGGCGAAATGAAGCGTCTGCGCTCTACTGGTTTAGGAGCAAAAAGGAAACAAGCAGAGCCCATCACTATTGAAGAGGAAAACCTACTTTGGGAAAAAGGTGTACTAGGAGATAAATCCCCACAGGTGCTACTAGACACTTTGCTCTTTCTCTGTGGAATTCACTTCGCACTACACAGTGGTGAAGAGCACCGCAGTCTTCAAATCACACAATTAGAGCTGATTTGTCCTCCCCGCGGTGGTCCAGCTCGCCTAGTTTATACGGAAAACTATTCCAAAAATAACCAAGGGGGATTGCTGCATCGCAAAATAAAGCCAAAAGAAGTAACCTGCTACGAAAACAAGGAAAATCCCAGTAGATGCCTGGTTAAGTTGTTTCAAAAATATGTGAGCCACCGGCCATCGGGACCAACCTGTTTTTACCTGTCACCACTTCGAAAATTGAAGAACAATATTTGGTATTCCAAAGTACCTGTGGGGCATAATACTTTGGCAGGAACAGTAAATAGAATTTGCAAAGAAGCAGGGGTGACTGGATATAAAACAAACCACTCACTCAGAGTAACCAATGCCACACGGTTATTTCAAAATGGCATTGAGGAGCAGCTAATCATGTCCAATACTGGACATAGGAGTTTGGATGGGGTTAGGTGCTATAAAAGAATAAGCGAAGAGCAAAAACAGCACATGTCAGATGTTCTCAATTCAGCAACAAATGGACACCAACCTGATGATGATTACCAGCCAGGGAATTTAAAGAAGCCAAAGCTGACAACTGCACCAGCATCAACTACAAAATCTTTATCTGTACAAAACAAGTCCTCTACTTTCAATGTTTCTACAAATAATAATCCACCAATCTTCAATATTGAAGGGTGCTCTACTGTAACCATCAACTACAACTCTTGCTAATCTATTTTCATAAACTAACTCTACTGTCATATCGTCCATTAGCTAGCTCTATGAATGTTTAATGTGCACTTGTACTGTATTAGTTTGATTAATAGTAATATAATCAAAATTATCCAATAAGAGCAAAGAGAGTAAAGAGGCAGATTCTGAGCTGAAAAAACTTCTGGCACCTTCCTCGTTGGTCGCCGCTTCGCTTAGCTACAGATCGTAATTCTAGGCCACGGGCAAAAAATATTCACCTCCTAGGAGGTGTATAAGTGATTTATTCACCCCGAATTGAGAAATCTGATTGGACGGTTTGAACTAACCATGGTACAAAGCATTTTATGTCCCTTCCATACACATGCTATTTCAAAACTTAAACTTTTTTAATGCCGGGGCAGGTCTCTGGGTCAGGAGTTGCTGTGTATATTGTTGTGGTTTTTGTGTGTGTACTTGAACAGGTACTTTGTGGGTGGAGTATGGAGGTCACACACACACACACACACACACACACACACACACACACCACACACACCACACACACACATACACACACCTGCATCATGCATATAGCATAAAACAATAAATGGCACATTACCACAGCCACTCACTAGAACAGAAAATGAACTCTGGTAAGTTTATTGCACTTGAAAGAGAGAATTTTAAGTGGTAAACAATACTTCATTGGATGATATGGTAGAGCTAGACAAAGCAGAGCATTCTGTCCAGCAAAGTTTGGGATAAATTCGACAACTGAGCCAACACAAATACATAAGGGTCAAAGCACAAAAGGACACAAGTATGTCCACATATATATAAACAAATAAGCCAATTCTCGACTAAGCATACCTGTATAGTGTCTCATTAGCTTTGCTTGCCAACAATATTAATATAATACAGTAGAACTTCAATTATTCGAATACTTCCATTAACCGGACACCAAAAATCTAATAGTAGCACATGCAAACACGACAAATTGCTAGACCACACCCCCACCATTAGTATTTTATAATACATTTTCAATGGTGTTCAGTTACCTAAACATTTCGTTTATCCGAACACCCCTCAGTCCCAATGAGTTCGGATAATTGAAGTCCTACTGTAATAATAATAATAATAATAATAATAATAATAATAATAATAATAAAAATAATAATAGTTGGCGATCAAGCGAGACCTTTACAGGAGTTACTTAATTAACATTTTGAGTTATTGTTTTTCGTATTACTATTGTACGTGCGCCTTTTTTTGCCTGTGCTACTCTTCACGTAACATGGTAAAGCATCTTCGTTAAACAGAAAAGAAAGGAACCTGTCGTTATGAATTTGCTGGACATAAAATGCAAGCTTAGTAAGGCAGAAGCACCTTCACTTCAGTAAAAGCATAGCGGACCTAACAGCACTACCTAACAGCACTACTTTCTCTGTCGTCAATTTAAACATTTTCAATTTCATCAACTGCATAAGTTATACTAATCGTGTACCTCATCGTTAATTATCACTTTAAAGCTAGGCTAGCTAGCTCACCACTTGTGCTCACAATACATGTGTGTGGATATATGTATATCATTTTGTACTTTGATCATCACTCTTTAACGTTTCAATGGTTGTCAACCCCCTTCGCAAACGGCTTTTTCTGGTGTATCAACCTTAACCAGTATCACCAAATTGTTCATTGCTTTGCATTTTTTCCCCAGAAAAAAAAGTTAAAGCCTACAAACTTACCAGGTATTCATTTTTAATTGGTGTATTGACTTAAAGTTAATACAATGTTTATTGCAGTTAAGCGCTCTACACAACAGTGTTCTTCTTACACCAAAATCCATTGTCCAATAAGTATAACCACGAAGCCAAGTCTTTTGTTGGTACATCCAGTCAACAAGTGAGCTTATGAAAGTGTTGTATGTTTATAGAAGGGTTAGGGTCAAACCTGTGAGGTATTGTTTTAAAAATGCATTATTGTTTTCTGCTTTCGGTAGTTTTATTTTATTTTTTAAAATGGAACAGATGGGGCTAGTGGTTTCTATGGCATTTGATTCCCCTCCCACACATGCAATTTAAAATCTCATGCGTTTTCATGCTCAGAGTGTTAGAAGTTCAATTTATTTACTGTAGTTTTGTGTAAGCTAACTAGGAAGGCTTGTCATTGATAGAGCTATATGGAGATCAAATTAAATAAGAATGAACATTAAAATGCTCTCTCTTATGGACCGAGATTATTTAATAACAGCCAGCTAATGTATAATAGTGTCAAAGGTTCGCATCTTTAGTGCTTTAATTGACAGTGTCGAGCTGTTATTCAATAGTACACTACAGATAATTCAGTGCGGTATAGTACACTTCAGATGAGATCCATCATATGCTGTAGTGGAAGTCTTTTATACGTATCTCAAGAAATGATTAGGCCACTACAGGGACATCCTAGCAGTACAGCGTGGCAAAGCCAAAAGTTTATTCATGTGTGCATATGCCACAATGACGAGCATATTTTGCTAGTACTTTCCTCTATTTACTCACCTTTACACATGAAAAAAAAAGAAAACGTTAATTGTTTCTACTATTTATGTGTATCAAAAATGTGATAGGCTCTGGGAAAAGGTACAACTTCGCTCAAAAATATTTTTTGGTTCATTACAGTACAATATAGTACAGTAAATTACCTATCTGTTGATACCTTACATACTGTTCGAAACTCTTTGGTCTCCTAAATACAGTAGACCCTCGCTAATCCGAACCCCGCTAATCCGAACCTTGTTAATCTGAACCCTCGCTAATCCGAACACCAATTTTTGGGAATTATAATGATATTCATTGGAATTTTGCTGTGCATTAAATAGATAAGAGATTAAGACCCCATTCAAAATGACTTATTTCAATTATCCGAACATTTCAATAATCCGAACACCCCTCGGTCCCAAGGTGTTCGGATTAGTGAGGGTCTACTGTACAATGCTTTGAAAATTGAGTTCATTTAACCATTAATTGAGGAAACGTGTCTTTAATGATTCACTTCCTGTTTGAATTCAATTACCGAGCTTAATATATGAAGCTATTTGAACAATTTTTCAACTGAATTCAGCTTTCATACTTTGCTGAGATGTGAAAGAATAGATACAGATTATGATATAGTAAAAAATAGAAATTCAATTTTTTGACCTATATATGCTTCTCAGCCTGTATTGTAAAATTTTCTGTTTTTCGCGAAGTTGTACCTTTTCCTAGAGCCCATCACAAATATCTCAACATTATAGGGTAGACTTCTTACTGTCCCAAGATGTGGCAAGGAGTAAACCAAAGTAGTTCTCCCATTCATGAACAGTATACTGGACTTTAATCAGAAACTATGCATGTGCATGTATGCTAGGGCTTTCACTTGTCGAATATCCCAACCATAGTTGTATGCACGTGGCTCAGCTATAATCCAGCCCTTCATCGCTAAATAACGTGTGATGATGCCATGATGGATTACTTGTGATTATTCAGCCGGATGTAATACTATCAGTGACTAGACTTACGTGACCCCACCATTAACTAACCTCAGTTAGACCCATACATTATCATGCTAATTAACCACACTACTGATGCTGTGCACACAACTAATATGCCAACCGTTGTAAACAGTGGTGACAAAGTAAACAAAATTTAAATGTTCAGGACTGCCCCAAGGTAACCTGGGTTTGCAAATTAGAAAGCCTTCAACCTTTGCTCCAATCTCCTCTCTATAGTGCATTTAACAGCTCAAACAATAAACTAAGGAAAAATCAAAGTTGGCATGGGTTTTTTAGTACTAAAGTATACTGCATAATATTCACCTACAGTCGCCATATACAGTATACGGAATGGTAATATATCTTTTTGAAAACACTTAGCCACATAAAAGTGGATGATACTGTAAATGAATCTGTCTTAGTACTCATAGTTTTTGAGAAAGCTGACATGTCCATTGTTTTATAAGCGTATACTATTACTTGGCATAAATTAAAGCCAAAATGAATTTAAAAGCCCATACATGATAAATTCCTCTTGTATCTAACCTTCAGAACATCCATATTTCTTCTGAAACACCTGCCATGACGTCAGAGGCTGATGATATACTCTACTAACAGGTTCCCTCTGTCGTGAATGGCTCACTTTGTAGCGTTTCTTCTTAATCCAACCCTATATGAATAGAAACCATATCACACTATAATAACTATAACATTTTAATGACTTACTACTACTTGCTGAACAGTGAGCCCAGTATCTGCAGCGGCCTTTTCCAGTATAGGTCTGTGGCGCTTAGCTGCACTTGTCATTCCTGATTTAAATAAAGTATTTAAATGTGCAGTCTGAGCAAAACTAAAAGTTCTTTTCATTCCCTGGCCCGTCTCCTCCTCCACTTCGCTGTCATCAAGCTCATCCTCCTCCATTTCGGTCTCTCTCTCTCTCTCTATCTCTCTCCACACTGCCAGAAAATACACGTACACTACAAAACCACGTGTGCGCAAGGACAAAGGACAGAATGTAGGGCGGGGCTAATACGGGAACTTTTCCCCATCATTGTGATAGAAAAAGTTCCTCGTATTTTATATGACCTTTGATCCCAAAAGTTCCTGAACCGGGTGGCTCATTAGTGGGAGCGGGGTAGTTCATCACAAGATTTAGACTTGTAGGCGATAGGGCTGAAGAATATAGCGGTATGAATCCCGATGAAAAGAACTGAAAGATGATGACTGAGTCTATACGCAGCGAAGTCTCAATACCAGGTTTGTGGAATTGTAGGAGCAGGTACCGGTCAGGGTGGAGTTGGTCATGGTTGAGACAGAGTTTTAAGCTGCTCCAATGGCTTCACAAGTACAGCTTCATTCCTTACCCTGCAAGTATAATAGAAGGATGTTATTTGAAGTGACTGTCTCAGACTAGTACACTACAGTTATAATAAGTTATAGCTCAGAGACCCGTTTGTCCACCTGCTGGTAGATTTTTTTGGCGTAAAAGTTAATTGATCCAATAATTTTTACTTTTTGAAGCTGAAAATTTCTTTTTTCCTTACTTGAATCAAGAAAGAAAGTATTCAATGAAGTTGATATCAATATACTAAAGCTCAGGAAAAACAAAAAAATACCTATGAATCGAAAACGTGAAGTGGCTACTGACAGAGGTACTTCTGGAGAATACTGCTGAGAAGCAGAGAAAAAGTGGCAAGCTTGAGCCTACGTGGCTAGGACCAATGTATGGTTGTATGAGTTGTCAAGGAAGGGCCAATATTGCACGTCTGAAAGTTTACAGAAAAAGAAGCTTACAAGAAATGCACTTGCCTTCACAAGATGAAGTAGCCGAAAATCAATTATACGGAAGTGATATGAAAGATTGATTGTACTCATGTGCCAATGTCGTACAAAAGAAACAAAGATTGGGAATTGAAGAGAAAAAAATTCTCATCCTATCCAGTTGAATGGTTATAATAGTGATGAAAGCTTTTGCAATATGTCATCGTCACCATCACCTACAGATACAAGTTGCAGAGAGAATTCAGAATTGATACAAGAGTCACTAGAATCTAACACGTGCCAGAAAAAGTCAATGGATTCATTTGATTTACAAGTATTTGTTTCACCAGTTCTTCTCAACTAAGGAAATCAGAGTGTACCAGCAAAGACCTGGAGTTTCAAAATTACCTAGTGATATTTCAGGCAATTACCAAAGAAAGTTTAATTTTGAAATTACATTTATTTCAATACTAGAAAAAATTAAAATGGGAAAATAAGTTGTGTAATTTTGATTGGAGAATTCAAAACTGAGCCATTTAGTGCATAGGACCACTTACTGATCAGTATGTAAAGATGTGCATCAAAACATTGTAGGTTACAAAAGTGGGTGTGGCTAAGTACACAAAGACTCTCCCTCCTGGACAGCCAGGTCTTAATTGAGCAAGAATACTATGAGTAGTTGATCAATAGAGACTAGCAAGTTTAGACTAATTTAACTATACTTTAAGTATTCTCACTTGCATGAGTCACAGCCAAAAGATAACACATAATTATAATTGTTTTAGCTATAGTTTTACAACAATAGACTTAGATAGCTAACTAAAATGTATTCATCTCACTAATTAATTTTTGTTTCACGTTTAATAATCAAAACAGTGCTAACATATGTACATACATACATACATACATACATACATACACACATACATACATACATTTAAACGGATACATACATACATGCATACATAAGTAGACTAGTGGTGTGCTTGAGCACAAATGGCGAGCGAGCCTTAAGGGTGGCCGCACACCGCCCACGCAATTTTTACCGGTTGGTTGCTAAGCACGATTCTGCTACTTTCTTTATTTGCAGGGCTACTCTACTATACTAGAAGGATAAAGTACCTGCCGAAGATACTGCACACCGACTTTGGAGTGAATCTGAAGGAAATATCATGGCCCCGATGTAAAACTTTGAAACAACTTTTTGGAGCGGTGCGGCAAGTTGGAACTCCAGAATTTTGTACGCCGCTAGCCAAGACGATACTCTAGGGCAAGACAACGAGTTTTTTTCCATTTCAATATTACTTTATGATTTATTTACATTTTTTCCTTTTATAAGATTTTGAAAAATTCAAATTGTGGTGCCCTTCTTTTTTTTGTGTTCTACACGTGTGCAAAAAATATAGTCGTTCTCATTATTTGATTCCAAGAAAAACTGATTCAAAATTGTATACTTCTATTCCACTCGCAATTCTTAAGAAATGGACCCACCCCCTTATCTCGTATTACGAGTACGCGAGCAATTTTTTTTTCAATTAGTTTGTATTGGTTCTAAGAAGAGCCCGCCTATATCAAGAGTAAACAAATATCAATACAACAATAACAAGAGAGTCAGAAGAGACAGCAGTTTATTGGAGATAGCCATAGGTGAAGGTATTAGATCTGCGCAGCTTGGGAAGTCTTCGCTCCGCAGAAATCGAGCCTGGTATATCCATCCGCTTGAGTTCAGGTACGCAGAGTCCGGAGAACGGCTACAGGAGGAGAGGCAGCCTGGTGCACCTTGCTGCGTGAGCTCAGACGACGTATGGAGGGTTGCTGTAAACGGATATGAGACAACAAGAAGCTAAACTAAAACACCACAACTTTGCAAAGTATACTTCTGCTACTACTGCGGGATAGTTTCTGCTCGCGTATTATCAAATGGTGGGGTATTGGCGGGGAATAAATTAATGTCCGGATCTACAGGCAGTGCGCGTTGCTATGTGCGGCCACCCTTAAACTACACTTGTTATTCAAACTACTAAAATAAAGTTGTTGTTAAATTACTCATATACGGTAAAGGGGATTCAATGCCATAGTAATCACTCCCCTCAACTGTTTGAATTGAAAAAGAAGCACGTTATTTAAAAAAAAATTTGTGATGTTCTTAATAGTAGTTGTAACGCACAATACTTTCACACAACTGAACATACCTACGCAAGACTTACCTTCGTGGTTCGTCTAGTGGACAATGAATTGTCAAGTAAATGCTGTTGAGTAGTGCTTATAACTGTGACAAATAGTGTGTTAACTTACCACCGCCACTAACTCGAATAGAAATGGAGCTCCCAGCACCCGCAAAACAATTCAAAGCGGTAAATAATTCAATTTCTAAGGTGATACTGGTAATGGTCGTTACACCAGAGGATTCTGTTTAGTGAAGTTTGGGACGGGGTCGAACGCGGAGCGAACACAAAAAACGGAGGGTCAAAGTACAAAATGACATGCATACGTCCAAACATATATCTAAACTAGTGGTGTGCTTGAGCACAAATGGCGAGCGAGCCTGATAGTTAGGTAACATAGTATGTATAATGTTGCACTATAATAGCAGTTATGACATTTGATTTCAGCAAACAAATACAAAATCACTCTCTTATTTGATTAATGGTAATGGTAACTTTTGTAGTATCAAACATCTGCCATTCTGATAATCTCACCAGTAACTCTTGAACAAGCTCTCAGCTACGATAAAAAATAAACCAGTGTTATTATTTGTAATTTTAGTCAACAAAAATGGAATTACTACTTACATCATTCTTGAGTATTGATGACTTCTGTAGTATCAAATTGAAGTTACTTTGACCATCTGAATTACCTTGAATTCTTGACAACAAGCTCTTACTACGGCATTCTGACTTGACAACCAACAACCGGCACTCTTATCCCCCCATAACGGCGAAGACCCGATTTTGCATTATCCACCCCCCCCCCCCCCCCTAATAGTATCTCGCTCGCCGATTAACAAGTATGCATTCATGCGCATCTACTGTAGTGGCAGGAACATGAGTGCCCTAGCTATAATGACTTCATTAATACTTCATGCAAGAAACTTCATAAGTTATACTCACTGAATATGCATAATGTTATATACTGATTTACTTATTTTTATACTTATAGAAATGTTGAAAAATAGAAGTCATTCAATTACATGTAACACTATCTCAATTTTGAAGAGGTAGTTGAATTTCTCCTTTCTAAGTTTTGTTGCAATGACAAGTCAAGCTCCGTAATGATAGGCTATTTGTCAATTATTCCAATGGTAATGTCAATTTTATCAAAAACAGATTTTTTTCCATACACAATGGATGTCTTGCTGCCAAAAGCCTTGTGTCTCATTATAATGGATTTATTCAGTGTTAGCAAGAGTGAGGTATTTGTTATCGGATCATCGAGCGTAGAGAGCGAGACCGTTACAGGGGTAACACAATCGAAAATCGGGGATGTTTGTGATTTGTATATATGTTTGGGCGTACGTAAGGCATTTTTGTACTTTGACCCTCGCGTTTTTGTGTTAGTTCGGTTGTCGACCCCGTTCCAAACTTCACTAAACAGAATCCTCTGTTTATCGATGGTAGCTAGCTATGTTAATTCAAAATTTCATTTCCATTCTGTAATGTAATTTACTTTTGTAGCAAAGATATGTGAAGAAAATGAGGGCAAACAAGTGAAAGTAGCCAAAGTTACACCTCAAGGTACTCCTTCAAAATGAATTAAAAGAATATTCCTTTGTATATAGCCTGTATGTAGTGATAATATGTATTAAATTATAGAAAAACCTTGCTGTTCTACAAGTCTGCAGCCAAGTTGTTCTAACTCAATTGACACATTGAATAGTTCCAGTATTGTGTTGAATGACTCACCAATATCCAACGTTGAATGGAATTATTGGAGCAAGCGGCTGGAACTGTTAACAGCTGATCAAGAGATGTTAAAAAGAGGAGAATGGCTGACAGATAAGCATATTAATGCTGCAAGTGTGCTGATAAAGGAAGAGTTTCCCAAACTACATGGTCTACAGGACACTCTTCTCCTACAACGTTTTGACCAATATGAATCAGAAGATTCTCAGTTTGTTCAAATAATTCATGTCTATGGCAACCATTGGCTGTGTATGGCAATCATTGGCTGTGTGTGTCAAACAAGTTCTGTCCTGCAGGAACTGTAGACGTATATGACTGCTCACCTGGCACTGGATTTTCACCGTAAATCAGTTGTATTGAAATGTAAATATTCCAGAGACAGATTGTAAATGCAGACTGTGGTGTTTTTTCCATCGCTTTTGCGTATGCCCTTTGTTGTGATTTAGATCCACAACTCGTTGTCGGCGAAGAAACACGAAGAGTAGAATCAAGTCCGTGAAAATGGTGCTAGTGCTTTGTACTTGTCGCCTACCTTGGGATAAAGCTGATACAGTAAAGGGTCCAATAGTCGAGTGTTCCCAATGTAGAATAGTATAATTCACAATGTGACAACATCGACTTGGAATTGTATGTTGCCAAAAACTACTGTTGTAGTAGGTGTCTGTAATGCATTTTGAACTGAACCATTGATTTTGTAGCTCGTATAGGCATGAAACTTGTAAACGTTTGATTTTAATTATTACTACTGGTATTTTTGTGTCACTCAGCTAGTTAGCTATATTTTACATTACTACATCATTATTTCTGAGGAGTCTATACATTTATATTGACATAATTATGTTGAGAGAAATTTAAAAAATATATACATTAGATCTTGCTAAGCAATGCTTGTATCCTTAGTTATATAATATGCTATAAGATCATACTTTACATTTTAGTTTTAAAATAGTAAATGTCCTTAACATGTCAGTCTGCCTCATTCACCCTCACCCCAACATATTTAGCATCATTAACTTCCATGTAATCTGTTGTATGAATCTGAAATCATTATTAGTGTGTGCTTTCTTATGATATTTAAAGCTTTTGCTCATGCTATTCCTAGGATTGTTTTTCTCTTAGTGTGGACATATCAAATGAAAGTAGTCGTAAAAGTAGCAAATTATGTGAGGTCATTCATTAAAGTTCTCCCTAGCTACTGTGAGCTATTGGTTTTGATATTTTTTTACATTTTTGTATCAACTATTGCTATGACTGCGTATCTAAAATATTCCACTCTAGTACTTTTAATTTTTCTCCTGGTTATGTCACTTGCTGCTAGCTAGATGTATAAAATTGTGAACCATCACTGGCTATAATGGAATATGCCTACTTATTTGCTACACTTTTAACAACTTAATTGTGGCAAAACAAAGAAATAATTAAGTATGTTCATACCCATGATGAACAGCTTATGAAGTGTAATTGTTCATCTGTATATTGTTATAGTAACAATATAGCTAAAACATTTATTTATACCTTTTAAATGATTGAATACACACATTCAGCAAAAGAGTGGTTTGTTTTCTATCACTGTCAAACTCCAACACGGTCAAGATTGAACATTTAAAAAATGCGATTTCTATCTTATAGATGCATTCTACGAATTCTACAGCTGTTGCAGTATTTAAAAAAAAAATTTTATGGGTTCTAAACAAAAAAATAATTGAAGCACACATTCTGGCTAAGGCTTTTTCCAAGCTACCTCGATTGTAAGTTATGACAATTTGTAATTATTGTAGAAGTCTCCCCCTACTAGTGAGAAAACTGCTGAGGGCGAAGTTATTACTAAGGAGGCCAACACCTGAGGAAATTGTTTTAATTGAAAATCAAGAAGGTGTTGGAAAGACCTTTATGGAGACCTTCTGCATGCTTATTATAACACAAAGTAATGTTTTAATGGCGCTATTAGTAAATACAGATATAGATAAATAAATGATTGACAATGAAAGTGCAAAAAATAGTTTGAATAAAGTAAAGTTTAAATGCTGTCCTTTCAACACCAGTAGAAGAAATATCATGATATGCACTCCATTTGTGATCCATCATGTTCAAGAGAGATATACATTCCTTATTGACACATCAATAAGGAATATATAAACACTTTCCCAAATGTAACTAAAATATTCTATTCTAAACACACACACACACAACTACACACTGAATTCTTAACACCATCACAAATGCAACTTAACAATCTATCCAAAACATATACATAGATACTACCAAATACCCTATTCTAAACACAAAAATATATAGAATTAGAAAAAACAAAACAAAACAAATATTTTTTTACCATTACAACAGACTGCACTCTCTATAGCATGATAATGTTTCTGAATAGTCTGGACAACAGGAGAACACAAACTGAAGTGTTTTAAGTTATCATTATTGACGATGAAAAAGTTATGAAATTAAAATTATACCCATTTATATGCATAGCAAAAATGTAACACAAAGCTTGTGGCATATTTAATTTAGGAGGCTGCAGGGGAGGAGCAACATATTTTAGATTGGCCAGGCCATTCGACATCACTTGTCTGTGGTAAAGATCGACATCACTTGTCTGTGGTAAAGATTGTCCCTAAGACTAAATAGTAGGAAATTGCATGTATTAATGCTATAACCATTAAATAAGTAATAATAATGTTATGTTATATTTCAGGAAATTAATGAAGATGTCTGGTTCATGAAAAAAGTTTCAAGAAGTAAATGTACCAACTATTTGAACAACAAATTCATTAGCCACACTGATCATGTCAAGGTTATCAGTTATATCTCTATGAACATGTAATATCATAAGGTGATTCAACGTCTCTTGTCCCATTGTACTTCTTAAATATTTTTTTACTCTACGCAGTGCACTAAATGAGCGCTCAGATGATGCATTGGTTGCAGACATAATTAACCCTAGTTTCATTACAGTACACACTTCTCATAGTAGGTCGCGTTGCATCCTTTCTACAGAAAATAAATAATTCTTTATATCAATAACAAATATGGTAGGGTTAAATGAATCACCAAATTTTCGAGATACATCAATCTTAAAGGTAATTATTGTGCTTGAAGGTTGTCAGGTTGCAAGTTAATATGAAGTCAAATTCTTGCTTAAAATCATTTCCTGTTGCTGCTTTCAAATGTAGTTTTTCCAAATTTTGATATAATATTTCATATCCGGGCTGCTCAAATCTGTCTCGTATTGTATTTATTGCCAGATCAACTCCTTCAAAGTATTCTTGCTTGTAGTAGGCTTTTGGAGTTTCATAATAATAACTTTCAGTACTTCAGGTATCTAATTTTCTGGAAACTTTGCGATGGCGAGGAAGACGTGGCTCAATATCCAAAGGTTGTGAAAAAGATATCAGCTTTTGCCAGAATAAGTCAAATGACTCATCATTTCTCACAGTTAACAAAGTGTCTACAACCAACCTTGCAATTTGCTGTCCTTCAGCTGCCGAACATGTCTTTTTTGTAATGTTAGACTGAGATTGTCTGTATGACGTAGAACCATCTCACTCAACATTGAGCCAAACAAAAAATCAAAAGTACTCATTTGTGAACTCACTCCTCGATTTCTAGACTTTGTTTCAACATCTTTGACTACATCCGCTGCTTCATCCTAGGTATCCAATAACACTTTATAATTCTTTAGGATACTGAGCATAGAGTCAGCTCGTACTGTCGAACGAGTAGGCATAAGAGACAAATGGCTGGACTTTTACCTGTCATTAAATCATGGTCTGATTTCAACTCTTCCAAAATAGCATCACGTCTTGGTGACAAATAATCAACTTTGTGATTTCACGTGCAGTTTCCAATGAACCTTTCAAGAATTTGGATTTTTGTACTGAGTCAATTTGCAGCACGGTTGAGGGAATGGCTATAGCAATGGGTGAATACAGCACGTGGCTCTAATTCATGAACTCTCTTGGCCAAACCATTTCTATGACCACTCATGGTGCTGCAACCATCGTAACATTGTCCCCTTAACCTGCTCCATGACAAATTAAGCCTAGTAAGAACATCACTTACTACTGAGAAAAGGGAAGAAGCATCTATTGAAGAAACAATGTAGAGACCCAAAATATCTTCGGACACTTCTAACTCATCATTCATAGAACGAATCACAATTGTAACTTGTTCTTTGTTATTGATATCACTTGTCTCATCTATCATAATACAAATAAACTTGGAATTTTGAATTTTGGAAGCAAGGTCTCTAAGAACCTGATGAGCCATAATTTGTATTAGCTTGTTATGCATTTCATGAGAAGTATATTTGTTATTCTTTCTCTGCAACCAATCACTTAGATCAGCCTCTTCCTTTGCATGATGCTTCAAAATCGGACTAAAATTCCCTTCACTATCATCATCATGTCCACGAAAAGGTAAACCCTGGCGAGCCAAAAATTTCATGAAGCTAAAATTTTCAGAAACATTTTTCTATTAGTAGCCATTTCCTGAGCATGTTGCCTAGACAATAATGTGCCTATTGGGGTGGTAGTGGATGGTAGAGTAATTACCATATCTACAGCTTCTCGATGGCAAAAACTTTTCTCGTGCGACTTAACTCTTAGTCTCCCACGCAATACAAAAGTGGTCGAGTAACTGACATCAATTTTTTTCTTCGGTAGTGCTTCCAATACAAAACGTATTCTTCGTGGACAGGCAAGGGATCATCATTGTTAAAAGCTGGAAATAGTCAGTTTTCTTATAATTAGAATTGAAACATTTTTCTGAATTTTTTGAAAGTAACCGTTACCGTTATGGATGCTCAGCAAGTAGTCGGCCTCCTCGATAGTGACGTTGACAGTGTTGCATCCTACAATTCCGAGAATGTTGAGTTGCTGGAGCTATCAGAAGGCATTGCAAGTCCCCAACAGGACTCTACTATGGTAAGAAAAAGTAATTTTTTCAGATAGCCTACTTGCTAAGTAGCAAAAGCTACCTGTAGGAATGATTAGGCATAGCTAACTTTGTGTTCAGTTGGATAATTGCTCCTTGAATTATTAGTAACCAGTTTGGATTTTTTTTAGATGGTTTCTTTTTTTATTTGTTTGTTTTGTTTTGTTTTTTAGCTTGATGGTGATGGTGATGGTTTTAGTGCTGGTTGCAGTAGTTTGGTATAGTTTACTTTGTGTTTAGTTATTTAGCCAACTCATTGAATTATTAGTAACCAGATTGAACTTTTTTTAGATGGATTGTGATGTTTTGTTCTTATTTTTGCTTTTTTAGATTGAGATGTTTTGTTGTTTTTTTGGTTTTGTTTTCTAGATTGATTGTGATGGTTGAAGTGCTAGCTACGTATAGCTAATTTTGTGTTTAGTTGGTTTGTTGGCTCTTTGAATTACATTACACTTTTTTTAGATGGTTTGTGGTTTTTATTTTTTATTTTATTTATTTATTTTTTTATTTTTAGGTGGATTGTGATGGTCCTAGTGTTAGCTACAGTGGTGTGACTTACACAACTTCTCAAGTAGTCGATCTCTTTGATATAGATCAGCTCACGATTACCTCCTCCAGTGATTCAGAATCAGAATATGACTTGAGTAATCCTGAAGCGGAAGTGATGTCTGAAGCATCTACAGATGACATTGCGTTGGATTCATCATCATCAGATGCTGCAGAGGCTATGTCAGCACTAGTAGATGTTTCTTCACATAATTCTTCTGACAGTGATACTGAAGTTGGCAGTAGTTTGAAGACGAGTCACCAAGTAGGCAGCAGAAGAGGCAATAGAGGTCGTGGAAGAAGCAGCAGAGGTCGAGGAAGAAGCAGCAGAGGTCGAGGAAGAAGCAGTAGATGTTGTAGCAGAGGTGGAAGTCAAAGTGGAAGAGGTACTAAAGGTGGAAGAGCAAGGAAAAGTGATAACTTTGATATCCATGATTTGACTACAGTTGATAAACACGTTCCCAGCCTTCATAATTTCAATCCTTCACGATCACCTGGTGTGCACTTACCTTTGCTTTCTGAAGAATGGTCACCAGAAGAACTTTTCAGACTCTATTTCGATTCTGCAATCGTCAAGGTGATATGTGATGCTTCCAATGAGTATGCTGAACGAAACAAAAATAGATACGTCCAGATGTATTGTTACTTTCGAAAGATGGAGCCTCATGATTTCTATAATCTTGTTGGAATACTTGTTCATTTGGGTTATCGGAAGATACCACGTGCTCGACTCATGTGGAGTCCTACAAGTCTCTGTTATGATCCACTGATTTCCAAAGTAATGAGCAGAAATAGGTTTGATTCCCTTCTGACATTTTTGCACTTAGTTGATCAAGATACAGAGAAAAGTCTGCATAATAATGGTGACAAATTGTTGAAAGTTCGCCCATTGAATGACCACATTCAACAGAAATGCATGCAGTTATATCAACCTAGTCGTGAAGTGAGCATTGATGAAAGAATGGTTCGATTGAAAGCACGTTTCTCATTTCGACAATACATAAAAAACAAACCCACCAAGTGGGGCTTCAAACTTTGGTGTTTGTGTGATTCACGGAATGGCTACACATCTGCTTTTTCAGTTTATCGTGGAAAACACGGGGAAGTGAGAAGTGGTAATGGTCTTAGCTATGACGTAGTAATATCATTGATGGATCCTTATAATTTTCAGGGATATTCTTTATACATTGATAATTTTTATACAAGTCCAACACTGGTTACTGATTTGTATAAGAATGGTATTCATTGCACTGGCACCCTCGACTGTACTCGTATTGGAGTTCCCTCTCAAGTTTATGGCCTCAAAAAAAATCTAGCAAAGAAAAGTATTCCTCGAGGCAAAGGAAATTATGTTCGAGATGGTGTTTGTGCATATGCCATTTGGAAAGATACTAAATGTGTTGCTGTTATGTCAAGTGAGCATCCTGGACATTCTGAAACTACAGTTACAAGGAATGTAACACAAGAGGATGGAAAGAATGAGAAAATGCCGGTTCCAATTCCATCAATAGTGTACAACTACAATAGATTCATGAATGGTGTTGATCGTTCCGATCAGATGATAAAGTATTATAACATACTTAGTCAAACCAAGAAATATTGGAAAACATTGTTTTTTCATTACATTGATATTGCTCTTGTGAACGCCTATAAGGAATTGAATACCGATCAGAGGTCTCGAATGAATCATTATACTTTTCGTGAAACCATAGTTCGGCAGCTATGCGGAATTCAGATAACATTGCAGCAGTCAGTAGCTGGGAGAAAGCCTGCTACTGAAAGTATTCACGCACCTTTCAAGATGGAAAAAGCAAAAGATTGTGTGTATTGCAGAATTGTGCACAAGAAACAAAGGCGTACTATACGGCAGTGCAATGTGTGTAATGCACCTCTTTGCTGGAGAGCAAGAACCTGCTTCCGAAAGTTTCACAGACCCGAGTTTTGTGAAGGAAGAAAGAGCTGGATATTTTCCAAGCAAGCAAGCATCTCTGTCTCTGCTAAGCCCAAAGGTAGACCACAAGGATCAACAATCAAGGGTCGTGGAAAAAGGAGGAAAAGGAACTGGTGATAGATTTCGATATTCCTTATTTCATGTAATACTTCACTTAGACTTGTGCAATCATAGTATCTGTTATTTCCAGCCATTCTTTATTGTATGAACATCATTCTTTTCTAATATCATTGCTTAATTTTCAATTACAACCAAGATAAAAAAATTTCAAAAATCGTTTCTAATTGTCAGTTTAAAAAAATTTTCTTTTCAATTAGAACATATTATTTTATGATCACAAAAATTTAACTGACGGTAGTCACACATCTGTTTGACCTGTACAAAAAAAAATTGTGGTAAAAGAGCAAAGTGAATGGTAAATTATAAGACCTAGAACAAGGGTAGGTTAGAAAAAATAATGCTTTTCGGATTTTATTGGGAAATAAGAGTTAAAGGCCAATGTAGCATCCTTCCAGTTTGCATATCCTCTATTAATCTATACAAAATATTATTTAATGTAGCTAAAAAGAAAGAAAAAATTACATTAAGTGAACTTACAAATGCTGCACCAGCCTTAGAACAAGTTGTAGTTTTTTCTCTTTAAACATCTTCAGGCAAGTAAAACCAAACAGCATCAGTGTCTTCCTTGTAGTGGAGAAATGGCCACTTTTCAAACAAAAAAGTGTTATTGGGGAAGTTCATGCGATGAGGTGCTGTTTGTTGGCAGTGGATAAATTATAAAGGAATAAATAAAATTAACTCGAAAGAAAGATTTAGATAGAATGGGGAGAAGCTAGATTTGATAAGGAGTATGAGGAGAATTGTTTTGGGAGGCTATTTGAAGTTTATGAACTCACATTAATTAAGAAGGTGATTAATCTGAAACGAACAAGTAATAAGACCTGTTTCGTGTGTAGCAATTAGGTAAAAGGTCTTGCTACATCTGATCAGGGTTATGACAGGTATAGGCTAGGGTTATGATAACGTTTTAAAGGTTAAAGGTAATTATATACAGTTAAAAATAATGTTGAAAATCTGTCATGTTGTTGCAGAAAAAAGGGCAACATTGCTTTGGAATAAAATTAAAGATTAATATTAATACTGTGAAAGTTACTAAACCTTTCAGCGCAGTTGAAAAATTATCGAGTTTAACAATACAACACAATAAAGAATTGTGTTTTACTCTAAAAGAGATGGTAGACTTCGACGTCGATTTATTGACGAAAGGTGCTGTGGACAACAAAACTCTCAGTGAGGCAATAAATTTCTTACTTCCCTATCTTATAGTAACAAAAATAATAAACGTAGATGTAAGTGATCAGTGTATGGAGAATAATGTATTACATGAATTGATTGTGAATTTATTTCAACATATTTCAACTTCAGCAACCTTGGAATACAGAACTCATCCCAGGCTATAGGTTCGGTTGTCCTATCGTCATTCATAGAACACAATTTACATAAGGATCTAAACTCTCTGATCCCATGTATTTTAATAAACTGCTACACACTGCAGATATTTATATATGACTGTATTCATGTCGGATAAAAAAAATTTTCAGGCAAAACAAGGAAGTTAATAAAGAGTCTATTCTACTGTTATGGCTCTATTAATCACAGGTTAGTTGTAAAAATATAAGCTAGCAGTCTACCGCTTGTATATGTTCAAGTTAAGAATGCATATGTGACAGGCTCTAGGAAAAGGTACAAATTGGCTAAAAAATGAAAAATGATTTTATATTATCAGATAAAAGTCCAGGAAATTACCTCTATTTTGATACCAAAAGAAGCACTTGAATGTCCTTAATTGCTGAGTTACAGCGCTTTTTTCTACTAAGGGATAGAAACGTTTAAACCGAGATAACGAGACTTCAATGTAAACTTCCTGTTTTGAACAAAAAATCCGCGATACGTCCGTGTCACATAAGGGTGTGGTTTCTAAGCTTAATCAACAAGGGGTGTGGTTATCTAAACATGCGTGGATAAGTAAACAAGAAGTTGGGAGCAAAGAAAACGTTCTAAACTTGTCGAAAGGCAGTACTTTGGCTAATTTCTAACGAAGAAAAAAATTGGTGAGTTTTTAAAGTACTTTGTGTGTATTCAGCCGTTTAGCTATCCAGGTAAATAAGTCAAGTTAAGGCCGTTTCATAAGTCAGTTAGGCTTTTTCCTGAGTTAGCTTTAAGTATATGTTTACTGAGCTAAGTAAATCAATGCTATGCGATAATTCAGATGGGCCTTCTACTTACAAGATAAATGCTTGTTCATCTAGGTAAATAGTACTAGGCTTTCAGTAAAGTTTTACACTCCATGTTTAAGGTATTGGGATATTAAGATTAGGATCAGTACACAATTCAGTTCTAAGCTTTTGGCTCAGTTAAGTACCAAGTTAATAGTTTTGTCCTTGTTAAGTAATGTTTTTTGTGAGTGTCTGTGCTCAATTTTTATACAGTAATGCACAATGAAAAATGAAATACATGCAAAGAGAGTAAACATTGATATGCAGATATTGTTATTAATTCTTGTTTGGGCAGGACCTGCTGTTGTGGCCTTCCTGTCTGCACAAGCCGCAGCGGCGCTTCTTAGGTGGAGGAGAAGCTGTTACAGGGGATTCTGTTGGATGAGAAATTTCAGGAGCTGGGCTGTTTTCATGGCTAATCAGTTTGGGGACACTTGGTAAAGGACACTTGGTAAAGGACAGGTGATATCTTTATCTTCATCAGAGCAGAACTGGCGAATATTATCATTATAGTACATCAGCATCCATTTCATGCACATCATCCATTTCACAATCTGTAACAATATCATAATGTAGGTTTTTTATTGGTAAATTAAATTAATATGCTTATTATGATTATTGTCATCTAATACAAATTCTTACCAGTATTGTTGTCTTTATCAGAGTCAGAATTATCTGAACTTGTTTATTTATTTTCATTTATTTTCTTTTTTTTCAAAATTGTATTGCTTGATTGCTGTGTAGCTAATGTTAAAATTTATTCTTAACAATGCCCATATTTGTTTAAATCAAGGGGAACTTGATAGCTACATAGCATGAGGTATTTCTTACACAAACACACTACACACATTAAAGGAGGGACAAAATACGCCATGTCAATGACTTCTACAGTGTCGAAAAACTGCATTTGTAAAAGTTAAAAGTCTTTTTAAAGTTTGGAAGCTCCACTCACTCTGTGAATGAGAATTGGCATGTGGAGTTTACATTCATAGTGATTAACTGTAAAACTTGCACCACATGTAACACTAGTTTTTGAATACTAGATTGCATGTTTTGAAATGTACTGCATGTACCATATTTTGTGTATAAGTTAAATGAAACAGTGTATATAGCAACAGTTTATCCGTGCTATTCTAGTCTCGTACAACAAGTGGTACAAGTGGTACAATATGTTATACGGCACACAAATTAAGTTATACCGTGTAGTACTTAAAACAAAACAACTTCAACTTGTATATACTTGTATTTAATTTTGTAATTTTGATAGTATAATAGGTGGTACGATTGGTAAATTCTGTAGTGCTGGTGTTACCTAGGGGGCTAGAGCTAGGGCTAGGGCTAAAGACTTACATGTGTACCAATTGTACACTTTCAAGTTTATTATTGTTATTTATCATACTACAAATGTCGTAAGCTAGTTCTCGTGTACCACTCCAGGTACATCCTGCATTATCTTCTAACTCATAGTTTGTACCGCATGTGGTACTTGGTGTACCACCTATGTGAAGTAGTGTGTTTGATGCATAATCACTTATTATGCATGTATCAGGTGTGTTACATCACGTACCACAAAGTGGTATGCAACAGAACAAAATTGCCTATTTTGAAAAAGCAATATTCCATTAACTGTAAAACTTGCACCACATGTAACACTAGTTTTTGAATACTAGATTGCATGTTTTGATATGTACTGCATGTACCATTTTGTTTATAAGTTAAATGAAACAGTGTATATAGCAACAGTTTATCCGTGCTATTCTAGTCTCATACAACAAGTGGTACAAGTGGTACAGTATGTTATACGGCACACAAATTAAGTTATAAATGTAGTACTTAAAACAAAACAACTCCAACTTGTATATACTTGTATTTAATTTTGTAATTTTGATAGTATAATAGGTGGTACGATTGGTAAATTCTGTAGTGCTGGTGTTACCTAGAGAACTAGAGCTAGGGCTAAGGCTAAAGACTTACATGTGTACCGTTTGTACAATTTCAAGTTTTTTATTGTTATTATCATACTACAAATGTCGTAAGCTAGTTCTCGTGTACCACTCTAGGTACATCTTGCATTATCATCTAACTCATAGTTTGTACTGCATGTGGTACTTGTTGTACCACCTATTTGAAGTAGTGTGTTACATGCATAATCACTAATAATGCACATATCAGACGTGGTACATCACGTACCACAAGGTGGTATGCCACAGAACAAAATTGCCTATTGAAAAAGCAATATTCAATCAACTGTAAAACTTGCACCACATGTAACACTAGTTTTTCAACTCTTGATTGCATGTTTTGAAATGTACTGCATGTACCATATTTTGTTTATAAGTTAAATGAAACAGATAGCAACAGTTTATCCGTGCTATTCTAGTCTCATACAACAAGTGGTACAAGTGGTACAATATGTTATACAGCACACAAATTAAGTTATACCGTGTAGTACTTAAAACAAAACAACTTCAACTTGTATATACTTGTATTTAATTTTGTAATTTTGATAGTATAATAGGTGGTACGATTGGTAAATTCTGTAGTGCTAGTGTTACCTAGGGGGCTAGAGCTAGGGCTAGGGCTGTGCTGGTGTTTTTAGTTGCTGAATCAATTGTTGTACAACCAAACAGTTGGGTCTACGTTTAGCTCTTTAGCCTTATCAGCCAACTGTTGTACTTCATCATATGGACCTGCGGCAGATGCCTTAGCTCCAGGTGCAGTCATGTCTAAGGGATGTACCAAATCTTCTGATTGAAAATCATCCACGTGATGGCTAACCACAGTGGAGGGAGTACTGACTGGTGATAGTGATGATAAGAGAGAGTCACCTTTAGGGGAAAGAGATGGATTAGACAAATTTTGTGAGAGCTTTGGTGCTAGATTAGCTGCTGATCTGAGGAATGGTTTGTTTTTCTTGCCTCTACCTTTGACTGACATAATGATAGAAAGGGAAAAAATTTATAATGATGTGGTGGAAACCCTCTACACCAAAACCCAGACAGGGATGACCTGTGCAATGACAATAGTAACTGAGTTACAAGTGGGCTTGACTCGAAAATAAAATTAAATTGACAACTAATCAGAAGAAAGAAAGTAAGGAAAATACTAATTGAGAAATGAATATGAATATGAATTATGATATGATAACTTGCCAATATTGGAGAGAGAGAGATGAAGCACAGTAATACTGCTGCCTGCTCCAGACAATCCCTGTAGAGAGGAGAGAACTTCGTCTGATTAGGAATGGAGTGATGTGAAGAAATGTTCAAATCTTGAAATGTTTGTGAAAGTACTTGTACTTCACATAGGTGGTACATCAAGTACCAGGAGTGGTACACGAGAACTAGCTTACAACACTTGTAGTATGATAAGTAACAATAATAAACTTGAAAGTGTACAATCGGTACACATATAAGTCTTTAACAGCAGCCTCAATCACATGTACCACCTCAGCCTAAGAGGAGGGTAGATAAAACTGTTTTACAGGCTATAGGAGAGCTGAGGGCTGAGGAGGACATTTTTGTATTTCTTCACAGATTCGAGTATAATATGAAGGCATTTGACGTTCCAATACATGATTGGGTTATTTATCTGCCTAGCTTACTTCATGGCCCCTATAGTGAGGCTTATTACAATAACACATTACCAATGATATCACATTTCAAACCATGAAAACCATTCTGTTAACAACTGGTGGATATTCATTTGCAGAGTGTATCAATTCAGTCCCACTTAAGTATCGGACCAATGGTTCGAAATCCCTTCTCCAATGGTTCAATTCATGGAGATATAAGTTCAGTGTAATCTTGGAACATTTACCTTTTTTTGGTGATGCTGATCCAGCTGATCTGGATGCAGTTGCACAGACTTTTGCAACAATAGGTGTTTTGGCTGGTATGCCCACTGAGTTGAGAGAGACTGTTTTAAACAGAGACTATGATGACACATTAACCTTTATCAATGACTGTAACACTGTTTTGTCCCACTCTGAACACAGTTATAAACCAGTTTAGTAATAACTCATCACAGAGGCAATTGCACCAACATCAACCACAATTTTCATCACCCACATTTGGTGCCAACTTTCACTCCCATCACTCCAGTTCTTTTCCCTCAAATTCATATCATTCAAACCCATAAATTCTCAGTATCCCAAACCCCATTATCAAAGTCAGCAGCATCAACAATCAAATAACCAGCATGGTAACAGGCAAGCTACACCTCCTGCTACACCCATTCATTCTCAGCCATTTAGAGATTTGAGCTCAGTAACATGTTACAAATGTCCATTGCAATCACAGCAACACAGTCAAGGTGCAGCATCTGAACGTGAACTCTCAGGGTCTGAATATGAGGCGTGACGTGGCAGCTTGAGGGTCACGTGCACTGGCCTCCTTGATCTGCAGGAAGGACCAGGAAGTCCACTTACCAGGCGCAGCCTATAATCTACCTGCAACCGCCTGCCTTGCAGCTTGCAGTCTGGAGTAGATAGGCAAAAGCGCGCACTATCTAAAAATGACTTCTTCCCAGACAGGCAGAGGTGAACAACAAGTTTAATAAAATTGGCATGCGGGTTATATAACAAATACATGAGTGAATGAGCTGTGGGTTGACTGTGGCGTATGAATATGATTATAAGAGAGAGTGAGAGAGGTAAAAAAAAACGAGTAAGTGTTAATAGTGTTGATTGGATGTGATGAGGTAGGTTCATGTGTTAGTTCTTTCTTGACTTGTAGGTAATCTGTAATCTCTATGTCTGGATGCCTGCATCCCAGACAGACTCCGGATTTGAGTAGAGAAGTGAGGGGGCCAGAGGAAGTGTGTAGAGTGAGTAGTAGTAGTGGAATAGAAGAGTAGTAACATGTGAAGTGGCTTGAAGCAGAATCGTCTTGATGCGAGAAGTGGCAAGAATTGATTACTTGGTATCTTGATCATCAGGGCAGAATGGTATTAAGAGTTGAGTTGCTCTGGTATACTGCTTGCCACGACAGAGTAGGCGAACTGCGTGAACTTGGCCGTCATCTCCCGGAAATGTGTCCAGAATACGTGTGATTGGCTAAGTCCTTCCTTTCAGTACCTCGTCTTTTATGAAGACGAGGTCTCCTTTCTTGAGTGGTGGTAGTGGTTGAATCCAGCGATTCCGTTCATGTTGTGTCCTTAAGTACTGGCATAGCCAGCTGTTCCAGATGTCGCTCTTCAGTCTGGAGACAAGTCGCCAGCGACGTAGAGTTGACAGTTTCCCTTCTGGAGGTGATGGTAATGGTAAGGCACGAAGGGGCCTGCCAATCAAGAAATGGCCGGCGGTCAAGTATGACCCTTGTTGGGTCTCTTCTTCGGTTAGAGCAGTGATGGGACGAGAATTGTATAGAGTTCGTCGAATCTTAGTCGGTGTAGTTGTAGATTCTTGCGTAAGAGTACTTTCATTGTCCTCACGGCGGCTTCCCAGAGCCCGCCGAAGTGCGGAGCTCTGGGTGGGATGTGATGCCAGTTGATCCCGCGTTCCTCTGTGAAGTGGTTGATCATATTCTGTGTCTTCCCTGATCCAAGGAGTGCCTCCAACTCCCGGATTTCCTCCCGGGCCCCAACGAAATTGCTGCCATTGTCGGAATAAATGTCCGATGGGCAGCCCCTCCTAGCAGTGAAACGGTGAAGAGAGGCCCGAAAGTCCTCCGTAGAGAGGGAGGCACATAGAGCGAGGTGAATGGCCTTTGTGGACATACACACAAACACAGCCACGTAACACTTGTTGATGACCGGCTTCCTGGTGTGTTCACGGCGGATGCAGAGGGGTCCCGCGAAATCTACCCCTGTCTTCTGGAATGGAGGAGAAGGTGTGGTTCGTACAGATGGCAGTAGACCCAGCTGATGAGAGAGAGGTCGTGCATACGCTCTTTGACATTGCATGCAGGACCGGTTCACTTTCTTGAGAAGGTTTCTGAGTCCTGGAACGTAGAAGTGAGTGGCAACGATTGAATGCAGGGCCGAGACTCCTGCGTGAAGATGAGTCCTGTGTAGAGTCGAAATCCAAAGTCGAGTGAGTTTGGACTTTGCGTGAAGAGGAGTGAGAAGTTGAGGTGACTTCGGAGATGAAGGGTTACGTACACGACTTTTGAGAACTAGTCTGTTGTCTTGGAGAAGTGGCAGCATCTTGTGAAGTGAGTGTGAGTTCGGCAAAGATCTGTCTGCCTTGATTGCAGCGAACACATTGGCAAAATCTTGTTGATGAGAAAGGTTGAAAATCCTAAGTTGAGCGTTTTTGAGTTCTTGAGTAGTGAGGGAAGTAGAATCTGTAGGTGTCTTGTGTTTGAGACGGTTGAAGAAACGGTAAATCCAGGCGAGAGTGCTTGTGAGATTATAGAAGGAGGAGTAACGATCCCAAAGAGCGTTGAGAAATCGATCCTGAGAGGGTTTCATGGCGTGTGATGGAGAGATGTTGAGTACATGAATTGTTTCAGGAGGTCGTGTGATCTTCGAAACTGACCAAGCATCCGGCGGGCCAGAGAGCCACTGCGGACCCGACCACCATAGTTGTGAGGCTATCAGGTCTGATGCAGCTACTCCCCGACTGGCCAGGTCGGCAGGGTTCTGATCGGTTGGCACGTGTTGCCACTTGGTGAATGGTAGCTGATCGGTGATGAACTGCACCCGGTTGGCGACGAATCTGTCCTTCAGTTGATCAGGTGTCTTGGAGAGCCAGTGTAGCACTATCGTGCTGTCAGTCCACGCGAAGATGTTCTTGGTGTCAATGTTGAGAGTGGTTGCCGTCGTAGAGAGAAGCTTAGATAAGAGATGTGCTCCCAGGAGTTCGGCCTTTGGTACCGTGATGTGACGGACCGGAAGGACCCTGGCTTTGGCTGTCACCAGGGCCGTATGAGAGCTGCCATCTTCCTGCACCGCGCGCAGGTAGACGACAGCTCCGTATGCCAGAGTGGAGGCGTCCGAAAAGCCATGGAGGCTGAGAAACATAACTGACCCTGTGAAGTATCGTCTTGGGATGGGTTGTTCCTTGAGAAGTGAGAGTTCCTGTGTCCAGGAGGTCCATGTTGATTGTAGATCCTCAGGGAGAGGTTTGTCCCACTTGATTTGTCGGCGCCATGTGTCTTGTAGGATGATCCTGGCCATGATCGTCACGGGTGAGTAGAGTCCAAGTATGTCAAAGACGCCAGCCGAAACGGACGCGACATGGCGTTTCGAGATGATCTTGGGGGTGATGAGCTCTGGGACTGAAACGAAGAGTTTGTCGTGTTAGGTGTCCCAGTGGTCCCGAAAGCCTTAGGTGATTGAGATAGGAGGTGCTCTGTGGAAGTTTCCTCTCGCAGGTGGGCAGGAGTGTGCGACATGAAGTCGTTGGAGTTTGATCTCCACTTGCGAAGGGTCATGCCCGCCTTTGAGAGTAGATCGCTGAGCTTGTTGCGCAGGCTGTCTGCCTCCTCGACAGAGTCGGTGCCTGCAACGAAATCGTCGACATAGAATTCGTTGAGTATGGCCTCGGCAGCTCTCGGAAATGTGTCCTTGAACTGCTGAGCCAGGAAGCGTAGGGTCTGGGTTGCCAGGTACGGCGAGGAGGCAACGCTGAAGGTGACCCGAGCTATACGGCAGTCGACGACTTGTCCGGTAGCCTGACGAAGTATGAAGCGGTGAAAGTCTTGATGTCGTGGATCTAGCAAGATTTCATGAAACATCTTGCTGATGTCGGAGGTGAGGCCAATTCTGTGTTGGCGAAACTTGAACAGAACATCTGCTAGATGCGGGTATAAGTTAGGTCCAATCTCGAGGAGATCATTTAGGGAATGTCCGGATGTTGACTTCGCCGAAGCATCAAACACCGGACGGACCTTAGTCGTAGAGGAGGAATCTTTAAAAACTCCGCGTACCGGAAGATAGTAAACATCATAGGATGTATTAAGTTCTGGAGGTGGTATGACATGGGCGTGGCTCAGTGTCAAGTATTCTTGGAGGGCACAGTCAAATGCTTCTAGCTTTCCCTTTGCTTTGAGGGATCGCTCGTTGTGGTAGAAGCGTGATAGAGCCTGTCTCCGAGAGTCTCCTAGAGGTGGAGGGTCTTTCTTGAAAGGTAGGGAGACAGTCACGCGTCCATCCTTGAGTGTCGTAGTCTTGTTGAAGATTTCGACCGTGCGTAGCTCATCTTCAGTGAGTGTAGGTGCATCTGGAACCTGTTTCCAGAGACCAGAGACGTGAGAGGTCATCTTGTAGAGTTGAGACTTGAGGAATCAGTGTGAGTACTTTAGTGTGGGAAGCCAGAGGTCCAACAACACCGTTGCCGAATTCAG